>Ga0315281_10014788_pt1 | contig 10498 bp, 6 predicted proteins | sample YL17G07_0_MG_FD_204540 | JGI IMG/M metagenome (GOLD analysis project Ga0315281, IMG submission 204540) | Sediment microbial communities from Yellowstone Lake, YNP, Wyoming, USA - YL17G07_0 | ecosystem: Environmental > Aquatic > Freshwater > Lake > Sediment | place: USA: Wyoming | collected...
TGGTGAATCGACAATGTCCGGAAAGAATCTGATTTCCCGGATTGGCAGCCGGCTGGAAGTCTCGGCCCGGTCCTCTCTGGCCGGTTTGCTCCTGCTTGGAGCGTTCGCAGTCGCCACCTTCGTGATCCATTTGTTCGATGCGGATGGGGTCGGATTTTATGACAGTCAAGGAGCCTTCCAATCCATTTATCACGGCAGCCGCTTCCTGTTGTTGTTGCTGTTGTTGGTCGCGGTGTACGGAACGGGAGCGATTTTCATCTTCCCGGGACTAAAGGCGTTCGATCATTACTTATGCGCATCGTTTCTCGGCTGGAGCATCCTTTCGCTGCTGGGCGTGCTGCTCGGGTACGTGGGCCTTATCATGCCGTTGGTGGCAAGCCTGGTTCTTGGGACGGCAATCTTGATCGCTCCGCTGCTGATCGCACGCGCGCGGACAATACATCAGTGGCGATGGAAGCACTTGACGCTCCAAACGGTGGCCATCCTTCTGCTGTGCCTGTCGTTCCTTGCGATCCTTTTCGTGCTCAAGGGGTCTTTCGACATCATTGGCAACGACTATGCACACTACTACCTTCACTACCGGCAAGTCGTCGCCAGCGGATATTCGGGGCCGACTCCGTACTTCTTTGCCTACTTCTTCACGAAGGGCGCGGGACTTTCGTACTTGCTGATGTCCGCCACGAATATTTATTCGATGGAAATCGTGAACTGTGCCGCCCTCTTTCTTGTCGCACTGATGCTGTTTCGCATCATTGGGCTGGGCTTCGGGAACTATGTTGCGTTCGGCGCTGTCGCTTTCGCGATGCTCCTCACGTCGACTTTCTTGACGCTCGAGAACTTCAAGAATCACCTGCAGTCCAGCGCGCTTGTCCTGTTCATCGGCTATGCCCTTTGGCTCCAGAAGCGTGACCGGAAGGAGGACCTGGCGGGCCTGTCGGGCGTCGTAGCCGTCGTCGCGGCAGCACTCGTCGTTGGCAACCCGACCACGTTTCCGTTCGTATTCGCCCCGTTGGTCCTGGCGGAATTCGCCCGGCGCACCTGGCCTGGAAGAACGGGGCTCTTGGCTCAGCATTGGCCAATATTCGCCGCCGGAGCGGCGTTGGTGGCCATCCTCGGCACCAATTACCTGACGACGGGCATCGTGGAGGTGGCGCCGCTTCTTCCCTTCTGGAAATTCAGGAACGAGGCGCAGATTCGAACTTGGATCGATCCGATAGCGATCGCGCTGCAGGTCGGAAACATCAAGGTCAACGAGCCAAACGAAAGTTCATTCGCACTTTCGTTGCCTTACGAGGAGTGGCTTTCCTTCTTGCTTCAACCGCGCGTGTGGATGACGGCGATCGTCCTGCTGGCGCTCTTCTGCGTCCCGCGCCGCAATATCTCCGCAAAGTGGAGCCGAATCGCCTCGGCGTGGCCCTTCGCGCTTCTCATTCTGTTGATCTGGGCAATCAGCACCGTCGTGGTCTCGCTATCGGTGCCGCGCCTGGCCGCATTCGGCTTCCCGGCGGCACTGATCGTCGTCGCTTCGCTATGCGTCGCGCTCGCCAGTACGTATGAGATGCGATGGATTGCCAGGGACGCGGTGCGGCAGGGGTTGAGGAACGGGTTTGCCGCAGCGTTGCTGATACTCGTGCTTGTGCAGATACCGGAAATGACAGGGGCCTCGACGGCCTACATTTCGCGAATAGCTCCGAAAAGAATCGCAATGCTTGAAGGCCGGACGACCGTGGTCAAGAGTCTGCCAAAATGGGAACTCGCTTCGGCATGCCTGGCCATCAAGGGTGACAAGTGGGATGAGGAGCGAGTGGTGTTGTTCAACTTTCTTCCTGGCTGCTATTTTCTGCCCGGCATCCGTTTTCAGCGCCCGCAGGAGAGCGACTACGCCCTGGATCTGGGTCCTGCGGTCTATGGAACGGCGGAAGAGGCGGCAGCCGTCTACCGTAAGTGGGGAATAGCCAAGTTCCTTGTCCAGATGCATCCACCCCTCATGGTGCAGGCCTACTCGCCGCTGTTTGAGCCCGCGTCCATTCGCGACCGGTTCAAGGTTTCCAGGATCGACGCGGACAGCTGGTTGCTGACGTTCCGGGATCGAGCAGAAGCTGGCGCAATTCCGGAAGAATTCATGCGGGAATGGTCGCGCGTCATGGAAGAGACCAAGTCGACCTACTTCTACAAGGCCTGGCAAAACACAAGACCGCTCTTCGAGGCAGCGCATGGCAGCCATCGAAATGAGGAGGGCTCCATGAAGGCGACAGGGAGGTGAGCTGCCTTTCGCGTCAATGACGGCGTACCCTGAAACTCGCCCCGGCCGGCGAAAGAAGAACAAGAGCCGAGTCCGCCATTGGAGTGAACTCCGGTTCGGCATAGGACTCGCCCAGCAGTGGAGGCAGCGCCTCGAATTCGACGAGACCCTTCACTCTTCCGCAGAAACGCGCCGCGCTCGGCAGCGCCCGTTATCGCCATCACGAAATCCAGCTTCCGTTTCACGCATTTGCGGGACATGCCTCGATCCGGCACAGGCTCTTGGGTTTTCTACGTTTCCGCAGATGCAACCAAGGATGAGGCGGCCAGCATCCGAACGACCTGTACAAGATGTAACGTGTAGAACCAAGCGGTCAGTGTCTTGTTAGGCGCCCTAAGTCGGGACTGCTTCTACTCCGGATTTCCTCATGAATCTGACTGAATTAACCCGAATGCCTATCCGTTTGCGTCGTGCCTTTGCCCTCTTCTCCCTGGAGAGGGAATACGAAGCCAACGATGTCTGGTGGACAATCGGGACTGCCGCGCTGCTCGGAGCCATGTACGGCATTTTTGTCAACCCTTACTGGTCGGAAGCGGTCGAGTTTGGCCAAGCATGGGCAGGATTAGTTGATTACAGGCTTAGTCCATGGGGGGAAATCATATTTTCCCGACCTTCACTACAAATCGTCGTACCGGCCTTCCTGCTTCGTGTGGGGTTTCATGTTTGGACGCTAAGCCTGGCCATGACGGCTTTTTTTTGTGCCACCTCGTTTGCCGCCGTGGCAGCCGCCTGTTTTGTCTTTACCAGGAATATTTCGGTATCCGTTGCGTGCTCGCTATTTTTGTTGAACTACGAATTCATCTATTCGCACGGATACGCAGTCGGGTACCCCATCGGGTATTTTCAGTTCGGCACGACAGGGATGTACTTTGCCTTGTTGGGATTGTCGCTGGCCGCCTGTGGCTGGCCGATCGCAGCAGGGCTGATTGGCGGGACGTTGGGAGGGGTGCATGCCGTGTGGGCGATACTGTTCCCGGTGGGGACCCTCCCCATCACGGCATGGCTCGAGCGAAAATCTTTGCCGCGCCTTTTGATCGCATTTACAGCATCTCTGATCGGCTCTCTCGGTTTGCTGTATTACAGCGGCAATGTCATGCAGAAGCCGACATACAGCCCCCCGCGAAGTCGACAAGTCCTCGTACAGACATCCTCATCGCCGGCGACAGATCTCGCCTCTCGCTCCAATCCAGCGAGCGAAGCGAACAAGACGAAGGATGGAATGTCGAAAGCCCAGGAGGAGTCGCCCAATTCCAAGAAACCCATTCGCGGTCATGGTCACGATGTACTTTTCGCGGATGCGCCATCTCCCCTCAAGGCGGCCGCTGCCTTTTTTAGTCCAGAGTTTGTGTTTCTATATCTGGTGATCGCGTTTTACATTGTGCAGCGTGCTTCAAGCTTGCGTTCCGCTAACTTCTTATCTACGTGGCGGTTATTGTGTTTTGTAGCTCTATCGTTAAGTTTGGCGTTTCTATTTAAGATGTACGAGGAAATCGATCCGGATTTCTACATCCTCGGATTGGCAGACCAACGGCTCCCATCTTTGATGTTACTGGCAGTCTTCAATAGGTGGTTCAACCTCTCCACAGTCTTGATACCCGTCATGACGTTGAGCTTGCTCGCCGTACTCATACGGGACAATCGATCCTGGTTGGCGGCAGCTACGTTCGGAGCGCTTGCGCTGCTAGACCCATTATCGTCCTTTTGGGGGGACACGGTCCTGCATAAGTGGCTGTCTCCTTTTGTTATTTTGATTGCCCTCCTCATCATCACGTATCAGCACATTCGCGGGAAACTCCCCCTCATCGTTGCAGGGAGTCGACACGGTTTTGTGGAGCGCGGCCCGTCTCTGATTTTTGGCGTGGCGCTAGTGTGTTTCTTTGCGTTGAAGTTGAGCAGCCTGGCACGCGACTCCTACGTGGAGCGGCCATTTGCCGGTTCCGATTCGGCCGACGGTCTTGCCGCTGTGGCGAGCGCGGATCAGGGACCGCTCATCGTCTCCCCAAACGTGATTTCAGTGCGTGGCTTCAATCCTCAGCTTCGCACGGGACGCCCGATCATTCCATTGGGCCTCTCGACGGTCTTCGACTCGACGACCGACCGGCAGATTGCCGTTTTCTGTTATACGGATCGATCGCTCCCCCTCGACAAGGTCTACGCCAATGTGCGCCCCTGCTTCGAAGGCCGGCCGCCATGGGATTGGGCTGTCATTGCGGGGGAAGCGCAAGCTACCGGCCTGATTACTCCGGCAACCTGGAAACTCACGATTCCACCAACGTTTACAGGTGGCGGATTTTCGTATTACCGCCTGCCACAACCGGCCGCGAAATGGGGACTCCTCCCGGAAGGGGTGACGCGCCCGCGTTCAGCGTTGGAAATGCAGAGCAGAGTACGACCGGAAAAAGACCCGGTGGGCTATGTCGAATCGGTTACCCGTTCGGGACCGAATCTTGCGATTGAAGGTTGGGCAGCAGACGATTCGAAAAAGGATGAGGTGGTCCTTCTCCGCGTTTATGCCAGCGGCAACCCGATCGGGGTAGGTATGCCTTGGCTAGTACGCCGCGACGTGAATAGTGCGCGCCACCTGCCGGAACGCGTCCGAACCGGATTCAGGTTCGCATTCCCCGCCGTGGAGGGGCCCGTCGCATCGAAAACCGAAGTGCGCGTTTTCGCTGAATTCTCGGATGGCACTGTGGGCGAGCTGAAATTACTGCCTCGCTGAGGTGCGGCCAACCGTGGGATAGGCTTTGTGCAGCTCCAGACCTCGTTAAGCGCCAATCCAAAACCGAAGCTTAGGAGTTTCGGGAGCCCTTTGAGGTTTGCGGCGCAAGGCCGCGAATCCGTCGTAAACCGGGAGCGCCCTCAGTGGGCGGGCGGATCGCGCCGTAGGAAGAACGCCCGGCGCGGGGTCCGGCTACATGCCCAGATAGGCGCTGCGGATGGCGTCATTCCTGAGCAGCTCCGCGGCCGGGGCAGCATGGGTAAGGTGCCCATGCTCCAGCACGAATCCGCGCTGGGCCAGCTGCAGGGACTGCACGGCGTTCTGTTCGATCAGGAGGATCGCCACGCCGCTGCGGTTGATCTCCCCGATCGCCCGGAACATCTCGGTCACCATCATCGGCGCGAGCCCGATGGAGGGCTCGTCGAGAATCAGCAGCTTGGGAATCGCCATCAGCCCGCGCCCGATCGCGAGCATCTGCTGCTCTCCGCCAGACAGCGTGCCGGCGGCTTGTCCGTGGCGCTCCTTGAGCCGCGGGAACAGCGCGTACACCATCTCCATCCGCGCCTCGGATAGGCGCCTGACATTGCGCGAGTAGGAGCCCATCCGCAGGTTCTCCCGCACGGTGAGCTCGGAAAAGAGCAACCGTCCCTCGGGCACCTGCACCAGCCCCCGGGCCACGCGGGCATGGGCCGGCACGCCGTTCAGGCGCCGGCCCTCGTAGCGAATCTCGCCGCTGCGCGGCCGCAGGACGCCGGAGAGGGCGTTGACCGCCGTGGTCTTGCCAGCGCCGTTCGATCCGATCAGCGTAACGATCTCGCCGTCCCCGACGCTGAGCGACAGGTCGTGGATGACCTGGACGTCGCCATAGTGGACGTTGAGCCTCTCGACTTCCAGCAGCGCCATGCCAGTCTCCCGCGGGTGCGGGCGGAGTCCGCCCGTCGCGCCCGCTGTCAGGTGTCCGCCGGGATCACCGCCGTCGCCGCGTCGCCAAGGTAAGCCCGGATGACCGCCTGGTCCCGGGCGATCGCTTGCGGCTCGCCTTCCGCGATCTTCTCGCCGTGGTGCAGGACGATGACCGTGTGGGACAGGCCCATCACGGCCTTCATCACGTGCTCGATGAGCAGGATGGTCACGCCGCTGGCGTTGATCGCGCGCACCGTGTCCATCATCTCGCCCGTTTCCGTCGGCGTCAGGCCGGCGATCAGCTCGTCGAGCAGGAGCAGCCGGGGCTCGGTGGCCAGCGCACGCGCCAGCTCCAGCCGCTTGCGGTCCAGCGGGGTGAGCTGCTCGGCCCGCCGCTCGGCTTTCCCCGCCAGGTGCACGAACTCCAGGATCCCGGCCATCCTCTCGTCGAGCTCGCCCCGCGCCGGCACCGCGCGGCGGCCGTAGAGCAGCGCAACGAGGACGTTGTTGCGCACGGACAGGCCGAAGAAGGGGCGCACGCTCTGGTAGGTGCGCGACACGCCCAGGCGGCAGATCTCGTTCGGGGCAAGCCCGATCAGCGGCCGCTCGTCGAACATGACGGTGCCGCTCGTGGGCGGCTCGTCGCCGGCGATCACGTTGAACAGCGTGGTCTTCCCCGCACCGTTGGGGCCGATGATGCTGGTGATGCTGCCCTGAGCGACGTCGAAGTCGATCCCGTTGAGGGCGCGCAGGCCGGCAAAGCGCTTGCTGATGCCGCGCACGGAGATGAGCGGCGCCCCGCGGGCCGCAGCGGGCTTCAGCGGGGCGCGGGAAAGCGAGTCCGTCACTGGTCGTCCTCCTTCAGGCCCAGCCGCTCGAGGAGCCGCTCCACCGGCCGGAGCCGCGCCAGGCCGCCCGGCATGAACAGTCCCACCAGCACGACGATCAGGCCCAGCATCGCGCCGTGCAGATGCTCGAAGCGCGTCCAGATGAACTCCTCCAGGCCATAGAGGAACGTGCTGCCCAGCAAGGGGCCGATCGCCAGGCCGCTGCCGCCCAGCATGGCCATCGCCACCGGCTGCAGCGCCATCTTCAGCCCGAACACCTCGGCCGGGTTGATGAAGTTGATGTACCAGACGAACAGGCCCCCCAGCACGGCGGGAAACGCCGAGCTGATCATCAGCGCCTGCGCCTTGATGCGCATCGTCGGCACGCCGAAGTCCCGCGCCACGGCCTCGTCCTCGCGGATGCTCTTCATCCCCAGTCCAAGCCGGGAGCGATTGATGGCCAGCGTCGTGACGACCGCCACGATCAGCAGGCCGAACATGGCATAGTACGTTGGCACGACCCGATTCTCGGCGAGGATCTTCAGGCCGCTCGAGCCGCCCGTCAGGCCGCGCAAGTTATTGGCGATCTGCTCCATCAGCTTGACCAGCGCAAAGGTCGCCAGCGAGAAGTACGCCCCCCGCAGCCGGAAGAAGGGGATGCTGACCACGGCGGCGAACGCGGCCGCCACCGCAATGGCGGCCAGCAGACCGGCCGCGAGCGGAACGCCGACGTTGAACAGGATGCCGACCGTATAGGCGCCCAGCCCGAAGAAGACGATGTGCCCCAGGTTGATGTAGCCGAGCGTCCCGCCCACGAGGTCGTAGCTCTGCGCGAGCCCGGCATACAGGAACAGCAGCGTCAGCTCCTGCATGACGTAGACGCGGGCATCGAACGGCACGAGCGGCAGGCCCAGGACGAACAGCAGGACCGCTCCCGGCAGGAGGAAGGCGCGGAGTCTCATGCACGCCGCCTCATCGGCCCAACAGGCCCTTTGGCCGGACCAGGAGTACGCCCACGAGCAGCAGGTACGCGACCGTCTGTCCCCAGGCGGGAGTGAAATACCCGACGATGGACTCGCTCAGACCGATGATCAGTCCCCCCAGCGCCACCCCGGCAAAGGAGCCGAGCCCGCCCATCACGATGATGCACAGGTACTTCAGTGTCAGCGGCAGGCCCACCAGCGGCGAGACGGAGGAGTGGATCACCTCCAGCGCTCCCGCGGCCGCCGCGAGAAACGTCCCCAACCCGAAGGCCACGCCGTTGATCGTCGCGGTATTGACCCCGCTGAGCTGGGCGCCGCGCGCATTCTGGGTAACCGCCTGCACGGCGAGCCCGACATACGTGTACTTGAGGAACCAGGCGAGCTGCGCCATCAGCAGCAGCACCAAGCCGAAGATGATGAGCTTGAGGGAAGGCAGGACGACCGACCCTACCGTCAGGCTGCCGATGAAGTAGCCGATGCTCTTGTCGAACTCGGTGCCCGCCGAGGCGAACGAGGCGACGTCCTCGAAGATGAGCGCGGCGCCCAGCGTCACCAGCGTCGCGCTGGCGAGGCGGACATGCTCCTTGCGCAGCGCCAGGGGGCGAATCAGGATCCGCTCGAAGCCATAGCCCAGCGCGAAGAACACCGGAGGGATGAGAAAGACCAGCAGGAACGGATTGATCCCGAGACGGTCGTAGCCGAGAAAGGTGACGAAGCCGCACAGCATCAGGAACTCGCCGTGCGCCAGGTTCAGCACCCCGCTCACCCCGAAGATCAGCGCCAGGCCGAGCGCCGCGAGGGCATACACCCCCCCGCCCAGGATGCCGTTGATGACGAGCTGCAGAACCGACTGGATATCCATCACCACCTGCCGTCCTTGAAGGCGTGGGCGGCGAGGCCGTGCTCCAGCGGCCAGAGCGAGACCAGCCGGCCCTGCCTGACCTGCATCGGATAGGTCATCAGCGAGCCGTAGCCCTTCTCGTTGATGCGCACGCGATCGCCGCCATAGAGGGTGAAGTCGGCCTCGAACATGGCCTTGCGCACCGCCTCGTGCTCCAGCGTGCCCGCCCGCTTCAGCGCCTCCTCGATCCAGCGATAGGTCACGAAGCGCACCCCGGCCTCCGAGTACTGCCAGCGCTCGATGCCCGCCGCCTTACACAGCTCGTCCAGTTCCCGATGGTCCGGCGTATCGCCCTCGTAGGACCAGAGCATGGCGATCACGTTCTCGGAGGCGTCCCCCAGCGCCCGGATCACCGGCACGGGCATGTGGCTGACGACCACGTCCTTCGGCGCCAAGCCCAGCTCGCGCGCCTGCTTGAGGAACTGGATCGTCCACGGCGGCGCCAGGCCTTCGACCGACACCACGTCCGGATTCGCCTGCTTGATCTTCAGGATGATGGAGGCGAAGTCCTTCGTCTCCTTGGGGGCCACGTCCTGATAGACGATCTGGTAGCCGCTTTGCTTCAGGCGGTTGGCGAATCCCTGCGCGGCCGCGATCTCGTGCAGGTTGTCCCGCGCCAGGATGGCGAAGGTCTTCACCCCCTTGAGCCTCGCGTACAGCTCGGACAGCCGCTGGTACTCCGCATCGGCCTGCGCGGTGGCGGTCGCGCGCCACGGATTGGGGGTGTCGAACAGGACCGCATCGTTCCCCTCGGGAATGAAGTAGGGGATCTGGTGCGTGAGCGCGGCCTGCATCGCCGCGTTGTTCATGCCGCTGGAGAACGGCCCGATGAACAGGTCCACCTTGTCCACGGTCGCCAGCCGCTCGTAGAAGCTGAGGGCGGTGGTGGGCTCGCTCTTGTCGTCGTACATGACGAGCTTGACCGGCAGCGTCTTGTTGTACTGCTTGAGAAAGATGCCGCCCTTCGCATTGACCCGCTCCGCCCAGGCGCTCGCGAGCTTGCCGAAGGGACCGACGATTCCCTGGTACGGGCCGGACAGCGAGACCGTCGCGCCAATGCGGATCTCACTGGGCGTGTCCTGCGCGCGAACGGCGCCCGCGCCCGCGACAAGGGCGAACGCAGCGAGCCAAGTAGCGAGCGCACGCCGCAGCGCGGCGACCGGAGGGGTCCTGCGCGGGCTGCGATTCATCCGCCATCTCCTGATGGGAAAGCAGGCCGGGGCGGCCGGACTCGCGTCCTTTCGCCCCGGCGGTCTCATTGACGTAGATTGGGCTCCCGCCGCGGCCCCGCTCCCGCCGCGGATCGCGTTACCACTTGCCGTCCTTGAAGATGTGCGCCTTCACGCCCTTGTCCACCGGCCAGAGGGACACCATCTTGCCGCCCCGCACCTGCACGGGGTAGGGCACGTCGGTGCCGTAGCCCTTGGCGTCCACTTTCATGCGCTCCTCGCCGAAGAGCGCAAAGTCCGCCTCGTACATCGCCTTGCGCACCGCCTCGTGGTCCAGGGTGCCGGCCCGCTTCAGGGCGTCCTCGATCCGCCGGAAGGTGCGGTAGCGGATGCCGGACTCGGAGTATTGCCACGGCTCGATGCCGGCCGCCTTGCAGATTTCCGCGAAATCCTTGTGATCGGGCGTGTCGCCGTCGAACGAGTAGAGCATGCCGACGATGTTCTCGGACCCTTCTCCCAGCGCCTTGATCACCGGCACGGGCATGTGGCCGATGATGAACTCCTTCGGCGCCAGGCCCAGCTCGCGGGCCTGCTTGGCGAACTGGATGCTGAAGGGCGGGGCGATGCTCTCCACCATCACCAGGTCCGGATTCGTCTGCTTGATCTTCAGCACGATCGAAGCGAAGTCCTTCGT
>Ga0315281_10014789_pt1 | contig 10497 bp, 8 predicted proteins | sample YL17G07_0_MG_FD_204540 | JGI IMG/M metagenome (GOLD analysis project Ga0315281, IMG submission 204540) | Sediment microbial communities from Yellowstone Lake, YNP, Wyoming, USA - YL17G07_0 | ecosystem: Environmental > Aquatic > Freshwater > Lake > Sediment | place: USA: Wyoming | collected...
CCAAACTGCCAACGGCACGGTCCCAAGCCGGCCTGTCCCGCCGCGAACTGCTCCGCTACTCCTCGGCCGCCGGGCTGGCCGCCGTCGTGAGCGCCTCCGGGGTGAACGTGCATGGGCAGAAGAAGAAGGAGGAGAAGTTCCTCACGCTCTCCCACAGCGTCAACACCACCGTCTACGCGCCGCACATGGTGGCCCAGGAACTGGGCTTCTTCAAGGAGCTGGGGCTCAACTGCACCTTCGTCGTGCCGGGGGGCGGGGCGCGGGTGGCGCAGGTGCTGGCGGGCGGCCAGGCGGGCTTCGGGCTGGGGGACAGCAACCACCCGGTCAAGATCACTGAGCGCGGCAAGCCCTGCCTATTGCTCTACGGCACCGACACCCGCTGCTCCTACGCCAACATCGTCGTGCGCAAGGAGCTGTGGGACCAGGGGCTCAATTCCCCGGAGAAGCTCGCCACGATGAAGCGCCCCGACGGCTCGCCCCGCGTGATCGCCGCCACCGCCATCGGCTCGGGCACCTGGGTCTACGGCAACGTCGTGCTCTCCCAGTACACGGCCCACGGCAAGCCGGTGCATGAGCAGGTGAAGTGGGTGAGCGGCGGCAGCAGCACCGGCATGTTGGGCGGGTTGAAGAGCGGCCAGTTCGACGCCATCATGGCCGTGCCCATCTGGATGGACGCGGCCATCTCCCAGGGCTTCGGGGCCGCGCTCTACGACGTCACCTCCAACGAGGCGTGGCTGCGGGTGTTCAAGGGCGACGTGCCCACCACCGTGGGCTACGCCCTCAAGGCCACCATCGATGCCGACCCGGAGATGACCCAGGACTACGTGACGGCCGTCTACCGGGCCATGCAATGGATGAAGGGCCACAAGCCGGAAGAGATCTTCGAGAAGATCGGCCCGAAGTACATGGCCACCTTCTCCAAGGAAGAGGTCGTGAAGGAGATCCAATACTACCAGGCGATCTTCAATTACGACCTGCGGGTGACCCGCAAGGACTTCGAGAACACCAAGCGCGTGTTCATCCCCTGGGTGACGGAGAAGGACTTCACCTACGACGCGATCGTGGACATGCGCTTCGTGGAGCAGGCGCACAAGGCGTGATCCCGGCGCGGGGCGCCTCGCTCCGCGCCTCTCTCCCCGGCGACCGGCCATGACCCGAGCCGCACCGTCCTTCCCCGCCGCGGCACCGGCTCCGGCCCAGCCCGGGCCCGCGCTTGGCGGCTCCGCCGGGACTCCGCGCATCAGCGTGCAGGGGCTGCACCGCGCCTTCCGCCTGCACGGCGAGACGGTCGTGGCCGTGGGCGACGTGACCTTGCGCGTGGGGGAGCGGGAGTTCGTCTCCCTGATCGGCCCCAGCGGCTGCGGCAAGAGCACGGTGCTGAACATCGTCGCCGGACTGCTCCCGCCCAGCGCGGGGCAGGTGCTGATTGACGGAGCGCCGGTGACCGGCCCGCTGCGCAAGGTGGGCTATCTCTTCCAGAAGGACACGACGCTCCCCTGGAAGACCGTGGAGGAGAACATCGGCCTGGGCCTGGCTTATCGCGGCGTCCCCGCCGCCGAGCGCCGGCGGCGCGTGGCGGAGATGGTGCGCATGGCCAAGCTGGAGGGCTTCGAGCGCGCCTACCCCGCCATGCTCTCCGGCGGCATGCGCCAGCGGGTGGCGCTGATGCGCAGCTTCATCGTGGAGCCCGAGGTGCTGCTGCTGGACGAACCCTTCGGCTCGCTGGACACCCACACCGCCCTGGGCCTGCACCGGGAGCTGCTGGCGCTGTGGGAGCGCACCCGCCAGGCGATCCTGTTCGTCACGCACAACCTGGAGGAGGCGATCACGCTCTCCGACCGGATCATCCTGCTGGGGCGGCGGCCCAGCACCGTCAAGGCCACTTGGGCGGTGAACCTGCCCCGCCCGCGCGACGTGATCGCCGTGCGCGAGACGGCCGAGTACCTGCGCATCTACAAGGAGCTGTGGCACGCCCTGGGGCAGGAGTTCCAGCCGGCGGGGGAGGCCCCATGAGGCGCGGGCGCGGAGGCATCCTCTTCTGGCAACTGCTGCTGGTGGCGGCGCTGCTCACCCTGTGGGAGTACGGCACGCAGGTGGCCTGGCTTGTCAAGCACGTCAAGCTGCTCGATCCGTTCTTCATCAGCAGCCCCAGCGCCATCGTCAAGCGCTTCGTCTTCCTGCTCGACCCCAAGCTGGAGGTGTCGCTGCTGGATCGCGTGCTCAATACCCTGCTGCACACCCTGGGGGGCTTCGCCGTGGGCGTGAGCACGGGCTTTCTGGCGGGTTTGTACCTGGGGCGCGACCCCTACCTGGCGGCCGTCTGCGAGCCCTTCATCGTGGCCTTCAACTCCCTGCCGCGCATCGCGCTGGTGCCCTTGGTGACGCTCATGTTCGGCTTCGGCTCGGTCTCCAAGATCGTCAACTCCTGGCTGATCGTCTTCTTCATCGTGTTCTTCAACACCTTCGAGGGCGTCAAGAACGTGGACGGCGACCTGGTCAACGCCGCGCGCATGTTGGGCGCGACGCCGGGCCAGGTCACCCGCTCGGTCTACATCCCCAGCGCGCTGGCCTGGACCTTCGCCTCGCTCACCCCCGCCATCAGCTTCGCCCTGATCGGCGTCGTGATCGGCGAGTTCCTGGGGGACGACGCGGGCATCGGCCACCTGATCGTGCTCTCCCTGGCCACGCTCCAGGCCGCCGACATGATGGTGGCCCTGATCGTGCTCAGCGCCGTCGGCATTGCCCTGGCGCTGGTGGTGCGGCGGGTGGAGGCCTACCTGCTGCGCTGGCAGCCCCGCTACTACGGCGCCGCGGAGCCACCGCATTAGGCGGGGGGCGGGAAAGCACCCGGGCGCACTCGCGGCAGCCCCCTGCTTCACCTGTGGAAACATGCGGCATGACGGCAGCCGTGCGAGCCAATTGCCGTCGCCGTTCCCTGCGCAAACCGCCTTACCCCGCTCCACTCCCATTTCTTACCGGCCCCCGCAAACGGGGTAACCGCCGTTTCTGGGCTTACTGCAGCCTAAGTATTTTCATACCCCGTGAAGCCATTCTTCGAGTCTGGAATTTCAGTTCGAACTTGTCCGCTAAAGAAGAACCAAAGGTCAAACGCATGCACTGGGGCGCAAGGTGAGGCTCAATTCGATTGACCCTGCCCCCGCGGCCCGTCGTCAGGCCGATGGCTGTTTTGCCGGAGGGAGTTGAATGGGGAAAGCACGGCGGGCTACCGCATGAGACCGGAAGACGGGATGCGTGGCCCGCCAGGGGTCGCAGATACCGAAAATGGGGAAGGGACGGCCAACGACAGACCGGTGCCGCTGCAAGGCTGCGGGGAATGGGGAGTACCGCCGCGTGGCTGAACGAATGCTCACTTGGCCCCTTGTGGTCCGCCGTCTCCAAGTGCGCCGCGTGCCGGGTTCACATCCAAATTGGAGGGGTCATGTCAGATAACAAGGAATCAGAAGCCAAGTCAACGCTTGCGCGCCGCGAGTTCCTCACGGGCGTCGGCGCTACCGCGGCGGTGGCGGCCCTGGGGGCGGTGACGATGAGCGCCGAGGAGCTTCAGGCGGCCACGTTCGACGCGGAGTTCGACATTGTCGTGTGCGGCGGCGGCGGCGCTGGCCTGCCGGCGGCGCTGTTCTCGCGCTGGCTCGGCAACAAGGTGATGGTGCTGGAGAAGGCGGCAACGCTGGGCGGCACGTCGTTCAAGGCGGCCTACTGGTATTGGGTACCCAACAATGCCGGCATGCGCAAGGAGGGCATCCCCGACGACAAGGAGCATTTTCTGCGCTACGTGGCGCGCTTGACCCAGCCCCAGTACTTCGATCCCAAGCACCCACGCTACGGGCTTTCCGAGTGGGAGTACAGCATGTGCGTGGCCATCTACGACAGCGCAACGGTGGGCACCGAACTGCTGGCGGAGAAAGGCGCGTTGCCGTACCGGCATGTGCCTGGGGTGCCGGACTATTTCTGGGAAATGGAAACCATCGGGCGGTTCGGCCGTGTGCTCTTTCCCAAGGACGGTGCGGCCTCCATGTCCGACGGCGGGCAAGTGGCGACCCGCACCCTGTCCACGGCGTGCCGGCGCGACGGCGTGACGATCAAGACCGGGCATCGCGTGCAGAAGGTGATCCGCAACGACAAGGGCGCGGTGATCGGGGTCGAGGCGCAGAATGACGATGGCATGATCCGGGTCAAGGCCCGCAAGGCCGTGATCTTCGCCACGGGCGGGTTCACCCACGATCCGGAACTGCGCAAGAATTTCCTCTCCATCCCCGTTTATGGCGGCTGTGCCGCCCTGACCAACGAAGGTGACTTCGTTCGCATTTCGAGCACTTTGGGCGTCCAACTGCGCAACATGAACTACGCTTGGATGTGCCCCATCTCGTTCGAGAAGGCGATCGCCAAGGATCCCTCGATGATCGGCTGCTTCTCGGTCGCCGGCGACTCGATGGTTTTCGTGGACAAGCACGGCCAGCGGGTGGTCAACGAGAAGCTTCATTACAACGAACTCGCGCAGAAGTTCTTCGAATGGGACGGGACCAATGTCGAGTTTCCCAACCTCATCCTGACGTCAATCTGGGATCAGCGCTCGCAGGACCATTCCGCGAGCCACGAATACGGGCGCCTGATCGTTCCGCCCGGCATTGATGACCGCCACGTCATCAAGGGGGCGACGCTGGAAGAGCTGGCCGCCAACATCGATGCGCGCCTGCAGAAGTACGCAGGCCAGAACGGTGGCATGCGGATCAGCGCCGACTTTGTCGCCAACCTCAAGGCGACCATCGCGCGCTTCAACGGGTTCGCCGCGTCTGGCAAGGACCTGGACTTCCATCGCGGCGACGGCGGCACGGACCTGTTGTTCAACGGCAACGTCAAGGAGGAGCCGGGGCGCAAGAATCCGACCCTGTGGCCGATTGGCGACAAGGGGCCGTACTACGCGGCATTTGTCACGGGGGGCACGCTCGACACCAAGGGCGGGCCGAAGACCAACCCCGAGGGCCAGGTGCTGGACATCGCGGACAAACCGATCGCGGGGCTGTACGGGGTCGGCAACTGCGTTGCATCGGCTTCCGGCCGGGCCTATTGGGCCGGTGGCGGGACGCTGGGACCCATCATCGGGTTCGCGTATCGTGCGGCCAACCAGGCCAACAAGGAGCCGGTGAGAAGCTGATCGCGCTGCCGGGGCGGTCAGCCGTCCGCCCCGGCGCTTTTTCGCGAGCGCATCAGGCGGGGAGTTCGGTTTGAACGGATGGGGGGAAGCATGAGGTTGTTCATGTCGGTCTCACGGTCAATTCTTGGGGGCGCGGTAGCCCTGGCATGCGGCGCGACGGCCACGCCGACCCTTGCGGCGGACGACTTGGCCGCGGCGAAGGAGTACACCGTCCGCAATTGCCGCCAGTGCCACACGTTCGAGAAGGGGGAGAAGCATGGCCAGGGGCCCAACCTGTTCGGGCTGCTCGGCCGCGAAGCGGCGGCGGCCCCCGGTTTCGTCTATTCGGACGGCATCAAGGAAGCGCTCAAAGGCAAGGTATGGGACCTTAGATTGCTGGATGACTGGCTGACGGACACCATCGCCGTCGCGCCCAAGGCACAGATGATCTATTTCCAGGACGACCCGAAGGCTCGGGCCAAGCTCATTCGCTATCTTGAATCTCTGAAGTAGGAAACCGAAAGGGGACGCATATGAGCACGAAGCGAAATCACCCCAAGCGGGGAAAGCTTTCAGGGCAGAACGCGCTGACGCGGCGGAATTTTCTCTGGGGCGCGGGCGTTGCCGGCGCGGCGGCCGGGCTGAACGGCCTCTTGCCGGGCCGGGCCCTGGCGCAGACCGGGCCGGCCATCAAGATCGGCTATGTGAGCCCACAGACCGGACCGCTGGCGCCCTTCGGGGCGGCCGACAATTTCGTGATCGGGGAACTCAAGACGATTCTTGCCGCCGGGGTGAAGATCGCCGGGAAGACGCATCCGGTGACGGTGATCGTCAGCGACAGCCAGTCCGACCCGAATCGCGCCGCGGAAGTGGCCGCGAACCTGATTCTCAAGGAAGAAGTGCAATTGATGCTGGTGGCCTCCACGCCGGAAACGGTCAATCCGGCCGCGGACCAGTGCGAGATCAACGGGATTCCATGCGTCTCCAGCGTCGTCCCCTGGCAGCCCTACTTCTTTGGGCGGGGCGGCAACCCGGCGAAGGGATTCGACTGGACCTATCATTTCTTTTGGGGGCTGGAGGATATCATCGCCGTCTTCCTGAACATGTGGAATTCCCTCCCCACCAACAAGGTGGTGGGGGCGCTCTATCCCAATGACGGGGACGGGAATGCCTGGGGCGATCCCCAGCGGGGATTCCCGCCGGCCCTGATCAAGGCGGGCTATCAGATTGTGGACCCGGGGCGCTATCAGAATCTGACTGACGACTATTCCAGCTACATTTCGGCGTTCAAGAAAGCCGACGTGCAAATCGTCACCGGCGTGCCGATTCCTCCCGACTTCACGACGTTCTGGAATCAGGCGGCGCAACAGGGGTTCCGCCCCAAGATCGCGACGGTGGGCAAGGCGCTGCTGTTCCCCGACTCGGTGCAGGCGCTGGGCACCAAGGGCGTGGGCCTCTCATCGGAGATTTGGTGGACCCCCCACCATCCGTTCCGTTCCTCCTTGACCGGACAGACGGCGCGTCAACTGGCCACCGAGTATACCCGGCAGACCAAGAAGCAATGGACGCAGCCCTTGGGGTTCGTTCACACCCTGTTCGAAATCGCCATTGACGCATTGAAGCGCACTCCCCGCGTGGGAGACCACGCGGCGCTGCGGGATGCGGTCAAGTCCACCCGGCTCGATACCATCGTCGGTTCGGTATCCTGGGCGAAGGGGCCCGTCCCGAATGTTGCCAAGACTCCGCTGGTCGGTGGACAATGGGTCAAGGGAACCGACTTTCCCTATGACCTCACCATTACCAACAACGAGTTGGCGCCGAACATCCCTGCTGGCGGGAAGCTGCGGCCGCTCTAGGGTCTGTTTGGAAATCCCAAACCGTACACAGAGGGAGAGAATCAAGGCCAGCGAAGAACCGCGGATGCTTCGCTACCGCTCAGCATGACACGAACGATAATGTCACCATGAGCGAAGCGAAGGGTCCGCGGCGGCTTCCCCCGTGTGGGGACCCATTCTCAAACAGAGCCTAGGCGGTGGCCGGGTAGACGTTCGTGCGGGGTGGGGCGAGGCCGACCCGCGACACCCCGCGTCAGGGAGGAGACTCCCGCACCGGCTGCACGCCGTCAGAAGCATCATTCGTGGAGGGACAGGACCTGCCTTGGCCTGTCGCCGATAACCTGCGCGCGGCGGGGAGCGCAACCTTTCCCCAAGCTTGTGATCCATCAGGCCCGGCCTGGATTGCCTCGTCCATGATGGGGATTGACCGGCATTGATTCCAGCCAACCGGGCCGGAGCGGAACAGGGAACTCGCACCGGAATGAACAGCGGACCGTCTTATGACTGCTGTGACGCCGATTCTGGAACTGGAAAATGTCTCCAAGAGCTTCGGCTCCCTAAGGGTAATCTCCGAGTTGAGCCTCTCGATCCGCCAAGATGAAGCGGTGGGGATCATCGGCCCCAATGGGGCCGGCAAGACGACGCTCTTCAACCTCGTGAGCGGCAATCTGAATCCCGACAGCGGGAGGATTTTCCTGCGCGGGCGCGACATCACCGCCCTCCCGCCGCATCGGCGCTGCCACGCCGGGGTCGGCCGCACCTATCAGGTTCCCCACCCCTTCGAAGGGATGACCGTCTTCGAGAATGTCCTGGTCGGGGCGGCTTTCGGGAACGCGACCTCGGAACGGGAGGCCCATCGCGCGGGCGCGGAGGCGCTGGAACGGACCGGAATGGCGCCCCTTGCAAACAAGCTCGCCGGTTCGCTCACCCTGCTGGAGCGCAAGCGCCTGGAGCTGACCCGCGCGGTGGCGACCGCGCCGGCGGTGCTCTTGCTGGACGAGCTCGCGGGCGGATTGACGGAGCCCGAGGTGCGGCAATTGGTGGCCATCATCCGACAGTTGCACAAGGAAGGAATCGCCATCGTCTGGATCGAGCATGTCGTTCATGCCTTGCTCTCCGCCGTGCAGCGGCTGGTGGTCATTCATGCCAATTCCATCTTGATCCAAGGCGTCCCCGCGGCGATCATGGCCAGTCCGGAAGTCCAACGGGTGTATCTCGGGATCGGGGTCGAATGAGCCTGTTGCACATCGAGAACCTGTCGGCCTATTACGGCCCCTTCCAAGCCTTGTTCGACATCTCGATGGAGGTGGGCGAGGGCGAGGTGGTTGCGATCATCGGCGCCAATGGGGCCGGCAAGTCAACCTTTCTGCAATCCGTGGCGGGTCTGATCGCCTCGACCTCCGCTGCCATCCGCTGGGATGGCGAGCCGGTGGGCCAGCTGCCGGCCCACGAGATGGTCAAGCGAGGCGTGATTCTGGTGCCGGAGGGGAGAGGCATCTTCCCCAGCCTGTCCGTGGAGGAGAACTTGCTGATCGGTGCATACCGCGGGCGGGCGGGGGCGTGGAATCTGCGGGAGGTCTACCGCCTGTTTCCCATCCTGGAGGAGCGCGCGGGCGACCCGGGCACGGCCCTCTCCGGCGGCATGCAGCAGATGCTCGCGATCGGGCGCGGCCTGATGGCCAATCCGCGGCTGCTCTTGCTCGACGAGATCTCCCTGGGGCTGGCTCCGCTGGTGGTCAAGGAGCTGTACCGCGCCTTGTCCGACATTGTGGCGCGGGATACGATGATCCTGATCGTCGAGCAGGACGTGGCTCAGGCGATGGCGGTCTCGCACACGCTGTACTGCTTTCAGGAGGGGAGGATCTCCCTGCAGGGGCGGCCCACCGAGCTGACCAAGGAGCAGATCGTCAGCGCGTATTTCGGGTTGTAATCGCATTCAGCGGCGGCAAGGCCATGGATTGGGCGAACATCGTCATCCAGGGAATTCTGCTGGGGGGGCACTATGGGCTCAATGCACTGGGCCTGACCCTCATCTTTGGGATCATGAGGCTGGTCAACATCGCCCATGGCGATTTTGGCACCCTGGCGGCTTTTCTCGCGCTCATGCTGGTGGAGGCGATCGGGTTCAACCCGTTTCTCTCCCTGGTGGCGGTCGTCCCCCTGATGTTCGGGGTGGGCTATCTCCTCCAGCGCGGCATCTTGAACAACACCATGGCCAAGGGCATTCTTCCCCCGCTGCTGGTGACCTTCGGTCTGTCCATCATCATCCAGAACCTGCTGCTGGAGATCTTCTCCGCCGATTCCCGGGGGTTGAATTCCGCGCCGTGCTGCTTCCGCTTCTCGCTCATCGGTTCACTCCTTCCATGAAGTGAACCGTAGCTTATCCCACTGTCCTCTTTTTGGGGACCACCTCAAGGATTCAGCGTGAGAACTTTGCGGCCAGTCCATCCAGAGTGGCGTTTCCAGTCACCTGATCGTCGGGAATCAGGAGATACCTCCACGGCTTGCCGTCGTTGCTCGTCGCGTGATCGGTTGCCGCTTTGCACCACTTGACCGCTGCGGCTGCTTTCGCTCTCACAACCGGATCATCAAGCTCATTGCTCGCCTTCACTTCGCACAGAAGCATCCGCGAGGTTGTCTCGACAACAAAGTCCGGCTCGTAGCCTTCACCCGATTTGTATTCGATCCGGATTTGCTCCCGCCCAGGACGCATCCATCTTTCGACTGACGGGTCTGCATCAACGGCGACGGCGAACTTCCGCTCGGGATCGGAGTCGAATTTTTGAAGCGAGCAGCAGCACCGCTTGAAGCCGTAAAATACTTGCCGCCTCGTATCGGACAGTGGGGCTACAGACTGACGGAAATCGCGCGCGTGCTGCCCACCGGAAACGTTGAGAGGCGGCGGCTGGATCAGCGTGAAGCCGCGCGTGACCTTGACCTCGTAGTCCTCTTCGCCCAATTGCGTTTCCTTGTAGTGCTGCATCATTTGCGCGAAGACGAAATCCGCGAGTTGCCTGCCGTGCCGCAGCAGCGCGTTTTCAACCTCAGCATCGGCGTCCAGATAGGTGCGAAGCCGACCCACGACCTGCCCCGCCAGTTTGTAGAGCAAATCGGCGTGTGCATCGTAGTCGATTTCGTTGCGCTCAATCAGATAACGGACGAGATAATCCTCGGGGCGCTCTTCCAATTGCTCGTTTGTTGCTTTGGCAAGATATATCCGCGCTTCGGTACGGAGGGTCTGGATCACGAGACCGTCCTCGATGGGCCGCACGTTGATCGCTTCAAGGTTTGCAAGATCGAAATCCTCGAAGCGGAACGTCACTTGGCGCTTGGGCAGTACCACGATTTGCGGAATAGACATCGTCCAGTCCGCAACCGTTGCCGCGACCCTTTCGACAACCATCTCTATCTGAGGCGGCTCGACCACGCCCTCCAGCGTTGGCTGGACAGGACGCATCAACTCGCGGACCTCCTCTACGATCTTCTTCTGAACCTCTTGACTCCGCAGGC
>Ga0315281_10014790_pt1 | contig 10497 bp, 12 predicted proteins | sample YL17G07_0_MG_FD_204540 | JGI IMG/M metagenome (GOLD analysis project Ga0315281, IMG submission 204540) | Sediment microbial communities from Yellowstone Lake, YNP, Wyoming, USA - YL17G07_0 | ecosystem: Environmental > Aquatic > Freshwater > Lake > Sediment | place: USA: Wyoming | collected...
CATGCTGACCATGCATCTTATGTTCATCACCTGCGAGAAGATTTGCCTATTCATTGTTCGGAAGAAACTTTTGCCATTTTGAAAGCCCTGAATGATACGGCTAGAGGTAGTTTTACCGATTTGACCGAATTGACAAGATGTTTCGAAACTTACACCAACAAGAAAGGCGAGATAAGCAAGAAGACGACAAAATCCCACCCAGACATAATCGTGCCGAGAAAATTTGAGAAGTTCAAGTTCGGCAAGAAGTTCAAGATAGACAGTCTGGAGATAATTCCTTACAATGTCGATCATTCTCTTCCAGGCGCGACTGGTTTCATCATTCACACTTCTTCCGGAACAGTAGTCTATACTGGAGATTTTCGTTTTCACGGTAGAAGAGAGGAAAAAACTGTTGAGTTTGTTGAAGCTTGCGAGAAAGTTAAACCTGATATTTTGATCACGGAAGGGACGAGAATCGATGAGGAAAGTTCTAGAAAAGAAGTAGATGTAGAGGACGAAGTTTCTACCATAACTTCCAAATCAAAAGGTTTGACTGTCTGCAACTGGCCGGTTAGAGATACTGATAGGTTGATTTCTTTCCTAAATTCTGCAAAAAGAATGGATAAGAAACTGACAATTAGTCTGAAGCAAGCCTATCTGGTTGAGCAGTTGAGAAAGTGTAAGGATTCAAATGTGCCTAAACTGGATGACAAGAACTTGGCTTTGTATGCCATGAAAAAAGACTGGGGGCTCATAGGAAGTGATTGCGATGAGAGGTTGATAAGAGCTGATTATGATGTATGGGAAAGGGACTATCTTGATAATTCTATATGCTGTCATGATGTGAAGAATAAACAGAATAAATTCATGTTCTTCTGCACTAATTTTGACTTGAAGGAATTGATTGACATAAAGCCTGCTGCTGGATCTGTATACATAAAATCCGTCTGTGAGCCGTTTGACATAGAAATGGAGCTTGATTGGAAGAAGATAGAGAATTGGATTAATCATTTTGGCATGGAACAGAATGCTACACACGTTTCAGGTCATGCTTCTGGTCCACAGTTGAAGGAATTTGTGAAAGCTGTCAAGCCTAAGATGATTATACCTGTGCATACACAGCATGCTAAGATTTATGATAAGTGGTGGGATAATGTTCATTTGTTGAAAAAAGTTGGAGAGAGTGTTGAAATATAAATGTTTAATAGTTTGATAAGATAAAAAAATGTAAGGCCTGTATTAGGTGATCTTTATGGACAAAGAGACTACAATTGAAGAACTAAAGAAATTAATTGTAAAATTTAGAGATGATCGAGACTGGAAGAAATATCACAAACCTAAGGATTTAGCTGTTTCTATAAGCATTGAAGCAGCAGAATTACTGGAGCAATTTCAATGGAAAACTGATGAAGAAATTAATGAAATGCTAAAAGATAAAAAGAGATTTGATAAGATTTCTGAAGAACTTGCTGATATTATTGATTATTGCTTAAGTTTTTCAGATATAGCTGAGATTGACATTTCTGAAGCTTTAAAGAAAAAAATTGAAGAAAATAAGAAAAAATATCCTGTTGAGAAAATTAAGGGTAATTATAAAAAGTATAATGAACTCTAAATGGTCTCATCTAAAATATTTTTAAATCTTTCAAAATTTTCAGCTAGATGCATATTTTTTTCTGACAATATTTCATATTTTTTTTCGTTCCATGAAATAATAGGATAATTCCAATCTTCTCCTCTGGCCTTAGTTAACCCTTTGACTATGCTTTCTACTTTTGCTTCATCTACAAACCATATCATATGTATCTCATATTTTGGAAATAATTTTTGCAAATCTATTATAACTTTGTTATTCATTAGATTCCAATGTCTATAACATTTTTCTATATGTTTTTTTAACTCATCTATATTCTTGAAAGAAGGAATTGCTATAGGATTCTTGAAAAATAAAGCAAGAGTGCAATCAATGAATATTATTTTATTATCTTTTTTTATAACAAAGTCATAGTCGTATCCTTCTTTAATTTTAATTTTATTTATTTCTTTTGGTCTAAAGTTCTGAGTGAAGGAATCTATTTCAGTGAAATCATTGTGAACAAAAAATTTATCATTTCTTTGAAATTTAATTTTTTTTATGTTGTTCAAATAATTTCCAACTGTCGCTTCTTGATAAGTTCTGACTATACACCTCGAATAATCTCCTTTAGTATTAGAAAATATTATAGCCAATTTCTGAGTAAAATTATTTATTTCTTCCTTTATTTTATCTCTTATGCTTACATCATACGAATCTCCAATTTTGAAAATCTCTGATGGATTTTCTGGACTTATTTTCTTTGCATATTCTTCCATATCTTTTAGCAATTTGAGATAATTCTCTTTTCTGATAGGCCAAAAAGAAAATTGTTTTATGAAGCGATCCATATCTGTTTTGCAGAATTCAACAAAATTTTGCGATTTGAAAAAAATATATCTATCAGGTATGACAATAAATCTTTTCATTTCTTTTCCAGAACTTTTGTTATCGTTTATACATTTATCGTAGAGATTTTTATATTGAGGTCTGTTTTTTAAAATTATTTTATTGCAACTTTCTTTACAATCTTTCACTTTCTTAAAGCTAATGATTTTCAATTCTCTTATGGGTAGCCAATATCCTGTATTTTTTTGTTTGTAAATTAAAAACCCCAAATATTCCTTACCCTCTTCTTTTTCAAATTCTTTCAGTACTTCTTCTTTAACTTTATTTTTACAAGTAAAGTAACCTAAGTAGCAAAAATCATCTTCCTGATCACCATTCAAGTCTAGAACTAGACTTTGCTCAAAGCTATCAAGATTTTGAGTCATCACAATGACATATTCATCGTTCATTTTTTCTAGTGTAGACATAAACAACTTCCCCATTTTCTATTTCTTTTTTAGTGTCAACAAGAATTTCTTCAAAATATCCTTTTTTCCATTGATCTTCAAGTAGTTCAGGTTTAATAGGCCAATATTTATCTGTAATATCTTTCAATGTTATTTTGCCTTTTTCTTTAAGCTCTTTAAAAATGTTATTGAATGTTGCGGTGTTATAATTTTTGAATTCTGGATAGAAATCTGTACCACAACAATTTGCACATGCTATTGGTTTATCATTTATTGAAGGGTCTTCTTCGCTACAAACAAAAAAATTCATCCCTTGTCCTTCAACAAATTTTTTCATCTCTCTATACTGTTTAAATTTCTTTTCAGGAGGGTATCTTAAATAACCTGAAACTTTTGCCCCTTCTTCTTTATATTTTTCCCATAGGTTTATTCCAGTGGCTTCAAAAAATGATTTATTAAATCCTTCCTTATCTAATGATTTTGGAGCAGGTATTCTCAGAAATTCGGTTAGTATTGATTTTACACCAACTTTTTTCGCTTCCAGTACGAGCTCTCTCCAATCGTTTACACCAAAAGGAATAAATGGAGATATTCTTATTTGTGTTGGTATACCTCTTTCAGCAAGTTCTTTTAATGCGTCTAATCTCTGTTTAGGTGTTGGTGCTCCTGGTTCTATTTTTTTTAGTAATTTTTCATCAAGGGATATTAAAGTAAATTGAACAATTACTAATCCCATTTTGGCCAATTCTTCCAGTAAAGTAATATACGGCTCCTCAGCACACAAAGTCCCTTTAGTATTGAAAACGCATGGGTAGTTATATTTTAAAAGCAATTCTAAGAATACTTTGGTTATCCCAAATTTTCTTTCGACTGATTGGAAATTATCTGTTTTAGAAGCTCCTCTAAAAGGCATTTTTCTTTGCAAAATTTTACTTAATTTATCATTTGATTTCTTTTCAAAAGCTTTCTCAAATATATTTTTTAATGTGGTAATGTCTGCTGGTTTAATGATGTTTTGTGGCTGACCAAATCTTTTTTTAAGTGATTTAGCATAGCAATATGTGCAATTGTGGGAACATCCAAAATACATGTCAGCTTGTAGGCATAAACAACAAGATAAAGGTTCTTTATCTCCTATTATCTTTATTGGACTTTTGAATACTCCTTTAATCATATCTTTATTTTGAAACCAATTATTCCTAACACTATGTGAATCGACTAAGATCTTTGTTGCCTAATTAGTTAACAAATAGATTTGTTGATTACAACTGACAAATATAACATGGAAGATGAAGATAAAACATTCGATTTATTTAAATTAATCACAACACTTTCTCATAGGATTATTCTGCAAGAATTATCAAAAGGTCCAAAAACGGTAATGGAAATATATCATGTATTGAAAAATGATAAGAGATTGTCTATAAAGAATCGTGAATCGATCTACAAAGCTCTAGAAAAATTAAGGAAAGTTGGAATTATTGAAAAGTTTTACGATGAAAATAATAAAAATCTATTTTATAAATTAAAACAACAATCACTTGTCATAAAAATTAATTTTAAATCAAATTCTTTTCTTATATCTTAGTTTAAATATTATTATGAAACTTTTACAGTTATACAATAAACTTTTCAATTGTTTCGGTCCTCAATATTGGTGGCCTGCAAAAAGTAAATTTGAAATTATAATTGGAGCTATTTTGACACAGCAAACTAGCTGGAAGCAAGTAGAAAAGGCAATAAAAAATTTAAGAAACACCCATTTACTCAATCCTAATGCACTAGCCAACAAAAACACTAAATTTATAGAAACTTGTATTAAACCAACAGCATTCTACAAACAAAAAACAATAAGAATAAAAAAATTTTCTAAATATTTGATTAAAAAATATGGCACTGTAAATAAATTTCTTAAATCAGTAGCAAGAGAGGAACTACTAGAAATGGAGGGTATAGGTAAAGAGACAGCCGATTCAATTTTATTATATGCTGCCAATAGACCAATATTTGTTGTAGATGCATATACTTTTAGAATAACTAACCAAATGTTTGGATACAGTTTTAAATCCTATGATGAATTACAAAAATTTTTTGAAAGCCAACTTCCAAAAAGTGTAAAAATATATAAAGAATTTCATGCGTTGTTAGTAGAACTTGGTAAAAGATATTGTAGATCAAAATCTAAATGTATTAAATGTTTTTTGAATAAGGAATGCAATTTTGCTTTAAAACATCGGGAATGATATAGTTTATCCACCAACTCTATCTAACTTTTTTACATTATATTTAGAGCAAAACATTTGTATATTTTCTGCAAAATTACTATTACCTTTCGAATTTTACCTTTATCACAAAATGGACAAGCTAATTCTACAGGTTCTCCACGCATAATAATTACCAATCTGTATAACTTTTATAATCTACTTTTCCATTCTTTTTAACTATGAATAACCTCAGTTTCAATCTTTTTCTAGCTTCCAGTGGTATGTTATCTATTACTTGTTTATACATAGTGTAAGGTATTCCTATAGCATAATTTGTATTTTTCGATTTCATCCTTGTAACAATCTGACAAATTAGAGAATCAAAATAGTTCCGTCTTTGGTGGAATGGCTTTTTAGCAGTTGGTCTTATTTGAGGTTTCACTTCAACTATCCAAATTCTACATTTATTTTTATCCCAACCCCTTATGTCCGGCTTTCTACTAACATGCTTTTTTTCTTTAATCGCTTTATAAGTTATCTTAATTCCCATATTTTCCATTTTTTTAGAAATCAATTTTATTACATTCTCTTCATCAGTGAGATCAATGTATTCTTCATGCATAGATTAAATTATAGTTAAATTTGTATATGAATAACAAATATTATTTCGCAGTCAAATCGGTTATCAATTCGTTAACTTGTATAGATCCCACAATAGAAAAATATCTCTTTAAAGATTACCAAATTAGAAATATGAATATCTTACTTGTGAATCCTGAATTTCCTATTCCACCAAAAAGTAAAAACCATCAAAATTTTCTTCCAATACCACTTTTGAAGATAGCTTGTTATCACAAAAGTAATGGAAATAAAGTGTTTATAGCACGGGGTAATTTATCTAAAGAAGAATTAGAAGCTAAAATGGGATTTAAAAGACCAGATTGGATCGGAATTACTTCTTTGTTCACATATTGGTCAAAATATGTTAAAGACAGTGTTCAACATTACAGAACATTTTTTCCAAAAACAAAAATATCTGTCGGTGGAATTTATGCAACACTAATGCCAGAACACTGCAAAGAACATACTGGTTGTGATGAAATAATCAAAGGAACAATACCAGAAGTAGAAGAATTTGCTGTCAATAATAAATTAGATTATAATTTACTTGAAAATCCACATCCAATAGATTATCAAATAATTCATGCTTCAAGAGGTTGTCTTAGAAAGTGTAACTTTTGTGGAACATGGAAAATAGAGCCTAAAACTAAATTTAAAAAATCCATTAAAAATGAAATTTGTAGAAGTAAGCTGATTTTTTATGATAATAATTTACTGATGAATCCTAACATAGAAGAACTTTTAAAAGAGGTTGCAAACACTCGATACGAAGGAAAGTATATTATATGTGAATCTCAATCTGGTTTCGATGGTAGAATACTATTACAAAAACCACATCTTGCAAAACTAATAAAAAATGCGAGATTTCAAAATGTTAGAATTGCATGGGATTGGCATTATTCAGAATATAAACAGATAAAAAAACAGATCGATATACTTGTTGACGCTGGTTATAACAGCAAGGATCTTTATGTGTTTATGATTTATAATTCTGAAATTCCTTTCAAAGAAATGGAAAAGAAAAGAATGGAATGTTGGAAATGGAAAGTTCAAATTTCTGATTGTAGATTTAGACCTTTAGAACAAACTTTCGACAACTACAATCCAAGAAGAAAACAAACAAATGAAGATTATTATATTCATCCAAAATGGACTGATGAAGAGGTAAAGCAGTTTAGAAAAAATGTGAGAAGGCAGAATATATGTGTAAGAATGGGATTGCCTTTCTATAGTAAAAAGTTGGAACAAAAAAGAATTGACAAGATTAAAGCTAAAAAACTCAGAGAAATTCCATTTAAAAAAGCAAGAAAATTATTGTCAGATATATGGATCCCAAATAAGATTAGTTATACTAATTGACCTATAACCCAAAATTAATTTAGATTATTCAATTTTTAATTTATCCTTTAGTTTGTTTATAATAGCATCGACTATCAAATTATAATCTTCCGTTTCCAATTTTTCAGACAAAATTTTATCAATTGATTTAAGTATATTTTTTATAGGTTCATCTAATTTCGAACTATCAATAATCTCAGATAGAGATTGAATTTTTTTCTCAGTTACTTTTTCTCCTTTCTCTATTTGAATGTCTTTTTGAATTTTTCTTGCTTTTTTACGTATTTTCCTTAAATCCTCTAATAGAGAACCTATTTCACTGACTGTATTTTTTCCTTGAGTTTTTATACCAATAGAAACAATTTTATTTAACCTATCATCTATATCACTTTTTATTTCTTCTAATTCAGGTATTTTCATTATTTTATCATACCATTTTGTTTGCGGATTCTTTATTATGTCCCGTATTTCTTCATATCTTTGTATGGCATATTTAATGTCTTTTGTGGCATGCTCTTTACCAGATTTTTTCCTTAAATCTTTTGCAATAACTTCCATTTCTTTCTGTAATATTTCTCTCAATTCTTCTCTAGCTTCACTCCATTCAAAATTAGTTCTTTCTATATCTGGAATAACATCAGGGCTTGTTACATGGATTTCACCAGTTACCCATTCATAGAGTTGTTGGGATCCTTCAGGGAACAAAAATCTGCATGTTTCTCTATTACCTACTGTGATACCTTTTTGTTTGAAAACCAAACCCGCAACAAATTTATTTTGTATTTTCTTTGTATGCTGATGAATGCAAACCCAATAGTAACCATAATTTTTCTTTCCTTTCCAAATTCCCTTTGGAATTGGATCTTCAACTTCGTTTATAGTTGGTCTGTAAACTTCTTTTCCGTTCAGAAGTATGTTTATTTCTTTATAGTCTTCTATATTGTCTTCTAAGAATTTTGTAATTTTATCTTTAAATTTGAAATTTGGATTAAATTTAACTGGTAAAGTTTGTCCTATGAACGATTCGAGAGTATTATTGTCTTTAAATTTTTCTAAAGCTTCTTTCACTACACTAATCTCAACTTCAGTATAATGATCTTCCTTATTTTCAGGTTCTTCAAATAGTTTGACATATTTTTCCATAACAGCAATTAAAGGTTTTCTTGAATGGATCTCTTCTCTGATTCCTTTAGAGTCAATAATAAGAATATAACATTTTTCAACGCCTCTTTTTTTAGTTTTTATTTTTATTTGATCACTTATTGAAGTCCCGACCAAATTCCTATACCTCTAAAACCAGCTTTGTCTGGAGATTTTTCAGAAACGCCAACTCTTCTAGCTTTTTTGATTTCTTCTTCATTCATACCAATCCCATTATCATGTATGACTAAAAGGTTAGAAGGTAAACCAAAACCAACTGCAGTTGCACCAACTGTAATTTTTATTTCTGTAGGTTCTGCGTCTATGCTGTTTTGTGCATATTCTCGCAAAACATAAAAGGGATTTTCATACAAGCCAGTAGTGATAGATTCTAAAAGACCTATACCAATATCTTTCATAGCCCAAGATATAGGGATTTCTTTTATCTTTTTTGGCATTTGACTACCTCATTCTCACAATTTGATCTTTGGACTTAACAATATAAATCATAACTACTGGTATTTTTGTCAGTTTTTTGATTTCATTGCATGTTTTGAGAAAGTTCTCTTTAATGTGGTCTGAAGGTTCTAGTATTCCAAAAATCAACATATCTGGATAATTGGATGGTTTAAATTTATGCAAAAAACTCAAAATAACAAATTTATAAAATATGTTTAATGGGTTAGTTTCAATTTCGATCCAGATTTGTTTTTTATCAGAAGTAAAAATTGCTACATCGGGATAAAATGAAGAACCACTGATGGATAAACTTATTAAACATTCATCATAACGAGCATATTCAAATAAATGAAAGATATTGGTATTATCCCTTAACCATTCAATAAGATTTTTCTTAATTTTATAATGTTCTCGTTTGTTATCTGATCTATCAGATTTAGTTGTGGGTATATCAAACAAATCGTATTTCAATACCATTCATATCTAAAACTGAATCGAATTTCTAAGCTTAAATGATATACAGAATATTGTAAACTACTAAAAACATCAAAAAACTCAATCTAGAGCAGAATCTTGAATTTGACTTTATGCAACCTCGACTTTATATACAAAGTCGTTAAAATAAAAAAGCTTAAGTAATCTGTACATCTATTAAAAAATATCCTGGATGCAGACGAAATTGAGGTATAGATTTTGAGAATTTTGGTATTGAAAAATGTATACGTTGATTTTGAAGCTCCAATTTTTATGTTCAAAGATCAGAAAGAAATGTTTGTCAAGGGAATGAAAAAAATATTTGGTGATATTCAAATCAAACATGTTAAAGAACAAATAACAGAGATGCCTGAACGTGAAATAAAAACCGTTGTAGACTGGAAAAATCCAAAAAACCTCCTCCTTTTAACTACTGGCTTGACTAATGAACAAATAGCTGATATATTAGGAATAGGACGTAAACACATATTCGCAATTCAGCTGAAAAGAGCATCTTTCATTTTACCTTTGCATAAATGGGCAAGAAAGAAAGGAATTTCTCAGATAACTGAAAAAGACATACAAGAATATTTGCAAGAGGGAAAATGAATGAGTGTCAAAATCCTAATAGGTGATAAAGAATATGTTGACTTCGAGAAACCCATAGAAATGTCAAAAAAGCAGAAAGAAGAGTTCATCAAGTTGTTGAAATCAATTTTCTCACCTTCCCTTGTTAAAGAAGAGCATATTCAAAAAACTTTTAGAGATTGGAGAATTGGTGAGCGAAAGAAATATCCTCGTGAATGGCTACCAGAAGAATATGACATTCTTCTTAGTAGCGGAAGTCATGAAGAAGCCGCTAGAAAAATTGGTAGAAGCCAAATGGCCGTTTTTATCAAGGATGGTGAATGGAGACCAAAACTAATTAGGTATTGCGAGCAAAAGGGAAAAAATCTCCTTAAGGGAAATAGGTTACAAATTATAAGAGATTTTTTAAAAGAAAATGAAGAACTCATTAAAAAACGAAGGGAAGAAAGGAAGAGGTTGACTAAGTTACAAAAAATAAAAAAGCAAATCGCTGAACTTGAAAATAGTAAAAAACAAATGGAAAATTTGTTATCTAGTGGCCCTTCGACAGTACGAACTTACGCAAATGAAGAGTTAATGAAAATAGAAAGCAAATTAGAAAAACTTAAAAAATTAAAATCCCAACTTTGATTTTTCTTATTATAAATTTTTAATTATAACATCATGCGAAAAAAATAAATAATTTTTCATAGTTCATCTAACTTACCTTCTACGATTTAACTTGTTACCACCCAGGTGAGTGGTAAAACTAAATATAAGACATCTTTTCAATGAATTCTCATGGTAAGGTGGTTGTTTTCGCATTTGAACATAGGTTTGCCGG
>Ga0315281_10014791_pt1 | contig 10497 bp, 12 predicted proteins | sample YL17G07_0_MG_FD_204540 | JGI IMG/M metagenome (GOLD analysis project Ga0315281, IMG submission 204540) | Sediment microbial communities from Yellowstone Lake, YNP, Wyoming, USA - YL17G07_0 | ecosystem: Environmental > Aquatic > Freshwater > Lake > Sediment | place: USA: Wyoming | collected...
TCCGCTAAGAGAAAGTAGTATTCGTTCAGGTGGTCGGCATTTACCCGCACCTCGCTTGATATATTAGTTTGGCATTCATTCTGTCCATCCACGCATTTTTCAGTAACGTTGCAATCATCTATTAACATAGCAGCTGTTTCTGTTATGCAACTAGAATTGGTTTTACCAGGACTCAAGCAAGTGTATTTAGTATAGTTTCTGTACACGTCTCCATCTTTACACAAATAATTTCCCGTATAGTTGTCGGTACCACAATCAGAATTAACATTACACGCGATATTTTCACTAGTCTTAATACAATTGCCTTGTAGTTTTTGACATATTCTCATAGAAGGACAGCCGCAGATGTTGCATCTCTCAACCAAATTTCCGGCATAGCAATATCTTGGTCTAGCTAGAGAACATTCACCATATTTTGTACCGTCCGAACATTCTGGTATTACAACAATAAGCTTGTCTGCCTCTTCAATTATAATTTCATAGGAAACACCAGAATACATACCTTGTTTAGAACAATCAACTGTTACCTCACCTTCAGCAATGCCTAGATAAAATGTAAGTAAATCTTTTATCTTGGCTACATCTAGCTTGGCTTGTGACGGGTCTTTAAAGTAATCAAACAACGCTTTTCTCAATACGTTTTTTATATGTGCTACATCACAAGTTTGAGCAGAAACGATGGTAATGCTTATAAAAAACATTAGAGAGAAAACTAATACTACGATTAAAATCTTGTCTTTCATTTACAACACTTTCCTAAAGCTTCACAACAATCTTCTGCTAACACTATACCTATATCCGCTAATCTTGTATTACAATTTCCTGCATCATGGGCAGCATTGCAAGCCGTTATCTGCAACTCTGATAATTGCATTGGTTTATAGGAAACTTGCGTTATAGAAATTGCGATTGTGATTAAAATTGCAAGAAGGAAGATTAAGCCAAAAACAATAGGACTAACTTTAACTTTTCTCTTTTTCATATAATTATATTTTATTTTTTAAATAATTAACTACAGCACAATCCAAATTCACTACAACAAGCCCCTTTGTACCCTTCTCCATATGCTATATCCAAACCATCACATAATTCACCATTTGCTGCATTTTGGCAAATTGTTCTATCAGTTAAACTTGCACTTACATATCTGCCGCTAATCTTTACTTTAGGCTGGTGTGTTAGTCCATCAACTGCAGTATACGTTACAGTGAATTCTTCATTAGAAAAACACTCACCCGTAGAGCCCGGTGTTAGAGTGTCGTCGATTATAAATGTACCGTCTTTATTTGGCTCTAGCGTTGTCTGCCCAATACTTGTGTTTATTATTATTTCTTTTCCACCCATGTTCATTGCATGTATCGTAATTTCCCCATTCGCTTTAACATTCGCATCATCAACGTATAGTCTTTCACCTGCCGGGTAAATTAGACTAGGTCTACATGTTAGACTGGTAAAAACTCCTGCACTATATAACGCTGCAATTACTACAATTACTATGAGTATCGCCCACCCATATGTCATCAAATATTCCATTGCAGATTGTCCTTTAATCATATAATGATTATTTAGAATTCACTAATCTTAATTTTATGATATTACAGAGTTACAGAGTAGCTGTTTTGAGTATTAGGAACATGCGGTTGTGCCGTTACGCCGAGGCTGGACGTTGAACAATTTAATTTTATATCTACATCCATATTCTGGTTATATTTTTAAAATTTAAATCATTGACAAATTTAACGGTCTCAGAGTGTCAATTCAAGCAGGGTTTGAGGAATAATCTCTTTTTTTTCCTCGATATTCGAGCAAACTTCATAGTTGTTGCAAGATTCGCACGCATCTTCAGTAATCCTTGACATGGGACTGAAGGTAGGGCAGTATGTGTTTCTCAGGTGAGCAGTCACTTGACCCCACAATTGATACGCAGTAGTTCGAAGCATTTCTTCAATTTTCACTCTTCTTTCGTAGGCTGCATCGCTCATAAGTTTATATGATATCATAAAAGATTTAACTCTTTGTGCGGGAGGTTGGATTTGAACCAATTAGAAATCGTATTTCTTGCTAATATAAATTTCCTTGAAGAAATCATTAATTGAAAAGAGTGAAGTCTTATGCTAGATTTTAAAGAAAAAGAAGAATTTGGATGGTATGCGGTCAAGCTTTCGTTAATCATACTCGCAGTTTTTGCTTTGCAGAATGTCTTTCCTTTTTACACTGATAATTTTGCTTTGGCATCTTCAACATTTTTTCAGCAGCCCTGGTCTTTGGTGACATACATCTTCCTTCATGCAAACCCGAACCATGTACTGTCAAACTTGTTTTCACTTGTTCTATTCGGGCTTGTTCTTGAAAAGATAGTCGGATCGAGAAATTTCCTGATAGCATTTTTCTCTTCTGGAGTATTCGCAGGAATTGCGAGCTTGTTCTTCTATCCTTCAGTCATAGGAGCTTCAGGTGCAATCTTTGGAATAATGGGTGTATTAGCAGTGATAAGGCCGAAGATGATTGTTCCTGCTTTCGGAATCCCCATCCCGATGATAGCTGCTGCGGTAATGTGGGCCGCGCTTGACCTGGGGGGAGTTTTTTATCCCAGCTCCACTGCAAACATTGGGCATCTAGCAGGTCTGGGCGCTGGAATTGCTGTCGGATTCTGGCTAAGGCCAAGGTACAAAGTTATAGAGAAAAAGAAGGAAAAAATAAAGTTGGATAAAGAGTATTTCAGAGAATGGGAAGAGAAATACATTAAACATTAAAACTGGAAATTCTTTTTGCTGATAAATATTTCCTTGAATAAACTACTCAACTAAAAGATTTTTATATTAGAATTCACATTTTTTATTTATGGGTTTAATTTTTCAATTCAGCCAAAATTGGTATGTCATATTCTTCAGTTTTTTGTTGTTGTGGCTAATTTTATTAATCCAAAGAAAAAGTTACAAAAATAAAAAAGAAGTTAAGGAACAGTTCTGTTTAGCCATTGCCGGTGTTTTCATCGTATTGATCATGGAAATTTTTGCTGTCAACAGGGATTTGTGGCATTACGTTCCTGCTGATTGGCCAATAATTTTATGGCCAACATATTTTGTAGCAGTATTATTCGGCTATCAGTTGCTAAGAACTATAGAAAGGATTTTTCATAAATAACTATTCACTATTTTCTTGCCGCTCCGTTTGGGAGATTCTTCTTGAGATGTAGATTTCATTGAAGAATACTTACGAGCAGGAGGAATTCCTAGGAAGCATAAACCATAAAGTAGTGGCGCAAAATTCAGAATAAATTTATCCTAGAGGATTAAATGCCTAATCTGAAGAATATGTATGTCGCGACTGCCATACCAGCGAACAAATAGGAAAGAATAACTTCTATTGGTATTCTACCTGCAATCATGTATAAGGATGCGGGAGAGTATCTCCACTCTTTGTTTCTTGTTCCACGAAGTTCATAAATCAAGCTACCTAACATGCCTAATATTCCAGCCTCAATTATTATAGTATTTTTATAAACCACAAGGCCCATCACACCAATCGGCATCATTATCAATAATAATATCGGATTATAAGGACCTTTTTTTAATCTATTCATAATTTTCATCTAAATTGATAATCTAAAAATTACATAAGAAGCAGCGACCATACCAATAAAAAAATAAGAGAGTGCCGTTTCTATTGGTATTCTATCTGCTATTGTGTAAATTGGCGATGGGTTAAAACCCCATAAACCTTTTTTAGTTCCATATAATTCCCATGTAAAACCTGTAAGAAATATTATTACGCCAACTTCAATTATAATCATTTTTTTAAGAAGAATAAAACTCGTAATGCCTGTGATTGCAAGACCAAGCATTGAAAGTATAGCTAGCTGATTTTTCATTGTTTATTATTTTCATTTTCTTTTATATAAAAATAGTTCTAGGAATTCCTCCTGGTTATTTAGATTTCCTTGAAGAATATTGATACCTCAAAACCTCCAGATGATTCAAGATGTCATGTGGGGGTGGAATTTGAACCCATTAAGAATCACTCAAGTAAATTTATTAAACTCAAACTTGGCAATTATAGCCCATTGCAGTCACATAGTTTGATTTCAAACGCCTTCCTACACATTCCATCATTGGGCTTATTGTTTTGGAAAAAATTTTGCTTGGAGCCTGCCTGAGAGTTTTTCTTATTGGAATTCCATCCTCATAATGATCCTTCATGACTCTTACAGCCGTTGTCAATCCACCAATACAATACGCTAATACAGACGAGTGTACAGCATCAAAGACTATGTCAAAGTTCGGATGTTTGGCAACAAATTCCTTTATTGCAATCTCTGGCATATGTGCGAAACGAATGGCAATATAATCAGACAGCATGGTTGGGTCAGAATAAAGAAGTCCTCTATAAGCAAAGTATGTTCCTGCTGCAAGAATGCCTAACCCTACGCCATATCCTCCCACCCTTGCTATATCATGCCAATTTGCCGCAATAGTTTTTCCAACACGACTGTTTTCAACACGTGCTTCTACATCTTCAATTCTCTTTTCCGCTTTTGTAATTAATTCAGCAGCTGCAATGTATGCCTCTGTCCTTCTCATTGCAGATACATTCGCCATAAAAGTGTTTTCAACATGCTCTCCTGCTCTTTCAAGATGTTCCTCTAGTCTTTCAAGACGTTCTCTTACCTTTGCCATGCCATCCTTGTTTACCATATTACCCCTTTAAAGAAGAAACTATTAATTCCTTCAGAATTTTCTATTTCGTAGGTGTGCGGGAGGTGGGATTTGAACCCACGCACAAGGTAAACTATTAGCGAACAAACTAATCTTTAGCCAGAATTAGATTTCTCATCCTGAATTTTTCGGACAGAAATATATATTTCCTTTAAGAACTCTTCCTGCTCTAAATTCAGAATTTATTTCCTATATTTGTTTTCCCATCTCTTGTAGGCAGGATTGATGCTTGAGATGGAATGCCTTAAACTTTTTGGTGTTCTTGGAATCAATTGCTCGTCCAGGAAGGATCTTTTGCCAAACATGAACTTGAAAAATGTATAGCCGAGGAAGATTGAAGCTGCTAAAACTGGGATTGCAACAACCGGGTCAGAAACTGCTGAGAACAGTCCTGTGAAAGATGATTGCTGCTGTTTGAAGTTCACTGCAACATCTGAAGTTTTGGTGAATGAGATTTTATTTCCATCCGAGTCATAGGAAGTAACAAAACTTATTTTTCCAGAGTTTTTGTAGGGAGTTACATCAAAACTGACAATATCCTCGTTGTTCGGCTCTAGCTCCACATAGAATGAATTTACAGAAAACTTCCACTCGTCCGGGTAAGTTACTGTTTCGCTGATTTTTGCTGTCGCGTTCCCCACATTTCTTAATTTGATTCCAACTTTTGTCGGCTCGTCTGAATTGAAACTTGGAAGCAAGACATCACTGACAGTGACCACAGGCAGGAATTTTCTTTGTGGCAAAACATTCAGGGTGATTTGTTTTGGGATATAACTATGAGAGGTTGTCAATACTACTCCGAATTCATACTTCCCGCTGAAATCACTTGGAATGTCTAAAGTAATTGTAAATGCTTGGGAGCTGCCGCCTGGAACATCAATCTGATCTGGAGTTATTGTATAGGGAGCAGAGAGACCGTTTATTTTTATTTTCACTGATGCCAAGGGGATTGACCAAAAATTCCTTACAACAGCATTGAAATTGGCTTTTTCGCCCGCATATCCGGTCACTTGAGGTGGGACTGTGAAAGTCAAGGCTGTCGATCCTATGCTTACACTACCGCCTCCACTGTAAACTGGTGCTGGTGATGGTGATGGAGAAGGTGCAATTGCTTGAATTGAAATCAAAACAGTTGAAGAGTTTGTTGAACCTAAGCTGTTTGTGGCAAAAACTGTCAAATTTGTTTGGCCTGCAGGAATGTTTGGCATTGTTATGTTTCCTGAGCAGGTTGAGTTTGCATATTCTAAATCAGTTGTTTGGCCGCTGATAGAAACCGAGCAAGATGCAACTGGTCTGCCAGAATTAACGGTTGCGCTGACAAAAAATGAATCTCCGACTTTGAAAGTTGAATTTTCTGAAGGAGAATTTATTGTGACGATTAAATCGGAAAAGTCGGCAATTGTTTTTACTGTGTTAGACCAATCGCTTGACACGTCAATCCAGTTGACTTCTTTCACTCTCGCATAATAAGTTTGCCCGTCTGCCACGGTCGCGCTGTATTGGAGTGAAGATGTTTTCGTGTCTGTAATAGTAGTGTTGAAATCTGGCGAGTTTGAAAATTGGAATTGATAGTATTGAACATCTGAAGGTTGGCTGGAAGATGTCCATTGATAGGCTGCAGTAGAAGTTCTGGAAGAAGCTGGCCCAGAGAGAACTGGCGCTGTCGGAGGAGTAAAATTCATGTTTACCATCCAATTCACAGAATTTTTGAACAGGTCAACTGCATCATCAGTCCAGTAGTATGGGTATGTCGTTCCGAAGAAAACAATTGCTGAATGGTTGCTGACGCTCTTTTGGTTGTATAAAACAGTGTTGGGATTTCCATAAAGTATTGAGCCGTATTTGCCAGCATAATCTACGCTTGCAACTATCTTTAGTTTTGTGTAATCTTTTTCCAAGTCAATCACGTTGTAGCCTGAAGTGACATGGACTTGGACCAATTGATCCAGGAAATATCCTTGAGTCAGAGGATGGATTGCTTTAATCAAAACTTTCTGAGGCTGATTTGAAGAGAGGCCGCTGACACCGCTGACGTCAACCCATCCCCAGTCGCCTACGAACTGGCTGTCTATTGCGATTGTTGGGACGTCGTTGACTGGAATGTCTTTTACAAAACTGTCAAGCATGTCGTTAGAGTTTGCAATCGATGGCCTTCCTGCAACGACGATCAAGTCGAATTTGCTGTAATCAACTACGGTGTTCTTGTCGACCAGAGTCACGTTAAGACCCATATCGCTCAAAATATTTCTTATCTTTTTTTCGTAGAGGTTAGACAGGCTGCTGCTGTCCTTCACTATCATTGCCACATTCTTAGCTTCGATTGCAGAAGACAAACTGAGAAAAAGTAAAAAACAGATTCCAATAGTTAAAATTATTTTCATCTCTTCACCTTCTTCTTAACAACAATCTTTTTCTTGAAGGCTACAATCAAAACGATAACAACCAAAATTATTGCCGGTATTAGGAACAGGGCGTAATTGAACTCGGATTTGTTCGCTATGACTAATATTTTTGATTCATAGGTCACGCTGCCTTCATCTGAATTAAAAGTGATCGATATGCTTCCGTCGTATGTTCCTGGCTCTGAGACTTTTATTGAGTAGTTGACTCTTCTTGACTCGTTTGGCTCAAGAGAAAAAGATTTTTCCATCTCAATTATCTTCGTGATGTTCTGTGAAAGTTCCAGGTTGATTGTCATTGAAAAATTGTTTGGATTCCTTATTTCGAAGGATTTTTCTGCTGTCGCTGTTTGGAATTGGGTGACATTCAGACGGACCACTCCTTGGTTGGCTGGCTGGACGTAGATCTTTACAGCTGAGGAGAGATTGACTGATAGCAAAAAGAATAGGATAAATGAAACTAACATTATTTTGTCCATTTCGTCTCACCCAAGTAACTACATTAGAGGAGTTAAAGGATTAAAACGTTTCTGACGATTGCTACCAGAAAATAGTAATTTTTTTCATGGAGACCAGTAAAAAAGTAAATCGAGAAAAGAAAAAATCGGATTCTCCTTTGGCTTTTGCCTGGATTTTGCTGAAAATCTTGAAAAATCGATTGATTTTTTATCTCAAATAGGAAAAATTTTTATATCCGGTAGGCGTTTCGTATAAATCCTTTTGAAACTAATTTCCTATTGTTCAGAGTGTTAACATGAAGTATATAGAAATCATTATAGCTTTTGTTTTTTCTTTTGCTTTATTTTCATTTGTCGTCTATTCTTGGGATGCTGATTTAATAATCAGTATGATCACACAAAATCCGACAGTAGGAACTAATGTAACTGCAGGTGCGCAGAAATCCCATTCTGATCAAACAAAGTTTGCGCAGTTCATTTGGATTAGTCCTAATGGTACTATAGCAAAGACATCACCAGAAATAGAGACAACAAGTGGTGGTGGAATAGATTATGCAAATGATTCTTATATAGTTGATGAAGTAGGAACTTGGAATTTAACAGTTAGATTTTTAAAACAGCAGGGGCAAGAAGTCGCTATAAATTTCCAAGTTTTTACTGTTGTTGCAACATGTGAACTTTCGTTACAATCAAGTTCTTTTGATTTCGGACCAGTTCAGCCTGGAGCTACATCAGGCACCCAATCAATAACCGTGAGTAATAGCGGCTCTGTAAGTGTCCCAGTAACAATAAATGGAACTGGCTGGTCTGGAACTTCAGGAACTTTTGACGTATCGAAAACAGATTTCAAATGCTCTAGACCAACCGGTACTTCAACCTGTGCTGTTTCATCGTTTACAAGTTTATCATCAAGTGATCAATCTTTTGCCACTATACAAAATGGTTATGGTGTCTCTGGAGACTTTGGAGTTACAATACCAGCAGATCAAGCTCAAGGGAGTTACAGTCAAACCATAACTTTCACTTCAACATGTTGATGAAAATGAAAAATAAAATAAAAATTTTCATTTTAACTTTAACTTGTTTAGCAATTATTCCATCACTGGTTTTTGCATTCGGAGAAGTTGCTGGTCCAGTAGTTATTCATGTTCCTATTGGTGGGAGCAACACTTCTACTTGGGGAATTTTTAATGGAGAAGCGATTACAACCAAACTTTCTGCAGAAGGAGACGCAGCTAAATATATTTCACTCCCAGAAAAAGTTTCTCTTGAAGGAAATAATAAAGTTTATTTGGTAGATGTTGCTGCACGAATTCCTGCTGATTACAATCTAACTCAAGGGACAAATATTACTGGAACACTTTACGCATTAGCTGAAGGAAATCCTGGACAGGTTCAAATCAATTTGCAGGTCAAGAAAAATGTTTTCATTCTTGTTGAGCAGCCACAAGTTTCTAATTTAGAATCAGGACAATTTGGAAATCTCATAACAGGAATGTTCGCTTTGAAGCCAGGTAACATAATGTCTGTGATTGGATTGTTTATGATTATTGTCGTAACTTTTATTTACTTTACAAAAAACAGAAGGGAGGTGAATAAATGAGAAAAATATTGACAGCAATAGTAGCAATACTTTCACTAATGTCAATGGTTCCGTTAGTAGCGCCTACAGTAACACCACACACTGGAACATTAACAGCGTCTGTTTTAGTTGGAGCATCATGTGACGTAGCAGCAACAGGACCAATAACTTTCTTGAAAGGTGGACTCAATCCTGTTCCAGGACAAACATCAGATACTAATACAACAACAGTTTCTGAACCAACTGGAAATACTGACAATCTAGTTGTAGATATCAGTGGTTCTCAATGGTCAAATACAGGTGTAACAGAAACCATGCCTATTGGGGCAACAAATTGGGGTCTTTATCCCAGTTCACCAGCAACACCATTAACTGATGGGAGTCCTTCAGTCCCAATTGGAGGAACTATAGGGTCATTAACCAGCCAACAAGTAAACTTGAATGTAGTAATTCCAGATGGCCAAGCAGCAGATAGTTATTCACAAACAATAACATTTACAGTAGGATGCTAAGAAAATATTTCAGCTCTAGTTGATTTTTCGTAGAGCTTTATACATTTCCCTAAAGGGGAAGAAAAGAAATGAGAAAAATGAAAAAGGAAACTTTAGTGGTAGCACTCCTGCTACCCATATTTATCTTCTTACTTTCTGTTAGCGTGAGCCATGCATTTGTCAATGGACAAATTCAAGCTTCAGTAACAGTCAATCCTAAACCAACAATCTATTGCGACCCAACAACTCTGACAGCCGGCAGCAGCGTCCAATGGATTTACTGTTTCACTGAACTAGAAGGAGCTGATGTTCATGACATCAATCCTGCAAATGTTCAGCTAACTATCGTAGGCAAACTAGGTTCAGTCCCTGCAGATCCTTTCTTCAAACAATTCGGAGACTTCAATTCCAACGGCCAGACAGAAATAATGTTGAGATTCAGCAGATCCTCAGCAGACACAGCTTGGTTCAATTCATTAACCCAAACCACTCCTCTCACTTTTAATTTGATCGGTTCAGTCAACAACTTCCCGTACAGCGGAACCAGCCCGATTCTAGTTATAACAAAAGCGACAGCCTGCTCATTTGCAAGATACTTCCAGCTGGATGCCCCAGACATCGGTGATGCAAAACTAAACTGGGTGTACGGGCCAGATTGGTTCAATTATAAAAACTACACTCCAACCTACCTGCACTTCTCCGGTTATTTCTATAATTTGGGAAATAGGCTTTCCGGCTCATCGGCATTCTATTCAGAAGGATACTTGAAAGTAGAAAAAATTTATAACTACATCCTCTTCCAAAGAAAGGTTATAGAAAACCAATCTGTAAAAATTTCAGTGGTTACTACCA
>Ga0315281_10014792_pt1 | contig 10496 bp, 9 predicted proteins | sample YL17G07_0_MG_FD_204540 | JGI IMG/M metagenome (GOLD analysis project Ga0315281, IMG submission 204540) | Sediment microbial communities from Yellowstone Lake, YNP, Wyoming, USA - YL17G07_0 | ecosystem: Environmental > Aquatic > Freshwater > Lake > Sediment | place: USA: Wyoming | collected...
AAGAGAAGGAATGATATGAGGCAGGAGTCGCATGGAATAATAAGGCGGAAGTAATGGCAGACCGATCAGATCTCCAAAGATGACCAGCATAAAGAGGTTATCCAGGTGTCCTCTTTCCTTCTTCATTACCAAGTCCATCTCATGGAACAACAATCCATACATGATCTCCCCGGCCACTTTGGGAGAGCCTTTCAGTTTCGCCGCAAGAGAGAGGAATAAGTCTTTGATCAATGGGACCCTCCTTTGTTCTTTCCGGGGTAATTTCCACTTATGTGTTGAATGCTGACATCTGACCCTTTCTGCTTTTTCTTCGATCAATCAACCTTGTAAAGTGTATCATTTAGCTTTGACCCCAAGTTTCAGCACAGTCCCTTAATGATTGGCCAACTATTTTATAAACGACACATCATTTCTCTTAATAAATAGAACCATCTCCTTTTACCCCGTTAGAAATAATGCCCCGCTGCTCCCTCCGGGCCAGGCTCCGCCCTGGAAGGGCTCATGCCCCGGAGGGAGGCCCTCTCTCCGAGCCAGAGGCTCTTCTGAGCCGGAGGCTGGGCCGGCGGCTGCAGCGGGGGTAGATTTTAGAATAATTCCGGGTTCCCCCCCGTAGGGCGGGGTTTATCCCGTTTAGAGATAAATCTCTAACGGGATTTAATGCCCCGCTGGAATTTCTAACGGGGTTTACTCCATTCCAAGAACTTCTCATAAGTCATTTTGGGCCCCAATAACAAATATCTTAGGATTTTTAAGAAGATCTAAAATAAACGGATCTTTCTCTTTCGTTTTCTTTTTCAATTTGTCTCTTCTGAATATACTGTGATTGATCTCCCTTTTTAGAACCTCCTCCAGCTTGTCTATTTCTCTTAATAATCTGGAGTCATCCATCTTCCCTATGATGAACAGATCAATATCGCTTTTTCCAGTTTCTTCGTGTTTTGCAAAAGAGCCGTAAATGAAGGCAACCTCAACCCCCTTCATTTTGCTCAACCTCTCTCTCAGCAAACCTTGTATGCCGATCGTTTTAAATACGATGCTCTTCAATTCATCAAATAAAGGATAAGATTGATTAAGAAGATAATAAATCAAATTACCTTTTCTTCTGGATAGAAAAATGCCCTCTTCCTCCAGACGGATCAGTTCTTTTCGAATCATGCTGACGGGAGTCTGGAGAATACGTTCTAATTCTCTAAGATAATACTCCTGATCAGGATTGGTAAAGTAAAGCCTGAATAATTCTTTTCGAGTTTGTGACTTAAAGATCTTGGAGATATCCATAACGCTTGTAATATTTATGTATTACAATCGTAATCCATTTATATTACAATGTCAATCGATTTTTATTCTGCTGGTGAGATAAAATGAGTGAAGGAAAACTTCTAAAAGTACCTGGTTCACAATGAAATCAATAACGAACGAATACTACTACGTTAAGTTGATTTAAGAATAATCATAAGGCCTGTATTTAGGGCTTGTTATTGGCTTTTGAGGCGCCACTCAATTTCGCTAGAAGACAGAAGTACTTGAAAGTATTGGTTTTTCATTTTTAACGTAACGTAGTAGTACTAAATAACTAAGAAGTTTTGGGATTTAATATTTGGTTATTGGGATTTAAACAAGAGGGTCCCATCGTCTAGTGGCCTAGGACACTGGCCTCTCACGTCGGTAACACGGGTTCGAATCCCGTTGGGACCACCATTTATTTGAATCACCCCATCCTATCTGTAATGGAAGCCTCCCTATAATCCCTCCTCAAATCACAATTTACAATTGATTCCCTCAGAGTTCTTGTTCAATTTTTAAGCCTGTGTTATGTTTTCTATCAGATAAGGGCTTTTTTGTTTATCATCAGGGAGGGGAGAGGTCATGATCGGGAAAAAGATTCGAATGGAGCGTATCATGGACCGAAACTCTGGCAAGACCGTGATTGTCCCTATGGATCATGGGGTGACTCAGGGGCCGATTGCCGGGTTGATCAATATTCGTCAGACGATTAAGGCCGTCGTGAAGGGTGGAGCGAACGCCATCATCCTCCATAAGGGATTAGTTGAAACGGGTCACCTGAGGGGCGGAAAGGATGTTGGCTTGATCCTTCATCTCTCAGCGAGCACCCAGATGGCACCCAACCAAGATTCTAAGGTGGTGGTGTGCACGGTTGAAGAGGCCATCAAATTTGGAGCAGATGCGGTCTCCATCCACGTGAACCTTGGCGACGAGGATGAGAAGATGATGTTAAAAGACCTGAGTTCCGCAGCCAAAGCGGCCATGGAATGGGGGATGCCCCTTTTAGCCATGATGTACACGAGGGGCCCCAAAGTGAAGAGTGAATATGATGTGAAGGTGGTGAAGCATGCAGCTCGATTGGGGGCAGAATTGGGAGCAGATATGATTAAGGTCCCTTACACGGGATCCTCTGAAAGCTTCCACGAGGTGGTAGAAGGTTGTTCTGTCCCGGTGGTGATTGCTGGAGGAGAAAAGATAGAGACCGACAAGGATATTTTGGAAATGGTCAAAGGGGCGATGACCGCAGGAGGAGCGGGTGTCTCCATCGGGAGAAATGTTTTTCAACACAAGGATCCAGAGAAGATCGTCAAAGCGATTTCCAAGATCGTCCACAAAGGCTTTACGGTCGAAGAGGGGATGAAGGAGCTTAAGGGGAGATGAAGATCGTTTGGGTGAAGGTCATCCCGTGGAGTTTAGAATTGGCCCAGGCCGCCATGGAGAGCGGGGCCGATGCCCTCTGGATACCGCCCGGATTGCAATCAGAGGTTAAAAAGATGGGGATCATCCCTACCGTAGCCGAAGATGGAGATCTCGTATTAGGGAGAGATGTTGTCGAGAAGGAAATCCGGGAGAAACAGGACGAAGAAGAGATTCTTGACCTGGCTCTCTCTAAGAAGGTAATTGTGAAAGGAGTGGACTGGACGATCGTCCCTCTCGAGAACCTGTTGAGTAAAACGAATAATATCTTCGTAGAGATCCAGGATCTTCAGGAAGGACAGACAGCACTGGACATTCTCGAAAAAGGGGTGGAAGGGGTTGTGATCAATAATCCCGATCCTGATGCGATACGGCAAATCATCTTAATGCTCAAAGAGAAAAAAGAAAAATTAGAGCTTTTAACAGCCAGGGTTAAGCGCATCGAGCCTTTGAGCTCAGGAGATCGGGTCTGTGTGGATACTTGTTCTTCAATGGTTTCAGGAGAAGGGATGCTTGTGGGCAATAGCAGTCAGGCGCTCTTCCTCATTCATTCTGAGAATGTGGAGAACCCTTTTGTCAACACAAGGCCCTTTCGGGTGAATGCGGGCCCTGTCCATGCCTATATTCGTATAGCGGATGGACAAACAAAATATCTCTCAGAAATCCGGACAGGGGATCGTGTGCTGATCGTGAATTTTGAGGGTAAAACCTATCCTGCCGTGGTGGGAAGAGCTAAGGTGGAGAGGCGTCCCTTGGTTTTGGTAGAAGCGGAAGAGAAAGGTCAAACCATTTCAGTGATCCTGCAGAATGCCGAAACCATTCGACTGGTCCAGCCCGATGGAAAAGCCGTTTCCTTGATAGATCTTAAAGAAGGGAGTGAGGTGCTGGTCTACTGTGAAAAGGGAGGAAGACATTTCGGGGTTCAGATTGATGAGACGATCGTCGAAAGGTGAGAAGGTGGGAAAGCTTTGTATTCCTATTGTCGAGACGACTGTGGGAAACGCCTTTATCGCCATCAAAAAAGCTAACCGATTGGCAGATCTGATTGAACTTCGAGTAGATTATTTAAGGAATGCGGAACTGGCGCTTCTCCTTCAAAACCGAAAGAAACCATTTATCGTTACAAATCGAAAAAAAGAAGAGGGGGGCAAATACAGAGGCGAGGAAAGAAAAAGATTGAGCGTTTTACAGGAAGCCATTGATTTGGGAGCAGATTACATTGATGTGGAACTGGGAACCGAGAGGTCCTTGCTTCAGGGTTTAGTAAGAAATAGAAGAGGGACACAAGTCATCCTCTCCTTCCATGATTTTCAAAAAACACCTTCCCTGAAAGAACTGCAAAAGCTCTTTGGCCAGATGATTCGATTGGGAGCGAATGTGATCAAGATTATTCCCTTTGCCAGGTCCTGGGAAGATAATCTCAATATCCTAATGCTCATTCCTTTTGCCAAAGAAAGAAGGCAGAAGATCGTTGCCTTCTGCATGGGAGAAAAGGGGAAGATCAGTCGCATCTTTTCTCCCTTCTTAGGAGCGGCCTGGACATATGCTTCGCTCAATCAAAACAGGACCTCTGCTCCAGGGCAACTGACCGCTCGAGAGCTAACGGATATCTGGAAGAAAATGAGATGATGGATGGTCAGACCGAGCTTTACGGAGTGATCGGAAATCCGGTGCAACACAGCTTGAGCCCCATCCTTCACAATGGAGCTTTTAAAAGACTGGGTCGGAATGCTGTCTATTTGGCTTTTGAAGTAAAATATCTTGAAGAAGCCCTGAAGGGGATCCGGGGACTTGGACTGAAGGGAGTGAGCGTGACCATCCCATTTAAGACCGATGTCATTCCTTTTCTTGATAAGGTCGAAGGATTGGCAAAAAAGATCGGAGCCGTTAACACGATTGTCAATCGAGGGGGAAGGCTCATCGGCTACAACACAGATTGTGACGGGGCCTTAGAAGCGTTGGAAGAGAAGATGAATTTGAGAGGGAAGAGGATTGTTCTTCTTGGAGCAGGTGGTGCCGCCAGAGCCATTGGTTTTGGTCTAAGAGAAAGAGACTGCCAATTGATCATTGCCAACCGTTCGCGAAATCGGGGCAAAGCCTTAAGTAGAGAACTAAAGTGTCATTTCCTACCTATGTCCTCTCTCGTCAAGATGAAGGCAGGAGAACTTGAAGCCGATGTCATGATCAATGCTACCTCTCTTGGAATGGTTCCACGAGATGGAGAAACTCCACTTCCAAAAAAGTTGTTGAAAAAAGGGATGATGGTCATGGACATTGTCTATGAGCCCTTGCAGACGAAACTCCTCCGTGAGGCCAAGGAGAAGGGGTGTCTCACGATAAACGGGTTGGAGATGCTTGTTCGTCAGGGTGTGGCCCAATTTGAGATTTGGACAGGGAGGAGGCCAGAAATCGGGCAAATCAAGAAAGATCTTCGCCGGGCGTTGGAGAGAACCCACCAAAACCACTCTGATAGGCTTTTAAAGGGAAAGCGATGACAGAAGTAAGGCCCCTCAGTCATTGTAATGGAGTGGTGACCATTCCTGGATCAAAAAGCTATACCCACCGGGCCCTCATCCTTTCTTCGTTAGCCGATGGCGAATCTGTTTTAATCAATGCCCTTCGATGTGAAGATACCGAACACACAGTCCAGGCACTGATAAAATTTGGAGTGGAGGTATTTTGGGAAAGCGATCGTGTTCGAGTGCTGGGAAGAGGAGGAAAGTTTAAAGGAATGGATGACCGAATCGATGTGGGGAATTCAGGGGCCTCCATGAGATTTCTCACAGCACTGGCTGTTCTCAAGAAGGGAGTCACTCTGTTGGACGGGAGTGAACGGATGAGAAAGCGGCCCATCGGTGAGCTGTTAAATGGTTTGGGAGAGCTGGGGGTCAGAGCTTATTCCCAGAAAGGGGACGGCTGTCCGCCAGTGATTGTGGAGTCTCAGGGTCTTCAAGGAGGTACGGCGAGGATCAAGGGGGAAGAAAGCAGTCAGTTTCTTTCCGGTCTCCTGATGGTGGTTCCCTATGCCCTGAGAGATGTAAACATAAAGGTGACGGGTCCTTTAGCTTCCAAACCCTATGTGGACATCACCCGGGATGTGATGTCTGCTTTTGGTGTGGAGATACAGAGCCAAGGATACGATTCCTTTTTCGTTAAGGCAGGACAGTGCTATCTCCCACAAACGTATCGGATTGAAGGGGATGCTTCAAATGCCTCCTATTTTTTTTCGGCAGCAGCGGTATGCAGGGGGAGAGTGAAAGTTAAGGGTCTTAATCCAGGTACCCTCCAAGGAGACATCGGATTTCTAAAGATACTGGAAAGCATGGGATGCCGTGTGACCCGAGGAAAAGACTGGATAGAAGTTCTGGGCGGAGAACTTCATGGGATCGAGATGGATATGAACGAAATGCCTGATCTCGTCCCAACTCTGGCAGTCACCGCCGCTTTTTCCCAGGGGAATACGGTGATTCAGAATATCAGGCACCTTCGTTTTAAAGAATCAGACCGCCTCCATGCCTTGGCTGTAGAACTAAGCAAGATGGGTATTCGAGTCAGAGAGGGAGAGGATTGGTTGGAGATTGAAGGAGGAAAGCCCCATGGAGCAGAGATCGAAACGTATGATGATCACCGTATGGCCATGAGTTTTGCAATCGCAGGGCTTGTTATCCCCGGAGTGAAGATTAAAGGAGAACGATGTGTGGATAAGTCGTTCCCGGGATTTTGGGAGACTCTTCAGAAACTCTATAAAAAGTAGGGTTTGAGGATCACCCTTTGCTCAAAACTTAAACTTTGACGGTTTCGTAAAAAAGAAAATTTCCCCTCCCCTGGCGGGAGGGGATTCACCCTGTTAGATAGAACGTTTCTCGGATAACAGAGCTGAATAGAGAACCTTATCTAACAGGGTGAAGGGGAGGGGGATAAACAGCTTGGTGAATTTTCTTGATTCTTCACCCTCACCCCCGCCCTCTCCCACCAGGAGACTGTGTCACAATGAGGGAAATGCCATGTTTGTCATTCTGAACCCTTCGCCATGTGTCACCCTGACCCTGAGTGAAGCGAAGGGGAAGGGTCTCGCTTTTTGGCTCAGGGTAAACTCCATGAAGAATCTGACACGAAGTGTCATCCTGAACGAAGTGAAGGATCTCATGAGTTCCTTCGCTTTGCTCAGGACATTCTTCGGCTAACGCCTCAGAATGACATTACGACACAGTCCCCAGGGGAGAGGGGGATAATTAGGATTATTTTCTATGTAAGATAAGATTTTCGTGATGAATATCATCTTGATTGGATACCGGGGTTCTGGCAAAAGCTCAGTGGGCCGAAGCCTTGCTTCTCGAATGCGAAGGAGGTTTGTGGACACAGATGATCTTATAGAATCTAAGGAAGGGCAGATTATTAATATTGTGAAGTCTCGTGGCTGGAACTATTTTCGGGCCATGGAAAAGAAGATTATTGAGGAAATCTCAAAGGAAGACGATTTAGTCATTGCCCTGGGCGGGGGAGCGGTGCTCGATCCTGATAATATCGTCAATCTGGAGAGAAATGGCTTCATCATCTGGCTCAAGGCAGATCGAGAAGTGCTACGAAAAAGATTGGACCAGGATCCTCGGACCTTTGCCTCGAGACCAACCCTCACAGGAAAGGGAACCTTGGGCGAGTTAGAAGAAATGATGGCTTTTCGGAATCCTTTTTATGATAAGGTTGCGAAGATTCAATTCGATACTTCGTCGATGGATGTGGAAGCGGTAGTTGAAAATATCTTAACCCTGTTGTTGCATTAAATTCGGCGCTTAGATTTACCCCGTTAGAAATAATGCCCCGCTCAGTTTCGAGTCGCAACGACTGGAATTTCTAACGGGGTGAACCAAACCCTTACCCAGAGAGGGATGGCTGTCAAATCAATGTCGTCACCTGGATCAAATAAATGGTGACCCTGTGGAATAGGTCTTACATCTTCTCTGGAAAGATAAAACTCCCAATAGTGGAGCAAATAATATGTGATGCTATGGAATATGATTCTTATTCCACAGGGGAAGTTATCCTCAAAAAGGTAGAAACAGCCTTTTGATGGGGGCATGCAGTTGATTCAACCACATCTTTATGCAACAACGGGGTTAACTGTCCTTAAAGAGAAGATGGGGAGGATTTAGGATGGGAGGAAATTCATTCGGGACGCTCTTCCGAGTAGCCACGTGGGGAGAATCCCATGGAAAAGCCCTGGGAGTGGTCATTGATGGCTGTCCACCCCAAATCGAACTTTCTGAGGAAGATATTCAGAAAGAGATGGAAAGAAGACGACCCGGTCAATCTATCGGATCAAGTCCACGAAAGGAGAGGGATCGAATCGAAATCCTTTCTGGGGTCTTCGAAGGGAAGACCCTCGGTTCCCCCATTTCGATCATCATATGGAATGAAGATGTGGATTCAACCCCGTACGATGAAATAAGAGATGTTTTTAGACCTGGACAGGCTGATTTCACCTACCAGGCAAAATACGGCATCCGGGATCATCGAGGTGGAGGGAGGGCTTCAGCGAGAGAGACCGTTGGAAGGGTGGCTGGAGGAGCAGTGGCCAAGAAGATCCTGCAAAAAGAGAAGATGGAGATTTTAGCCTACACCGTGGAGCTCGGCGGAATCCAAATAGAAAAAATAGATTACGAAGAAATTGAAAGAAATGTTTTGCGTTGTCCGGATCAAAAAGCCGCTGTGGCAATGGAGAAAAAGATCGAGGAGACTAAAGGACGAGGGGATACCTTAGGAGGTATTGTGGAAATCCTTGTGCGAGGCTGTCCTCCAGGATTGGGAGATCCGGTATACGATAAATTAGAAGCCGATCTCGCGAAGGCTTTGATGAGCATCGGTGCGGTGCGAGGGGTGGAGATAGGGGCTGGATTTGGAGTAGCCCGTATGTTTGGATCGCAATGCAATGACCCTTTAGGACCAGAGGGATTCGAGAAAAATGACGCCGGAGGAATTTTGGGGGGAATATCCAATGGGGCTGATCTTCTACTTCGAGTAGCTGTGAAGCCTGTTCCTTCGATTCATCTTGAGCAGAAGACTGTGGATTCTTCAATGAAACCTGTTGCTTTGCAAATCAAAGGAAAGCATGATGTCTCACCCATCCCACGAATTAATTCGGTCTGTGAAGCGATGGTGGCTATTGTTCTGGCCGATCATCTGCTCCGACAAAGAGCCTTAGATCCATCTTCCCATAAATGGTGGTTGAAGAAACGTTGAGAGTCGAGGGATCTTCATTTAACCATAATAAAATGTCACTTTGAAATCGGGAGATTGTAGCTTACCCTTATCAAAGGCTTCTTCCTGAAATCGAGAATCATACAATTAAGCCAGACATGCTCTATTAGCAATTCGTAATCATTGAGAGGGCTCGATATGTCAGTTGTCTTAAAACATTGTATCTCAATCGTTTTTAGATGGGTAAATAAATACAAGATCTGCGACCAACAATAGAAAAAATATGTTGACCCTCAAAGAAGGTTTCCTTATAATGTCCTCGACAAAAAGACTGTTTCAAGAAACTATTTTGTCGATCAGAAACAGCATATAATATGGAAAATGAAATCTTGAACTTTTCCGATAGAGATGAAGAGATATCAACTGAGATTAAAACCAGAGAGAGAAGGGTTTATTCGGACAAATCTGACCGGAGTATATACGAATTATATCGACAATATCAAAGAGGTAATTTGGAACTTCAGCCGGAATTCCAGAGACTCCAAGTTTGGGACAGTACAAAAGAGAGCCGCTTGATAGAATCTGTGTTCTTGGAAGTACCAATACCAATCATTTATCTCAGTGAAGAATTAGATGGGAAATTTTCAGTTATCGACGGACAGCAAAGACTCAATACATTTGTCAAGTTTATCAAGAATGAATTAAAGCTAAGTAACTTAGTAATTTTTACCGAGTTCAACGGTAAGAAGTTCCAAGATATTCCGAAAGAGTTTCAGGATAAATTTGAAAGTTCGACACTTAGAATTACCGAAATACGAAAGGAATCAGATGCGGATGTCAAGTTTGAAATTTTCGAGCGATTAAATACAGGCGCAGTTCCATTAAATTCTCAGGAACTTAGGAACTGCATATATCGAGGAAAGTATAATGAACTCTTAAAAGATTTGTCTAAGGACGAAGATTTCCAATTTCTATTAGGTCTCGATGGGCCACATTATCGAATGTACGACAGGGAATTGATTTTACGATTCTTTTCGTTTTGCCGAAACACTGAGAGAAATTACAAGCCCTCGATGAAACAGTTCCTCAATAAAGAGATGGAGCAGCATCAGGATCTCGATAACGATCAAGAATATAAGTTACGAAAGATATTTAAAAAGAGTGTTAGGTTATCAAAAACTGTTTTTGGCGATAAAGCGTTTAGACGATTTATGAAAGGAAGGGATACCAATGGTAAATGGGAAACGAATAAAATCAACAAAGCACTTTTTGACGTCGTCATGTATGGTTTTACCAGATACGAAGAAAACCAGATTGTTCCCACAGGTGACTCAATACGTGAAGCATTAATTCATTTAATGACCAACGATGATGACTTTTTGGATGCGATTTCTACGTACACTGATAACAAGAATAAAATCCAAGTACGCTTTGAGAAGTGGCTCTCTGAGTTGAAAGAAATAGTTCTACAAACTAATACTACAGCGAATCATTTTTATAGACAAAAGAAATGACATCATGTACTATAGATATTGTCAAGGCGCGTGAAAGAGTGCCGACCAGCTTTGCCGCGATGTCATGCATTCGTCGGCAACAGAGGA
>Ga0315281_10014793_pt1 | contig 10496 bp, 10 predicted proteins | sample YL17G07_0_MG_FD_204540 | JGI IMG/M metagenome (GOLD analysis project Ga0315281, IMG submission 204540) | Sediment microbial communities from Yellowstone Lake, YNP, Wyoming, USA - YL17G07_0 | ecosystem: Environmental > Aquatic > Freshwater > Lake > Sediment | place: USA: Wyoming | collected...
AGCACCACGCTGATGATGGACAGGCGGGTGACCTGGTTGTGGATGGTATCGCGCGAAGTCACCGAGAACACGCCGGGGCCGGTCATCACCAGGCGGGCGGCAGGGGTTGCGCCAGGCGCCGCGTCGAACGCCTGCCGGATGGCGGCCATGGCGCGTTGCTGGGCGTCGGTATCGGAGCCCGCAGCGCGCGTTTGCATCAGCATCAAGGCGCGCGCGCCGTCGCGCGACGCCCATGCGCCATCGACCATCTGCGGGCGGCTGCCGCTGTTGAGCTGGTCGAGCAACTGCACCATTTCACCGCTCGGGTCGCGCGGCAGCAGCGACTTGACCAGCAACCCGGCCGGCGAGGCGAGCAGGTCGATGCTGTCGCTCATGGCCGCATGCAGGCCGTCCACGCTGAAGCGTGCAGGCGTCACTGCGGGGCTTAGCAGGTAGCGATGGTTGAACAGATAAGCACGGTCGCGCTCGGCGCTGACGGGCTCGCCGTTATTGACGCTGACAAAAGCAGGGTCGGCGCGCAGACGTTGGGCGATTTGTTTGGAAAACCTGGCACGGGTGGAAGCATCGGCACCATCGATGCCCACCAGAATCAGGCGCGAGGCCAGCCCATCGCGTATCTGTTCCAGCAGCAACTGTTGCTCGGGGGTGGGGCTGCGAGGCAAGAATGCCGATAGATCGGCAGTGAACTGGCTGCGGCCGATGACTATGCCGCAAACGAGGATAAACGCCAGCCATAGCGCTATCGCTATCCGGCCGCGTGGCCTCACGGCGTGGCCGACTTTTCGATGAGCATCAGCGAGCTGTCGCCATCCGCCTGGATGATTTCGACGCTGCGCACTGTGTCGCGCACCCCCGCAATACGGATGCGCTTCACCACTGCCTGCATTTTTTCATCCGTCGGCAAAAGTTGCAGGGTCCAGTGTTCAGCGCTGCCATCCAGGCTCAGCCGGTAACTGCGTTCCAGCGCCTTGCGGTCACCCGCCAGGGTGCCGCGGATGCTGTCGATGAAAGCCGCCACTTCCGGGTAATCCTGCAATTGCAAACGATGTTTCTTAAGGCCGCGCTCGATCACCAGAGTGCCGCCATCCACCGTCATGGATTCGGGCTTGGGTTTGAGGGTGCGCTTTTCCAGGTGGTCGGGCGCGCTGTAGAACAATTCACCGGAGGATTCCACCGGCTTGTCGAGCATGGCGATGGATTTCTTTTCAACAAAGCTGGAATGGTCGGAGCGGGTTTGCGCGAGGCCGTGCATGAGCTGGTCGACATTCCAGTCGGCGGCGTGGCTGATGGCGGGTGCGAGCATCAGCGCAAGTGTAACAAGTATGTGGTGCATGGCGTGCAGCGAGAAGATGGGGGAAGAGGATAGTGTCATCAGATTCTGTATTTTGGTGCGCTTCGCGCACCTACGCTGTTGTCCCAAGGGCTGGACGAACCGCTCAGGCGGCCAAGCGATTTATCGGGGCGTGCTGCACCTTGGGCGCTCCGGCCTTGCGTGCCTGCCAGAGGTCATAGGCCGCTTGTTGCGCAATCCACAGGTCGGCGCGGCCCCCATTCTCCACACCCAGCCATCCCTCCAGACGCAGTGACATTTCCGGCGATATGGCAGCACGGCCATTCAGCACCCGCGACAAGGCGGCGCGGGTCACGCCCAACTGGGCAGCAGCTTCGGTTACGGTCAAGCCCAAGGCGGGCAAAACGTCTTCCCGCAGCGTTTCGCCGGGGTGCGGCGGGTTGTGCATTCGGGTCATGTTCAATTCCTCCTGGTGGTAGTCCTGATAGTCCACCAGCACGGCATCTCCGCTTTCAAAGGCGAAGGTCAAGCGCCAATTGCCGTTTACCGTCACCGAGTAGTGCCCGGCAAGTTTGCCCGTCAGGGCGTGCAATCCCCATCCCGGCGCATTCATGTCCTCGGCGGTCTTGGCAAGGTCAAGTCGTGTCAGTTGGCGTGCCAGCCTTGGCGCATGGGAAGGCTGTATGCCTGCCTTGCTTCCCTTCTCGAAAAAGGCTTGCAGCCCCTTATGCCGGGAACTCTTGATCATGGATGGATTGTATAGCGTAGCGTTTCAGTCATCAAGAGCATGATGCAAAGTGCGCAGCAAATCGAGTGGGCGACAGCGGCAATGCTTCTCGGCAATGGCGCTTGGCTTATGGCCTTGGTGCGCTTCGCGCAGCGGATTGACCGTCGGGCGCTACCCGGGCACCTAAAACATCGCGCGCGAAGCGCACCTACGCTATCGTCCAAAGCAATTTCATCCGGCGCATTACGCTCCGCTAATGCGCCCTACGCGGGCTTACCCGACGCCAACCGTTACTGGGTGAATAGCCAAACGCCATCAGGTTGTTTGATGGCTTCGTGCGTTTCCTTAACGGTTTCACCGCTGTCGTCGGCTTTGTAGACGACCTCAAACCTCAGCGCATTGTTTGCAGGCGCGTTCCAGCCCTGAACCCGCAAGACCGTCATGCAGGCAGACCTGTCGTGATAATGCGTGTTTACCATCGGATAGCCCCGAGAGGCGAAATTGGTGCCTGGTGCTGCGTATTCGTTAAGCGCTCTAGCACCCGTGGAGTTTGCTAGGCAAGAAAGGCGTTCGATAAACACCGCAATTGCGGGCGAAGCTTCAGTAACCAGCTTGCGAATTCTCTCGTTCGGTGCGGTCTTGGGAATTGCGCGCTCAATTGCTTGCTGCTGCTCGGAGGTCGCCGTGGCATAGCCTCTGAGCGATGAGTGCTGAACTGGTGGTGCAGCACCAGCTTGTGGAGCCGATGCCGGGTTCGGCACTTTAGTCTTTTCGGAGGCAGCAGCAATGGTCAGGCAAAAATGACGCTTGATTGCATCTTCAGGGGAGGCGAGCCCGCCGGATGTGGCGTAGCTGATGGTGATTCGCGTGTCTGCGCCCTCTTCCCTCAGCGTGACAGACAGAGGCACGGTCTTGCCTTTGCCATACGAGACGGACTGCGTGGCAGAGATAACGCCTACCTCTTTGTTTGAGGACACTACGGTGAAACCGTTCTCTGCCGTGAACGCGTAGACGCGTGGAAACGCTTCCTCTGGCCGCACGCCAGGAACGATGGCCCAGGTTTTGTAGGTGCGGCCGGTGAAAATATTGCCGTCAGCCGTGAAGTTATCAAGGCATGGTTCGGCGGCTATCGCGTTTGCTGTCACAAGAACAAACCCCACGCATGCAAGACCTCGTTTCATTTTTCCCCCTTGGCGGTTGAGTTGCTGGTCAGAAACATAACCCCTATGGATTATCACACAGATCGGCGGCGAGTGAGGGCGGCCGGTGGGCTCGCGTCCGGTAAGGACGCGGGAACGGAAGTCAACCGGCGCTCATGCCGCAAAGCCCGCCGGCAGCGACACCGACTTCAACCCCTGCGCCGCCAACTGCTCCAGCAAAGCCGGCAGCACCGTCAGCACAACCGGCTCGCGCGCGCCGTCGTGGAGCAGCAACACGTCGCCCGCCGCCAGGCCATTGGTGAGCCGCCGCAGCACCGCAGCGGGGTCGCTCTTGACGCCATCCAGCCCGCGCCGCGTCCACGACGCGTAATGCAATCCAGCCCGCGCCAGAACCGGGTCCAGCATGGGGCTGCGAAAACCCGCTGGCGCGCGAAAGAACAACGGTGCCCGGCCGGCGATGGCGGTGATGGCTGCCTGGGCCGTTTGCACCTCATGGCGCAGCCGCTTCGTGCCGAAAAAAGAGAATGCGTGGGGATGGCGATGGCTGTGGTTTTCCACGCTGTGACCGCGGCGCACGATGTCTTTGACGATGTCCGGAAGGGCCGCGGCCTTTTCGCCGATGCAGAAGAAGCTGGCCTTGGCCTGGTAGCGGTCCAGCAGGTCGAGCACCTGCGGCGTGACTTCGGGATCGGGGCCGTCGTCGAAGGTCAGCGCGACCTCGTTGCGCTGTGCTGCGGAGGCGGGGAGGCGGGTGAGGTTGGGGCCGAGCAATTGCCCTTTGGGCCACAAAACGGCGCCGCTCAACAGCAAATGATTGCAGGCCACTGCCCCCAGCAGCCACGCCCAAAGCGCAGGCTGCGCCAGCAGCAAAACGACCGCCCCGGAATGCAGCAGCAGGGTTAGCCGGATGGCTGGCGCCGGGCGCCAGCGGCGGCTTGCGCCGCTCAAGTCCAGGTGATTGTCGGATGCGGATGTCACTCGGCCATGATCTCTAAAATTGGTTTTTTCTTTTTTCCTTGCCTATCCGGTTTGTTGCCAAATTAGAAAACGTAGGTTGGGCTGAGCGGTTTTATCGCGAAGCCCAACAAACCAAAAACATCAACACCGTTGTTTTGAATGAGGATTGGGTCTGTTGGGCTTCGTGCCTCAGCCCAACCTACATTCTTTGGCAACAAACCGGATAGGCAGGGTTTTTTCTTCGGGCTCATCTTATCCGCCGACCGGCGAGCGCCAGAGGATCCCTGTCCAGCAAGCCCGCCCACAGCACCATCCAGGTAGTCCAGTCGTGCCCACCGGGAATGGCCATTACCCGTTGCGGCGGCAGGCGCTCCGCCAGCAGCAGGCTGGCCGGCGCATAGCGGTCGTCCTTGCCGTAACCGAGGAATATCTTCGGCGCTTTCGGGTCGCCGGCTCGATAGCTCTTAAGCCACGCCAGCAGCGCGTGTTCGTCGTCGTCCGCCTTGATTTCCCCCGGCTGCCAGCGGCTCAATCCACCGGCACGCACCACCTCCGCTATGGTTCCGCGCGTGCCCAGGAAGGGTGCCAGCAGGATCACGCCTTCGATGTCCGCGGGGTGCGCACGCGCGTAGGCCAGAGAACCCATGCCGCCCAGCGAAATGCCCATCAGCCAGATGCGCGTATATCCCTTGGCCTGCGCGGGGGCGACGATGTCGTGGCGCAGGCGTTCGAGGAAGCTGCGCTCCAGGTAGTAGTCCAGGTGCGCGTCGGCAGCCACCACATCGACCGGCACGGCGCGTTCGCGTAGCGCGCGCACCAGGCCGCGCTCCACCATGTCATCGGGGCTGTCCTTGGCACCGGGCAGCATCACGAGCAGGACGCGGTCGGCAGCCGCGCCGGGGGTTATGTCGTAGATCGCATCCATGGGTACTTTCGTGATTCGATGCTCCTGGCAACCGCAACACAGGGCAATCAGCACAACGGACAAACAATGTCGCGCGCGCATCATGATGGAAGCCTATTTCCAGAAATCATAGAAGTTGAACCAGTTGTAGGGCGCCAGGCGGCAGTAGTGCTCGATGCGCTCGACATAGCGTTTGAGCGTTTGCTCCAGCACGGCATCGCGCTGCGAGCGCTCAGTTTGGCCCAAATCGGCGAGGCGTTCGAAGTAAATATCATAGCGGTTGCCGCCGCGATACAAGCCGAACATCAGCACCACGGGCCGCTTCAGCATCATGGCGATACGAAACGGGCCGGTCGGCAAGGCGGCTTGCTCGCCGAGAAAATCGCAGGCAACCGTGCCTTCGCCTTCGATGGTGCGGTCGCCGAGCATGCCGACGAATTCGCCGCGTTCGAGCGCCGCATCGACTTTCAGCATGGAGTCGACCTTGCCCAGCGCGATGACCTGCAGCGACAGATTCGGATTGATGGCGTTCAGCACCGAGTTGAGCTTGCGCGCATTGTCCTCGTACATCACCATGCTGACGCGTGGCCCTTCCGCCTCGCGGCCGAGCGAACGCACGATCTCGAAGCTGCCCATGTGTGCGCCCAGCAGAAAACATCCCTGGCCGCGCGCAATCATGTCGTCCACGATCTCCCTGCCATGCACGCGCACGTCGAATGCGGCGTACTGGTCGTTGAACAGGAAAACGCGGTCCAGGATGGTCGAGGCGAAGGCATGGTAGTGCCGCAGCATGTCCAGCACCCCCGCCTCACGACCCAGCGCCTTGCGCAAATATTTGCGCGATGCCGCCCTGGCCTTGGCCGAGAACCCCCAGAAATACACGCAGATGGGATAGAGCAGCAGGCGCGCCGCGGGGCGCCCCAGGCTCAGCGCCACCCAGACCATGAAGCGCATGGCCGCCCCATTGCCGCGCTCCGGCCTGGCCACCCATTCCGGCTCCGTGCGGTCGCCTACGGCGCTGTCGCTGGAGCGTCGCATTTGACGGACCCTGTCAGCACGACGTTGTCCGCGACCGTGCATTGAAATTTGATGTCGTTGCGCGCGTCTCTGGAAAACTCGATGGCGACGCAATCGCCGGGGCGCGTGGGATGCGAGAATTTGGCCGCTTTGATGTGGCAGGGCGACAGTGTCACGCCGAGGCTGGCCGCCAAGAGCGACAGCACTTCGGCCAGCAACACCGCACCGGGAATGATGGGGTTCCCGGGGAAATGTCCCGGCCCCGTCGGATGATCGGGCGGAAAAGTGATTTCCAGCTTGCTCAACACTGCCCCGCCTTTCCCGCAGCCTGGCTCACCAACCGCCTCAACGCCTCGCGCGGCAGCTTGCCGGTGGCGTTGCGCGGCAATGCATCGACGAAGCACAGCGGACGCGGCAGGAAGGCGGCGTCGATGCGCTGGCGCAAGTCGCTCATCAGCGTTTCACTGCTCACATCCGGCGCCACCACGAATGCCATGAGCCGGGTCACGCCCCTGCCTTCCTCGTCTGGCATCACGAACACGCCGTCGAGCACGCCTTCGATGGAATTCAGGTGATAATTGAGATTGGACAGCGAAGTGCGCTTGCCCGCGATATTCACCAGATCGGCCGTGCGCCCATGCAGCAAAAACGTCTCCGGGCCGCGCAATTCGATCACGTCGCCGAGCGCGACTTCGGCCTCGACATGGCCGCCGCCGACCCATACCGCGCCTGCCTCCTGACGCAGCTTGATGTCCCGGAAGGCCTGCCACTCCGGGGTTTCAACCGTGCGCCGGGTCGCCACCTGCCCCGCCTCGGTGCAGCCGTATATTTCGTACAACGCTGCGTCGAAGCGCGCCTCGGCTTCGCCCGCGAGCTGCGGCGACAGCGGCGCCGTGGCGCAGAGCAGAAAGTCCACTCCCGGCAAAGCCCCGGCCTCGGCCAGCAGCGCGCGCAGATGAACCGGCGTCGTAACCAGGCCGCGCGGCCGCGGCAAGGCTTCGAGCTGGGCACGGATGTCGGCCGGGTAGAACGGCCGCCCGGCATGCAGCGTCAGGCCGCTGTGCATGGCGATGAGCGCGGTGGATTCCAGGCCGTACATGTGCTGCGGCGGCACCGTGCCGAGTATCGTCATCCCCGGATGTGCCCCGACGCCCAGACGATCCGCCGCCGCCAGCGCGCTCTTCACCAGCCCGCCCCAGGATTTCCCGTGCGGCACCGGCTGCCCGGTGGAACCCGAGGTGAAAACGATGGCGGCGAGCTGCTCCGCCGGAATCGCCGGCACCGTGCGCGTTGCCCCGTCCGGCGCGACCGGTTGCGGGAAGAACACCGTTTCCAGCAAACCATGTGCGCTCGCGGCGTCAGTCAGGCAATAAACGTCGGGATAGCGCTGCGCCAGTTGCTCGATCAGGCCGGGGGTGTAGTTCGGCGGCAGCAGGTTGATCTGCCGCCGCAGCAGTGCCGCGGCAAAACCAACCACGAAGTTGTAGCGATCCGCGCACAGATTGAAGATGTGCTGCCGGTCCGGGAGCAATGTCGCCAGTCGCGACACGTCCCACAGGAACTGGTCGACGCCGACAAGATTGCCGCCGCGCCACGCAAATGCCGCGCCGCCGCTGTCATGGCGAATCAGGGGAATGTCTGGCATTGGAGCTGATATCTGAACCCATTAATTACGAAACATACGTCGCAACCATGTCGTCATGTAGGTTGGGTTAGCGGCTTTATCGCGTAACCCAACAAACCCAATCTTCAACACCGACGGATGGGCGGCACACACCAACACCGGCGTTTAGGAGAATGATTGGGTTTGTTGGGTTACGGCGCAAAAAGCCGCGCCTAACCCAACCTACATAACGGCGGGTACGCGCCAAACAACATGTTTCTCCAATACTACCCACTCTTGGAAACCGGGAAATCCTTGGAGAACACCTGTATCGCCTTGAGGATGGAGACGTGCGGATGATCGGGGTAGCGAATCACGCGGTAGGCGTATTCGCCGACGAACATCAGCCCCACCAGCGGCAGGTTGAGGAAGTTGATGAACAGCGACCAGTTGGATGCGGAAGCGAACCTGAACAGCAGCACCGAAGCCATCACCTGAGCGGCAAAAAACACACACCAGGCGATGGTCACGCGGCGGGTATAGACCTCGATTTGCGGCACCAGGGTACCGTGCAGGATGCGGGCGAAGCGGGTGATCAGCGGCTCCCTGCCGCGCAGCAGCGTGCGCCCGAAAAACCACAGCAGGAACACGTTGATGGCTGCGTGAGGAATGCCAAGCGCCGCCTGCCCCAGCCGCTGCTCCTGCCCGGCGAGAAAGATCGCCACGCCCGCGATCAAAAGTATCGCGTACCACAGCGGCTTGTTGCGGGGCCGCGTGACGACCCAGTAAGCCAGGAACAACAAGGGCGCGAAGGCCAGCGCCATACGCACGGGAGCAGTCTGCTGCGCCAGAATCGCGGAGTGGGCCAGCCATGGGTATCCCATGCACGCCAGCACAACCAGGGATTTGCCCAGCCACGCCATCTATTTGGCCCGATGTTCTTGGATGTACTGGTTAAGGCTGCGCAGCGAGCTGAAGGTTTTCAGATTGTTCTGGTCATCCGAGCGCAACTGCACGCCATAGGTCTTGGACACGGCCAGGGCAATTTCCAGAACATCGATGGAATCCAGCCCCAGGCCCTCTCCGTACAGCGGCGCCAGCGGATCGATGTCCGCAGCGACTGCGTCCAGATTCAGCGCCGTGACGATGAACTGGGCCAGTTCGGCCTCCTCGGGAGTCGTTGCGCCGCCGGCCGGCATCGCTTCCATACTGTCGCCGTTCATGCGGCAACCTGCCTAAACCAATTGTAACAAGGGGCTTTTTTCATAGCCGCAATTTTAGGCGAATTCGACGATGAAGTCCAAACCTGATCCCCGGACCGCCGTTCAACCCCACGAACAGCGACAAATCTCCACGGCTGTTACAATTCGCTCCTGAAATTTGCTCGGCAAGAAGGTAACCAGTGGGTGAAATCGACACGAACATCGGCGTAGGCATGGCGCTGGAAAAGCACACTCCCATGATGCAGCAGTACCTGCGCATCAAGGCCGAACACCCGGACATGCTGCTCTTCTACCGCATGGGGGACTTCTACGAGCTGTTCTTCTCCGACGCCGAACGCGCCGCGCAACTGCTCGACATCACCCTGACGAGCCGCGGCAGCTCGGGAGGCGAGCCGATCAGGATGGCCGGGGTGCCTTATCACGCCGCCGAGCAGTATCTGGCGAAGCTGGTCAAGCTCGGCGTGTCGGTGGCGATCTGCGAGCAGATCGGCGACCCGGCCACCTCCAAGGGCCCGGTGGAGCGGGCGGTTGCGCGCATCGTCACGCCCGGCACGGTGACCGATTCGGCGCTGCTGGACGACCGAACCGATGCGCTGCTGCTTGCCATAGCGCCCGCGCGCGACAGGCTGGGCCTGGCGTGGCTCAACCTCGCCAGCGGCCGTTTCAGCGTGAAGGAGATCGAGGAGCGTTATTTGAGCGCCGAACTGGAACGGCTGCGGCCGGCGGAGATTTTGGTCTCCGACGAGTTCGCGCACCCCGCCCTGGCCGGCCTCAAGAGCACCCCGAAAAAGCTCGCGCCCTGGCACTTCGACTTCGATTCGGCGCAGCAGAACCTGTGCCGCCAGTTCGGCACCTTCGACCTCGACGGCTTCGGCTGCCGCGGCCTGAGCACGGCCATCGCAGCGGCCGGTGCTCTGCTCGAATACGTCAAGCACACCCAGCGCGCCGCCCTGCCGCATGTGAAAAACCTGCAAGTGGAGCAGACCAGCGCCCACGTGCTGATGGACGCCGCCACCCGGCGCAACCTGGAGATCAGCGAGACCCTGCGCGGCGAGCCCTCCCCCACCCTGTTTTCGCTGCTGGACGGCACTGCCGGCGCCATGGGTGGACGGCTGCTGCGCCACTGGCTGCACCACCCGCTGCGCGACCGTCAGGCTTTGCAACTGCGCCTCGACGCCATCGCGCAACTCGGCGCAGACGCGGGTGCCGCCTGCGCGCGCATGCACGACATGCTGAAACGCAGCGCCGACGTCGAGCGCATCACCAGCCGCATCGCGCTGGCAACCGCGCGCCCGCGCGACCTCTCCGGCCTGCGCGACAGCCTGAAACTGCTGCCGGAACTCAAGGCGCTGCTGGCCAACTTCGACAGCCCGCGCCTGACCCAACTCGGCGCCGCCATGATCGCGCCCGAGTCCCTCGTGGCCGAACTGGAGCAGGCGCTAAAGGCCGAGCCCAGCACCGTGCTGCGCGAAGGCGGCGTCATCGCCGACGGCTACGACGCGCAACTGGACGAGTTGCGCGCCATCCAGAACAACTGCGGCGAGTTCCTGCTGGCGCTGGAAGCGCGCGAGCGCGAGCGCACCGGCATCAGCACCCTCAAGGTCGAATACAACA
>Ga0315281_10014794_pt1 | contig 10495 bp, 6 predicted proteins | sample YL17G07_0_MG_FD_204540 | JGI IMG/M metagenome (GOLD analysis project Ga0315281, IMG submission 204540) | Sediment microbial communities from Yellowstone Lake, YNP, Wyoming, USA - YL17G07_0 | ecosystem: Environmental > Aquatic > Freshwater > Lake > Sediment | place: USA: Wyoming | collected...
TGGGCGGGGTCCACGACGGCCTTCAGCCCCTTGAGGCCCCGGACCGCCTTCTGGGCCGCCTCCGGATCGTTCCAGAAGCCCGGCGCAGCCATTTTCTTCTCGATTTCGGCCAGGTCCCGCTCTTTGCCGGCGAGGTCAAAGAGAGTCCCTGAGCACCAGCAGGCGCTCGTTGAGGGCCTCCCACTTCTCGCGGATCTCGTTTTCCATGGCGTTGACCCCGGCGGCCGCCCCGATGCGGCGTGCGCCGATTATAGGCTTTGCCGCAGCCCAGTCAACTCCTGGCCGGATAGCGGCCGGATTCCGGCTTGACATCCGGCGGGAACGGGCTATAAATAACCTTAGAGCATCAGGCGACCGGCTCCCCAGTTCGTCCTGCACTTCTGAAGCGGGAGGAATGGTATCGTTACCCATGCTTCGACCTGCCGTTGCGCCCTGCGTGCCGCCGGGCCCGCCCGTCCGGCCTTCACGCTCATAGAACTCCTGGTGGTCATCGCCATCATCGCGGTGCTGCTGGCGATGCTGATGGGGGGCGTTCAACTGGCCTGGGAATGCGCCTACGATGTCCAGTGCAAGATGAACCTGCACCGGCTGTACCAGGCCCTTCACATGGGCCGGGATTCGGTCCTGCCTGACCCGCGCTTCTGGGTCGGCTTTATTGAGACGATGGACGCCCAGGAGGCGCTGCTGTGCCCCTCCGGCGACCGTTGCCTGCCGGATCCGGTGGAGGCCATGAAGCAGCGGCTGCCGACGCCGATCGTGGGCGACCCGATGGACGACGATGTCGTCCTGCCGCTGCCGGACGACTCCTCGGTGCCCGACCAGAACCTGGTCCTGATGGACCCTCCGGCCTCCGTGGTTATCGGCACCAACGGCGCGCTGGAGAGCAGCACGATGATCCGCGCGTTCCGCGAACGCGAGGACTACGCGCTTCCGTCCACCGTCAGGGTGAACATCACGGCGCCGGGCTACTTTGACTCCACCGCGAAGATGACGGGCGGCTCGGTCGGCGACGGGCAGAGGGTCAACTGCTACTTCGTGCACTTTGACCCGGTCAGAAACGGCCCCGGCACGTCGAGCGGGTCCATGACGTTCCCCGGCGACATTCTCGGCATCATCTGCCTCGACGGCCAACTGAACCTCAGCGACAGCACCCTCGGCTACCCGGGCACGAAGTACCCCACCGGCACGTCGAGCCGCGGCTTTGAGTCCGGCCAGGACATCATCTCGCTCTCGCAGGACATGCGCACGGTCATCATCAACCGCTTCTACTCCAGCACCGTCGGCGAGCAGATGCGGGTTATCGTGGAGTGCAAGAAGAAAGACGACAAACCCTACGCCGGCAACGAGCCGTCGGAGTACGGGTGGGGGTCCGACGGCGGCTGGGAACCTGTGCCGCGATTCAACGTCGGCGGGCCCACCTCCTACGGCATGAACGGCCAGTCCACGAGCGCCGGCCTGTGGCCGGGGCAGGTCCTCCTGGTCGAGTACCGGCGGGCGCTTGTGGACGTCGACGGCAAGGGCCTGGACGACAAACTCGAGGACCTGCTTGCCCCGCGGCACATGGGCAAGGTCAATGTCCTCTTCGGCGACGGCGAAGTGCGGGACATGCTCCCCGCTGAACTCCTGCCCACCTCCGGCTCGAATCCCTGGAAGGCGAAAACCGGGAATTTCTGACCGCTGTATTGCCAAAGGAACGCGTTGGTCATTCTGGGGCCCGCCCGCCAAGGTGGTTCGCAGGCAATACTAGTGATGAGTGTAGAGTGATGAGTGATGAGTGAAGAATGCGGTCTGAAAAATGCATGAAGTCAGTGCCGCGCCGGCTCTTGGTTTTTCACTCATCACTCCTCACTCATCACTCCTCACTCATCACTCATCACTCATCACTCCTCACTCATCACTCCTCACTCATCACTCCTCACTCATCACTCCTCACTCATCACTCCTCACTCTTGTGGATTGGTCGCCGTACCTTTGACGATGCAGGGCTCAACAGAGCGGTTCGTCGCGGCGTGTTGGCGCGGCGGTTTTTCCGGGCCGCCGCCCACGCACGTCGGGAAACCTGTGTCGGCCCGCCGGGTTCCCTTCCGGAAAAGGCCGTGCGGCTTCTCCGGTGTTGGCCGCGCTGACCCGCCAAAGAAAAGCCCCGCGTCCGGAAGACGCGGGGCTTGATGAACGGACCGCACGTGCGGCGGGCGCGTTACCCTTTAGAGCGTTTTAAGATTGCGTATGTGCGCGGCGGTTCTCCTGAACCGCCGCGCAAACGGGCGGGCACGCGGTCGGCGCGGCGGGTCAGGAGACCCGCCGCGCAAAGGGGTAGTGTATGCACGCAATCTTAAAATGCTCTAGTCGCCGCCCTTCTTGGTCGTGCGCGGCTACCTGGGAGTCGGCGCCGGGGCCGGCGCGACCGGCGGCGGCGGAGGCGGCGCGACCGGCGGAGGCGCCGGGGCCGCCGGCTTCGGCTGCTCCATGTCGCCGTACCGCAGGATCAGTTTCGCGCCTTCGCTGGCATCCAGGTCCAGGGCGCCGAGGGCCTCGCCGGTGGCATCGCGGAGTTCATCGTCCTTCGAGCCGGCCAGGTCCTGGAGGGCGGCGATCTCGGTGGCATCGAGTTTGTTGCCGACGGTGCGGGCGGCCCGGGCCAGCGACGTCATCGCCGCCACGCGGACCGCCTTCGGACGGGCGCCCTCCACGCCGATCCTGGCCATGGCCACGGTGATCTCGGCATCGGGAATCTCGGCCAGGGCCCCGAGGACGGCGATCACGAGTTCGTCGGGCCGGTTCGTCAGGCTCTCCAGGAGCGATTGCCGGGCCCGCGCCGCAGAGTAGATGCGGCTGGTCATGGCGATGTCCTTCAGGACATGGGCCGCCCGAAGGCTGATGGCGCGGGCCGCCTCGGCGTCGAGCACCAGCGACCCGGCCTTCTGCTTCAGCGCATCGGTCTCGCTCACCAGCGGCTCGGGATCAATACCCGGGTCCACGGCTTTCAGGTACGGAATGTTCGATTCCAGCCAGGAGGCCTTGACCGGGTCGTCCGGGTAAGACAGGACGAGGATGGGCGTCATGGCGGTCTGGTAGTCGCTGCGGAGGAGGCTGATGACGTCGGCGTGGCCGACGTCCTTGGTGTGGCTGGAGACGACGATGGCGTCGATTCGCGGCATGGCGCGGGCGCTGGAGACGGCCTGGTTGCCGGCGGTGGCGGTGACGACGTTCCAGCCGCCTTCCTTCAGTTTCGCCTGGAGGCGGTTGCGGTTATCGGCCTCCGGTTCCACCAGCAGGATGCTCTTCTGGGCCTCGAGGTTGAGGGCCTCGGTCAGGGTCGGGACGACGCGGCCGGCGCCGGTAAAGGGCTTGCCGGGCCGGATGGCGGCCAGGGCGAACGCGGCGGCAAAGCGGACCCGCTGGTCCGGGTAGGCGAGCGCCAGCACCAGGGGGCTGCCGGCATCGCCCTGCCCGTAGAGCGTCAGGAAATCCTCGTCGGCCACGCGCTCCAGGGCCTTGCATGCCCGCGCGGCGACCGGCGTGTTCTGGTCCTTCAAGGCCCGGTCCAGGACGCGGTAGAGGTGCTGCTGGCCGGCGGACTCGGCGAAGAAGTCGAGCGTCGGCATGTCCTTCGGCAGGAACGGGTCGATCTCGCGGGCCGGTTTGCCTTCCTTGGCCTCCATCTGCATCGTCGCCGAGAGCCAGAGGGCCACGGCCTCCAGCGCGCCGGGGTCAGCCTTGAGGGCGTCGCTGCAGGCGCGGGCGGCCAGGATGTCGTTGATGGCCTTCGACGACGCCGCGCGGTAGATCAGGCCCGTGTCCTGGACCCAGTCGAAGAGGTCGGTCATGGGCTGGCGTTCATCGGCCACCACGATCTTGGCGTAGTAGTACTTGTCCGCGAGTTCCAGGTACAGTTGCTTGGCGGGCGTCTTCAGGAGCGACTCGTCGCCGATCTTGAGGATGGCCTTGGTGGCGGCGGCCCTGACGCCGTCGGTCGATTTCGGGTTCTCAATCAGGCCCTTCAGCGCGGGCACCGAGTACGGGTAGCCGATGTCGCCCAGGATACCCGCCATGGTTTCCTTGAGTTTGTCATCGGGCGTTGCCAGGGCCCGGGTCATCGGCAGAACGACGGGCTTGCCGATCTCCACGAGCGCCAGAATGACCATGTGGGCCAGGGCCTTCTTGCCCGGGTCCTGGAGCACGGCGAGGGCGTGCGGCACGACGTACGGGCCGCTGTACGCGAGTTCCTTAACGGCCAGGTAGTAAGGCCGGGGGCCTTCGCCGAGCCTCATGAGGTTGGCCTGGATGCGGTTGGCGTCGGTCTTCTTGGCCCGCATGCCTTCGTCGGCCATCGCCAGGAGTTGGGCCGGCACGCTGCCCATCTCGGTGATGCGGACCATCTTGACCACGAGGTCGTAGCCGGTGGAGGGCGACTCGGTCAGCGCCAGGACCACTTCCGGCGAGGGCTTGGCGTCGACGATTTTCTGGCCGACGTCCTTGGCAAGGTCGAAGCGGGCCACTTTGAAGTAGTGGACCATCATCCGCCAGTTGTTTTGGATGTCCGCCGGGGCGACCGTCACGGGCAGCCCTGCCGCGCCGTAGCCGGTTGCGGCGGCTTCTTCGGCGGTCGGGGCAACGGGCTCGGGCGGAGCGGGCGCGGCCGGCGCGGCCGGCGCGGCCGGTGCGGCGGGCGTTTCGGGCGCCGGCGGCGCCGGTGCGGCGGGCGCCTCAGGAGCCGCCGGCGCCGGTGCGGGGGGCGCCTCAGGAGCCGCCGGCGCGGGTGCGGCGGGCGTTTCGGGCGCCGGCGGCGCCGGTGCGGCCGGGGCGGCGGGTGCGGTCGGGGCCGGTGCGGCGGGCGTTTCGGGCGCCGGCGGCGCCGGTGCGGCCGGGGCGGCGGGTGCGGTCGGCGCCGGTGCGGCCGGGGCGGCGGGTGCGGCCGGGGCCGGCGCGGCGGGCGTTTCGGGCGCCGCCGGTGCCGGTGCGGCGGGTGCGGCCGGCGCGGCTTCTTCGGCCGCCGCACCGGCAGGTTGAAATCCGATCAACAGGGCCGCCGCGACCAACAGGCTCATCCATGCCCATGTGCGGCGGTCAAGCCACGGCCCGTACGGGCCAGGGTGGTTGCGGCGAAGTGAGGCATCCCACGAAAGCATCTGGCGTCTCCTCCTTCAAAGGCGAGCGAGCCTAGCCCGCCGCGGGAGCGGCGGGTTACATCCGAATAACCCGCTGCTTCCGCAGCGGGCTCGGCGGTCGACCAAGGCACAACCCCACCCGGGCCACGTTTCCAGAAAAACCGGTCCGCGGCGCCTGGGGATTCACATTCGGCGCGATTATAAATTGGCCCGTGGGGGTGTCAACACAATTGTACGACCGGCCCCGGGGCCGATAGCGGTCCTTACCCGGCTTGCCAGCCGGCCACGGCACGGCCCGTAGCCGTGCCAGGGGGCGACGCCCCGCCAACAGGCGGGCAGGCTATGGCAAGCCCGGCGCGTTGTCGCCGGCGCAGGTTCCGGTATCGGCGGCAGCCTGCCGCAGAAGTAACGATTGCTTTTCGCACGGCTTTCGGAGACACTCGCTTGCCGAGGGCCATCGGCCGCGCGGGCCGCGGGGTGGTTGCCTCGGGTCGGCGGATTTTCTGCGGCACTAACGCGGCCGGCGAACGTCCAAGGGGATGCCTTGCCTTGAGGGCGGCAGCGGGGCCGCCCCGTGAGGGGATGAGTCGCCCAGGCGACCGCCGCCGGGCCGGGCGCGGCAGCGTGAAGGGGCATTGCCATGAACGGGAACCGTTGCGGTCCGGCAGCCTGGTGGATGCTGGGGGCGGCGCTGGCGGCAGCAGCGGCGGGCTGTGAATCCCAGGTGCAACTGGCCGAGCGCCCGGTGATGGTCGAGACGTACCCGCCGCCGGTCGACCCGGCCACGCTCCCGCCGCGCGAGGCCCCGCCGCCGCCCGAGCCGAAGTTGATCCCCAACGGCGAGAAGACCACACTGGTCTACACATGCCGGTACGTCCGCAGTGAGATCCTGAAGGAGGCCATCGAGGGCCTCCTGAGCCCCGAGGGCACGGTTGAGTCCAGCCCGCGCCTGAACAGCCTCGTGGTGTGCGATGCCAAGGACCTCGTGCCGGGCCTCCTGGACCTGATCCAGACGCTGGACCGCGTTGTCCCGCAGGTGCTGGTCGAGGCGCGCGTGGTCGAGGTGACGCTTGACAGCGACCTCGAGTACGAGTTGCGGTACGCCTACACCCATCCGGGGGGGACCACCTCCGCGTTTTTCCAGCCGGGCAGCGTGACCCTCCAGACGCCGGGCGCGAACCCGGTGACGACGCAGGGCATCCTGTTCAACGCCCGAATCTGGACGACGGAGGATGCCGGGCAATTGGATGCGTTCATCCGCTGGCTCCTGACGAAAGGGAAGGCGAAACTCCTGAGTTCCCCCAACCTCGTCGTCTCGGCCGGCGACGAGGCCAGCATCATCACCGGCGAGGAGGTGCCCGTCCAGAGCGCCACGGTCGTCTCGGGCTCCGTCAGCACCACCACCCAGTTCAAGCGCGTGGGCATCAAGTTGCGCGTCGTCCCGCTGCAGATCAGCGGCGACACGGCCCTCCTGGAGATCAACCCCGAGGTCTCGGCCGTCACGGGATTCACGGCGGCCGGCCCCGGCGGCATCTCCAACCCGATCGTGGCCATCCGCAATGTGTCGACGACGGCATCGCTCAAGGACGGCGAAGTGCTGACCATCGGGGGGCTCCTCAGGAGCGAGGACCGCGACATCGTTCGCAAGGTGCCCATCCTGGGCGACATCCCCGGCGTCGGCCTTCTCTTCCAGGCCCGCCGCAACCAGAGCGTCAAGACCCAGTTGATCTTCTTCCTGCGAATCAACATCCTGGGGCAGGGCACCCCGCACACCGTCCGGTTCCACAGGCCGGGCGTCGGCCTGCAAGGCCTGGATGAGGAAGTGGAGCGCCTGACGCCGCAGCCGCGGGACTTGGAGCCGCTCAAGGTTCCGTCGCGCGGGACGACGAAGCCGCTGTCGCCGGAGTCGCCTCCGCCCGCGCCGCAGCCGGGGGCCGCGCCCCCGCCCGCCGCGCTGCCGCCCGCTGCTGCGCCGGCCGCCGCCGGCCGGCCCCCCGCGACGGAAGGCGCCAAGGCCGCGCAGCCATGAACGTCCTCCGCAGGATCCTGAAAGCCCTGGTCTGGCTCGCCGTGCTGGGCAGCGCGGCGGGCGCGGCCGTTTACTGGGGTCCAGGTCTCTACCGGCAATGGGGCGGGGGCGGCGCCTCGGAGAACTCGCGTGCGGCCGAGGTGCGGTTCCACACCGTCGCGCGGGGCACGCTCCAGATCGGCATCGTCGAGAGCGGGCGCCTCAGGGCCGTCAAGCATCACAAGATCTCCTCCGAACTCAACGGGCAGGCCAAGGTCTCCTGGATCGTGCCCGAGGGGACCCACGTCAAGAAGGGCGACAAACTCGTCGAGTTCGAGAAGAAGCGCCTGGAGGAGGAACTCACCAAGACCGAGGCCGACCTGGATGCCGAAAAGCGCCAACTGACGGTGGCCGAAGAGAGCCTGAAGATTGAGGACTCCAGCGGCAAGGCGATGCTGGCCGCCGCCGAAACCCACCTGAAGGAGGCCAAGGACGCCCTCAAAAAGTACCGAGAACTGGAGGCCCCGCAGCAGTTCAAGCAACTCGATGCCGCCACCAGCACGGCCCGCGAAAAACTGGTCCAGGCGCAGCAGGCCCTGGCCGACGTCCAGCGCAAGGCCGACGAGGCACTCTTTGTCGAGGACGAGCAGAAAAAGAACATCGAGCGCCAGATCACAGGCGCCAAGGAGGCCGTTACCGCCGCACGCAAGGCCGTCGACGCCGCCGTCCTCCAGCAGAAGATGTTCAAGGCCTACGATTACCCGCGGGCCTACGAATCCAAAAAGCAGGGCGTGGCCAACGCCGACCTGGACCTGGCGAAGACCAAGGTCGCCGTCCAGAGCCAGTTCCTTCAGAAAGAGGCCCAACTGGGCCACGTTAAGGACAGCATCACGCACATGACGCGCGACATCGAGGAGCACCGCAAGGAACTCTCGAAGTGCCTCATCACCGCCCCGTCCGACGGCATGGTCCTCTACGGCGAGCCGGAGAATCGCGGCAGGATGTACGGCCGCGAGACCGAGATCAAAGTCGGTATGGACTGCTACCGGGGCAACACGATCCTGACGATCCCGGACCTGAGTGCCTTCGAGGTTGACATTGCGATCAACGAGGAGCACCGCGGCCGCCTCAAGCCCGGCTGCAAAGCCCGCGTGACCGTCGAGGCCGTGCCGGGGCTGGCCATGGATGGCAACCTCAAGCAGATCTTCAACCTGGCCCGGCCGCGCATCCCGTGGGACGAATCGTCGCCGAAGGTCTTCGACGGCATCGTCGAACTGCCGCAGGCCGACCTGCGGATGGTCAGCGGCATGACCACGCGCGTCGAGATCAGCGTCGAGACGGTGCCCGACGTGCTGCGGGCGCCCATCGAGGCGGTCTTCAACGAGCAGGGCGAGACGGTCTGCTACGCCCGCCAGGGCGAGGGCTTCGAGCGCCGCCGCGTCAAGACCGGCCGGTCGAACGATGATTTCGTGGAGATCGCCGAGGGCCTTGCCGAGGGCGACCAGGTGTACCTCTTCAACCCGACCCAGGGGGAGGGGGCCGGGGACAACGCGAGGCCGCAGGGCTGACGCCTCCGGCCCCGCCTGGCGCAGGGTGGCGCGATGGGTCTGCTGGAAACCCTCAGGCAGGCGCTGGTCGACCTGGCGCTGCACAAGTTCCGGTCGGCGCTGGCGACGCTCGGCATCATCTTCGGCGTGGCGAGCGTCGAGGCGATGATGAGCATCAGCGAGGGCGCCCGCCTGGAGACGATGGGCCGCATCGCCGTCCTCGGCGTCGACAACATCCTCGTGCACTCCGTCAAGCCCCCCCAGGCCGGGACCAAGGAGCCGCGCGAGGGGGTGCCCCATCGCCTGGAGTTCGGGATCCTCAGGAAAGACCTCGCCCACATCCGCGGCACGTTTTCGGCGGTGGCCCACGCGGTGGGCGTCCGCGACATGCGGAAGAACCTGTACTCCTCCAGCGGCCGCCGGCTGGACCTGCGCGTGATGGCCACCGAGCCGGCGTACCTGGAGATCACGCGGTCGCGCATGTCGCGCGGGCGGTTCCTGACGCCGGAGGATGCGGCCGACACCAAGTGCGTCTGCATCCTCGGGGCCGACGCCGTCCGCAAACTGTTCACCTTCAACGACCCGCTCCAGGGCTCCGTCCGCGTCGGAAACGACTGGTACCACGTGGTGGGCGTCCTGGAGAACAACGCGGCCGTCAAGGCGGCCGGCGGCGACGACATCAACAAGTACGTCTTCATCCCCCTGGCGACCGCCCGCGCGCTTTACGGCGACGTGTCGTCCACCCAGGACGCGGGCGCCTACGAGACCGTCTGCGTCGAACTGGACGCCATCGCCATGCAGATGGCCGACGCCGAGGCGGTCCTGCCCACCGCCCGGCGACTGGAAAACTACCTCGGCAAGACCCACGCGCGCAAGGATTACGAACTGCTGGTGCCGATGGAACTGCTGCGGCAGAAGGCGGCCACGCAGCGGATCTTCACGATCGTCATGGGCTCGATCGCGGGGATCTCCCTGCTCATCGGCGGCATCGGCATCATGAACATCATGCTGGCCAACGTGTACGACCGGCGCAAGGAGATCGGCGTCCGCCGGGCCCTCGGCGCCCGCCGCAGCGACATCCTCCGCCAGTTCCTCCTGGAGGCCGCCGCGCTGACGAGCCTGGGGGGCCTGGCGGGCGTCATCGTCGGCTACGGCCTGGCGTGGGGCGTCAGCCACTACGCCAACTGGCCGACCGCGCTGACGCTGGATGCCGCCTTCCTGGGGGCGGGCGTCTCGATCGGCGTCGGCATCATCTTCGGCCTCTGGCCGGCCTACCAGGCGGCCGGCGTCAATCCCATCGAGGCCCTGCGGTTCGAGTAGAGGAGTTCGCGGTCGGGTGGAGCGGGAACTCGCGCGGTGGGCAGGACGGCCCGCCGCGCGAAAAAGACCGGCAGGCGAGTTTTAAGGCAGCCGTCGACCGCCTCGCGGCCGAGCACGCCGGGTCGGCGGGGCCGCGAGATGAGTTTTGCCTCAGCCCCAGCAGGCGCGAGAAGGCAGCGCGGCGTAACGGCAGACTAAAATAAACGAGATGGGTGGCTGTCCCTCCCTATTTTGCTTTCAGACCTTTAGTTTCTGGACGTGCGGCTTGAGCGCCTTCTCCAAGCGCATCATGGCATCGACCATCGCGGCATAGACCGCGGGCCACTTCGCCGGATCGTCCCGCCAGCCTCCGACCGTGATTTGTTTGCGGATCAGGCAGTACCGCCGCTCCTCCAACCGCTGCCACTCCAAGGCCTCACCAAAGGTCCGCTCAATGTTATCCTTGGCCGATAGGAGCTCCTCAAAGATCGCCTTGGTTTCCTTCTCCGCCCCCTTCCCGCGGTCAATGTAGA
>Ga0315281_10014795_pt1 | contig 10495 bp, 17 predicted proteins | sample YL17G07_0_MG_FD_204540 | JGI IMG/M metagenome (GOLD analysis project Ga0315281, IMG submission 204540) | Sediment microbial communities from Yellowstone Lake, YNP, Wyoming, USA - YL17G07_0 | ecosystem: Environmental > Aquatic > Freshwater > Lake > Sediment | place: USA: Wyoming | collected...
TTTGCGCCCATTCAAAATAGGAGGAGTTTGGCTCTTCAAAACAATTTGCATACTCGGGATAAACTTTAGTAAATTGATACGCATTCTCTAAATTATGAGCCCAATATCCATCATAGATATCTACAGGTCCTAAATTAAATGGACTTAAATGTTTACCCCAAGTGTTGGACCACGATGTTACATCAAGAACGAATTCGTTCTCGGGTATCTTGTGATGTGGTCCAAGAAGATAAATCATCTAATAACAACTTTTTCATAAACTTGTAATCTTACATCACATTCTTCTTCATATAAATCTAAAATATCTTCATAATCTCCCTTTTCAAAATAGAGATTGGCAGACTCAATCGCCTCTGTATTATCAAATCCCTCAATTTGATCAACAATGCTTCTATAAAGCTTTTCTTTTGTTTGAAAAACTTTAATATCTTCTGATAAAACTTCATCGCCAGGATCATGTAAAATAAATACATTCATGAAAATACTTCCCTTATTTCAAGTTAAATAAAATTTAGAAGCGGCTCATAATCAAACGGCTCTACAACAGGACCGTTTACGACATACATGTTAGCAACGCCTGAATTTCTTGCGATATCATATCCCAAACTATCTCTTTGATATTGCCAACCTTGTTTATTTTTTCCTGAAGATAAGAAAGTAAATGCCTCTTTGATTTGGCTGCGCGCTTTATCTCTAAGCATTTCGATTAAACCATGTGGGTCCATAGTGCCAACAGCCGCAACATATCTATGATCTTTTTCTCTAATAATGCTGCACCAAGAAATAATATTTCCCCATTGATCTTTATTAGAGGCGGCAAGAATAAATTTTCTAATATTTTTCTCCCCGTATTCTGGAATCCTAACAAACATTAAATGATTTTTAATCGGGATAGATTTAAATTCTAATTCACTTCGCACATGTTCTAAACTTACCGTATTAATACTTCCTAAATATAAAGCTCTTTCGTCTTTTTTAGTTGCGTAAATAGTTCCTGGAACAAAATCTTTTGCCGGAATTTCTTTCAATTGTTTTCTGTGAACAATTAATTTTACTTTATCGTGAAGGGTAGAACCAACGCGAATTAATCTGCTCTGCGCCCCAAGCTTAACCCAAATGTATTCTCCGCCAAGAATGCCGCCTTTCTTGACGCCTTCTTGCAACATAGCGTCAATGATAACGTCTTCACGCATATCAACATAAACGCCATCAGCAATTACTTTATAAGCTCTTCCACCATTGCCTCGGCTCTCTAATGAGCATAGCACAACATTTTTAATTGGAACATTTTTTCTAATCTCAACCGTTGGCGAGAAATTTTTATCAGAAACTCCGCGAGCAGCCCATAATTTTCCTGTTGCAATAGATTTTGTACTTGCTGCATCCGTAATAAAAGATGGTGTTACTTCTATCTTGACAGATTCATCTGCGTCATCTTCATCGTCTTCATCATCATCTCCCGATGACCAAGAAATATCCCAAGGACATCCAACCGAAACCTTGATTGGTTTGGTCATAATGATGGCAATTTCGCTCGGAATTGAGCCGCTAGATGGTTTCATTCGGAATCATCCCAATCATTTTTAACTTCTCTAACAAGCCAATATAGAGAAACAAGGCACCATACAATGCCTAAAACAACTAGAATACTATTCGTATCTGTAATTGCGCATTGTATTACAGTGAATACAACTCCAAGGGCAAAAGCAAATAACGCCTGCATCACTTTATCACTAAATAAATTCATTTGTAATCCTTAAATAAAAATGCGATGCCTATATCCTAAGCATCGCATTGGCGTTGTCAATTAAATACTATTTTCTAATTTAGAATCTAGAGAATAATGCAGGCTCTTGTTCTCTAAGTCTTTCACGATAAGCGTCTCTGCCTGCCTTAGTGTCAAGCTTTGGAGTTGATCCAAGACTCATCAATGGCTTGTCTCCAGGGAAGCCAGATGGATGAGGCGCAGCAACAGAGTTAGTGCGCAATGCAGCAACTAAGTCATCCCACCATACATACTTGACTCTTACGGTATCAGATAATAATGGTTTGATTAAACCTGCAACATAAGTAATTTGTTGTTCGGTATAACTTCCCGCACCTACTGAAGCAAGAGATTGTAATTCAAAATTACCTGACGCTGCTCCCGCAGCATCGCAATCAAGAGTGCCAACTTCAGTGCTATTATAGAATGTTTGTGATGCTGGAACTACCGCATTATCACTAGAAGTTAAAGTTCTTAGTATTCCTGTAGAGGAACCTTTAGCAAAGCCACCCAAAGTATTTGTGCTATAACTTCCGCCGCCAATCCAAGTTGGATAAGTGCTCCACCAATTATTGTGGTGATGGTGATGATGAACATTATTAAGCCTGACTGGTTCAACATGACCTTCGGTAAAAACTGCGGCAGCAATAATGCCACGATGAGATAAATCCCCGTGAGTATGGATTGCAACACTCTTATCGGCAGAGGTGAAAACAAAAGCGGCTCCCCCATTTTTGGTTTCTGGCCAAGCTTTTAATTTCAAAGTTTCCTTACCATTAACAACCCACATCTGACCAGTTGGTTCAGAGGTGGCTTGTTCAGCCGTCAAAATATCAGTACCATCCAAAGATAGTTTAATTTGAACTTTTTGATAAGTGTGATTGGTAAAATTGATTTCAAAAGGCTCGTTTCCAAAAGCCCCCACCGTGTCGATTCCTTCTAATTTATATTTTTTAAGGCTCTTGCCGTTAAAGTCTGGCGTATGACTAATGATTTCTAATGAATAATTTTCTTTTTGATACATGTTCTCTCCTGTGGGTCAAATAACCACGTTGATTCATATATCATAATTATCATAGATTATATCATTATTTATCATTAATCATCATAATTTTCATTTTCGTCTTCAGAATCCTCATCTAAAACGATATTTTGGGGTGGCTCCCAGCCATGTTCACGAGCCATTTTATAGACCTCGGCAATGGTCAATTTAGCATTAATTTTTACTTTTTTATGTCCTAAAAGCCTGGAAAGTACAGAAGTACACGCTTCCGCCGTTAATTTATCCACATCAATACGGGCTGATAATCTTCCGGCACGAAGAATGGCAGGATCAATTTCTTGAGTTTCTGCATTTGTCGTTGCAAGAATTCTAATGTCAAATAAACTTCCGAAAATTCCATCGCCCATATTAAGAATGGAACTGATGGCGCTCATGTTATCAGATTTTCTTGGAGCCAAACAATAATCAGCATCTTCCAAAACCAAAATAGTTGGACCGTTGGCGCTGAAACTATGACGATTTTCTAACAATAAAGAAATTAAATTGGGTCCAGAAAGTTCTGGAATCATGGTTGGCGGAATCAATAGGAACGTTGCATTGGGAACATCCATTAACATTGCTCTAACCAAATATGTTTTACCAGTTCCTGGCTCACCATTCAAGATTGCCATACGCCCTGCGGGAGTATTAGAATTTAAATCCTTAATGACAACATCATATCCCTCAATAACCTTAGAAGAATAATTTCCTTTTTCCAAAGGAAGTCCTGCAATACCAAGGGAAGTAATAGTTAATTCTCTGTCAATATTTGCAATGGCAAAGACTTTACCAACCTTAGTAACGGGCACGGTATTATTTTTTGCTAACGTGGCAACCTTATCTAGATCATTTTTATTGATGGTTAGCACGCTAAGCGATGTATCATTAGGATAAGACATAATTTCAATACATCCATGATCCCAAGCAATAAATTTATGACTGCCCATATCTAATGCAATGTGCGGATTAAATTCTTTATTAAACTTCAGAATTTCTTTCGTATAGAAATCGGCATCTTTTGTATTCGCAGAATAAGATTTCTTGTAAAGAACCGCTTTTCCCCAATTCTCCATCATGAATCTGGCAAAATATGAAAAGAATAAGCCGTCAAGAGACATATGAGGATGAGTACCAATTGATTGGTAATGAGGCGCCGGTGACGTAAAAATTTTATCGGACATTCTTAATTTCCTTTTAAACCAACTTATTAAATAGTGCTTCGTCATTACCACAGTAAGCCTTCAATTTGTCCAGCCAAGCCCTTGACTTAATTTTAAACATTATTGGCATTCTTGTTTTTTTATCGTTTGCGCCTTTGCATACGACGCCCTCGCCAGTCATGTCACGCAAATTAGAATTCTTTACCTTATCCACGAAATCTGTAGTGATGTGCCCTTCAAATAGGACCTTCGGTATATCCAAGTGCTTGAACAATTTTATAAATTGAACTGGCTCAAGGATGCCCTCTTTATAAGGGTTGACATCGATCAATGTGAGAGTTTGTTCTTCTTGAGCAGAATGTTGACCCGCAAAAGAGCTTGGTCCATGGTACTCGAAGAAACATAACGCATCGCGCCACTTATTTTCTTTAAATACTATTCCTAAGTCTTCTTCGAACTTTTCTCTAATAATCTTAATGGCTTTTCCAAGTGGTTTAGTATTCTCATCTATTAATTGAGTGCGGGAACCAAATTTATAGAAACCCTTTTTGGAATTCCATTCAGCCCTAATATTAGAACCATCTAGTTTATCAAAGGCGTAGATGTAAACATCAGATCTTAAATCTTTTGTAATTGAAGGATATGATTTCATAAAAATGTTAAATACATATTAAATTTTTCAAATAACTTATCTAAGTTAGATAAATCTGGCTTTATACATGGCAAAGTAATTATATTTAACATACCATGATGGTACTTCGTGAGCATGTCACCTTCTTTATATAATAAAATAAGTTTAGAATACTGAGCATTAGGATAAGAATATAAAACAAAAGGATATAATAAATATCTATATTCTTCTTTAATCTCTTTTACAAAATTTCTATAAGCATAATGACAAATAGGATAATCTTTTTCTAAATAGAAATACTTCGCTCGACATTCAAACCCATATCCATAATTGCCTTTAATTTCAGTAAGTGGCTGATTACAGATAGGGCAGTTAGGCATGTTACTGAACGATTACAGCAAGTATCTCGCTCTCGCTCATAATTAAACAGTCGGAGTCATCTACTTTTACTTCTAAACCCGCGCCTCTTTTGAAGAGAACTTTATCTCCAACTTCAACAATAAGTTGTGCTACAGAGCCATCAAACATTAAAGCGCCTTCACCAACAGCAACAACTTCGCCTTCGGCGGGCTTTTCAGTTTGCAAAACAATTAATCCGCTTGGTCTTCTAACTTCATCAGAAGACGAGCGCCTCACTAAAACATTTCCACGAATTGGTTTAACTTCCATTTGTTACCTCTGGCGAGTATATATCAAAATTTTCTCCAAGCAGATGCCCAAAATCATTTATTGTGCCAAGTCCCCATCCATTTTTCCCAAAATGCAGTTGAGAAATAGAAGTATTACTAATCGAAACCTTCCATGTGAAATTTTTATCAAAACCCATTACGTAATGTAATAAAGTTTTAATTGTCATTCCATGGCTGAAAGCCGCAATTGTTAAGACCCTTCCATTAGCCTGAGCTTCCTCGGATGCTTTTTGCATTTCTGCATTATATAGAATGCAATATTCTAACCATTCACTAGCTCTACGTTCAACCATGCTTAATGATTCGCCATTAGGCGGCAGAAAATTATGATTCAAAGCCGACATTGTCAATTGATGTTTGACAGTAATAGTTTCTTTTCTAGAAACTCCAGTCCAATCACCAGCGTCATACTCTCTTAATCGGGGTTCGACAAGAATTCCTTGTTGTACGGCAATAGCGGCGGTATCGTAAGCTCTTTTATATGGAGAAGAGAATACTGCATCAAACTGAAGCTTTTCTTTTTTAATTCTCTCTCCAAGTAATTCAGCTTGCCTTTTGCCAAGTTTAGTTAAAGGAACATACGGCGATTGCCCCATTTGATCTGGGTTTACATTGGTTTCAGATTGACCATGCCTAATTAAATATAGGTCAAACTCCATATCTTTAATCATTTGCTTCCTTTAATTTCAAGATAACTTCATCACTAATCTTATAGCATAAAGTAGCTAATTGATTATAATAATCAATTGTAAAGTCAATAACTTTTTCTATTTCTTCTCTAGAAGCCATTATTCTAACTGGAATCATTCTTTCTTTAAAGAGAACTCCGGTTGAAGGATTAATCCATTGACCACGAGCCGGGGTCATTACTGTCAAGCCCCCTGTAATATTTCTGACCTTCGCATCCCATACACGATGATATCTTGTCGAGTAATATTTGCCAGGCTCAAGACGACGAACGGTTGGTACTAAAATTTCCCATATACCTTTAACGTTTTGTTTGTTCATCGGTAGTTCTTCCAATTGTTAAGTGCAATCCAAAGCGTGGTTCACGTTTTAGACCATATGCCTCTCTTATATCTAAGAGAGCATCACATTTGACTTTGAGCCAATAATATTCACCATTGTTAATTACACCTGGCTCCCACTCAAAATCTAATTTAATTTTATCGCCTTTGCCCCAAAGATTCGCGTTTGGCACAACTTCACCACGGATAACGGAAATGTGCGCACCCCACACAGGACGCGCAAGCTTTGCTAACCAAGGAAATTCACGACGAAATAACATCGCGTAATACTTGCAGATTTCGTCGTCGGCTGTCATAATCAGCCAACGATCAGATGAAGATAAGTGTGTCTTAGGACTATAAGAAAGAAGTCCTGTAGATTTGAAATTCATAATACACAATCTCTAAGGTTGGCTGGGGAACTTGGGATCGAACCAAGATAAGAGGATTCAGAGACCTCGGTAATGCCGTTATACGATTCCCCAGTGCGTTTAATAATGTTTAAATATAACCATCAATGTCAGGCAATATCATTTGATTTATGTTTGAAAATTGAACTAATAATGGAGGATCGCAGAAATGATTCCAATGATCTTTATGATGACAGTCAAGACATTGCTGATGCCCCATACGCCAGTCCTTGCGTATGACGGACACTTTTTTAGTGTTAGTGCTTTTACATTTGGGACATTTCATTTAATATATGCTCTAACACATTCACGCATTGTATTATCGTGAATTTCTAAAACTTTTGGAATGCTTCCATCTTTTTCAATTTGATAACCGCCGGCTAGATTCCAAACGATCGGAATATTAAGCGAAGCTATGGTATCGAATACCACGGCATCACGCTGGCGTAACTCATGAGTAGTTAGCCACCCACCATGAGGATCGTGAATATGGGGATCAGCACCAGCCTGATATAATATTATATTGCAATTTGCCAGATTAAATAAAGCGTCTGGTAACCATTTAGAGAAAAAATATGGAACCTGATCACTGTGCGCAAAATCTTTGCCGCCCGTAAAATGTGTGCACCATTTATCCTTATTTACTATAGATAAAATATCATCAGTTCCATTTCCATAATGCATATCTAAATCTAGAATACCAACACGACTAACACCCTCAGCTTTAAGAGCGCATGCAGTTACCATAAGACCATTAAACGTACAATATCCCATAGCGGTACGACGCTCTGCATGATGAAACCCTGAACATGGGGCTGCTGCCGAGCCACCATGCGCTAAAACATATCGAGCTGCGGAAAGCATAGAGCCAGATGTATATGGCAAGGACGCCGCTATTTTCAAAGATTTATTCCCGAAACCATTTTCTGCTTTACCAGACAAGATTGCCTCTACCCAACTACGATTATGGGCGAGCGACAACTCATCAATCGTTACAGGTGATGGCTCAATGATCTCAATTGGAAATTGACGTTGCCAAGACTCTACAACCTTCTCCGGCTTGGCACTACTGGGTGAAGCTGATTCAGAATCAGCCACCATCAAAGACGAATAAAAAACAGGTATATTCATAATTTATTTCATATCTATTTTTGAGCTATAATTTCCTATAGAAAAATTATTTCCAATATTATCTTCAACCGTCAAAATAATTTTGAGTTCGAGGGCTTTGCCCCTAAGGCTGGCGCAAGCATCTTCCCAAGATGCTTTCATATAATCTTCATTAGCAATCATCTGATCAATGATATTATTAATACGAACATTACACTCTCTTTCCATTTTACCTTTTAATTCCGCAATCTCTTTAAGATACATAATTTAATCTTCGTAATGCATAAAGGGATGTACGCCATTAACGTCTTGCCAAAAAGCGCAAAAGGTATCATAACTTTGAGTTACCAAATCTTCCTTGTAAGCTTTTTTCAATTCATCAATTTGAGATTTGTAGAAATCAATATCGTTATTTCTTAAAAATTCAATCTGATCTTCAATAATTGCTAAAGCAAATCTAGAATCCCACTTAATGGCTAAGGCGCTAGTAATTCTAGCTTTAGCCACTTCACCCTCTAACCTTTCAATTTTATTACAAAGATAACTTAAAACGTCAGTTAATTTATTAAAATAATCAAGTGGCGTCTTATTATCAACACAATTTTTTAAATCTTTAATCAGAGCATCTTTGTTCATTGTCTACCTTATCCCAATATTCTTTGTATGATTTGATCTTAGATCCGATATCGAATGTTTCTTTTCTTAAGAAGGCGCGATATGCTTCGATTATCGTAGATGATATATCATCTGGATGAATGAAACCAAGGTTCTTGAAATGATCTTTTAAAGATCCACCGGACCATAATCCCCATTCATTTCTAATGAATCTGCCCAACCCATGATGGTATTGTGACAAATCTTTTTCGGGGCTCATCATTATTCGATCTTGCTCTCCATCATTTAATAACTGTGATAGAGAAATAAAACACTCCGCTAACGTTTCGGGAACCTTGGAAACATTCTCTTTTTTCATTTAGAATCCTTAATATTCTACAGCCCCTTTTAATACAGGGTCTGTATATTGTTGCGAAACTCCAGATAATTTTTCAACTTCTGAAGCCAAATCTTCTTTAACGGTTTCAATACCTTCACCCACTGCACAGCGTTGGAAGTTGAATATCTTCATAGTGCCTCCAACTTGCTTTTGCAAATCATTTAATAATGATTCAATTGTTTTCTTTTGAACCAAGACGGATTCTTGATTCAATAGACAAACATCTGAATACCATTTATTGAATTTACCTTCAAGGATTTTTGCCCAGGCAGCCTCTGGTTTTGCAGCATCTCTTAATTGAGTTTCAAAAATAGCTTGTTGTCTAGCAACAACATCATTATAAAGCTTCTCTTTAGAGACTGCTATTGGATTCATAGCTGCAATTTGCATTGCAACATTATCTGCAAACTCTACCAATCCAGGAACATCTTTGCCACAATAAAGATTGCCATTGCCATTAAGCACTTCGGTGCCAAAAGAAACCATTACAGCAACTTTAGAATTACTATGAGTATAGGTAGCAATATGACTTGTTGCGCTTGCAATTTGCTCGACCCACCATCTACGTACCACGATATTCTCACCAGTAGAAGACATTAACTCTTTGCGAGTTAATTCTAATGTTTTACCATTAATTTCTACATTTTCAAGATTGAACTCTGGGTATTGAGGAACATCCATAAATTTGACTACTCCCTCAAGAACATCATCAACAAATGCGGAAAATGCAGGGCTCTTGGCAACGAAATCAGTCTGACAATTAACTTCAACCATGACAGCAAAACTATCTTTATTGACAATTCTAACTACACCCTCGGCAGCAATCTTACCCTCTTGTCTGGTAGTGTTTTGCAAACCCTTTGCCTTAACAAGGTCAACTGCTTTCTGCAAATCCCAATCAGATGCAACTAAAGCATCTTTACAATTTGCCATCCCAGCCTGAGTAAGCGCGCGTAATTCCTTGATTAATTCTGTTTTGTTTACTGACATAAAATCCTCATTTTCATTTCTCTTATATATCGTTTGATAAATTTAAATCAATTATCAAACCAAAAAATCATACGAACATTTTTCGGATCTGGGTCTAATGCTGCCATAGCATTGACAATATTATTCCAAAATGAATTGCTACAATCTTTATAAGACATATTCCATGTTACTTCGGTAACATATTTCTCAGCTCCCCAAAATGCCACTTGAGCAATTAATCTATCCATTTCTTCGTTAGAAATTTTTTCATAATTTTCTGAATTATATTTGCTGTATCCAAGAACGCTCTTCGTCGCGGTTCTTGAGTGGCTGCGCGCCACACGCTTCCAGTTTTCGGGCTTACCATCTTCTTTATATTTAGCATAATCTTTAACATCAAAATAACCACTTACTGGACAAGTCATATCTCTTATGAGTAACAATTCATCAACTGTATAGTATGAGGCAGAATGGGCATCCATATCCCAGCGCTTATACTCCTCCTGAATGAAATTACAAGAATCATCTGGAATGCCGAGAGGTTCAGAGATAGAAGTAAGCATTGTGCCCCTCACGCCAGCTAAAGCGCCAAACAAAACATAATTTCTTCCCGGATCCCAAGTATGACGATTGAAATATTCATCTTTCTCACTTCTCTCTGACTCGGGTTTCTTGGCAAGAAATTCTGTATAAAATGGATCAATTGGAGCCATAGTTT
>Ga0315281_10014797_pt1 | contig 10493 bp, 15 predicted proteins | sample YL17G07_0_MG_FD_204540 | JGI IMG/M metagenome (GOLD analysis project Ga0315281, IMG submission 204540) | Sediment microbial communities from Yellowstone Lake, YNP, Wyoming, USA - YL17G07_0 | ecosystem: Environmental > Aquatic > Freshwater > Lake > Sediment | place: USA: Wyoming | collected...
GAATTCGAGATCGCGATAGCCTGCTTGGGGGATGCGAAGCTTCTTCTGGAATCCGACTGAATTTTCACCGCCGGGGTGGCGGAAGTGGCAGACGCAAGGGACTTAAAATCCGAACAGGACGATTAAGGCTATTCTCCGTTTTCCCCTGATAATCCATAAAAATCAACAAGATACTTTTATTTTTGTGTTCGTTTGTTTGCCGTTGTTTGCCACATGAATAAATATAAATTATGCACACCGGGAGCCTGATTTGTCCAAAGAGGAAATCGATCGTCTTATTGTTGAGTTAAGCAATCAATTAAAAGATTTCGAACAAGTCGCCCGCAAATGTAAGGCCAAGTATGTATTGGGTCTTTCAGCGACAGTGACTCGAAAAGATGGACATCATCCGATTATTTTCATGCAATGCGGAGCTGTGAGATTTCGTATCGGGGCTAAACAAGGAACCGAAGCGCATCCTTTTCAACATCGAGAAATTGAATTGAGCTCTTCTTTGGGATATAATCCTGAAAGGTATTCGTTACAATAACGAAAAGAGGGTTAATTGGGCCGAAATTCGTTATAATAACGAAAGGCAGCAAGGCAGAAAAATGGGCGAATTCAAGAAGCACCTGGAAATAGTCGAAGAAAAGCTGTCGGCGCTTAAAGATGCGTTTGGCAAAAAAACAATTTACCGTCGTGGGTGATCTTGCCACCAAGGTATGCGAACAGCTTGTTGAGGCGGATGCCGCCAGGGAAGGAAAGCATTTCGGGATTCATCTCGATCGGCATGCGTATTCCAACGATAAATTTCCTAAAGAAATCAACGCTGCTATGCGAAAACTATGGTTTGCCTATGGCGATCTCGGATACGATGGAGTCAATGGCAAAAGAGCTAAGATCGTTAAAGAGAATTTGCATCTAATCCTGATCTATTTCAATAAAAGGTTTGGCGAAAAAATTGCAGAGAATATTTAAACAAATTTCAAAAGAGCTGTCTTCAATCAGCGAAATTCGGCTGGTCATTCTCTACGGTAGCTATGCCCGAGGCGATTTCGGACCGAAATCGGACATGGATTTATTCATTCTGACATCAAAAAGCGATGCCGTCGAAAAAATCCATAACGCCGTGATTAGGATAGAAGATAAAATCGGGAAAAGCATACAGCCGACCATCAGAACCGGAGATGAATTCAGAAAGACCGATTCTGGTTTATTGCAAAACCTCTTGAGAGAGGGGAAGATCCTTTTCCTCCGTGATTTTTATGAAATCTCCGCGGCGACGTTGCTGAAACAGAAGCCCTTCATTATTTATTCTTTTAGGATTAATTCCTTAAGCCAGAAGAATAAAGCAAAATTCAATAGGGAGTTTTATGCGAGGACTAAAAAGCAATACGAATACAGAGGGCTTTTGCAGAAACTGGGTGGCGAAAAACTAGCTTCCGGATGTATTATGATTCCTTTTAGAGAAAAGAATGGAATGGAGAAGATCTTCAAAAAATATAAAATAAAATATGAAACGAAAAATATTTGGGCATAGAAAACGTATGATTTTCTGTTTTAAGGGAATTATTTCAAGTCTTCATCGCGATTAAATGATATCTTCCGGGGTGACGGAAGTGGCAGACTCAAGGGACTGAAAATCCTCCAAGAAGAAAAACGGGCTTTTTTCCTTAAGCCCAACAGTGCCAGCTGCTTACTGAAGAATTAAGAACTTACGGGAAAAAAGGGGCGGTTCGTACAGTTCCCGCTGTTTGCATTATTTGCATGGAATTATGCAAATACGTGACGCAAAAGTGACACAGTAGAGATTCGTCTGTCTGGCGTTGAACGATGAAGGTCGTGGTCTTTATCAATGATTATACCGCCGTGGACCGCATCGTCGATCATCTGAAGCTGACGTTTGCGGCGGCGAAGCCCCCGCCAGCATTTGGGAAGAAGGCGAAGAAACTATCTAAGCGCTCAATAAACCCCATCTTCCCAAGCTCTGTTTTCTGAAGCAACGTTAGCGGGCTTCTCTATGCTGCGGCAAAGCAGCCGGGTGAGTGGTGTTGTGCACGTCTTTCAGCTTGCCGATGGGGTCACCTTGGTGTAAATCTGCGTCGTTTCGTCAGGGGGCGGGGGGCCGGCCGGAAACCGTGGCGCTCCAGGACCAGCCGGCGGCATACCAGCTCGCGGTTCCGGAGGTGACCCGCACGCCGTCCGCAGACAACGTGCCGTAATAGCGGCCTTTGTTGCCGTGGCGATAGAAGACGATCTGGTTCCCGTTGACCGATTCGATTTCAATGACATCCCGCTCGGACCCGTTCCAGACCGCGTCAAAGACATCGGTTCCGCTCCGCCTCGTCCATGTCCCGTCGTAGACGCTTCCCCCGGCCACTTCCTTGACGGTCAGGATGTTTCCGAGGTAGTCCGCGAATTGGGACGGTTTGGGGGGCGAAACCGGCGGCGGCGGCGTCCCCTCGACCCAGACGTAGCTCAGGCGCAGCTCTTCATTCATGGCGCTCCACTGGCCGAGGTTGCTGCCGACAATGATTATCATGGTCGCGCCTGGGCCGCCGCCCGGAATGGTCGCCTCGCCTTTGGCGCTGGCTGTTTGGCCAAACGTGGTTCCTACCTGGACGAAGTTTTCGGCAGTAAAGCCGATCACGATATGGGCGTTTCCTTTCGCTGGCATCGCGCGACACTTGTCGTTGCCGCCGACCACGATGCTCACCTCGAACTCGACCTTCTGGAGGGGTACCAGCGTCGTCAGATTGGCACGGGCGTGGAAGGTGAGCGTCGAAGTCGCAAGATACTGAACGCGGTCGGCGTCGTCAGTCTTGAAAAACAGGTCGAGCGAGCCCACGCCGTCGCCCGGTCCAGCCTGAACCGCCCCGGTCGCCCTCATCTCATAGACGTGTCCCGGCAACGCCTTAATGGTCTTGTAATATTCATTTGTCGGATAGAGCTGATAGCCATCGTATTTCCAATAGCCCTCGTCCGCGAGGGCTTGGGATGGACCGCTGATCAGCGCCACAACTACGGCGGCGAGTATGACAACACCGAGCAGAAGACGGGAAAAAGGCGGGTTGCAGGACATGTTGACGTCATCACTGACAGGAAAATTATTTTCATTCATGAAAGGATTATAAGAGGTTCTTATTGAAATAGCAATGAACGGCTGTGAATGATTCGTAAGCGCCAGATCAACTACACCGATTCGTATCCTTGACAACGATCCGAGACCAAGAATAGGATTTTATCAATATGGGTTGTTCTAACTACCGGTTTAGGGGGGCGTTGGCGAACGAATAAATAAATCTCTAGGGCTTAGAATGATCAGAATGAAATTAGGAATTACTGGTTCTTGGCGATTGCTAATCATTTAGAAGGATTCGTCCCCCCGGATTCCCACAGGGTTTCTCGTGCCCCGTGGTACTTGGGAGCCAGTCAAGAGACCTCGATCCTTTCGCCTACAGGACTATCACCTTCTTTTACAGGTCAGGCTCTCTGGGTAAGATGCAAGAATTGATAGTTCTTCAGGTGGAGTGTTTTTTAGAAATTCTGTGGCCTGGAAGGATTTCTTGATCAAATTCAAGTTAGCTTCGGTGGAGTAATCCTGGAATTGGCCGGTGACGTCTCCCTTGAGATCTGCCAGGATGTCCAGGATTTTGACCGGAGAAGAGCAGTTAAAATCGAATTTTTTCATTTCGATGGAACGGATTTGCGGCGTAGATTTGGTGCGGAAATAAATAATCCCGGCTTTGACATCATAGACCACCCGAAAAAGGGTCCGGCTTATAGAAACCTTTTCCAGGATCTGATAAGCGTAATCCACTGGTTTTTCCTTTTTTTTATCCTGGTCCCAGGTTTTAACACCTTTGGAGGCCAGGATAAAACGCTGCAGGGAATTATCTGCCTTGGCAAAAGCCGGCTTTTCCGGATTTCCCTGGCATAAGCCATATAACGTGTTGGAATCATCATAGGTGCTGTTGGCCAGTGCTGATTGGGGTAATGTTTTCCCTGTGTGAGCCCGCATCTTCCCATCTAGGAATTCAATGGCTGCTGCTTGACCTTTCCGGTCGCAAACCAAGAAATGCAAAGGCTGTGATTTGGAATTATCAATCCGGATTTTTTGATCGCTGGCAATGACTTCAGCGACTGTGGCAGCGGTATCCAATTGGTATTGAACCCACTGTAAATCCCGGACCACGGCACGATCGTCGGGTTTCGGGTATTGAGTGTTGGAGAGCCACATGATTTCTATCACCAGGCCTGCTTCATTCATCCCGCCCAGAGGAAGCTCCCGTCCGTATTGATTAAAAGTCACGTTGCCATATTTGGAAATCCAGGCAGCCGCTTTAATACCTGGCTGAACCAAAGCCGTTTTGCTAACCTGATGCTTATTGACCATTATCAGCGCATATTCAACATCCCAGTCATAATTCCGCCCGAAGATCCAATCTCCCTTATTCCGAAAACAGAAGGTAGTACAAGGATAAAGAAAATCGATTAAAAGCATAGAAAAAATTCCCATCGCCAAAATCATTTTTTTAAAATAAGCCATAAATTCCTCCCAAAAACTTATCATACCCAAAAAAATCCAAAATCAATTCTACAATAGGAGTTCCCCCAAAAAATTATGGATTGAAAAGCGTTGGCTGGGCAGGAAGTGAGTTCTGTTGTTCAAAGTGATTTGCCCCGACTCAATATACCACCCCTAGAGTGAATTTTTCAACCTCGAATTTTCACTTCACAGGTGGTAAAATGGCCGGGGGCGGGTCATTATTGATGCCGGGGTGGCGGAAGTGGCAGACGCAAGGGACTTAAAAACCGAAAATGAGGGGTAACGTAAACCTTTTAAAATCAATATATCCTCTCGTTTTTGCGGGAGTTCTATTTATTTTTGTGTTTCTTTGTTTGCCGCTATATGCCGTTGTTTACCGCATGAATAAACACAAATTGAACACACCTGGAGCTTGATTTGTCTAAGGAGGAAATCGATCGTCTTATAGCTGAATTGGGTCAGCAATTAAAAGACCTGGATTCCAGGCGAAACGAAATCCTTAAAAAACTGGAAAACCTTCAACATCTGAAAAAGACATTAGAGGAAAGATAATTGGGATCCGTCTTCCATTGACCGAGGAGGGGGATGAAGAGCCTTGGAAGGCATCCCCGTCCCGCAAAAAAAGAGAAAGTGCCCTCTCAGGGCCATTTCCTCAAAAAATAATTATTACCCAGGGAGATTTGATCTATATAAAGAAAGAAGGTCTTCCGACTGTCCTCCAGAGTCGCCTCATGCGACTCGCAGCCTTTCAGAATCCCGAATTCTATAAAGCTCAAGCTATGCGGCTTTCGACTTTTAGAAAACCTCGTATAATCTCTTGCGGCGAGGATTTTGTGCAGCATATAGGTCTTCCTCGCGGCTGCCTTGAGGAAGCGATTGAGATGGTCAGATCTCTTAAAATCGACGTCGAAGTTCTTGATGAACGGTATCCGGGGAGACCCATCGAATGTCGTTTTCAAGGAACTTTGCGTCCCGAACAAGAAGCGGCTGTTAAAGCGCTCCTAGGGTTTGATATCGGTGTCTTGTCAGCTGCCACGGCATTTGGCAAAACTGTCGTTGCTGCAAAAGTAATCGCTGAAAGAGGAGTCAATACGCTCGTGCTGGTTCATCGCCGTCAATTACTTGATCAATGGACCGCTCAACTTATGGAATTTCTCTGTTTAAAGCCTGAAGCCATGGGATCCATCGGATCTGGAAAGCGCAAGCCGAGCAAATCCGTTGACATTGTACTCATTCAAAGCCTTTGTCGAAAAGGAATTGTTGACGATATCGTTGGCGAGTACGGCCAATTGATTGTCGATGAATGTCATTATATCCCGGCGGTGAGCTTCGAACAAGTCACACGCAAATGCAAGGCCAAACATGTATTGGGGCTTTCAGCGACCATAACTCGAAAAGACGGGCATCATCCGATAATCTTCATGCAATGTGGACCCGTAAGATTCCATAAGGCGGGATCATCTTGATATATTCGAAAAGCGTTTCCGACCCTTCGTGAGAAATATTTTAGTCTTCAGAGGAGGCATGGGTCGAAAACAAAGACAGAAGATCGGCGAGTATCTGAAAAGTATCCCGGACGCTGAAGAGCGTTTATTACTCGCCACGGGAAAATATCTCGGAGAAGGATTCGATGATGCACGTTTGGATACTCTCTTCTTGACCTTGCCAATATCCTGGAAAGGAACGCTAGCTCAGTATGCCGGACGGCTTCATAGATTGTTTTACAACAAGAAAGAAGCGCGGATATATGATTATATTGATAGGGGGGTCCCGATGCTAGAACGGATGTATAAGCGCCGATTGCAGGGATATCGGGCGTTAGGGTATGAAACCGAGTAGGCTTGTCATCGATGCACACGCATCAAGCATTATGAAAACGGCCTTGAAGAATTAATCGGCGCAATGATAGAATTACTAAGAGAGATCGATCATGAAAGCTAAAACAACATCGATTCAAAAGATCAAGAGGATATTGCTGTCACATAAGCAGGATTTATCGGATAAATATGGAGTCAGAGAGATCGGCATATTCGGCTCTTTTGCGAGAGAAGAAAATAGAGAAAATAGCGATATCGATATCCTCGTGGAATTGAAGAAACCGATGGGATTCTTCAAATTTGTCAGGCTAGAGCGTGAGGTATCAGAATTATTGGGGGCGAAGGTCGATCTGGTTACAAAAAATGCACTCAAACCTCATATTGGACAACGGATCCTAGCCGAAGTTATCTATGTCTAAAAGAAGAAGGATTTTTGAGCTCAAGGACTATCTTGACGACATCTTTGAGACGATTGCCGATATTGGAAGCTTTACCAAGAGCCTGACGTTTGAAGAGTTTAAACGGGATAAGAGAACTATATATGCAGTCATCCGATGTCTTGAAGTCATCGGAGAAGCTAGCAAGAAAATTCCCTCAAACGTCAAGAAGCATTATAATCGGATCCCCTGGGACGATGTTGCAGCGATGCGAAATAAGCTCATCCACGAATATTTCGGTGCCGATGTCGAAATTGTTTGGCACACCATTCAAGAAGATTTAGGGCCGTTAAAAGCGGCAATCGAAGAGATTAAAAAGAAATTATCCGATTGATTCTTTCGCCGATCGCTCTCAAATTGCGACGCGCCGGGGTGGCGGAAGTGGCAGACGCAAGGGACTTAAAATCCAAAATTGAGGGTTAAGCTATTTTCTTTAAAATCAACAAATCTCCTTATTTTTCAGCAAGTTAAATAGGTTTTTGAGCTCCTCTGAGTTCCTATAATTTCCGATAATCACCCCGTGAATATTCACAAATTATGCACACCGGATGGTGGAGGACTCGCTCCGTCGCATTCTCTCCAAGGGCTGGGCGAGGATGTCAGGTAATCTACGAAGTCGATCCGATGGTCTGTCCGAAATGCGGCGGGACGATGAAGGTCGTAGCCTTCATCATCGATTATGCTGCCGTCGCATGTCTTTGAGCAGGTCGGCTTGATGGCGGCCGAGGAGCGGGCGGAGTATTTTTGAGGTCAGGCGATTTTATAAGGGGGAAAAGTCTTGCGTCTTCCGGGCGATTTTCCGGTCGTTCGCGACGATGATACGGCCGGACGGCCTCCTTCGTTCCCATCTTCGCAATGTTGACATCGATTCACGGCCGGGATTATCCTTTTCATATGAAGTGCGGTCTCGATTCCGAGCTTAATGGGAGCGTTAGTTGTGCAGAGCGAAAAAGTAAATTCTTATAACCCTAAACCAGACATCTTGACAGCGGGTCCGATCAAGCTTGAGTTTCATATTTCAAAGACAGCGAATCTGTTCCACATGGTGGATCAAATCTCTCAGTGGGTCTATTTTTGCCACAAACAATATCAGGATTATTTTTCTCCTCTTTCATTAGAAGACAAACAAATATTGAAAAAGCATAGCGAAGTTCGCAAAAAGTATGGCTGGGGAGGAGGATTGGAAAAAACATTTTACACTGATTTGGATTTAGATACGGCTTTGGAGCGTGCTGTCCAATCAAAAGTATTGGATCAAGATTCTGCTGAGATTGAAAAACAAGTGCTTCGGCATTTTGAATCGCGAGCAACTGCTTTGTTTGAACTCGAATTGCCGCGCATAAAAGCCTTTCGTAACGACCTCAATTCACGGGTACATGAGTTGGAGGTTTTTGGCTCACGAGTAGCTCGTTTCTCAGGTACGACTCAGATAACTATCCCGGTTTATTTGATAGCGAATCCCTCCGAATACAACAGCGGAGGCGGATTCAATGGAGGCAGACTCACATTGGAGGTACCTCGTATAAGTGATGCATGGCCTCTTGTTATCCACGAGATTACCCACGCGTTTTTAGAGCCCAAAAAGCCGCTACTCAAGGAGACAGTAAAGCAAGCGATTGATCTAGACACAGAAACTTTGAGCGAAGGTTTGGTGTACTCCGTCCCCAGTCTGTTTGAAGAGCCAGCATGTTTTGAGTTAAAAGAACAGGTGGCCAAGGATTTCAAAGAAGAGAAGTTGTTTACTGACCCTTATGTTCGCTTTAATCGATTTGGTTTGGCATTGCGCCCGCTTCTTAAAGAAGCGTGGGACAATGGCCTCACTTTGGAACAGATTCTTCCACGTGCCCTTGATGTGTGGCGCGCAATCAAAGAGATCAGCCCAAACTATTGAACCCGGCGTTATCGCCGTCATCCAGACCTTTGGAGACCGCATCAATTTCTACCCGCATCTGCATTTTCTGGTGACCGAAGGCGGGGTGGATGAGGCGGGCGTCCTATATAAACTGGGCGTTCTCCTGAGCCCTGCGCTGGGAGCCGTCTTCATGTCTTTAAGCACGGTCATCGTCGCGGTCAATGCAAAATTTCTGCTGATGAATTGGATTAAGACGTGTATGTTGAATGGAATTGGCTTAAAATATTTATAGCGAAAATGAAGAAGGGAAAATCGGATCAGATCAAGGAATCCTAATGGCTGGCTTATTGTGCGATGTCTGCAAATCTGAGATTAAAAATTTATGGTTTCTCAGGACCTGCATCGAGTGCCATCGAATTCTGTGTTCCGGATGCATAAGACGCTTCTATTATCATTCTACGAAAATCAATGGACCTAGATGGCAGAAATTTACGCTCAAATATGAAGAAGTATGTAATGATTGTTATGAAAAGCTTGAAGAAGAAAGATTAGAAGAAGAATCAAAAATCGAAGAAGAAAAAGAGCCTCCCAAGCCGATCACGAAATGTGAACTGTGCACGGCTACCGATGAACCACCCGAGAGAAAAACCTTTGGAGATAGGAAGCCTCATTTCACAAGATGTGACAGATGCGGAAGGAACGTGTGCGATCTTTGCATTATTGATATTTATAATCCAAGATATGATTACGATCTAATCTGTAGAAAATGCTATAATGAAATAGAAGAAGAAGAAGCGAGGGAGAGAGAAGAAATTTGGCGTAAGAGGGAAGAGGAAGAAGAATAGCTCTTACTTTTTGCCAGTCGTTGATCAGTTTTAACTCAAATTAGCAGGATCGGTTTGCAGCAAAGAAAAATGCATTTTATGGATTATTGCTAAGATGTCGATAATTAACTTAGAATAGCTTCAGAGGTACATATGCGAAAAAAAGGCATTAAGAAAGCCGCTCTAAAAAACGATAAACTGAAGACGGAAATTAAACAAATCAGGGCCGATTTGATAAAACTTAAAAAAAGCAAAAAGCGAATGCAGTTGCTTTGGTATAGAACCAAGAAGGAACATGTCGCATTACTTAAGGATCTTGATCAAAGACTTAAGGTGCTCAAGAAGAAAACGGGCATAAAGAAACCCACGCAAAAGAAGCCCGCTTTGAAGAAGCAGGTCAATAAAACGCATGGCAAGAAAGCCGAGACCAAGAAAAAATGATTTTGGCTTGACGTAAAGGTAGATACGTCAATCAATGGAAGATCGTATTTCTTTCATTTTTTTTAACAACGATTCTTTTAATCCCTCGTCCTTTAATATTTCATTTAAGATTTGATCAGAATATTTTCGTTCCAAATCTTGCTGTATCTGTTGATTCATCAAAGCTTCGTCTAAAATCATCCCACATCTGTTGCAGAATTTATTTGTGAAGGAATTGATTTCTTTGCATCTCGGACAATCCTTTGGCTTTATTTGGCTATCCTCTTTTTCTTCATCGTTCTTTATGCCATAGACCTTTAGAAGGGCATTATCGACATCTCTTCCGGATAAATGGACGTAGATTGAAGCCATATCGGATGCTTGAACCCAGCCGAAAAACTCTTTCATTTGGGCCTCGGTTAAATGGTTGGCAAGGTAGGTCGCTCTGCTATGCCGAAAGTTGTGAAAGTTTATCTTCTTACGAACGCCGGCTTTATTGAAAAGCCTGCATATTCTGGCCCAATCTGGCCGACCATTCTGGTTCAAACTGGCCACAGATTCTGGTTGAAAGTGGCCACCGATTCTGGTTCAATCTGGCCGCTTTTTCAGAGAAAC
>Ga0315281_10014798_pt1 | contig 10492 bp, 8 predicted proteins | sample YL17G07_0_MG_FD_204540 | JGI IMG/M metagenome (GOLD analysis project Ga0315281, IMG submission 204540) | Sediment microbial communities from Yellowstone Lake, YNP, Wyoming, USA - YL17G07_0 | ecosystem: Environmental > Aquatic > Freshwater > Lake > Sediment | place: USA: Wyoming | collected...
CATCTGGCCGTGGGCAATGCGGATTTCTGCCTCCGGCACAAGATTTAGCAGTTTCTCGAGCATCCGCTCCATGGTGCGCACGTCATTGTGCAAAAAGAACACCTGGCCGCCGCGCCGGATTTCGCGCTGGCAGGCCTCGCGGATCAATGCATCGTTCCACTCGAGCACAAAGGTCTTGATCGCGAGGCGCGCCTGCGGTGGCGTGCCGATCAACGAGACATCGCGCATGCCGGACAGCGCCAGGTTGAGCGTGCGCGGTACCGGCGTGGCGGTGAGCGTCAGGATATCCACTTCGCTGCGCAATTTCTTGAGTTGTTCTTTCTGGCGCACGCCGAAGCGGTGCTCTTCGTCGATGATCACGAGTCCGAGACGCTTGAAGCGCACATCGTTCTGCAACAGCCGATGGGTGCCGATCACGATATCGATGTTGCCATCGGCCAGAGCCGTGATCGCCTTGCTGATCTCGGCCTGACTGCGAAAGCGCGACAACACCTCGATTTTTACCGGCAGATCGGCGAACCGGTCGCTGAAGTTCTGGAAATGTTGCTGGGCGAGCAGGGTGGTGGGCACGAGCACCGCGACCTGCTTGCTGTTATGTACGGCGAGAAATGCAGCACGCAGCGCCACCTCGGTCTTGCCGAAGCCGACGTCGCCGCACACCAGCCGGTCCATGGGGCGCGCTGCCTCCATGTCGCGCAGCACCTCATCGATGACACGCGTCTGGTCGGGAGTTTCTTCGAACGGGAAGGCGGCGGCGAACGCATCGTAGTGGTCATCCGGCGTCGCGAACGCATGACCAGCGCGGCTCTGGCGTAGCGCCTGGACCTCAAGCAGTTCCACGGCCGCGTCCCAGGCCTTCTCGCGCGCGCGCCGCTTGGCCTTGTCCCAGGTGTCGCCGCCGAGTTTATGCAGGGGCGCCTGATCCGGATGAGTACCGGTGTAGCGCGTGACCCGCGCCAGGTCCGTGACCGGGATGTAAAGCTTGTCGCCCCCCTGATATTCGAGTGTCAGGAATTCGGTCGGGCCATCGCCCACGTCCATGGTTTGCAGGCCGCGGTAACGGCCGACGCCATGGTCTTCATGCACCACCGGATCGCCGAGATGCAGCTCGGCCAGGTCGCGGATGACGGTACCGATGTCGCGATTTGATTGGGTGCGCCGCCGGCGTTGTGCGGCGCGCTCGCCGTACAATTGTGGTTCGGTGATGACGGCGAGTGCCGGGTCGGACAGCCACAGACCTTTTTCCAGATCGGCAACTGTAAGCGCGAGTGGTGCAGTCATGCCGACAAATGCTGGCCAGTCGGCGCAAGGCTCGGGATAAAATCCATGGTCGTGCAACAACGCGCGCAACACCTCGCGCCGCCCGGGGGTTTCGGCAACCAGCAGTACGCGCCCCTGATATTGCTTCAGCCAGTCAAATAGCGCGGCGTGCGGAACCTCGGCCCTGGCGCTAACGGGCAATATGGGCGGCAGCTTGGTATCGAAGACCACCGTTTCACCAGACGGCTGGGCGCTGTCCCCGGCAAATGCCGTCAACCGCGCCTGCGCATAGTTATTGAGGGCAGCAGTGAGCGCGGTTGGCTCAAGAAAGAGTTCCGCCGGCGGCAGCACCGGCCGTTCCGGATCGGTGCGCAGGATGCGATAGCGTTCCCCGGTTTCCTGCCAGAAGACCTGCGCAGTCTCTTCGATCCCGTCCTCGATGATGCACAGCGTGTTCTCCGGCAGATAATCGAACAGGCTGGCGGTGGTCTCGAAAAACAGTGGCAGGTAGTACTCGATGCCGGCCGGGGCCGAGCCTTTGCTGACTTCGCGATACAGCGCCACCTTCTGCGGGTCACCCTCAAAACGGGTGCGGAATGCCTGACGGAAGCGCTGGATGGCCTCGGGCTGAAGCGGCACTTCGCGCGCCGGGAGCAGCCGTATCCCCGGCAGTTTCTCGCCGGAGCGCTGGTTCTCCGGATCGAACAGGCGAATGGACTCAATTTTTTCCCCGAACAGGTCGATACGGTAGGGTGCCGGTGCGCCCATCGGGAACACATCCACGATGCCGCCGCGCACGGCGTACTCCCCGGGCTCCATGACCTGTGCGACCGACTGGTAGCCGGCCTGCTGCAGGCGGGCACGAAATGCCTCAATGTCGAGGGCGGAGCCGGCATTCAGCAGAAAGGTATGCCCGGACACGTAGGTCTGTGGCGGCAGGCGGTGCTGCAGCGTGGCCGCCGTGAGCAGCACAATGCCGTGGGTCAGCTCCGGCAGCCGGTAGAGAGTCAGGAGGCGCTCGGAGACGATATCGGGGTGCGGTGCAAAGGCGTCGTAGGGCAGGCTCTCCCAGTCCGGAAATGGCAGCAGCGGGACATTTGATGCCTCACCCAGGTAAAAGCGGATCTCGTCCTCAATCTGCCGGGCGGTGCGGGTATCGCGAGTGATGACCAGCAGCGGGCCGGCATTTTTCTCAGCAGCATGGGCGATGGCCAGCCCCCGGCCCGATCCCAGCAGATGGCGCCAGGACAGGCTCGCCCCCGGTTGCTGGGGGTAGCGAGGCAGGATTGGCGAACAGAGCGCGTCAGATTCGACGGTGGGCGGCGGAGATGGCAAGGATGATGACGTGGGGTCGTTTTGGGTTCGGTATTGTACCTGATCCCTCTCCCGGCGGTGGCCGGTCCAGCCCTGGATGCGCCGGAAGTTAAGTAGACATTTGACAAATGGATACTTCTATTGTTCAAATGGTTAGCGAGAGTATCTAAACTAGAAACGGAGGGGTTGCTGAATGGCACGGAAATCCGGTTACAAGGTGGGAGACGCAGTGTTCTACCCGGCGGCGGGCGTTGGTGTCATCGAAAGTCAGGAAGACGTGTTTCTCACTGGCAATATCGAACCCTGTTTCGTCATTCGCATTCTGGAAAGCGGCGCCACCATCAAAGTGCCGCTCGCGAATATGGAAACGAATGGCATCCGTCAGCTGCTCGATGGCAAAAAGGTCAAGGACTTGTACAAGGTGTTGTCCGGTTCGGGCAAAAACCGTTCGACCGCCGGCAATCAGATGGAGCGTTGCCGTGAATTGGCGCGCAAAGTGAATGCCGGCTCGTGCATGGAGATTGGCGAAGTCGTGCGCGACCTGCTGCGCTGGAAGAGTCAGAAAAGTTTGTCGTTCGAAGAGGTGCGCCTGTTGCAGACCGGCTGCAATCACCTCGCGCGCGAGGTTGCCGTAGTGACCGGCATTTCCCCGGAAGACGCGATCCACAGAATCCGCGAGCAGGTCGGCGTCGCTGCCTGACGTCTAGCCCGCTCCCCTTGACCACCACGTCTGCTCCCGCGCTGTGGGCGGTGGTGCCAGCCGCTGGCGGCGGCGCGCGCATGCGCGCCGCTTGTCCCAAGCAATATCTCCCCCTCCATGGGCGCGCCATGTTGTTGCACACCCTCGAACGTCTCGGGCATTATCCGCGCCTGCGTGGTCTGGTGGTTGGCATCGCCGCAGACGATGCGTACTGGCCGACACTGGCCATGGAGATTCCGAATCTGCTGGGAACCTATATTGGCGGCGCGCAACGTGCGCAGACGGTTCTGAACGGCCTGCGCACACTGGAAACGTATGCCGCGCCCGATGACTGGGTGCTGGTGCACGATGCGGCGCGCCCGTGCGTGCGGCATGCCGATATCGACAGCCTGCTGGCGGCTGTCGCCGGCCATGCCGATGGCGGTCTGCTGGCCGTGCCGCTCAGCGATACCGTGAAACGTGCTGACCACAATGGCTGCGTCGAGGACACTGTGGCACGCGCCGGACTGTGGCGGGCGCTGACGCCGCAGGTTTTCCGGCTCGCGGCCCTGCGTGACGCGCTGGAATCGGCCATGCGCGATGGAGTTGAAATCACTGACGAGGCTTCGGCCATGGAATACAGTGGCGCGCGTCCGCGTCTGGTGCATGGACATGCAGATAACATCAAGGTCACCGTGCCCGAGGATTTGGCGCTGGCTGAACTCTTTCTGCGCGAACAGGAGCGCGAAACAAAATGATGCGAGTGGGTCACGGGTATGATGTGCATCAACTGGCCGCCGGGCGTGACCTGATGCTCGGTGGGGTAAAAATTCCGCATGCCAAGGGACTGCTCGGACATTCGGATGCGGACGTGTTGCTGCATGCGATCTGTGATGCCTGCCTCGGTGCCGCCGGCCTGGGCGATCTGGGCCGGCACTTCCCGGACACCGACCCGCGTTACAAGAACATCGATAGCCGCGAACTGTTGCGCCATGTCGAAGCGTTACTGGATGAGCGTGGCTGGCGGCTGGAGAACGTGGATAGCACCATCATCGCCCAAGCCCCCAAGTTGGCACCGCACATACCGGCAATGGTTGCCAATATTGCGGCCGATCTCGGCATCAGCGTCGACAGTGTCAACGTCAAAGCCACCACGACCGAAAAACTGGGTTTCGCCGGACGCGAAGAGGGTATCGCCGCGCATGCCGTGGTGTTGCTTGTATCCATCGCGGAACGGCCGGGTTACGATATCATTCCTTGAAATGACGTTCGCCCAGGCGATTCAGGAAAGCAAGTCCGCACAAAAATAGCTTTTACCACATGGAAAGCAGTCCTGCACAACAGTAGTTATTATAATTATTGGGCCTTTTTGAGCAGCACGTACACCGCACCGGTTCCGCCGTCATTCGGACGAGCCGAGCAGAACGCCAGCACGACATCCATCTGCCGCAGCCAGCTGTTCACTTTAACCTTCAACACCGGCAGCTTGGCCAGCGAACTCAGGCCCTTGCCGTGAATAATGCGCACGCACCGCTTGTTGTTGATGCGCGCATTGTGCAGAAATTGACCTACCAACTCACGCGCCTCAAGGGCGGTGCGGCCATGCAAGTCGAGCTCGGCCTGAATGGCGTACTGGCCGCGCCGAAACTGGCGCAGCACGCGTTGCTGAATTCCGGTGCGCACGAACAGCAACTCCTCGCCGGTCTCGATGTCCGGGGAGTAGTCATCCGAGAGCAGGCTCGCCATCACTTCCTGATCGTCGCGCCGCCGCTGCAGCGGTACAGGCTTGCGGCGCTGCTTCGGCGGGTTGTGGCGATCCTGCTTGATTGGACGTGCGCCGGCTACCGCCTTGCGGAACAGGCTCTGGTCGTCGTCACTATTCCTGTCTGCCATGGAATTCTCGCCAGCTCGATCTATAAGGAGAATATGCGGTGCTGACGCTAAAAACACAACGGGCGGCCAAGGCCGCCCGTTGTCGGTGACAACTCTATTCATTTAATCATGATTGCGGCCGCGTCCGTGCCCGCGATCTTCGTTTCCGCGATTTTCGTTCCTTTCCTTTTCGGCGTGTCTGCCACGGTCATGGTCTTTATCCTTCCAGTGCGCACGCTCGCGTGGATGGTTTTCCCCATGACCGGCGTAGAACGAGGCGTGACCATCGTCGCGTCCCTCGCGGAAGTGATGCGCCGCTTCGCGTTGGTATTCACCCCAATGTTCGCCACGGTACCTGCGCAGACCAGGTGGAACCTGTTTTTCCTTGGCCATGGCCCACGGACCGTTATAGCCGGGGCCGATGTACCAGACGTCCTGATGGCGCAGGTAGTAGTGACCTTCATGATGAAAGATCTGGTGCGGTGTATCGTGCGCCACATAAACCTTCGGAACCGGCAGCCAGACCATCGGCGGCGGCGATGGCAACACAATCTTGGGGAGCGGCGGCATCGGTGGCGCCGGGATCTTGACGCGATTGTCATCAGCCAGCACCGGTCCGGATATCAGAAACAAGGCTCCGAGCAAGACGGCGATAGTGCAGCATCGGTTGCAACGTTGCAGCATGGATAGAATTCCTTAAATGGGCGAGAACATGTTCATGGTAATCCGCTGCCAAGCAGCACAGCAATACCGGCTGTCCGCCCGTTACGGGCAATGATCTGGCGTCAGGTCCAGGCGCGCCACAGGAGCGATGTGCCGCTGACAACAAGGATAGTTCCGATAATGCGTTGCATTTGCGCCGGCGACAGACCGATATGCACACGGTTGCCAAGGAAGAGGCCGAACGCTACCAGTGGCAGGGCGGCGAGAATGGCGAGCAACAGCTCGGCATTCAGGAGCAGGCCAGCGATCAGAAATGCAGCGATGCGCAGAATGCCTTCAATCAGGAACAGCCCGCTGAAGGTGGCGCGCAGCTCGCCTTTGTCATGCAGGCGATGGTTGAGATAGATCACATACGGTGGTCCGCCGGTGCCGAACAGCGCGCCAATGGTTCCACCGCTGAGTGCGGCTGGTACGGCCCACCAGCGTGACACGCTGCGTGTGCCGTGCAGGTTAAGTATGTTGCGCAGGCCGAACAACAGCACAAATAGCCCAAGTGTTATGAGCAATGGCGCCAGCGGCAGGTTGACCAGCAGGGTGGTACCGGCCAGTACACCGAGAATGCTGAAGGGGAGGAGCGGTCGCAGTTCATCCCAGCGCACGTGCTTGCGGGTATGTGTGCCGAGCACCAGCGAGGCTGTGACATCGGTGACGAGAATCATCGGCACCACAAAGGTGAGCGGCAGGAAGTGCGCCAGCAACGGCACGGCGATCAGTCCAGAGCCGAAACCGGTGATACCGCGAATGAAATAGGCGGCCAGGACGATCAGCCCGGCGGTGAACAGGATTTCCAGTTGAATGAATTGACTCCTGAAGGTTTCACCACAAAGGCAAAAAAGCAGCCACCGATGAACGCAGATGAACACGGATAGAAGCCGAGGGGTAATATCTGTGTCTATCTGCGCTCATCTGTGACCAACGCTTTTATAGTAAGAACTACTTCTTCAGCTGCTCGAGATAGCGCTCGGCATCGAGCGCCGCCATGCAACCGCTGCCGGCCGAGGTGATCGCTTGGCGGTAGATGTGGTCCTGCACATCGCCGGCCGCGAACACGCCCGGTACGCTGGTGGCGGTGGCGTTGCCCTGGTTGCCGGAACGGGTCTTGATGTAACCGTGTTCGAGATCAAGTTGGCCTTCGAAGATGGCAGTGTTGGGCGCGTGGCCGATGGCGATGAACACGCCGTGCACGCTAATGTCCCTGGTTTTGCCGGTGTTGTCTTTGATGCGTACGCCGGTGACGCCGCTGGTGTCTCCCAGTATCTCATCCGTGCTGCTGTTCACATCAAGGGTGATTTTGCCGGCCGCGACTTTCTCCTTGAGTTTGTCGATCAGGATGGCCTCGGCCTTGAACTTGTCGCGCCGGTGGATGAGGGTGACATGCTCGGCGATGTTGGACAGGTACAATGCCTCTTCCACGGCGGTGTTGCCGCCGCCCACCACGGCGACCTTCTGGTTCTTGTAGAAGAAGCCGTCGCAGGTGGCGCAGGCCGACACGCCCTTGCCGCGGAACTTCTCTTCCGACGGGATGCCAAGATATTTGGCCGAGGCGCCGGTGGCGATAATGAGTGCGTCGCAGGTGTATTCGCCGGAATCGCCGTTGAGTTTGAACGGGCGACTCTTGAGGTCGACCGTGCGGATGTGGTCGAAAATGATTTCGGTCTTGAAGCGCTCGGCATGCTTCTGCATGCGCTCCATGAGCCCTGGACCCTGCAGGCCTTCGACGTCGCCCGGCCAGTTGTCGACTTCGGTGGTGGTCATGAGCTGGCCGCCCTGTTCCATACCGGTCACCAGGACCGGTTTGAGATTGGCGCGCGCGGCGTACACGGCAGCGCTGTAGCCGGCCGGGCCGGAACCCAGGATCAGGAGACGGCAGTGTTTGGAAGTAGCCATGAACAAGACTCCGGAAAGTTCGTGGGGATTAGGGGCGTTATTATAACGACTGTTATCCTGAGACGAAGTCTTTCCGGATTTTAACAAGGAGCACCTATGCGTATTGGCATTCCAAAGGAAATCAAACCGCTTGAAGGCCGTGCGGCACTGATCCCCGAAGCGGCCGGGGAACTGGTGCGCGCCGGGAACGAGGTGTATTTGCAAGCCGGGGCAGGAGAGAAGAGCGGGTATCCGGACAGCGCCTACACCACGCACGGCGTCCAGATTTTGCCGAATGCGGCGGCGCTGTACGGACGGGCCCAGCTGATCGTGAAGGTGAAAGAGCCGATCGCGCCGGAATACGACCTGTTGCGGCCCGAGCATGTGCTGTTCTCGTACCTGCATCTGGCCGCTGTGCCAGAACTGGCGCGCGTGCTGCAACAGAAGGGCCTGACGGCGGTGGCGTTCGAGACCGTGGCGGTAAAGGGCCGCCTGCCACTGCTTGCGCCCATGAGCGAGATCGCCGGGCGGTTGGCAGTTCAGATTGGCGCACACCTGCTGCATGCCCCTCAGGGAGGGCGCGGCATTCTGCTCGGCGGCCTGCCCGGCACGGAGCACGGACGGGTGGTGGTGCTGGGGGCCGGCGAGGCGGGTGGCGCGGCGGTGGCGGTCGCTGCTGCCCTGGGCGCCGAGGTGACGGTGTTTGCGCGCACGCGCGACAGCCTGGTGCGCATGAGCCAGTTCGGCCCAAGCGTCACGGCGCTGCACTCCTATCACGGCGCTATTGCCAATGCTGTACAGCAGGCCGACCTGCTGATCGGCGCGGTGCTCATTCCCGGCGCACGCGCCCCGCAGCTTGTGACGCGCGCCATGGTCCGCAGCATGCGTCCCGGTTCGGTGATCGTGGATATTTCCGTCGATCAGGGTGGTTGCATCGAGACCATCCGCCCAACCGACTACCAGAACCCAACCTATGTCGAGGAGGGGGTCATCCACTTCGGCGTGACCAACATGCCCGGGGCGGTGCCGCGCACCGCCACACAGGCTCTGTCCGGGGCGATTGCGCCGTATGTTGCGCGCCTTACCCAGCCCGGCTGGGAGCAGGACACGGCCCTGCGTGCCGGAATTAATGTCCAGGGCGGGAAGCTTGTGCACCCGGCGGTAGCCGCCTCCCTGCCGGGGCTCTGACCATGGTCTATTCGGGCCAAAAAAGCCATAATAGGCAGGCAGTTATCCATCCCGAGGAGTGTTGTGGCGCAAGCAACCTGGAAACGCGAACAGCGGCCGCCCCTGGCCCCGAAGATGCTTCGTATGATTCGCGAGGCCAGTCTGTATCTCCTTGTCGCAATCGCCGTCTACCTGCTTATTTCGCTCTGGACTTACCACGCCGCAGACCCGGGCTGGTCACACAGCGGTTCCTCCAGTCAGGTTGAGAACTTGGGCGGACGCGCCGGTGCGTGGCTGTCCGATGTGCTCCTGCATCTGTTCGGCTATGTGGCCTTTTTGTTCCCGGTGCTCACCGGTGTCGCGGCGGCACGCGTGTTTCTGAACCGCAAGAGCGATGCTCTGCGTGACGCGCGCGTGACCGCGCTCATTTCTTCCGGCTTCGTGCTCACCGTGCTGGGTGCCGGCGGGCTGGCGAGCCTGCACTTCAGCACCAATGGCGATCTGCCATTCAGCAGTGGCGGGGTGCTGGGAAATTTTGTCGGCCACGGCCTGGCCGGACCATTCAGTTTTACCGGCGCCACCATTTTTCTCCTGGCTGTGTTCTTTGCCGGGGTCACGCTGTTTACCGGGCTCTCCTGGCTCAAGGTAATGGATCTCACCGGTCGCCTGAGTTTCGTGCTCGCGCAACGTGCCAAAGAAGGCTTCGCGGCCCTGGTCGACTACGGCATCGGCCTGCGCGCAAAAAAGCAGCGGCGCGTGACCGTGGCCGAAGACAAGAAGGTACTGGAAAAACACGCGCCGCCACGCATCGAGCCGGTGCTCAAGCCGATCGTCAAGAGCGAGCGTGTGGAGCGCGAGAAGCAGGTGCCGTTGTTTGACGTGCCGGCCGGTTCCGGCGAATTGCCGCCGCTCAAGCTGCTCGATCCGGCCGAGGCAACCAAGGTTGCCTACAGCAAGGAAACGCTGGAGACGCTCTCGCGCCTGCTGGAAAAGAAACTGCTCGACTTCGATATCGAGGCTCAGGTAGTGGCGGTACATCCCGGCCCGGTCATCACGCGCTTTGAAATCGATCCGGCACCGGGCGTGAAGGCCAGTCAGATTACGAATCTGGCGCGAGATCTGGCGCGCGCGCTTTCAGTGATCAGCCTGCGTGTGGTCGAGAACATCCCCGGCAAGTCCACGGTGGGCATCGAGATCCCGAATGAGAATCGCGAGATCGTGCGACTCAGCGATGTGCTGTCGTCACAGGCCTATGATGATGTGCATTCTTCGCTGGCGCTGGCGCTCGGCAAGGATATCGGCGGGGCACCGGTGATTGTGGATCTTGCCAAGATGCCGCACATGCTGATCGCCGGTACCACCGGCTCGGGCAAGTCGGTGTGCATCAATGCGCTGATCCTGAGCCTGGTCTACAAGTCGACGCCGGAACAGGTGCGCTTCATCATGGTCGATCCGAAGATGCTGGAACTTGCCATGTACGAGGGCATTCCGCACCTGCTCGCGCCGGTGGTCACCGACATGAAGCAGGCAGCGAACGCGCTGCGCTGGTGCATCATGGAAATGGAGCGCCGCTATCGGCTGATGGCGGCGCTCGGGGTGCGCAACATCTCC
>Ga0315281_10014799_pt1 | contig 10492 bp, 10 predicted proteins | sample YL17G07_0_MG_FD_204540 | JGI IMG/M metagenome (GOLD analysis project Ga0315281, IMG submission 204540) | Sediment microbial communities from Yellowstone Lake, YNP, Wyoming, USA - YL17G07_0 | ecosystem: Environmental > Aquatic > Freshwater > Lake > Sediment | place: USA: Wyoming | collected...
GACCAGACTGAGTCACAAACTGCAGGGTAATCCGTTGCTGTGTCTGGTGGCTCGCCACCCAGACGGGCCGATGGCCATCTGCATCGATGCTGATGTGCCGTCTCTTGAGACTGTGGATGCGACGGCAATTCGACCGAACGGCAGAGGGGATATTGAAACGCTGGGCTCAGTCACGATTGGCGGAGAAGATGTGGCCATCGTGGCCTTGCAGCAACTAGGCCGGTCGAGACAGGATGCCGTCTGACGTTAAGGGTACTGGGGAAAGGAATCTGCTATGCCGAAAGTATTGATAGCCGATGACAGTATTGCGGTCCGGAAAGTTGCCGAACGATTGCTGACTGAGGCTGGATTTGGAGTCGTTCTTGCTGCGAACGGCGAGGAGGCCGTGGCCTATTTGGCCAAAGAGAAGCCTGACTTGATCGTGTCCGACGTGATTATGCCGGATAAAAGCGGCTATGAGGTCTGCGCTTTTGTGCGCGCGCAGAGAGCGTTAGCGAACACGCCAGTGCTCTTGATCTCTGGCATTGTGAACGATGAGGTGATGAAGCAGGCTGAATCCTGTCACGCCGACGGGGTCTTGAAAAAGCCGTTCCAGGGCACGTCTCTCAAGGATCGCGTGATCGAGCTGTTGGCAAAGCGGCAAGGCGTGGCCGCGCCTGCTGCGAAGAGTATCGAGAAGGTGACTGAGTCCATCGAGCCGATTCAAAGCACGCGAGAGCGCGACGAACAATTAGAAGCCTATCGGCAGGCAGCAGCGCGATTGAAGCCGCGAGAGGAAGAACTTCGAGTCGAACAAGATCGAGCGACACACAGTACTCAGCAAGTAGCGCAACTCGAAGGACAGATGGGTGGCGTCAAAGAACTCGATTCGATGCCGGCAAGGGAGCGAGAGCAGACTGCCCAGATGAAGAAGCAACTCGCAGAGGCCGACAGTGCTACCGCTCGGGTGCAAGAACTTGAGTCCCTACTCAAGACCGAACGAGAACGGACGGCTGAAGCCAAGAAGCAGGCATCCGTGGCGGAGAGCCTGGGCGGGCGTGTGCAGGAACTGGAGGCGGCTCTGCATGCCGAGCGCCAGGCAGCCACGAAACTGGCTGAACAGATGACCGCGATGGAAAAGTCGGTGACTCGGTCTCAGGAATTGGCGCAGCAGCTTGCGCAGGAGCAGGAGCGTACGAGCGACTTGACTCGTCGTGTAGCCCAGAGTGAACAGGGTGCCGCACGAGTGAGCATGTTAGAACAAGCGCTCGCTGCTGAAGAGCAAAAAAGCAAGGGTCTTGCCGCGCGTCTCTCCGAGGGCGAGCGCGTTTCGCAGAAGGCCCAGGAATTTGAAACACTGCTTCAGACGGAACGAGAACGAAATAGCCTTCTGGCGAGGCACGTATCTGAAACTGAACAAGCGTCCGAGCTCGCCACCAAGCGGTTTGAAGAGATGGCGACAAAGCTCGGGGAGATCGCGGGATTAGCCGCTCAGCTGGGGAGCGGAAAGCGACGGCCCTGATCCTGTACGATCCCTTCCGCGAACCGTCACTGTCGTGAAGGACTGACGTCATGGCTGCCGACAACACAGACGATTTACAAAAAGAGCTGGTCGGTCTCTTTGTTCAGGAAGCACATAAATGGCTTCAGAACATTCATGTCGCTCTTGATGAGCTGCAACAGGGCCCAGCGCCGGAGCGGCATGCCAAGCTGATTGGGACGATTTCGGCCGGAGTGATGAATCTCGGTGGGTCTGCTGCCACGATCAATTTTCCAGACGTCGAGCGTGCCAGCCTCGCGACGATTCCCTTTATCGCAGCCATCCAGGACCCACAGAAGGCGCTCTCTGCTCAGAACTTTCTTTCGCTCTGTAAACAGCTGGGACAGATCCATACGGCGTTGACCCGTGCGACGGGCATCTCCTTTGAAGACGACGGGAGTGGTGCGGCGGCTGAGGCGGTTTATGTGAGTCTCTCTCCCGGGGAGTTTCTGCAGGCGCTTCAGGAACTACAAAAAAAACAGTCTCCCGGTGCAGCGTCCGGGCGCAACCTTATCCGCAGCATGATCGAGCATATGGAAAAACAGGTTCTGGCAGGTGTCGAACGTATGGATGCCACGGTCATCCAAGGATCTCTTGCACGGGTGTCCGAAGCGGAAAAGTCGTTTCTGAAGGTGATTGTCGAGCAGGTGCCCGAAATTGTTAAGAAGATGAGTGCCCTCAAGATGGACGGGGATGAAGCCTCTTCACGCATGACGGCCCTAGAGGATTCTCTTCAGGATGTCGCACGTCTGCGCATAGAAGCGCAGCGGGTGAATGCAGGATCGGCCGTGATGTTTTTCACAGGTCTGCACAGTCTACTGACGGTGGTGGTGCGGCGTCGAATGTTTCTGGCTGCCACCCGAGTGGAATCGGTGAAGACGCGGCTGCACGTGATGGGCGGTGCCATTCACCAGTGGGTGGAGCATGGGCAGGCCCAGCGTGACGCGATCAATCAGTTGTTCCCTCCCAGCCACCCATAATCGATGCGTCGGCACCCCGCACACAGGTTCGTCGGGATGCGTGGTGGAATCATACCATCCGAGTGATGAGGATGGCACGATGAACTCAGCAGTCGACTATGCGACATATTCGGGACTCCGGGCCCTTCCGTTCAACAATGTGCCGGACCCGCGATTCTATGTCCCGTGCTCTCAACAAGACGCGGCGCATAGGTGGTTGAGTTATGGGATTCAGAACCGTAAAGGCATACCCCTGTTCACGGGTGACATCGGGTGCGGGAAAACGTTGCTGAGTCGTCGGCTGATCGTCGGACTGCCGCCTGCTCAGTATAATGTCGCGCTTGTTGCCAATCCCGCGTTGTCTCCCTCCGAATTGCTGGGTGAGGTGTTGTCTCAGTTCGGGCTCGACCTTGTGCGATCAAAAGCCGGGCGATTGCGGATACTCAATGAGCGCCTGCAATTAAATGCGCAGCGCGGGATCAGTTCGGTGCGTTCGTGGATGAAGCGCAAGCGATTGAAAGCGTCAAAGGGTTTGAGGAGCTCAGATTGCTGACGAATTTCCAACTCAACGACCGATTTCTGTTGACCGCCGTGCTGGTCGGCCAGCCGAAATTGCGTCATCGTGTTGCGAGAATTCCGCAGTTGAACCAGCGGATCGCAGTGCGTGCGCATCCGGGCCCCTTCACGGCAAAGGAGACGGCGTCGTATATTACGGCACGCATGGGAGCCGCGACTCATCGAACAGGCGTGCTTACGAAAGAGGCGGTGGCGATCATTTACGAGCAAAGCAAGGGGATCGGGCGGCTTATTAATGCCCGGTGTGATCGATGTCTCTTTGCCGGAGCAATCGAGAACGTCTCACAGATCGATGACCGGCTTGTTCAACTGGTCGGGCAATTTATATGATGTATGGTCGAATGTTCAACGAGGATGGCTGCAGGCTATGAGCGAGTACAGTACGACAGATTGGTATCGCAGTGCGCAGGAGCAACTCACGGGCGTGGCTCTTGCCGTACAGCGGCAAGACAACCTCGACTTGGAGGCCTTGTCTGCCCTGGCGACGGGAATTGGGGAGGCGCTCAAGAGAGGTGACCAATTGCTCGTTCAGGCTATGAGCGGTCCCGCAGGCCCTCCGCTGATTACGAATCTCGTGAATGTCGGAATTCTGGCGACGAAGGTCGGTGCCGGGCTGGGATATCACGGGAAAGAGCTGGAACGGCTTACCTTCGCGGGGCTCCTGCACGACATCGGTCTCTTTGCCGTGCCGCAGTCGGTGATCACCAAGTCGGGCCGGTTGACCCATGATGAACGTACGCTCATTGAACAACATCCCGAACTCGGCTATGAGGCGATTCGAAAGGCGGGTCCGGAATACGAGTGGTTGGCACAAGTGGTACGCCAGGCGCATGAACGGTGGAACGGGCAGGGGTATCCGAACAAGCTGAAGGGCCGGCAGATCAGCGAGTTTGCCCAAATCATCGGCGTGGTGGATATCTTCGATGCCCTCGTGAGCCCGCGCGGGTATCGCCGCCGATTTTTTCCGCATGAAGCGGTGCGGGAATTGATCGTGGCGGAACGAACGGCGTTCCCTCGCGAGGTCGTCAAAGCCTTGGTCGAACAGCTGTCGGCCTATCCGCTGGGTACCTCGGTACGATTGACTACCGGCGAAGTCGGGTCTGTCATGCACGTCAATACGCGCTATCCGCTCCGCCCGGTCGTGTGGATCGAGGGCGATGCAGCCCGCGGCCAGGAGGGACGGAAGCTCGATCTGAGCATCACTCCGCTCGTGTCGATCATCGAAACACTGGAGCCGCCTGACGTCGCACGCGTGTCGTTTCCAGGGAATGAGACGCGCGCCAAGACATCTGAGGTCGCCCCCTCGGCCTCCGATCAGTTCACGTCGCTCTTGGAAGGATTGGACGCTCTCGCGGGTGCGATTCAAGGCGCCGTCGAGTCCAGGACTTCTGTGCCCGAAGGCGGGACTGCGTCGCTGTTGGGCGAGCATCAATGGACAGTTCGGCCTCCTGCGCAGGATCTTGCAGATGCCAGTTTTGAGAAGGAAGTGATCGGGTTATTCGCCCTCGAAGCGCACGAATGGCTGGCGCAAATCCAGATGGCGGTGAGACAGCTCGCCGAAGGGGCCAACGGAACGGTACGTCCGAAGCTCTACGGGATTCTTTTGCACGGCATCACTAATCTTGCCAAATCTGCATCGACGGTGCAACTCCGGACTATCGAGCAGATGGCCTCGAATCTGCTTCCAATTCTCCACGATGTGGGCCGACAAGAACCACGTGCAATGACGGCAGCGCTCCAGTCGCTTCAGGAGGGGTTGGATCGGATCAGTCTGGCCGTGCGTCGCTTAGCAGGAGTTCAAGAGAACGAACCTGCTGGAGATGATGGCGTTCCTGTGGGAACGGTACGCGAGTCCATGGAGGCTCGTGCTGTCATCGTGACTGAGTTACCCGATGCTCCGCAATCGCCGGCTCTGCTCACCGTGAACTCCAGCGTTCCGCTCATCCAGGCCCTTCGGGACCTGCAGCAAGCTCGTGCCCGGTCAATGCAGCCGGCCCGCGATGTGTTGGAGGCGGTGATCCAGCGAGCCGAGCGGGAAGTCGATCATCTTGATGTCGCCGGCGTCGGGCGCATCTTAACGGGACTTGACCGACTCGACGAAGAGTTTCTTCAAGAAGTCCGTCGTCGAGTCCCGGTCATCAGTTCCACTCTTGCGGATTTGCGCGCACAAGGGACGACGGATTTCGTGACGGCGTCTCAGCTCGATCCGATTCTCGAGCAGGTCGAGGCCCTCTACGATCTGGCCAGCCATGTGCAGGCGACGATGATCACGATGTTTCTGCAAGGGCTGCGATCCTTTCTTATGGTCGCGGCCTACCGGAAAACGTCGACGTTGGCGCAGCGACTGGGAACCGTCGAGACGAGGATTCATGCGTTGATTCCGATGGCGGAACAGTGGGTGAATATCGGGCGCGTCGAACGATCGGCCATTAGTGACATCCTGCCGGCCTAGCTCTGCCCTGCCAGTCTGCACACTTCTGTGCGCTCGGCCTTAGAGAATCTCCTGGATCGTGCGTGATCTGCACTTCTTGTCCCATTCGAGCTTCTACTAAAAGGTCGCATCTCGGTGGAATTGCACGGATTGCGCTGCCTACCGATTGGGCAATGTGCGAGGTGCTGTGGTACGGCATGGTATTGGTCGCTCATCCACATGGTTATCCACAAGACATGCACATCTACTGGGGACACCGAGAGTGTGAGCGCCAATGTCCTGAGTCCCCGTCGCCTTTTCCTTCGCGGAGCTTCATGCGGATGACGACGAAAGACCAATCTGAGAGAGGCGATTCGGCGCCGACGTCTCCCTGCGCACCATGGAGTGAGCAGATGAGTGCCCATCATATGAAAACCAGGCATGCCGTCTACCGTTGCTCATGTGTCATCCACAATTTCTCATCTAGTCAGGGGGATTGAGCGTCCTGTTCAATCAGGCCAGACACAAACGCTGAATATCCTTTCCACGTCCATGTGACAAGCCGTGGAAGGATGGTATGATGCGACCGTCTTGCTGCCTTCTCTTGTCGAGGACGAGAAGTCTGGCAGCGTATGCGGTGGGAGAACGCTCGATGCCGAAACTTGTAACGGTCTTGCGACCGGAGAAGATTGAGGAGCAAGCTCGCTACTATATCCAGTCCTATATTCTCTACCCCGCCGGGGCGATCGGACTGGTCTGCTTGATCGGTGGGGTGGTGTCACTCGGTTATCAACTACTGGCGAACCATACCTACACCTGGTTGACGTTTCTCGCCAGTTCAGGTCTGCTTGTGGTTGGCGCGTTGTGTGGGTGGGGGCAGAGTCGCTATCACCGCTATCTGTTTGCGAACTTCCCCGAAGTGTATGCGGCACGAATGCGAACAGCTGTGGCTCAACGCAGCAAGAAGGCCAAGGCCGAGCCGGAGGTGCCGTCGATCGAGCACCCAGGGCGTGGCTTTGTCACTGCGATCTCCATTGCCGGAGCGGTTCTGATCTTTGGCGCATCAGCCGCGGCCATCATGCGCGGAGACCTAGACCCGCTCCCGGCTCTGTTGGTGCCCTGGGCCGGATTTTACTGGGCCAAATTGTTTAGTTGGCGTGGAGTTGTGGTGTAACCCGGTTTGTCTGGTTCATCTGGTTTGTTTTGTTTATCTGGTCGGTCCGGTTCCCACGTTTTACGTCTAACGTTTTACGTTTTACGCTTCCTTTTCTTGGCCTTCGTCTTGGAGGCTGAAGGGGCCCTGCACGATGCTTCAAGCTGCTTCATCCGTTCTTCCAATGAGCGTACGGCCTGTCGGAGTTCAGGAAGCCGTGGAATCACAGCTTGGGCCTTCACCCAGACTTCATGCGGCATCACGGGAGCCCCTGAGACGATCTGGTTGGGTTCGAGGCTGCGGTTGACACCCGCACGAGCGGCAATCATGACTTGATCTCCGATGACGATGTGGTCCGCCAACCCTGCCTGTCCACCGATCATGACGTGATGCCCCACGCGAGTACTGCCGGCGATCCCGACCTGTGCCACCAGGATCGAATGGGCACCGACCGTCACGTTATGGGCGATCTGGACCAAATTGTCGACCTTGGTGCCCTGCTTGATGACCGTTTGGCCGAGTGTGGCTCGATCGACCGTGACATTCGCTCCGAGCTCGACGTCATCCTCGATCGTGACTCCGCCGAGCTGGGGAATTTTGTAATGCCGTCCCTGGTCCTGCACATAGCCGAATCCGTCGCTTCCGATCACCGTGCCACTGTGAATGATCACCCGCGCTCCGATTGTACAGCCTTCCCTGACGACGACGTTGGGATACAGCAGCGTATCGTCCCCGATGGTCGTATCGTTGCCAATGAACACGCCAGGATAGAGCGTCACTCGCGCCCCGATCGTCACACGGTCTCCCAGGGTGACTCCCGGCCAGATCGAGACATCGGAGTCGACCTGAGTGTCAATGCCACGGACAACGGCTGCGGCAATGCCGCGGGGAGGGGCCACTGGGCAAAAGAAGGCCTTGGCAACCTGCGCAAAGGCTAGTGTGGGATTGGCGACGACGATGTGGGGATTGGCGATCTCAGCAAGACGCCGGTGCGCGAGGAGTGCTCCGGCAACGGTGGCTCCGCTCGTCTTGAGCATCCGATCCCCGGTGACAAAGGTCAGATCGTTCGGGCCTGCCTCTTCAAAGCTAGCCAGGCTCGTGACGGTGGCTTGTGGTGCCCCCACAAGTTCTCCGCCGACTACGTCGTGGATCTGTGCCAGTGAGATAGGAATGCGTGCCCGCGTCGACATATGGGTTAGGATTTCTTTTTGCCCTTTGGCTTGGACGGCTTCGCTGGTTTCTTGGTCGGGGCCGCTGAGGCGGTTTTCCCCAACCGCTTCTCAACATAATTCACGACATGGCCGACGTTCGTCAGCCCCACCAGGTCTTGGTCGGGGATCTGGAGATCGAAGGCCTCCTCGATGCGATACAGCAGTTCGATCACAGCCATAGAGTCGAGACCTAAATCGTCACGCAGATGCTGTGTGATCAGTATCGTGGCCGGATCGCGTTTCAGGTACTCACCCAAGGCGGTACGGATTTTCAGCGATATAGTGGGATCGGTTGCCATCTCTCGATTCTCTCCGTCGTATTCTTACCGGTTACTGGAAAAACCACCATCCGTGAAACGTGAAACGTAGGACTGCCGAGTGCTCTTCCTCTGAAACGTTTCACGTTTCACCTTTCACGTGTTTGAATACCACAGCGGCGTTGTTGCTGCCAAATCCAAAGGCGTTCAGCAAGGCCACCTTCACGCGACGCTCCTGCGCTGATCGGGAGAGTCCTGCCAGCGCACAAGCCGGGTCTGGGTCATCATAGTTGGCGGTCGGATGAATCTGGCCCGTGTGGAGGGCCAGCACCGAGGCGATGCCCCCGATGGCACCGGCGGCGCCCAGCGTGTGGCCGATCAGCGACTTGGTAGCGCTGATGGCAATCTTGTCCGCACGTGATTTAAAGAGCTGCCGAATCGCCCTGGCCTCAACGGCGTCGCCGATGGTCGTCGATGTGGCGTGAGCATTGATGTAATCCACCTGTGCCGGGGTCATGCCGGCATCCGCGAGGGCAAGCCGCATCGTGTGGGCCACTTCCACGCCATCTTCACGAGGGATGACCATGTGATACGCCTCGCTGGTGGCGGCGTAGCCCACAATTTCGGCATAGACTCTCGCCTTGCGTTTCTTGGCATGCGCGGCCGATTCCAGAATCAGCGTCCCGGCGCCTTCTCCCATGACGAAACCGTCGCGCAACCGATCGAAGGGCCGAGAGGCCTTCTCCGGGTGATCGTTGAACTTGGACGAAAGGGCACGCAGGGAACAAAATCCGGCGAAGACGAGCGGGGTAATGCTGGCGTCGGCTCCCACGGTGATCACGACATCCGCCCGGCCCTCGCGAATACAGTGGAGCGCTTGCCCGAGTGCATGGGCGCTGGAGGAGCAGGCGGTCGAGATGGTCAGGTTGGGGCCCTTGGCGCCGTACACCATCGCGATAATGCCGGAGGCCGAATTGAGGGTGATGACGGGAATAAAGTTCGGATGGACGCGATGGGGTTTCTGCTGCTGATAGAGCTGCGTGATTTCACGCTCGCCCATCATCATGCCGCCCATGCCGGCTCCCACGATGACCCCGACGCGGTGGGGGTTCTCCTTCGCCATCTGGAGGCCCGAGTCGGTCAGCGCTTCCTTTGCTGCCACGAGGGCAAACTGGGCGTAGCGGTCCACGCGTTCGCCATGGGCTGAGTCGACAAACCGTTCGACCGCGAAGTCGCGCACCTGGCCTGCGACTTTGGAGCGGTAGCCGTCCATGGGAAACGGGTCAAACGACGTAATTGCCGAAATGCCGGATTGGCCGGAGAGGGCGGCTTTCCAAAAATCACTGACCCCGATACCGATCGGAGAGACGACCCCCAGCCCTGTGACAACGACACGTGCCCGCATCTTCTTCAAATCCTTTCGGTAACGCTCTGGCCTCTACTTACCGGAAGCACCGGGATCAGTCAACCAGTTGCCCCGCGAGACTCGCGGGACTGGTGGGACGAGCGAGACGGATGAGGGTTCGAGGTCCGAAATTCGAGGTTTCCGGAACTCCGAACTTCGATCACGCCCGTCGCGCTTTTCTCGCATGTCACGCGTTTCACGCGCCGCTAATAGCGCACCTTGAGCATCAGATAGAGGCCAAAACTCATGAAGAGAACGTTCGCCATCCAGCCGGCGATCGGAGGCGTCAAGACCCCGCCGCGGCCGAGCGCGATTGCGATCGAGTGTGTCGTCCAATAGCAGAAGCCGACGGCGAGCGCCTGCCCAATGCCCATCGCCATGCTGCCCCCTCTGGTGCCACTCCGGCGCAGACTCAGCGCAATGCCGACCAGGACCATGATCACGGTGACGAACGGGAACGCGATCCGACTGTAATAGTCTGTCTTCAGCCGTGCGGCCTGGGAGCCCTGCTGCTGCCGGCGTCTGGTGTAGGCCCGGATATCATGGAACGTCATCAACTCGGAGTCGCCGGCGAGCCACGTGGTGAAGTCATCGGGAATGAGGGTCAGCACGATGGCTTGGCGGTCGAATACGGTAGCCGAAACGGTTCCGTCGGGGGAAAATCGTCGGTGCCGTCCCTGGTACAGCGTCCACGTCTGATCGGCATAGCGGGCTTCGTCGGCTTCAGTCATATCGACCAGTTGGAAGTTGCGATCGAACTGAAAGAGACGCACGCCGCCCAAGAGTTCCCCGCCGACGGACACGCTCGTGACATGCATCAGGCTGTCGGCTCCCACTCTCATCCAGGGTTGCTGGAGTTTCACGGCTGCGGCGGGTGGCTTTTTCTCGATGCGCGTGGTCCGAATCTCTTCTGATTTGTTCGCGGCCAGCGGGATGACGGTGGAACTGAACAGTAAGAGTACGAGGGCAATTCCTGCAGCGAAGGCGATGAAGGGGGAGGTA
>Ga0315281_10014800_pt1 | contig 10492 bp, 8 predicted proteins | sample YL17G07_0_MG_FD_204540 | JGI IMG/M metagenome (GOLD analysis project Ga0315281, IMG submission 204540) | Sediment microbial communities from Yellowstone Lake, YNP, Wyoming, USA - YL17G07_0 | ecosystem: Environmental > Aquatic > Freshwater > Lake > Sediment | place: USA: Wyoming | collected...
GGATCTGTTCCGGCTTCTTGATGCCTCTGGTGCCCACGCGTGGTTGTTGAAAATTGACGGATTCTGCGGAATCCGGGACATCGTGGGAAGGCGCGATTCTGCGCGTGACACAATGGTCGCCAGACGCTGAATGGCGGTTGTATGAAGCACTCTAGATTGCTGCGGATCGTTGTCCCGTGTGGATTGCTGATGGCGCTTTCGATGGTGATCCAGGTGACGGCCCAACCGCCGCCCGATCCCTTTCTAGAAGTGGCCTTTCTCGTTGGGCGGTGGGAAGGCCGATCGGACGGACAGCCGGGGACCGGGTCTGTGAAGCGGGAATACGAGCGCGTGCTGGACGGCAAGTTCATCCGCGTGCAGAACACGAGTACCTACCATCCGCAACCGAAGAATCCGAAGGGCGAAGTGCATCAGGACATCGGGTTCTTCAGCATGGACGAGGCGCGGAAGCGTCTCGTGCTCCGTCAGTTCCACGTCGAGGGGTTCGTCAATCAGTACGTGCAGGAACCGGGACGGCTCGTGTTTGTCTCGGAGGCGATCGAGAACATCCCGCCGGGCTGGCGCGCGCGAGAAACGTACGTCACGCTCGGCCCGGATACGTTCGAGGAAACGTTCGAGCTCGCCGCACCGGGCAAAGACTGGGAACTGTATTCCCGCACGCGGTTTCAACGGAGACGATGAACGATGGAGCGAAAGACCCACTGGAACACGGTCTATGCGACGAGGGCGTTAGACGCCGTGAGTTGGTTTGAGCCCGAGCCGACGGGTGTTGGATCTCTCGGGGGTGGCACTCGCTCGGGCTCAAGCGAGATTGGGCGAACAGGATAATTACCTTGAGGATTTGAGGATTTGAGGAGCTGGTGATGCTGGCGCGGCGGCTTGCCACGATCTCGGCCGTGCTCGGCCTCATCGCCGGGCTTATCGCACCCTTCAGGGTTGTACGCGTCTTCACCGCAAACACCGGCGAGGGACCAGGGGTCCTCGGCCTCTGGATGATCGTGCCGATTGTTCTGGCGGCGGTCGCGATCGCCGCGGCTCGCACCCGGTCGGCCGGTCTCATGTGGGCGACGATCGGCGGCGTATGGGGCTTTGTGATCATCGGCGCGTGGAGTCTCGGGACATTCTTCGCGTGGGAGGCGCTGGCCCTGCTGGTCGCCGGCGTCCTGCATCTCGTCGCCGTCGGGGCTCGATGGAGAGTCCTGCTCGTGCCGCTCTGGCTCGTCGCGGGTGCGAGCGCGCTCTGCCCGATGTTCCTGGCCGTCGACGCCATGCGAGAGATGGGGTCACATGGATCCCTGACGGTCACCCACGCCCCGATCATCGTCTACGGCAGCTGGCTCTGGGCCGCCGTGGTCACGCTGCTCGGTGTCATCGAGCTCATTTCGCGAGCCATTCCGCGTATAACTCCGGCCGGCGGTCGCGCATAAACAGGCGCCTCGCGTTCGACGTCTCGTTCTGCTTGAAATCGATGTCCGCGTACAGGATCTCGTCGGTCCCCTGCTTCGCGCGCGCGATGACGGTGCCGTCGGGGCCGCAGACGAACGACTCGCCGGCAAACGTCAGCTTCTCCTCCTGCCCCACGCGATTGCAGAGCGCCACGAAGTAGCCGTTCTGAAACGCCGCGACGCGCATCTCGGCTTCGTACAGCCCTTCCGGCCACTCGCCCACGGACCCCGCCTGCGGCACGATCACGAGATCCGCGCCGGCGACGGCCAGCGCGCGCATGTACTCGGGATAGTGACGGTCGTAGCAGATGGCCACGCCGATGTTGCCGGCCTTCGTGCGGTACACAGGCGCGCCGGTGTCGCCCGGCGTGTAGTACCCGGTCTCGTGGAAGCACGCGTACTCGGTGATGTGAATCATGCGCGTGCGCCCCAGCAGCGATCCGTCCGCGTCGACGACCGGCGAGCAGTCGAACGTCCGCGCGCCATCGCGCTCGAACAGGTTCAGCACGCAGACGACACCGAGCTCGCGCGCCTTGGCGGCGAAGGCATCCGTGATCGGCCCGGGGACGGGCTCCGCCTCGCGGTGCGACTCTGGACCCGCGGGATTCTGCGGATAGAACGGTTCGAACGCCAGCTCGGCAAACCCAATCACCTGAGCTCCGGCGCGCGCCGCCGCCTCGAACGCGCGCAGCCCGCGCGCCACGTTGTCCTGTTTGTCCTGGCCGGCGTGTTGCTGGATGAGTGCGATACGCATGGGCAAAACGCTAACACGGTCCGGCTGAAGCCGGACACTACCGGCGGCTACATGGTCCGGCTAAAGCCGGACGCCACGACCCGGCATGGTCCGGCTAAAGCCGGACGCCACGAGCCGGCATGGTCCGGCCAAAGCCGGACACCACGTACCGGCACCAACGGCGGTGCGGTAAACTGATCGGATATGTCGTCCAACTTCGCCGCCTTCAACGGGCGCCGCCGTGTGCCGCCCCCGGTCAACGATCCGATCAAGTCCTACGCGCCCGGCTCGCCAGAGCGCGCATCGCTCAAAGCGCGCCTGAAGACGATGGCGGCCGAGACGGTGGACATCCCGCTGTTCATCGGCGGCCAGGAAATCCGGACGGGCGACACCGCCCCGTCCGTGATGCCGCACGACCACCAGCACGTGCTCGGTACGTACCACAAAGCTTCCGAGCAGCACGTCGTGCAGGCGATCGCGGCCGCCGCGGCAGCTCGCGCTGAGTGGGCGAGCTGGGCGTTCGAGGATCGCGCGGCCGTCATGCTGAAGGCCGCCGAGCTGTTGACCACGACCTGGCGCGACACGATTAACGCCGCGACGATGCTCGGCCAGTCGAAGACCGTGTTTCAAGCGGAGATCGACGCCGCCGCCGAGCTCGTCGATTTCTGGCGCTTCAACGCGCACTACGCGCAGGAACTGCTCAGCGAACAGCCGCTGAGCGACCACACGATGTGGAATCAGCTCGAGTACCGCGGCCTCGAAGGGTTCGTGTACGCCGTCACGCCGTTCAACTTCACGTCGATCGGCGGCAACCTGCCGACGGCGCCCGCGCTGATGGGCAACACCGTGATCTGGAAGCCGGCGTCGAGCGCGATGTACTCCGCGTACTACCTGATGAAGCTGTACGAAGCGGCCGGCATGCCGCCCGGCGTCATCAACTTCGTGGCCGGCGACTCGGCGATGATCTCGAAGGTGCTGCTCTCGCACCGCGATCTCGGGGGCGTGCACTTCACCGGCAGCACCGAGGTCTTCAACGGCATGTGGAAGACGATCGGCGCCTCCATGTCCACCTACCGGTCCTACCCGCGCATCGTCGGCGAAACAGGCGGGAAGGACTTCATCGTCGCGCACCCGTCGGCCGACGTGGACGCGCTCGCGGTGGCGATGGTGCGCGGCGCGTTCGAGTTCCAGGGACAGAAGTGCTCCGCGGCCAGCCGCGTCTACGTCCCGAAGTCGATCTGGAACGGTGTGCGCGATCGCGCGGTCGCGATGATCAACGAGATCACGATGGGCGACCCGCGCGATTTCCGCAACTTCATGGGCGCCGTCATCGACAAGAAAGCGTTCGACAAGATCGGCGAGTACATCGAGCACGGACGCGGCACCGCGAAGATCCTGGCCGGCGGCAAAGCGGATGGCAGCAAGGGCTACTTCATCAGCCCGACGCTCGTCGAAACGACCGACCCGGGCTACAAGCTGCTGTGCGAGGAGATCTTCGGACCGGTCCTCACCGCCTACGTCTACGACGATGCGAAATGGGAGGAGACGCTGAAGATCGTGGACTCGACGTCGCCGTACGCGTTGACCGGCGCCGTGTTCGCGCAGGATCGGCGCGCGATCGTCCACGCGATGTCGGCGTTACGGAACGCGGCCGGCAACTTCTATGTGAACGATAAGCCGACCGGGGCGGTCGTGGGCCAGCAGCCGTTCGGCGGCGCGCGGGCGTCGGGGACCAACGACAAGGCGGGATCGAAGCTGAACCTCACGCGCTGGGTCAGCGCGCGGACGGTGAAGGAGAATTTCAACCCGCCGAAGGACTACCGCTACCCGTTCATGGGCGAGGAATAGGCACCAACGTTTTACCGCGGAGATCGCGGAGATCGCGGAAGAAACAAGGTTTTCTCTGCGGTCTCGGCGATCTCCGCGGTTAACGTCGGCAGTCCCATATCCTTCTTTGCTTCGGCACCCATGCGGGTTACATGATCGGCGCCGTTTTGCGCGCTGGGTTGAAAAACGGTGTCTTGACCACGGTGGCGGGAACGCGGTGACGGACGGCTTCGACGGTGACCTCGACCTCGAGCGACGTGTTTTCAGCGAAATGCGGCGCCGAGACGGTCGCCAGTGCGATCAGCTTCTTCAACACCGGCGACCACGTCATCGTCGTCGCGCGGCCGACCTGACGGCCGCCGCGGTACACCGGCACGGCCGTCCGCGACGCGGTGGCCGCGATCTGTGGCGCGAGACCGAGGCGCTCGTAGAGCGTTTCGATCGCCGGCCAGCTGATCTCGAGGCCGACGATCTGCTGCGACGGCCCGCGGCGCTGTTCGTCGAGCAACGCGGCGCGGCCAACAAAGGGGCGCGTGTCGAGCTGCACGAGCCGGCCGAGCCCCATCTCGAACGGTGTGTATTTCTGCGACTCGATCAGGGCCTTCTTGCTGCTGAAGAAGTCGACGTCGATCAGCAGGAGGCCCGCTTCCACGCGCGCGACGTCGAGCGCGAGCATCCCCGCCGCGTGAATATCGAACGCGCGCCCGCCGGTCATCAGCGCGTCCCACACGTCCACGGCGCGGTCCCACGGCATCCAGATCTCGTAGCCGAGATCGCCGGTGTAGCCCGTACGCGAGATCTCGACCGGTACGCCGGCGATCGTGCCGCGCGCCATGCGGAAGTACTTCAGGCCGCGAATGTCGGCGTCGGCCACCGCGTCGAGCAGGCGGCCGGAGGTCGGGCCCTGCAGCGCGAGCGCCGCGACCTGTTCTGAGACGTCCTCGATCGCGACGTCGAGGCCGATGGCGTTCTGCGTGAACCACCGCAGGCTCGGATCCGCGGCGGTCCAGCGGAACGTGTCCTCCGACAGCCGCGTGACCGTGCCATCGTCGATCACCTTGCCGTGCTCGTCGCACCACGGTGTGTAGCAGACCTGACCGACCGCCAGCTTGAACGCGTCACGGGTGATGATGCGATCGACGAGCTTCACCGCGTCGCGGCCGCTCAGCCGGTACTTGAAGAGCGGCGACACGTCGATCAGCGCCGACGCGTTCCGGATCGCGTTGTACTCGTGCTCGTGGTGCGCCTCGTAGGAGCTGACCGCGTAGAAACCGGACCACTCGCGGTAGTTCAGGCTCTCGCACAGCGGAAACGTGCGGGCATGGACGGCGCTGCCAATCGGCATAGTCGATTATAGTAATGCGCCGTGCGTTACCACGCGATTGTCATCGGCGGCGGGCACAACGGGCTGACCGCCGCGGCGTATCTCGCGCGCGCGGGACGCAAAGTCCTGGTCCTCGAGCGCCGCCACGTCCTCGGCGGCGCGGCGGTCACCGAAGAAGTGTTCCCAGGCTTCCAGTTCTCGGTCTGCTCGTACGTCGTGTCCCTGCTGCGGCCGGAGATCATCCGCGACCTCGACCTGCCGCGCCACGGCCTGGAGATCCTGCCGCTCGACGGCACGTTCACGCCGATGCCTTCCGGCGACTACCTGTGGCGCGTGAACGATCACGCGAAGACGCGCCGCGAGATCGCCCGCCACTCGAAGCTCGACGCCGAGGCGTACGACGAGTACGGCAAGGCAATGGTCGAGATGGCGCGCTTCGTCAAGCCGATCCTGAACATGACGCCGCCCGATCCGATGTCGCTGGACCCGCGCGAACTGCGAAAGCTGCTGTTCCTCGGCAAGCGGTTCCGGGCCCTGCCAGACGGCGATCGCTACAACCAGGTTCAGCTCATGACGATGAGCGCGATCGACTTCCTCGATCAGTGGTTCGAGACCGACGTGCTCAAGGCGACGATGTCGGCGTCGGGAATCATCGGGACGTTTCAGGGCGTGCGGTCGCCGGGCACCGCGTACGTGCTGCTGCACCACTACATGGGCGAGATCGACGGCGCGTTCCGCTCGTGGGGGTTCGCGCGCGGCGGCACCGGCGCGATCTCGAACGCGATCGCGGCCGCGGCGCGAGAGGCGGGCGTGGAGATCCGTACCGAGGCGCCGGTCGCGCGCATCAGCGTGAAGAACGGCCAGGCGTCCGGCGTGGTGCTGGTAAACGGCGACGAGCTGTCGGCGGACCTGGTGCTCTCGAGCGTGGATCCGAACCTGACGTTCCTGAGGTTCATGGACGCGGACCGCGAGCTCCCGGCTGATTTCGTCGAAGAGATCCGCCGCTACAAATACCGCGGCTCGTCCGGGAAAGTGAACCTTGCGCTCGACGCGCTGCCGAACTTCACGTGCAGGCCGGGCGACGGCCCGCACTTGCGCGGCGCGATTTCGATTTCGCCCGGCGTGGACTACATGGAGCGCGCGTACGACCAGGCGAAGTACGGCGAGTTCTCGCGGCGGCCGTACATGGACATGGTGATCCCGACGCTCACCGATCCGTCGATCGCCCCGCCAGGGAAACACATTCTGTCGTGCTTCGTGCAGTACGCGCCGTACCACCTGCGTGGCGCAGGCTGGGACGACCAGCGCGAGGCCTTCGGCGACACGGTCATCGACACGATCGCGGAGTACGCGCCGAACATCCGCGACATCATCCTGCACCGGCAGGTGCTCACGCCGCTCGACCTCGAGCGCGACTTCGGGCTGACGGAGGGCAACATCTTCCAGGGCGAGCTGTCGCTCGAACAGCTCTTCTTCGCGCGGCCGGTGCCCGGGTGGGCGCAATACAAGACGCCGGTGCGGAACCTGTGGATGTGCGGATCGGCGACGCATCCAGGCGGCGGCATCATGGGCGCGCCGGGGCGCAATGCGGCGCTGCGGATACTCGGGAAGACGCGATGAGCGTCATGTCGTTGCCAATAAGACAAGCCACGGAGTCACAGAGATACAGAGAGAGCCGTTTGAACGCAAAGCCCGCGAAGCGCGCAGAGACGGAGCGCGCCATGAATTCGGCGGGCGCCGCAACGCGGCGCCATACAGCCGGGGTCGGGCGAGACGCGAACGCCTTGCGCTCTGGGCCGTTCGTGTCTCGCTCGACCCAGGCTGTGTCAATCGGCCTGCTGGGGCAGGCGGACCCGCCGAATGTCCGATGGCGCGCCCTCTGTGTCTCGGTGTCTCGGTGGCCCGTTCATTTCCGTGATCTTCGTGCGCTTCGTGTCTTCGTGATAAGCCATCGCTAAAACAAGATGCACAACGTCGTAGTCATCGGCGGCGGCGTGAACGGTCTCGTGACCGCAACGCTGCTCGCTCGCGCCGGGCTGAAGGCGCTGGTCCTCGAGCGCAGCGATCGGGTCGGCGGGTGTGCTCGGACGGACGAGATCGCGCCCGGCTTCCACGGTCCCGCGCTGGCGCATGCGGCGGCGGTCGATCCGGTGCTCGTGCGATTGCTCGGCCTCGAACAGTACGGCCTGAGGATCATCCGCCCGGCCGTGGACGCGTGCGCGCCGACGAAGGACGGGCGCGCGCTGGTCCTCTGGCACGACGTGGCGCGCGCGAGCCTGAGCATTCGCGCATTCTCGGCGAAGGATGCCGAGCAGTACCCGCGTTTTCTGAACAGCTTCGCGAAGATCACCACGGTCCTGCGCGCCTTGGCCGCGTCGGCGCCTCCGTCGATCGACGACCCCACGGCGGGTGATGTCATCGAGTTGCTGAAGACCGGACGTAAGTTCCGCGCGCTCGGCAAGGCCGACGCCTACCGGCTGCTGCGCTGGATGCCGATGGCGGTCGCCGATCTTGCGAGCGAATGGTTCGAGAGCGAGCCGCTGCGCGCGACGATCGCCGCTGGGGGCGTACTCGGATCGTTTCTTGGCCCGTGGTCTGCCGGCAGCGCGGCGGTGCTTCTCGTGCTCGGCGCGGGGGAGGGCCATCCGGTGGCCAGCGGATGGTTCGTCGCGGGCGGACCTGGCGCGCTGGCCGGCGCGCTGGAGAAGGCGGCTCGACAGGCCGGCGTGGAGATCAGAACCAGCGCGGAGGTGGCGCGGATCGACGTGGCCGACGGTACCACCACGGGCGTGACCCTTGCGTCCGGCGACACGATCGCGGCGCGCGCCGTCGTGTCCAACGCCGATCCGAAACGGACGCTGCTCGGCCTGCTGGATCCGATGCACCTCGCACCAGACGTCGTGCGGCGGATCCAGAACATTCGCGCGCACGGCACGCTCGCAAAGGTCAACTACGCGGTGTCGTCGCTGCCGCGCTTCGCCGGCCTTGACGCGCTCAGCGCGGGCGAGCAGTCAGCGGCGCTGTCGGGACGGATCCGGCTGGCGCACAACATCGACGGCATCGAGCGCGCGTTCGACGCCGCGAAATACGGCGCGTTCGCGGACGAACCGTGGATCGAGCTCACGATTCCGTCGATCGCCGACCCGAGCCTTTCGCCGCAAGGACAGCACGTCGTCTCAGCGTACGTGCAATACGCGCCGTATCACCTGCGCGGCACCACCTGGGACGCCGAACGCGATCGCCTTGCGGCCGCGGCGACGCGGACGATCGCGCAGTACTCGCCCGGTTTCGAATCCTCGATCGTGGCGTGCACCATCATCACACCGCTCGACCTCGAGCGCACGTACGGGCTGACCGGCGGACATATCTTCCACGGCGAGCTCTCGCTCGATCAGTGGTTCGTCACGCGTCCGCTGCTCGGCTGGGCGCGCTACCGCACGCCGATCGCTCACCTGTATCTCTGTGGATCGGGCACGCATCCGGGGACTGGACTGGACGGACGATCGGGGGCGCTCGCAGCGAAGGAGATCCTGAAGGCGATGAAGCGATGACTTCGCAGCCCTGAAGGGCTGCGCCACACGGACGCCTGTGGCGCAGGACTTGCGCTGTGACGCTGGCCACAGGGAAACCTGTGGCGCAGGGCTTCAGCCCTGCGAGCCCGGAGCATTCAGGCACCAAGCTGACGCGCGAGATCGTTGAAGTCGGTCGCCGAGAGATCGACCGACGCGTCGGCCTTCAGATCGGGCTTCCCCGCCGGACCATACTCGAGCGGTCGGGTGACGAACGCCGTCCGCAGACCGACACCTTTCGCGGCGCGCAAATCACCGAGGTGCGCCGCCACCATCATCACGTCGGCAGGCTTCAGATCGAGTATGTCCGCGGCTGACTGATACACCTCGCGGTCCGGCTTGTAGTGACGCACGAGCTCCGCGCCGAGAATGCAGTCCCACGGCAGGCTCGAGTGCTTCGCGAGGTCGGTCATCAGCGAGATGTTGCCGTTCGAGAGCGGCGCGATGATGAATTTCTTCTTCAGCCGTGTCAGACCGGCGACGGCGTCAGGCCACGGCGTCAGCCGATGCCACGCGTGGTTGAGCGCATCCTTCTCGTCCTCGCTCAGGCCCGTGAGCGTGAAATCGACGAGAATCTTGTCGAGCGTCATCCGGTGCAGCGCGTCGAGCTTGGTCCACGGCAGCTCGCCGGTGCGCACGCGGTTCATGCTCGGGCCATAACCGGCACGCCAAACGTCGGCGAACTTCGCGGCGTCCAGCGTCACGCCCTTGCGCTTCGCGATGGCCTCGACTTCCCGTGCGACCGACGACCGCCAGTCGACGACGGTGCCGAACGTGTCGAAGACGAGCGCCTTCACGGTCACGGGCGCACCGGGACGCCCGGCGGTGCCGCTCTGCGCGTGAGCGGCGACGTTCGCGCCCGCCATCGTCATAGCCCCGGCCTGCAGAAACCTGCGACGCGAAACTGCCATCGGTATCTCCGGCAGGCCTGAAGGCCTGTCCCACATCTCTGCGGTCTGCGGATTCTGCGTTGATCGTCGTCGTACGTTATTTCCGGTAGTCGAGCGGCGGTTTGCGATCCGCGAGCCGCGTCTTGTAGACGAACCCCTGACCGCGCTTCTGGTCGAACTCGGCCTTCGCCTTCTGGATGTGCGACGGATCGGTGAACAGATCCACGGTGGTCAGCGCCATCGTTTTTGCCGCGACCATCATCCCTTTCACGCCGATCGTCCCGCCCGCGCAGGCGGTCGCCTGCCAGCTGTGCGCGGGGACGCCCGGCACGAACGTCGCGGCCACGACCTGCACCGTCGGGACGTTCCAGCTCACGTCCGCGAGATCGGTCGACGCGCCGCCGACGGCGCCAAGCCGCATCGGCTGCACCTTTTCCTGCGAACCGACCGCCACGTCCGGCGGATCCGTCAGCGTCTTGCGTAGATCCTGCGCGAACTTCACTTCCTCTGGCGTGTACGTGAACCCGCCGACGCGCTCGAGGTTTGCGTGCATCACGCGACCGAGCGTTTCGTTGGGCAACACGTTGAACGCCGCCCCATCGACCGTGAAATCCATCGTCGTGCCGGTGCCCAGAGCGGCACCTTTGGCGGCGTCGATGATGCGCTCCCAGATGCCGTCGAGAACGCGCATGTCGGGATGGCGC
>Ga0315281_10014801_pt1 | contig 10491 bp, 9 predicted proteins | sample YL17G07_0_MG_FD_204540 | JGI IMG/M metagenome (GOLD analysis project Ga0315281, IMG submission 204540) | Sediment microbial communities from Yellowstone Lake, YNP, Wyoming, USA - YL17G07_0 | ecosystem: Environmental > Aquatic > Freshwater > Lake > Sediment | place: USA: Wyoming | collected...
CAGGAAGCACCGGCTGTTGCCGACATGATGACGTGCACGCTCTCTGCCGATCATCGCGTTGCCGACGGAATCACCGGAGCGGAGTTCTTGTCGGCGTTTAGGAAGCTGATCGAAGACCCGATAGCAATTGTGATTGACCTAGCCTAAGAAGGCGAATTCGATCGCGATGATCTTGACCCTGTCGGTTGACCATCGTGTCGCCGACAGCACCATCGGCGCCGAATTCGCTGCAGTTCTTCTTGTGAAATTGATGGAGCATCCCCTTCGTATCTCGCTGTAGGAAAAAGGACATGACGAAGTCGTCTTTCGATATTGTAGTCATTGGGGCCGGCCCTGGAGGCTACGTGGCCGCCATTCGCGCCTCCCAACTCGGTCTTACCGTGGCACTGGTGGAGCGGGAACATCTTGGGGGCATCTGTCTCAATTGGGGCTGTATTCCCACCAAGTCCTTGTTGCGCAGCGCTGAAGTACTGCGCCTGACGCAGCATGCCGACACCTTTGGAGTCGAGGCGCCCGAGGCCTCGTTTACTCAGAAAGCGCTAACTTAGAAAACACCAGGTTCTTATTCCATGCGGGTTTCGGAGGTATTTTCGCTGTCTAAATTACCGACTACTGAGTAATCTCGCCCAAGTGGTCAAGCGCTCGCGGGCTATCTCCGCGCAACTTCAGGCCGGCGTCAAGCATCTCCTGAAGAAGAACAAGGTCACCGTGTTCGATGGCCAAGGCAAGCTCGCGTGCAAGGAACGGGTATCGGTGAGCAAGGACGGCAAGACGGCTGCGGAACTTTCCTCTCGCCACATCATTCTCGCCACCGGCGCACGCGCCCGGGTCATGCCCGGCATGGAGCCGGACGGAAAATTCGTCTGGAGCTACAAGGAGGCCATGGTGCCCGAGACGATGCCGAAATCCCTGCTGGTGGTGGGTTCGGGCGCGATCGGCATCGAATTCGCCAGCTTCTACCGGACCTTGGGTGCAGAAGTCACCGTGGTGGAAGTGATGGATCGCACCCTTCCAGTCGAGGACGCCGAGATCTCGGCACTGGCCAGGAAGGCTTTCGAAAAGCAGGGCATCAATGTGCAGACCGCCGCCACCTTGAAGAGCTTGAAGCGCGGCGCCAACCAGGTGACGGCAACAGTAGAATCGGCTGGCACTACCAGCGAGATATCGGTCGACCGGGTCATCATCGCGGTCGGAATCAGCGCCAACACGGAAAGTCTCGGGCTCGAAGGCACGAAAGTGCGCTTCGAGAAAGGCCATGTGGTCGTCAACCAATGGCTGGAAACAGACGAGCCAGGGGTCTACGCCATCGGTGACTTGACGATGCCGCCATGGCTTGCCCACAAGGCGAGCCGTGAGGCTGTCATCCGCGTCGAAAAGATCGCCGGCGTGGCGAGCGTGCGTCCACTCGACACCCGCAACATTCCGGGATGTACCTATTCACATCCACAGGTTGCGAGCATCGGCATGTCTGAACAGAAGGCGAGGGAAGCTGGCCTTGAAGTGAGAATCGGCCGTTTCCCCTTCCAGGGCAACGGAAGGGCGATCACCATGGGTGACGCGGAAGGCCTGGTCAAGACGATCTTCGATGCGAAGACAGGGGAACTTCTTGGTGCGCATATGATAGGCGCGGAAGTAACCGAATTGATCCAAGGCTTTGCGATTGCCAGAACTATGGAAGCGACTGAAGCGGATCTTATGAACACTGTCTTCCCGCACCCAACGCTCTCCGAGATGATGCACGAGTCGGTGCTGGACGCATTTGGACATTCGCTGCATCACTAAGAACTTATCCGTAACCAGTAGCGCCGCCAGCCCTGGCGTGAAAACGTTGGGACGCTACTAATAGGAGACAGTAGATGAATGACGAAGATATCGAATGCGACGTGCTCATCATCGGGTCAGGGGCGGGCGGCCTCGCCACCGCGTTGGTTTGCCACCATTTCGGCCTAAAGGTCATGATCGTCGAGAAGGAAGCCGAGTGGGGCGGCACTACCGCCGTGTCGAGCGGCGCGATTTGGGCACCTTTGAATTCATTTTCGGCCAGTTTGGGCATCCCGGACGGGATCGATCTGGTCCGGCGGTATCTGCAGGAGACCTGTCCGCATCACGTTGATGCGCAGACCGAAGTTTTTTTGGCAAATGTTGGGCCTGCATTGGACTTCCTGCAAAGTCATTCCGCTGCACGTTTCCTGACTGCGCGCGGTTGTCCTGACTACCACCCAGAAGCGCCCGGCGGGACGTTCGAGGGCAGAATGGTCTGGCCATTGCCGATTGATGGCCGTGAGCTTGGTCAGAATTTCTTCACATTGCGCCCGCCGCTCAAGCAGACCATGTTGTTTGGCGGCATGATTGTCGGCGTTCCCGAAGTGCAGGCGTTTCTGAGAGCGTTCCGATCGCTTGATGCGGCTTTGTTCACGGCCCAGCGTTTGATGGGCTATCTTCGCGACCGGCTGACCGCTCCACGCGGCTACGCCCTACAGAACGGCAATGCACTGTTGGCCAGGTTAGGAAAGAGCGTATTTGATGCCGAAATTCCGATCTGCCTTAATACCGCTATGAAGTCCCTGACCGTCGATGGCGGAACCGTTGTCGGCGCAATCGTTCAGCGAAACGACGTCGACATGGCCATCAAAGCGCATTTCGGTATCGTGCTCGCGACGGGCGGTGCCTCGGGAAGCGAGGCGTTTAGGCAGCGCTATTTCGCCCATGTTCAAAGAGGTGTTCAGCACCACACATTGGTGCCGCCGGGAGTGACCGGCGACGGCTTATTCGCGGCCGAGAAGATCGGCGCGGCGATCGAGGCCTCGGCCTCATCGCCGGTCATTTGGTCGCCGATTTCCATGGCACCGCAACGCTCGGGACCCGAATTGCCCTTTCCGTCGATGTTCGACCGCGCGAAACCGGGTTTCATTGCTGTCGGTCCGGATGGCCGACGTTTCACCAACGAGGCAGCTCCTTACCAAGTTTTCGTTCCCGAGATGATCAAGGCCGCGCAGAAGGCGGGCGCGAACGCCGGCTATGCGTGGCTGATTGGCAGCAGAGTGTCCGCGAGAAAATACGGCATTGGCGCGGCGCGCCCCGCGCCATTCAGAATCGGGCCCCATCTTCGCTCTGGGTACATAAAGCGCGGCGAGAACGCGAGAGAACTGGCGCGCAACATTGGCGTTGACCCAGACACGCTGGTCGACACGATCGCGCGCTACAATATGCAAGCGATCGACGGCGTCGATCGGGATTTCGGTCGCGGTACTTCTGCCTTTGATCGTTTCTTGGGCGATCCCATGAGGTCGCCGAATCCTTGCGTTGGACCGGTCGAGGGAGAACTCTACGCCGTCAAAATTCAAGTCGGTGATGTCGGCACAACATTCGGCATTCAGGTCGATGCCTCTTCGCAAGTCGTCGACACGGCGGGAAAGCCAATTCCAAACTTATATTCGGTCGGTGCCGATTCGGCCTCCATCTTTGGCGGAGGATGTCCCGGCGGCGGAAGCGCGTTGGGACCGGCATTGGCGTTCGCCTATGTGGCTGGACGGTCAATCGCCAAGTCGGCTGGAAAATTGAAAGATGCTTCGACAAATTAGGGAAGGCTTTATATGAAGTAGGTGTGAACGGATGATCTTCTGCCGCTGGCAGGCGGGGCCACATGAATTTCTCGGAGTTGTTGGAAGTATTGAATCAGGCCTCTGCCTTCGAGCTGTACCGGTTGCGGGTGGCGATTGATCGTGTCCTGACGGATTCAAAATGGACGGCAGCCATTCGCGCGCAGTTGCATATCGGTCAGGAGATCGAGTATTTCGATCCCCGCGCCAATCGCCTATGTCCCGGACGGATTCTGGAATTCCGCACCAAGAACGTTCTGGTGCGCCAGACCGATACGCAGCAATTATGGTGGCTCGCGTATCCCGCCATCAACGTCCACAGGGTCCTGAATCAGGATTCCTCAACAACCATCAACGGCGCAATCATCAAGACCTAATCTCAGCAAGGTGGGGCGGCCGGTCGCTTACGACGGAATAGAGAGTTGCGTCAATACATAAGCATATAGAAATGTGTTCTATGAGAACGTTGGTGAATTAGTGACCGTTTCTGTCGCTTGGCAGTCTGGGGGGGGTAATTTGGAAGCTGTTTGTTCTGCGATCCTTCTATACTTATTGCTTTGGTTAGGTGGACCGTGAGAGTAGAAACCCTGGCGACAGGGAACCTGCTCAGCCGATACCACTGAAGTGAACCCTCACCCAGGAGACAGATTATGGCAAGACCGACGGTGCGCCCCTTCTTTTCTGCGGTAAGCAATTTCAAGTCCGGCAAAGACACACCGCGGGCGTACCTTGAACGGTGCTTGGATTCGCTCGCTGAATTCGAACCCGTGGTGGGGGCATTCGCGCACCTCGAGATTGATGGCGCAAAGGCCGCTGCGGACCTTTCAAGCGAGCGCTGGCGCCAGGGTAAACCCTTATCTCGCATCGACGGCATGCCGGTCGGCATCAAGGACATCATCGAGACGATCGATATGCCCACTCAGTGTGGTTCCCCCGTGTTTGAGGGCTGGCGCTCGGGCCGCGACGCCGCCAGCGTCGCGGCGTTGCGTCAGGCCGGCGCAGTGATTCTTGGGAAGACAGTGACTACAGAATTTGCTGCCACAGTAGCGCGTGGAACGCGCAATCCTTGGGATTCGCAACGCACTCCTGGGGGGTCAAGTAGCGGCTCTGCGGCCGCCGTCGCCTCTGGCATGGTGCCGGTCGCTATCGGCACCCAGGTGATTGGCTCTATCCTGCGTCCGGCCAGCTTCTGTGGCGTCGTGGGTTTCAAGCCTAGTATGGGAGCAATCAATCGCGGCGGTAGCCACGATGGCTTGAGCCAGAGCGCACACGGTCCCCTGGCAGCCACATTGGAGGATGCATGGATCGTCGCCCGGGAAATCGCCAACCGGGCTGGTGGTGACCCTGGTTACCCGGGTCTGTATGGTCCCGAAGAAGCACCCGCGCCAAGTCGGCCGAAGCGTCTGGCGTTGCTTGAGACTCCTGGCTGGAACGTGGCAGAGCCACCGGCCAAGGCGGCGTTCGAGGCGGCCATCGAGAGGATCCGTGCCTCGGGCGTCGAGGTCGTGGATCGCCGTAACCATGCCGGCATCGCGGCGGTGGAGAAAGCGCTCGAACGCGTGCTGGTCGTTTCCTTTCAAATCACTGCCTGGGAGCTGATCTGGCCGCTCAATATCTACCGCGCCAAAGACCCCGCTAAGGTCAGCGCTACCCTGCTCGGATTTCTGGGCGACGCCGAAAAGATGACGCTGGACGATTACCGCTCTCTTCTTGCCGAGCGCGAGCAGATTCGTGCCGAATACGCCAAGCTTGCTGGCGACTGCACTGTGGTGGTCACTCTCTCGGCGCCAGGGCCCGCACCGCTAGGACTGGCGTCCACGGGCAATCCCGTCTTCAATCTCCCCGCCTCATTATTGGCTGTGCCGGCGATTTCTCTTCCAGTGTTGACCGTAGACGGCTTGCCGCTCGGTTTTCAAGCAATGGGCTATTTGCACGGTGACGCGAACCTGTTCTCAGCTGCGGCCTGGATAAGGGATTTGATCGAGAGTGACTGAACATTTGGGTAGATAGCGGCTAGGGCATTTGGACGTTCGCTTCATCAATAGCAACGAACAGAAGTGTGAGACTTGATCACCAAGAATGGCCAATCGATGAACATAAATGACGCCGTAAACATCGCCGACCTGAAGATGATTGCCAAGCGTCGTCTTCCGCGCGTGATGTTCGACCTTCTCGTGGGGGCCAGTGAGGATGAGCGCGCGCTGGAAATGAATCTGGCCCGTCTGCGTGAATACTCGCTGGTGGCGCGGGCAATGCGCGGCGCGGCGCAGCGTGACCAGTCGACCACACTTTTTGGGAAGACCTACTCCACCTGCTTCGGCATTGCGCCGACCGGCATGATCAGCATTCTGCGTCGCGACATCGAATTAATGCTCGCCGTCGCGGCTCAGCAGGCCAATCTCCCGATGACCTTGTCAGGAGTGAGCGCGGAGCCGATAGAGACAGTGGCCGCGCACGCACCTGCTCACATCTGGTCGCAGTTGTACGCTGCAAAGGATCCAGATATCAACGCCGACCTGGTGAAACGGGCACAGGATTGTGGCATTGAAGTCTTGGTCTGGACCATCGATATGGGAGCACCGCCAAAGAATGACCGCCTAGCCCACGCCGGAATGGGGGTGCCGCCGCGCCTTAGTCTGGGCAGCAAGCTGGAGGCGCTGACTCACCCAGCTTGGATGTACGAATACATGCGCGGCGGTATGACCAAGATAGGTTCGTGGGAACGCTACGTTAAACCAGGCGCGCCGTCGTCTGAAGCGCTTGCGTTCTTTATGTCGCAGAGATTTGGCGCGCTGACCTGGCGCGGACTTGAGACATTGCGCCAACTCTGGAAGGGTCCGTTGATCGTCAAGGGAATCATGCATCCCGACGATGCAGTGCGCGTCGCCGAACTCGGCGGCGACGGCGTAATTGTCTCCAACCACGGCGGCTACGGCCTCGATCGCGCGCCTGCCTCGATCGACATGCTGCAGGCGGTCGTTGCTTCCGCTGGGCATAAACTGACGGTAATGTTCGACGGAGGCGTACGGCGCGGCTCGGACATCGTCGTGGCGCGTTGCCTTGGCGCGCAATTTGTGTTTGTGGGGCGTGCAACGCTGTTCGGCGTTGTCGCTGGCGGTGTGCCGGGCGCGCTGCGTGCGATAGATATTCTTAAGGATGAAGTGGATCGCACAATGGGGCAGATAGGGTGCAGTAATGGCGACGAACTTAGGCCTGAGTTCGTGCAGTGCTGATATCGGAGACAGAAATTGGCACGATTCGTTTCCAATCCAATAGAACGCATTTCTATTTGCTTGGTGCAGCTTCCCGACGAGCCGGCTGGCATGCGGCAACCACTTGTCGAAAATCAGACTAATCATTGGCCGTGGCCCACCTCTCACAGCATCCACAAGCCGCCGGTGATGTTGATCGCCTGCCCTGTCATGTAGGAGGCTTCGTCGGAGGCGAGGAAGGCCACAATGCGAGCGACGTCGTGGGGAAGTCCCACGCGGCGAAGAGGGACGGTACCCTCGCGCTGTTTTGCAGTTGGCAGTCCGTGCTCGACCATGAAGCGGTCCATCTGGTCACGCATGCCGGTTTCGACGATGATTCCCGGGCATACGGCATTCACGTTGATCTTGTGCTGCGCCACCTCCAGGGCAAGCGTCTGGGTAAGACCGATCAGTGCGAACTTCGAAGCGCAGTAGGCGCTGCCACTCGCCGCGCCGATCTTGCCGGCGTACGATGCGATGTTGATTACCTTGCCGGCCCCGCGCGCAATCATCTGTGGCAGCACCGCACGGCAGCAGTGGAAGGGCCCGTCGAGGTTGACATTCAAAACGTCGTGCCAATCCTCGATCGGCATGTCCACTACCGTGCCGATTCGCATTATCCCTGCGTTATTGACCAGGACATCAATCTTGCCGAGAGCCTCGGTGACTTGCTTCACGGCGTCCTGCACCTGGGCATAGTTGCCTACATCGGCCTCCACGGAAATGGCTCGCCGGCCGGCACTTTCCACGGCCTCTGCTGTGGCCCTGGCCCCGGGCAGATTGATGTCGAGTATGGCGATGTCGGCACCTTCGGCTGCCAAGCGCAGGGCAATGCCGCGCCCGATCCCGGACGCGGCTCCCGTTATCAATGCCACTTTGCCGTCTAGCGTATACATGTCGTTTCCTCTTCGTGGGTGCTCCGCAACACTCTTTAGTGAATCCCGCGGTCAAGACGGAATTCCACCGAGATAAAGCGGCAGCGTCCGCTTCACTTGCATCTGGGCGGCGCTGCCCCGTCTTGCCTTCATGCCATAGCGATCAGGGCCGCGAAATTCCGACTTGAATGTGAACTTGCAACAGTCCCGCCCGTTGGCACCGTGACTTCGTCAAGTAGGCCCACCGCTCACTTCATCCAAAAACCGCCGGTGATGTTGATTGCCTGCCCCGTCATGTAGGAGGCTTCGTCTGAGGCGAGGTAAGCCACGATGCGTGCGACGTCATCGGGAAGTCCCACGCGGCGAAGAGGGACACTGCCCTCTCGCTGCTTGGCGGTTGGCAGTCCGTGGTCGGCCTCGTAGCGATCTATCTGGACGCGCATGCCTGTTTCGACGATGAACCCGGGACACACTGCGTTCACGTTGATCTTGTGTTGCGCCACTTCAAGGGCAAGCGTTTGGGTGAGCCCGATCAGCGCGAACTTTGAAGCGCCGTAGGCGTTGCCATAAACCTTGCCAACCTTCCCGACGTACGAAGCAATGTTGATGACCTTGCCCGCATTTCGAGCGATCATCTGCGGCAGCACCGCACGGCAGCAGTAGAAAGCTCCATCCAGATTGACATTCAAAACATCGCGCCAATCGTTGATCGGCGTGTCTATCACCGTACCAATGCGGAGAATCCCCGCATTATTTACCAGGATATCGATCTTGCCGAGAGCCTCGGTGACCAGCTTCACGGCACCTTGTACCTGCGCATAGTTGCTGACGTCGGCCTCGACGGCAATGGCTCGCCGGCCGGTACCTTCCACGGCCTTGGCAGTGGCCCTAGCTTCGGGCAGATTGATGTCGAGTATCGCGATGTCGGCACCTTCGGCTGCCAATCGCAGCGCTATGCCGCGCCCGATTCCGATCGCGCCTCCCGTGATCAGCGCCACCTTGCCATCAAGCTTGTACATGTCTTATTCCTTCTCGTGGGTGCTCGGCATTACTCCTCGGGTACAACGCAGCAGTGCCGGCATGATTGGGTCTCTGACGAAGCTTCGGGACTGGACGTTCAGAGCGGTTGCCCCGCCAGCTCGAGTTCCTCAACCAGCACCGGCATGCCCATCGTGCAGGTGTGAATGCCAAGCACCGAGACCAATTGGAAAACCTCAATGATTTCTTGCAGCGTCGCTCCATGCTCCATCGCATTGCGGATGTGAATCCGCAGACTTGGTTCGTACAGGTGCGTAGTCGAGGCGTCGACGCCGATGTAGATCAGTTCCCTCACTCTTGGAGACAGCGAACCCTGCATCCAGGGTATCGACTCGATGCGCAGGTAGGCTTTGAAGTAGTCCGGCGACAGCCCGAGCATCTCTTCCCATATCGGTGACCAGTACCCACATTTTTCGATGAACTCGGCCTTCAGCGCCTTCTGGCTATCATCGAGAACGACTTCAACCTCCGCGCCGCGCCCGGCCTTGCGAAATTCTTCGGTTAATGCAGGCAGTCCCATCATGAAGGTGTGCATGCCTTGCGAAGTCGTCAACTGGTAGGTCTCGGTGATCTCCTCCTTCGTGGCACCGTGCTTGAGGGCATTGCGGATATGGAGGCGCAAGCCCGGTTCGTACATGTGGGTGGTCGAGGCGTCGATGCCGATGTAGATCAGTTCCCTGACTTTCGGCTCCAGCGTGCCGGTCTTCCAGGGTACGGATGCGAGCTCCGCGAAAGCTTCGATATAGTCTGGCGAGATGACCAACATCCCGTCCCATAACGATGCCCAGTAGCCGCGCGCCTTGGTGAAGTCTTCCTTGATTTTCAGCTGTCGCGGTGATAACGGGGTCTTGAGTGGCTTGCCCGGATTGCTGTCGTCGCTCATCATGTTCTCCGATACGGGGTTTGTCGTTGGGGGAGAGAATTTCCCGGGTTCTGTCGCAGTCTTTTCGGTCGGGTAAGCCAGTCAATCGGCGGCCCGATCCTCTTCCTCGAGGCACAGCAGCAAGGCTCTGGTTGCCTCCAGGTTCCGGCGCGCGCGCTCCACCGCACCGACGCTGCGCGCCAGGGTGGTCAGCGGCACCTCGACGCTGATCGGTAGATCGCGCGGCAGGCCGCGCAGTATGCCCAGCAGATCCAGCCCGCCCTCTCCGGGAATCATGCGCTCATAGCGCGCCTGGAACAGCCGGCCGGCCGTGTCTGGCGGGCGCACGGCAGGCGCGTCGCAGAACTGCATGTAGTGCAGCCATTTCCGGGGAAACCCGGGAAGGTCCTCGATGCGTTCGCCGGCGCGATCAAAATGAATCGGGTCGATCACGACACCGCCATTGGCCCGGTCCGCAGCGGCCAGAACGCGGCTGGCCTGCGCCAACGTTTGCAGATCGACCAACGGGGGCATCGGAATGGGTTCAAGATTGAGGCTCATGCCGAAGGAGGCGGCCGCGTCGCACAGTTCCGCGAAGCGCTCGGCCAGACGCACCTCGTCCGGGTCGGCGCCGGCCGCCAGGATATGCTGCGCGCCAAGCCGCGCGCCGCTTTCCATCATCGGCAGGAAGTCCGCGGCGCGCGACTCTGGCGTGATGGGGATGAATTCGATATCCAGAACCTTGACCCCGGTGGCCGCGAGCCGCGCGAGCAGCTCGCGCCGCATCGGCGTGTCGCCGATGATCGGATGCGTGGAATCCTGCGGCATCACTGGGCGCAGGCGCAGGCCGACATGGCTGTAGCCCG
>Ga0315281_10014802_pt1 | contig 10490 bp, 10 predicted proteins | sample YL17G07_0_MG_FD_204540 | JGI IMG/M metagenome (GOLD analysis project Ga0315281, IMG submission 204540) | Sediment microbial communities from Yellowstone Lake, YNP, Wyoming, USA - YL17G07_0 | ecosystem: Environmental > Aquatic > Freshwater > Lake > Sediment | place: USA: Wyoming | collected...
ACGTGGCCCGGGGCGTCTGCTCGGTCGACCCGGAAGGATGCCTCGTCGATGTTTGTGAGCGCCTAAAGGTCCAGCGTTTCGAGAACAGCGTCAGGTACACGGAGAACGGGCGGGATTGGATCGATATCCCCGCCGATAGTATCGTTTCCCTGAACATCTGGGGATTCACCCCGAGCATCTTCGGCGAGCTCGAGGCCCGCTTCCCAGTTTTTCTAAAAGCGAACGAGTCTTCGATCATCAAGGCCGAATTCCTGATCCCGGAGGTCGTCGGGAGCCTGGTCCGCGAGAAGAAGGCCAGGGTCAAAGTCCTTCCCAACCACGAAAGATGGTACGGAGTGACGTATCCCGAGGACCAGCCCCGCGTTCAGACAGCTCTGCGCGGGCTCATCGCGCAAGGGCATTATCCCGAGGACCTTTGGGGGTTCTGAAAGGCGACGCCACGTTGGACCAGGATGCTCTCTATCCCCATGGCTTCCGAAGTAAATTCCACACGGCCTGTATCGTCAGAATAACTATCATGGAGTGAGGGCCATCGATCATGGAGGGAAGAACATGGTGAGATCTTCGTACGGATCCGCGATCATCCTGGTTTTAACGGCCCTGGCTTTCGGCCAGGGCCGGCCCGTCAACGACTGGGAGAACCCGCGCATGTTCGGCCGAGGGCCCCAGGAGAATTACCGGGACCGGAAGACCAGGGCCTTCGTCGGCCTCTATCAGACGACCCTGGCCGATCAGGTCATGCCGTATGTCAGCCCTCAGGAATACGGGACGAGGACGGACGTGCGTTGGGTCGCCGTCCGGGACAAGGACGGCCGCGGCCTTCTGGCCGAGGGCGAACCCGTCCTTGAATTCTCCGCCCTGCCCTACACGGCCGAAGACCTGACCCAGGAAATCCGGGGGAGCAAGCATCCGGTGGACGTCCCGAAGCGGGGCTTTTCCTGCCTGACCCTGGACTACGCCCAGATGGGGGTCGGCGGCGACGATTCCTGGGGCGCCCGGCCGCACCCTCAGTACACGATCCAACCGGAGCCTTGCCGCTGGTCGATAAGACTCGTGCCTCTCTATCCGGCCGAGGATCCGACGGCCCACACGGCTCGTTGATCTTTCTTGACAAAATCAGGCTTCGCCGCTGGAAGCATTTCTTTTCGTGTGATGTCAGACAAGAAAATGCCGGCGTCGCTCATGGGTAAGAGCTCCCAAACGCGCGTCCGGCGTTTATGGCAACCGATTGACCTTTTTTTACGTAATTGATATTCTAAGGACAAAACGCGGGAAATCTCCATGAAATGCCTGTCTTGTAAATATGATAACCCTGACGACACCCGCTTCTGCGGGAACTGCGGCAGGCCGCTCTTGGGGACTCCCGCCCCCGAGACCTTTGTCACTCGGGTATACCAGCCCTCCAAGGAGCTCGAACGCAACACGACCTTCGCCGGCCGGTACGAGATTATCGAGGAGTTGGGCAAGGGCGGCATGGGAAAGGTTTACAAGGCTTACGACTCCAAGATCAAGGAAAACGTGGCCCTGAAGCTCCTCAATCCCGAGATCTCGGCCGACGCGGAGACCGTCGAGCGGTTCCGGAACGAGATCAAGCTGGCCCGCCGGATCTCCCAAAGGCATGTCTGCCGTATGTACGACCTGGGAGAGGAGGGCCTCACCTATTTCATTACAATGGAGTATGTGCCCGGGGAGAACCTTAAAAGCTTCATCCGCCGTTCCGGCCACCTGAACGAGGCCAAGGCGGTGAACCTCTCCAAACAGGTCTGCGAGGGGCTGGTCGAAGCCCACAGACTGGGAGTCATCCATAGGGACCTCAAGCCTCAGAACATCATGATCGACCGGGACGGCAACGCCCGGATCATGGACTTCGGCATCGCCCGTTCCCTCAGTGCCAAAGGCCTGACGGGAACCGGGGCCGTCATCGGGACGCCCGAATACATGTCTCCCGAGCAGGCCGAGGCCAAAGACGTTGACGCACGTTCGGACATTTATTCCCTGGGGATCATCCTCTTCGAGATGGTCACGGGGCAGGTCCCGTTCGAAGGCGAGACGCCGCTCAGTGTCGCCATCAAGCACAAGAGCGAGCCTCCCCAGGACCCCAGGGAGCTCAACAGCCAGGTTTCCGCAGCCATGAGCCAGATCATCCTCAAGTGCCTGGAGAAATCCAGGGAGGGTCGGTTCCAGACGGCGGAAGAGCTTCGCGACCGGCTGGACGCCTTGGAAAAGGGCTTCCCGACCAGGCAACGGGTGATCGTCAAGAAAAGGCCGACGACGACCCGCGAGGTCACGATCAAGTTCGACGCAAGAAAGGTCCTCCGCCCCGTCCTGGCCGTCGGCCTCGTCGCCGCCGCCGCCCTGGTCATTTGGCGGGCATTTCCAAAAAAGGACGCCGCTCCAACCGGCAGGCCGGCCTCGCATCAGCTAGGTCAGCCGGTCACCGTTCCCAGCGACGGCCGTTCATATGCGACCTTCCCTCCCAAGGACGAGGCAGACAAGTCATCCGTCAGGTTCCTGGGACCGTTTCTGAAGGAAGCGGCGAAATACATGGATCCGAAGGACTTCCAAAGCTGGCAGAAGGTCATGTCCGCCGTCAAGGACAAGCTCCCGGCCGAAGAACCCCTGGCTAAAATGTGGGACGATGTTCAGAAGAAGTTCGTGGAGGGGCAGCTGCAGCAAAAGGCGGGGCGGATCGAGGAATCCAGGAAGAGCTACACTCGAAGCCAGTCCGAAATGAACAAGTTTCTCGGCCTCGTCAATGACAAGGACACGGCCGATGCCGCCCGGGAAGAGATGGGCTCGATAAAAAAGAGCGCGGACGACCTCGCCGCCGCCAAGGGAGAGAACCTCCTCCACTGGATCGCCACGGAAAAGCTAAAGGACGCCGAGGACGCCTACCGGAAGAACGATTTTTCCGGGGCCAGAACGCTTTACACGATCCTCCGCAAGGTTTTCAATCTGAGCCTCCAGGGCGGCAACGAAGAGACTTGCCTGGCCCGACTTCAGGGACTCGTCAAGGATACGCGGAAACAGGCCGACGCCGTCAAGCCGCTTATGAAGGACTCATGGCTCTACGAAAGGGCGAGCGAGGAGGAGTCCCGGGCCGCGTCGATGTCTTCTGAAGGCTGGTCCGCCGAATCCGCAGAATTCTATGTCCTCTCAGCGTTCCTTTATGAAAAGGCGAAGGACGTCACGGTGGAAAGTGGCGGGGTCCGGGAATAGCGTAGGACCTAGAATTTCAGGCCCATCCCGGCGGTGAACCTCGTCCCTCCGAGGTCGACCTCGTCTTTGTAAGGCATGACCTTGAGCGGAACGTACCTCACCTCACCGGCCAGGAAAAATTTCCCGGCCAGGAAGAGTTTCAGTCCGCCCGCAAGGCTCACCGTTCCCTTGACCGCGTCAACCCCGTCCTCGACATGATAGGGCGAATCGATGACCTGCTTGTAGGAATAGGACCCATAGCCGGCCCTGACATAAGGCGAGACCGATCCCGTGTCGAGCTGGTAGCCGGCGAAAAATTCGAAGCCGGTGACCTTCAAAGTGGTCGCCTCTTCGTAGATCCCGATCTTGCCGCTCCTCGAATAACCGCCTTCGTAGCCGGCCCCGACGAAAAAGCCTTTCCAGAGATGGACGGCGGCATAGGGAAAAAAGACCGTCCCGCTCCCATAGACCGCCTTGATGTCGGCGTTATTCACGGACCTTGTGCCGAACAGCACCCCGGCCTCGATATGGATAGCAGGGAACGCGGCACTCCCCATGGCGGCAAGAAGGACCATGAAGAGGGCGCAACGTTTCATCTCCCAGTTCATAGTGCAAAAGTCCCGGCCTGTCAAGGGCGCAAAATTCACGCCGATTGCCGAAGGCCACCGCTTCGGCTACAATGTCCGGAGGAGCAAACATGGAATTCATCAGCGTCCTCAACGACGTTCTGGGGCCTGTCATGCACGGCCCGTCGAGCTCGCACACCGCGGGCTCCTACCATATCGGGCGGACGGCCCGCTCCCTCCTCGGGGACGAGCCGCGGACCGCATCCTTCATCTTCGACCCGGGCGGGTCCTACGCCCGGACCTACCGTCAGCAGGGAGTGGACCTGGCCCTGGCTTCCGGCCTCATGGGCTGGCCCATCACGGACCGCCGATTCCTGAGGGCCTTGGACGCCGCCAAGCGCTCGGGCTTGAAACTGGTTTTCAAGATCGCGCCTCTTCCCAAAGCCGATCACCCCAACACGCTCCTGGCCCGGATGACTTCAAAAAAGGGCGGGGCCCTTGAGCTCATCGCCAAGTCCACGGGCGGGGGCGGATTCGTCGTCAGCGAGATCGAGGGGAGGCCCGTGGAGATCAACGGCAAGAGTCATGAGACCGTGGTCCTGGCCGGCCGGTCGGCCGAAGCCGAAATCAAGAAGCTCATGGCCGAGGCCGGAAGGTCCACGGAGGTCCTCCTCCGGGGATCGAAAGGCGGCGAGGTCCTTCTCGACTTCCGTAAGGACGCGCCGCTCGCGCCCGAGGTCAGAAGGCGGCTCGAGGCCGTGCCCGGCGTCAAGAAGATCTGGACGGCCGAACCCGTGTTCCACGTCCAAAAGGGCGGGCCCCTTTTTCTGAGCGCCGCAACGATGGTCCGGACAGCGGAGAAAAAGCGCCGTTCCCTGGGCGAGATCGCCCTCGAATACGAAGCCCGGCTCCTGGGCCTCGAAGAGAAAGAGGTCCTGATCGAGGTCTTGCGGCGTTACGCCGTTATGAAAAACTCAGTCGCCCGGGGCTTGGGGAAAGGCAGGTCGGCGATGCAGCTCCTCCGCCCCTCGGCCGGCCGGGTGTTCCGCTCGGAGCATTCCGGAAAAACAGCGATCGGCGGACTGCATACCCGGGCCGCCGCCCGAGCGATGGCCGTTATGCATGTCACCAACAGCATGGGTGTCGTCTGCGCCGCGCCCACGGGAGGCTCGGCGGGAACGCTCCCCGGTGTCGTCGTGACCCTCGCCGAAGAAAAGAAGACGGGCGAGAGGAAGACGGCTCTGATGCTCCTGGCGGCATCGGCGGTCGGTCTCATCGTCGCCCGGCGGGCCACCTTCGCCGCGGAAGTGGCCGGCTGCCAGGTGGAGATCGGGGCGGCGGGGGCCATGGCCGCCGCGGCCGTCGTCGAGTTCGCGGACGGGACCGCCCGACAGGCCACGGATGCGGCTGCGATCTCGTTCCAGAACTCCATGGGTTCGGTCTGCGACCTCGTCCAGGGAATGTGCGAGATCCCCTGCCACACCCGGAACGCGGTGGCCGCATCGGGCGCCTTCGTCTGCGCCGACCTCATCCTGGGCGGATACCATAATCCCATCTCCCTGGACGAGACCATCGACGCCGTCTACGATTCCGGGAAGATGCTCCCGGTCGAACTCCGCTGCACGGCCAGGGGCGGGATCGCCCTGGCCCCATCGGCCAAGGCCCTCCCCCGTTTGAGGAAAAGAGGATAGACAATCCCCGGGCGGAGTGCTAGAATTCGCCTTTCAAAATGATCATCTTTATGGACATCATGGAGATGTGCTTTTCATGAACATTGCTCAGGCCGTCCGCGGCAAGGCCATGAGAATCTCCAAGGAAGGCGGCCGCGTCGAGGTTTACGTCATCCCGACCAACGAAGAGCTCCTCCTCGCCCGGGATACCGTGCGTGTCGTAAAGAACGTCGAGAGACTTTGGTAACGAAGGAGTCATTAACATGAGCGGCAACACCTTTATCCAGGACATCCGGACAAAAGCGTCCAAGCGGAACCTCCGCGTCGCCTTCCCCGACGCCGAGGACGCGCGGACCCTCAAGGCGGCCCTGACCTTGAAAGCCGAGAAGATCGCCGTCCCTTTGCTCGTCGGAAACCCGGATGCCTTGCTCAAGATCGCGAAGGACAACAGCCTCAACCTGGACGGCATCGAGATCGTCAACCCCCTGACCTCCGAATGGAAGGTCGCCTTGGTGAACCTCCTGTTCGAGAAAAGGAAGGCTAAGGGCTGGACGATGGAGCAGGCCGTCGAGGCCGCCAAGACGACACTCTACTTCGCCGGCCTGATGCTGGCCACGGACAAGGTGAGCGCGGTCGTCGGCGGGAACATGTCCTCGACCGGGGACGTCATCCGGGCCGCCATCCACTCGGTCGGCACGGCGCCCGGGATCTCCACGGTCTCGAGCTTCTTCATCATGGTCTTCCCACAGAGGCTTCTCTGCTATGCCGACTGCGCCGTCGTCCCCAACCCGACGGACGCCCAGCTCGCGGACATCGCCGTCACCACGGCCAGAAACTTCCAGGCCGTAACCGGGGAGGAGCCGAGGGTCGCCATGCTGTCCTTCTCGACCAAGGGCTCGGCCGCCCACCCCGACGTGGACAAAATCGTGAGCGCCACGAAGATCGCCCGGGAGAAAGCGCCCCACCTCCTCCTCGATGGAGAGATGCAGGCCGACGCGGCCCTCATCGCCTCGATCGGCGAGCGCAAGTGCAAGGGCAGCCCGGTCGCCGGAAAGGCGAACGTCCTCGTCTTCCCCGACCTGGACGCCGGCAACATCGGCTACAAGCTGACCGAGCGCCTGGCCGGCGCCGAAGCCGTCGGGCCCATCGTCCAGGGGCTGAAAAAACCCTACTGCGACCTTTCGCGGGGCTGTTCGGCCGACGACATGGTCAATGTCGCCGCCATCTGTTCGCTGATGGCCTGACCCCGAAGGAAGAGGGCCATCATGGAGTCCTTCATGAATTCAAACGCGAAGAGTGCGGCCGGATTTGAGGTCATTCTCGGTTCAATCAATGACACGAGCTTCGGCCCGATCATGATGTTCGGCAAGATCCAAGCCGCGCGCATCATGGAAGGCCTCCCCGGCGAAGCGCCCCGGGACCGGGAAGCCCTGGCGGCCGGCAATGGCGTCAAGATCGTCGACGCGAAGATCATTCTAAAGTAAGGGCCTCACTTCGTAACGCTAAATTTTCTGACCATATGGTGTGGATAATAGGAGAGTTTGGCCCGGCGGAGGCCCGGGATTCCCACGTCCTGCTCCCTGTTGACGAACTCGAACGAGGACCATTCGTTCCGGACGAACTCCCGGTTGATCAGCTGGGCCAGGCCGGGGAACTCATGACCGGCGATCTCGATATGGATGACGGCCGTATCAGGAGTCAGTTTCTCCCCCATGGAGAACGCAACAATCCTTCCGTCGACCTCGACGGCTCCTCCGATGAGCCCCAGGACCTCGAAACCGGCCAGAGCTTCGAGGATGGCCTCCTTCTCGGCCCGGATCGCCTGATCCCCGTTCGCTTTCCCAGCGAACCATTCCTCGAAGAGCCGGCGGCAGCCGTCCATGAGGCCGGGGGTTAACCGCAGATAGCGGAACGCGTGACTCTTCTCGAACTTCCGGATGCGGTTCCGCTTGCCGTCGTATTTTTTGCCCTTCAGCTGGATCAGGTCCCCGGTCCTGTAGACGTAGTCGAAATTGTCGGGATCGGCCTCGCTCCTGAGCCCGCCGCAGTGCTTGAGAACGAAGTCCTCGGGAACACGGGAGAGGCGCGGCGCGACATCGAGACAGTCCTGGACCGTCGCTTCCAGGTCCGCGGCCCCCACCGGTTGGAGAAAATACGGGGGTTCGTTCGGAGGCTCGCAGAGGACGCAGAGGTTGCCCCGGATCAAGGTGAATCTCGAGCGCTCGAAATGCCTCCAGATGAAGATGTTCGTGAAATTGACCTCGCAGGCATCGGACGGATGGGCCCGAATAAGCTCTGCGATGACGGGCCTGTCCTCGAGACCGACCGCTTTGAACTCCGGGAACAAGGGCGCTTTCATCCCGCCCTTCTCACCATGACCGTGCAAAGGGCCTGGTCGCATCCCTCGCACCAGTCCCCGCCCTTTGCCATGGAGCGGGGGAACTCGGACGTCCGGGAAAAGCCCATGCGTTCAAAAAAGCCCGGGATGACCGTCGCCAGATAGATGTCCCCCTTGACCTCGCGGAGCAGGGCCTTGGCCAATTCCCGGCCGATTCCCCGCCCGCGCACGCCTTCTTCGACGCCGAGGGCGCAAAGTTCGTGACAGTTGGGATGCCTCTTGAGCCCGCAGACTCCCACGATCCGTCCGTTGTCCTCCGCGATCCAGAACGCGTCGTCTTCCATGCCCGGGTAGTCCAGTCCAAGACCCTCGGCCAGCTCCCGGACGCGGGAGAGGTCTTCCCTGCGGACTTTCCTGATCGGCATAGCAAAACAGTATAGCACCAATCCGGTTCATCCCGCCAAGTCTAAAACTGACAGACACGATTTTTACGCCCATCCCCTCATCGAGAAGATCGACCGGCGCGACCTCGAAGCCCTCGCCGACCTCATCCTGGCCATCGTTTCAGACTGGAGGTAGTGGGCGTTAGAGATGGGCTTGATGCCAGCCGGGCTGTGAGGGGAGCCAAAACGGATGGCATCCCGGGATTAGGCGAGGATCTTTTCGTAGAAGTCGTTCCCCTTGTCGTCGACGATGATGAAAGCCGGGAAATCTTTGACCGTGATCTTGAAGATGGCCTCCATCCCGAGCTCGGGATAGGCCACGACCTCCTGGCTGGTGATGCAATCCCGGGCCAGCCGGGCGGCGGGGCCGCCGATCGAGCCCAGGTAGAAGCCGCCGTTCGTCTTGCACGACTCGGTCACACCCTTGGAGCGGTTCCCCTTGGCCAGCATGACCAGCGACCCGCCCATCTTCTGGAAGAGGGGCACGTAATCGTCCATGCGGCCGGCCGTCGTTGGGCCGAAGGACCCGGAAGGATAACCGGGCGGGGTTTTGGCCGGACCGGCGTAATAGATGATGTGGTCCTTGAAATAGGCCGGGAGGTCCTCGCCCTTGTCGACCTTTTCCCTGAGCTTGGCGTGGGCGATGTCGCGGGCGACGATGATGGGGCCGTTGAGCATGAGCAGGGTGGCCACGGGATACTTGCTGAGCATCGCCCGGATCTCGGACATCGGCCGGTTGAGGTCGACCGGGACGGCGGGAACGTCCATCGAAGCGGGCTGGGGCAGGTACTTGGCCGGGTCTTTCTCGAGCTTTTCGAGGAAGATGCCGTCGCGGGTGATCTTGGCCTTGATGTTCCGGTCGGCGTTGCAGCTGACGCCCATCCCGATCGGGCAGGAAGCGCCGTGGCGGGGCAGGCGGATGACCCGGACGTCGATGCAGAAATACTTGCCTCCGAAACCGGCCCCCAGTCCGATCTTACGGGAGGCCTCAAGGAGCTTCGCCTCGAGTTCGATGTCGCGGAAAGCATGGCTTCCCGGTCCTCCCGCCGTCGGCAGGGGGTCGAGATAGCGGGCCGAGGCGAGTTTCACCGTCTTGAGGACGAACTCGGCAGACGTGCCGCCGACGACGACGGCCAGGTGGTAGGGCGGGCAGGCCGCCGTGCCGATCCCCTTCATCTTGCCGACGAGGAATCTCTGCAGGGCCTCCGGGTGGAGTACGGCCTTGGTTTCCTGGAAGAGATAGGTCTTGTTGGCCGACCCGCCGCCCTTGGCGATGAACAGGAAGCCGTACTCGTCGCCGTCGACGGCGGTGATGTCGATCTGGGCGGGCAGGTTCGTGCCGGTGTTCTTCTCGTCATACATCGTCAGGGGGGCGTTCTGGGAGTAGCGGAAATAGTTCTTGGTGTAGGCGTTGAAGACGCCGCGTGAGAGGGCCTCTTCGTCGCCGCCCCCCGTCCAGACCTGCTGTCCTTTCTTAGCGTTGATGATAGCCGTCCCCGTGTCCTGGCACATCGGGAAGACGCCTTCGGCCGAAATGACGGCGTTCTTCAGCATCTCCAGGGCGACGTAGCGGTCGTTGGCCGAGCTCTCCGGGTCTTTGAGGATCGCGGCCAGCTGCTCGAGATGCGACGGCCTCAGCCGAAAAGCCACGTCATGGAAGGCCCATTCGGCCAGCAGGGTCAGGCCCTCCGGGGCGACCTTGAGAACCGGGCGGCCGTCGCATTCGCCGGCGGTGACATGCTCCCGGGAAATCGCGTCGTATTCGGTCGTGTCCGGTCCCAAAGCAAACATGGGCGTGTAGACAAAATCTGGCATTATTCTCCCTCCCTCGGCCCGGCGGTCCGGCGCCGGATCAATGGGCCTGGACTTTGCCCAGGCCGTACTCGTAGCCCTTCTCGAAGGCCAGCAGGTTCAGAGCCTCCGTCCCCTTCGGCACGGAGGTCTCGACGGCCTTGCGCATGGCGTTCTTGGACACGAGCCCGCTCACGGCCGCGAAGAACCCGGCCATGACCATGTTGAGGACGACCTTCCGCCCGAGCTCCTCGGCAATCCGCGTCGCCGGGATGCCGTAGACTTTGACCGTCGGGGGGAGCCCCTTAGGGTCCACCAGCTCTTCCTCGATGAGGATCATTCCGTTCGGGTCGAGCTCGGGAGAGAACTTGGTGAAGGCCTCGTGGCTCATGATGACCATGACCTGCGGCTTCTTGACGTAAGGATAGCGGATGGCGCCGTCGGAGACGATGACCTGCGCGCTGCAGGAGCTGCCCCGGGCCTC
>Ga0315281_10014803_pt1 | contig 10490 bp, 10 predicted proteins | sample YL17G07_0_MG_FD_204540 | JGI IMG/M metagenome (GOLD analysis project Ga0315281, IMG submission 204540) | Sediment microbial communities from Yellowstone Lake, YNP, Wyoming, USA - YL17G07_0 | ecosystem: Environmental > Aquatic > Freshwater > Lake > Sediment | place: USA: Wyoming | collected...
TGGGCCGAACCCGTCGATCCGGACCTCTGGGCGGCGCTGGGCCGCCTCGACCCGCGCACGAGGGGCGCCCTGCTCCTCAACGTCGTGGACGGCTACACCCAGCGCGAGATCGCCGGGATGCTCGCGATCCCCGAGGGGACCGTGGCGAGCTGGATCTCGCGGGGCCGGGCCGCCCTGCGCGCCGACCTCGGCGCGGAGGAGCGCGACCGCTGACCTGCCGGCGCGGTCAGGCGGTCGTGTCGATCGTCAGGCGGGCTCGACCAGCTCGATGCGGATGCGCTTGTTGATGCGGCCCTTCGACTCGTAGCCGGTGACCCGGATCTGCCCGACCTCGCGGGTATTGGCGACGTGGGTGCCGCCGTCGGCCTGGAGGTCGAGGCCCACGATCTCGATGGTCCGGATGACCGCGATGCCCGGTGGCAGGAGGTTGATCTTGGTGCGGATGAGGTCGGGGATGGCGAAGGCCTCGTCGCGGGGCAGGACGCGCACGCGGACGTCACGCTGGGCCGCCAGCTCCGCGTTCACCTTGGCCTCGATCTCGCCCACCAGCTCGCCGGACATCGTCTCGAACTCGAAGTCCATGCGTCCCGCGCCCGGCTCCATGTTGCCGCCGGTGACCTGCGCCCCGTAGTCGCGCCAGACGACGCCGCAGAGCGTGTGCAGGGCCGTGTGCGTGCGCATCAGCCGATGGCGCCGCCCCCAGTCGATCTCGGCGCTGACGGGCGTCCCGGGTGCCGGGGGCTCGACGCCGGCCTCAAGCAGGTGCGCGATCTCGTCGCCGGCCTTGCGCGCGCCGGTCACGCGCCACGCCTGGCCGTCGGCGGTCCGCAGCCAGCCGGTGTCGGAGGGCTGACCGCCGCCGCCCGGGTAGAAGACGGTTCGGTCGAGCATGACCGCCGGGCCGCCGTCGCCCTCGCCCGCAGTGGCACCGACCACGGTCGCGTCGACCGAGCGGGCGTAGGCGTCGCGGTAGCAGATGACGTCGGTCATGGCACGATCACGAAGGTCCCCTTCATCAGGCTGTAGTGCCCGGGGATCGTGCAACCGAACATCAAGGGGCCGGGGCCGTCGAATGTGACGCTGAAGTCCTGCGTGCCGCTGGAGAACTGGCCGAGACCCGGCAGGCCGGACTTGCCCGACGACAGGTCCGCATCCGTGCCGATCAGGAAGTCGTGCGCGAAGCCGGCCGAGTTGCGGATGCGGAACGTGTAGGCCTGGCCCTGATGGACCTCGATCGAGGTCACGCGCTGGCCGCCCTGGACGATCTGCAGCGACCCGGTCAGCTCCAGCTCGATGACGCCGTTCGTGGGCGTCAACGGCGGACCGCTGGCCGCCGGGGCGCCGGACGAGCAGGCGGCCATCAGGAAGGCGACGGCGACGATGACGCTCGCGAACGCGGCCCACCGCCGCATGGACGTGACGGACGACTCGATGTGCATGCCCGTAGTGTCGGACATCCGGTCGTTCGGCGCGGCGCCGACCGAATCAGCGGCCGATGCTGACGGGCGCGAAGCCGGGAACGAGGCCGAGTCGCAGGGCCACGCTGGTGGCCTCCACGCGTCCCGATACGCCGAGTTTGGCCAGGATGTTGCGGACGTGGACCGCGACGGTGCGCTCGCTGATGAAGAGGCGCTCGGCGATCTCGCGGTTCGTGCGGCCCTCGGCGATGATCGCCAGCACCTCGTACTCGCGCGGGCTGAGGTTGAACGGATCGCGTGGCGGCGGCGCCTCGATCGGCGACATCCGCTCGCTGATGGCACGGCCGGTGAGGCTGTGCCGCTCGGCCGAACTCCCGTTGCCGGAACCGGCGTCCGGCAGCCCGGCGAGCGCACCGGCGATGCCCGGGGCGTGCACCGCGTCGGCATCCAGCTCGGACGGCCAGCGGCCGGTGTCGTCGAGGCTGAGCTGTGTCGCCGCGTCCGCCTCTGCCGGAGAGCGGAATGGAAGCGCCGGCAGGTCGTCCAGCGTCTCCACCGGCCGACCGGGGCCGACCGGCACCGGGCTCCGCCGCGGCCGTTCCTGGAGCATCGGCAGGCTGATGCGCCCGCGCTGCGCCAGTCGGACCAGCTCGCGCTGGAGTGGTCGCGCCGGGAGCGCGAGGGCCAGCTCCCACGCCGCCCGCAGTGCCGCGGCCGCTCGCGTCCGCTGCTCACGGGCCTGGAGGGCGGCGGCGGCCTCCCACCAGCGCGCCAGGGCCGCGGCGTACGGGACCCGGAGCGCCAGCCAACCCTCGGCCACGGCGGCCCATGCGTCGGGCTCGGCGCGGCCGCGTAGTCGGCCGAGGTGTGCTCGCGCGGTGGCGATGTGCAGCAGCGCCTCGCGCGTGGAGCCCAGCCCGGGCGGCATCGTCTCGCCGGAGGCGAGCCGCTCCGCCTCCGCCACGACCGCGGTCGCCAGCTCGGTCACGGTGGCCACGGTGCCCATGTCGCGCCGGCCGCGCGCCGCGTCGGCCACGGCGGCGCATGCCTCGACGGTCGTGGAGGCGGCCAGTGCTAGCTGGCGACGGTCGCCCGTGGCCACGACCCGCTCCCAGCCGCGCCGGGCCACGCGCTCCGCGTCCGCCGCGTCTGACCGCCACAGCGAGAAGCTCACCCCGATGCGCTGGAGCGTGGCCATCCACTGGCCCTCGGGCATCGCCTCCAGCTCGAGCAGGATCTGGCCCACCAGCCGGCCAGCCTCGTCGTCCGCGCGCGACTCGACGAGGACCGCGCCGAGCGCGAGCAGGGGGCTCCAGGCCAGCCGGTGCGAGCTGCGTTCGAGCGCCGCACGGCACTCCGCCTCCGACTCGCGCCAGCGACCGAGCTTGAAGAGGATGTCGGCGGCATTGCCGCGCAGGAACGCACCGTAGGCTGCCTCCTGCCCCCAGCGGCGCGCCTCGAGGATGCCTTCCTGGACGACGGCGAGCGCGGCCTCGTAGCGCGCGTCCAGCTCCAGGAGGTGGGTCCGGTTCGCGTACGTGCGCATGAGGTCGTCCAGCCGGCCGGCCCGGCGCGCCAGCGACGCGGCCTCCTCGAGGAGCGCCAGGCCGCGGTCCACGGCGCCGCCGTAGCCGACGTCCACGCCCAGCGTGCAGGTGGCATGCCCCAGTTCGGCCAGGGCCGCCGGCCCTGCCGCGGTCGCCTCGGCACGGGCCGCCTCGGCGAGTGCCTCGCTCTCCTCGAAGCGGCCGTCGAGCATGAGCAGCTGCGCCATCGCGGCGAGGGCGCCGGCGCGCTCGGGCGTGCCGCCGGCCACCCCGCCCGCCGGCGCGCCCGCCGGCGCGCTCGCGGGGATGAGTTGGGCCGCCGTCTCGAGGGCGGCCTGCGCCCCGTCGAGGTCGCCCGCCGCCGAGCGGTAGCGCCCCAGCCGCAGGTAGAGCAGGCCGACCTCGGTCGGCAGGGCCCCGCGCGCGTGCTCGCCGCGGCGCGCCGCGGCGGCGACGGCGGGAGCGCCGGCAAGCTCCGTGATGGCCTGATGCGCAAGCTCGGCCGCCTGCCCCGCGTTGTCGGCGGCGAAGGCGGCGTCCGCGGCCCGGCCCAGCAGATCCGGCAGTGACGGCTTCGGCTCGCGCGGCTCGCGCGCCTCGACGAGCTCCAGCGCGCGCTGGTAGTGCAGCAGGGCGGTGCCGCCCGGGTCGAGGGCCTCGGCCGCAGCGCCGGCACGGACGTGGGCGTTGCGTGCCGCGCCGAAGCGCATGGCCATCTCCAGGTGCCAGGCCTGCTCAGCCGGGGATGACCGGAGCGCACGAGCCAGCCCCTCGTGGATGGGCTGCCGGTCGGCCGGAAGGCCCAACGATTCGACCGCCTCCGCATAGCGCTGGTGCACGATCGACAGGTGCCGTTCAACGCCGGAGCCGGTGTCGAGGTCGGCCTCCACCGCCAGACCGGAGGCGACGGCCTCCGCCAGCGAGGCGCGGGCGAGGTGGCCGCCGACGACGTCGACGGCGAAGACGCGCTCGACCGGCAGCGGCCGGCGGGCCGCGGCCAGGACGCGCAGGCAACTCACGGCACCCGCGCTCTGGTCGGCCAGGCGGGCCCGCACGATGTCGTCGAACGGGTCGGAGAGGCGGATGCCCACGTGGGCCTGCGCCGCGACGAGCTGCTCGATGAGCAGGGGGTTGCCGCCGGAGCCCTCCAGGACTGCGGCGAGGAAGGCGCCCGTGGGACGCTCACCGAGGAGCGACTCGAGCAGCGCCGCCGTCTCGTGGCGCTCGAGCGGCCCGACGGCGAGACGCTCGATCGTGCCGTCCGCCTCGATGAGGTCGGCCAGGGCGCGCATCGGGTGGCGACGATGCAGCTCGTCGGGCCGGTAGGCGAGCACGGTGCACAGGGCGAGGCCGCGTCCGAGGCGCAGGATCGTCTCCACGAACCGGCGCGTGGCCGGGTCGGCCCACTGGAGGTCCTCCAGGGCGAGCAGCACGACGCCGTCCCCCGCCATGCGCTCGAAGGTGCCCAGCACGGCCTCCGCCATCCGGCTGGCCTGCTGGTCCGGGGCCGAGCGCAGGATCTCCGGCGAGAGGAGGCCCAGGTCCGCCAGGCGCCCGGCCAGGCCGGGCAGCAGCGCGGCGATCTCGGTGCCGGCAGTGCCGATGGCCGCGGCGAGCCGGTCGTCGGGAAGCGTCGTCAGCACCGGTCGGAGGGCCTGCGCGAGGGGGGCGTAGGGGACGCCGCCGAGCGGTTCATGGGCGCCACCGCGCAGGACCACGACGTTCGGCAGGCCCGCGAGGCGGGTCTCCAGCTCGCTCAGCAGGCGGCTGATGCCGATGCCGGCCGGTCCGGTCAGGGCGATGCGGCCCGGCCGATGGTCCGCGGCACGCTCGAGACCGGCCGCCAGGCGTCCGAGCTCCCTGTCCCTGCCGACGAAGGCCATGCGCGAAGGATACGCTGGGGGGCATGTCCGACGAGCCGGCTCCCATCCACCCCCGCAACCACCTCAACGAGATGGGCGGCGACGCCTGGCTCTACTTCACGAAGTCGCTCTGGTCCACCGCCTACCCGACCGAGCTGGGGCACACCGCGCGACGGGCGCACGGCGCCAACAAGCCGCCGCGGCTGATGGCCCGACTCATCGAGTTCTTCACCGTGCGCGACGAGCTGGTGCTCGACCCCTTCGCCGGTGTGGGCGGCACGCTGCTTGGCGCGGCCATCTGCCGCAGTCCTCGCCGTGCCCTGGGCTTCGAGATCGAGCCGCGCTGGGCGGCCATCTACGACGAGGTGGTGCGGACGGCGCTGGCCGAGCGCGACGGCCGCGGCATCGAGCTGTCCGACCTCGGATCGAGCGACCCGGGCGGCCCCCGCGCCTTCGATCCCGCGGGCTGCCGGATGGAGATCGGCGACGCGGTCGACCTGCTGGCCGACCTGCCCGACGCCTCGGTCGACTTCGTGGCCACCGATCCGCCCTACAACCCGCAGTTGCGCCTGACGATGGCCGGCGGCGTCCTCGCCGAGACCCACGCCAACCGGCGCACCGACTACGCGATGGTCACCGACTCAGCGGCCGACATCGCCAACAGCGCCTCCTACCCGGAGTACCTGGAGCGCATGACGGCGATCCTGGGTCAGCTGCGGCGCGTGCTGCGACCGCGTCGCTACGCCACGATCATCGTCCGCGACGCGTACCAGGACGGCCGCTACCGCTTCACGGGCTCCGATCTCGCGGCGCGGGCGGATGCGGTCGGCTTCGTGCCCAAGGGCGACATCGTCTGGTACCAGGCGGGCACGCGGCTGCGGCCGTACGGCTACCCCAGCGGCTTCGTGCCTAACATCGTGCACCAGCACATCCTGGTGCTGCGGGCCAGCTGACGCCCCGCGGACGGGCCGACGCGCCCGGCGCCTACGGCGTCGTCTGTCCCTGCAGGTTCGCGAGCAGGCCCTTGAGGTCGAACAGGAACTGCTGGCCGCCGGGCACCACGACGACCTGCAGCTTGTCGGTGATCTTCTGGATGTACGTGTAGATCAGCACCGGGTCCGTGAGCGACGCCGCGAGTTGCCGGTTCGCCTCCGCCTGCCCGTTGGCGCGTTCGATCGTGGCGGCCGCGTCGCCCTTCGCGGTGACCACGTTGGAGTCCGCGGCGCCCTGCGCCTCCGCGACCCGCTGCTGCGCCTGGATCTGCTTCTGGGCCAGGATCTGCCGCTCCGTCTCCACCTGCTGCTGGGCGACCTGCTTCTGCTCGATGGCCGCCTCGTACTCCGGGCTGAAGGCGATGTTGGAGATGTAGATGTCATCCACGATGAGGTGATAGCGCTCCAGGTTGTCGCCCAGCGCCTTCTTCGCCCGCGACCGGATCTCGTCGCGCTTGGCCAGGATCTCGCCGATCCCGTAGGTCGGCACGACCTCCTTGATGAAGTCGTTGAAGGCCGGGTCGATGACCTTCTCGGCGAAGTCGGTGCCGACGCGGCGATAGAGATCCCATGCCTGGTCGGGGTCGATGTGATAGTTCAGGTTCCCCGTGAGCTTCACGATCTGATACTCCTTCGAGGCCGCCGTGATCTCCTCGAAGGGGTGCGGCTGGACGCGCACGTCAACGAGCACGACCTGCTCGGCGATCGGGGTCACCACCTGCAGCCCGGCGGGCAGGGTCCGCTCCTCGACGCGCCCGAAGTTCGTGACCACGCCCACGCTGCCGGCCGGGATGACCACGACGAAGGTCGTCGTCAGCGCCACGAGCACCAGCACGCTGCCGCCGAATACGAGGAGCCGCCATGCGGCCGCGTACGGCGACGCAACGACGGGCCCGCCGCGGGCCGTCAGACGCTGGGCGTGCCCGGTCACGAAGGCGGCGACGCCGAGCACGAACAGGACGACTCCGGCGACGAAGAGGATCGTGGTCATGGAACATCTCTCCTGCTGGCCCGCTCGCGCCGCTTGGCGCGTGTGCGCGAATCATGCACCTCCCGAACGGTGGGATCGCGCGCCGAGGGTCAGCGCCGGCGGAGTGCCTCAGCGGATGCCCGCGCTGCTCGCCGCGGGGATGGTGTGGCGGGCGCCCGGGAAGAAGGCGGCGAGGTCGAGCTCGGCCGAGTAGGCCTCCACGGCGTAGCGATTGACCCAGGCCAGCGGGTGCTCGATCGCCGCCGGGACGCCCGAGCGGGCCGCCGTCACGCCGACCTCCCCGAGCAGTACGAAGGTCCCGCCCGGCCGGAGTGCCTGGCGATCGGGATCGAAGCCGAGCTTCGTGGGCAGCCTCGCGGCGACCTCGAACGGGCCGCACTCCAGGACGACCTCGTGCCAGATCGCCTGGCTGGGCGACCGCGTCCCCGGTGGCGCGACGATGACCCACAGCTCGTCGACCGAGATGACCGAACGTTCGACGCGCACCTCGGGGCCGCCGCCCACCAGCGCGACCGCAGGATCGTCGACGACGAGGCTGTCCACCAGCTCGAGCAGGTCGCCCAGCGCGCCGGACGTCATGAGCCGGCCGCGCAGGATGCCGTGCTCCATGTAGGCCTGGAATTCGGTCGTCATCGTGTCTGCGATGTCTCCGTGGCGGCGGATGCGCAGAGCGTCGCACGCCCACACGGATCCGGCCAGACCCATCCGTACCCGCGCGGGGCGGTGTTCGTACCGTTGGTGCCGCGACGCGCCGGTGTTCCGGTGCGCCGGGCCTATCGGGTCGTTCCGGGCGACCCACCTCGTCCTGGGGGGATCGTATCGAGACAAGTCTCGACCACGACCCCGCCGATCCCGGCCGCAGGGGGCCATGGATGGGGATCCGGGCCCCGAACTGCGCCGATCGAGTCCCACGGGGACCGGAAACTGCCGATCCGACCGACCGACCGCCCCGCCCGCCCGACCGCTCGCTGGATACGATCCTGCCGGGACTCAACGCCTGGCAAGCCCCGGGCGCGCGCGCGGGACGTCGAACCTATCGTGCCGCGACGACCTCGATCTCGCAGCGCGCGCCGATGGCCAGGCGCGACACGCCCACGGTGGCCCGCGTGGGCGGGTCGACCGGGAAGTACTCGCGGTAGACCTCGTTGTAGGCGGCGAAGTCGTCCATGTCGACGAGATAGACGGTGGCCTTGACGACGTCACCGAAGTCGAGACCCGCGAGGCGCAGCCGCGCGCCGACGTTCTCGAGCATCTGGCGCACCTCGGCGCGGATGCCGCCCGGCGCCAGCGCCCCGGTCGCCGGGTCGTCGCCGACCTGCCCCGCGACGAAGACGAAGCCGTTCGCCTCCACGAGCTGCGAGAACGGGAAGCGGCCCTCCGGCAGGCCAGCGGGACGAAGGACGGTCTTGGGCATGGCGTGCCTCCCGGCTGACGATGGCCTGGTAGGGGAGCCTGGATTCGAACCAGGGACCGGCGGTGTATAAGACCGCAGCTCTAACCGCTGAGCTACTCCCCCGTCGGCAGGATAGCAGCGGGTCGGGCCGGCGCGGACCCTCAAGTCACGGCGTCGGGATGACGAGTTGCTGGCCGATCTGCACGACGTCCGGGTTCGTGATCTGCGGGTTCGCGGCGCGCAGCGCCGCCAGCGTGATATGGAACCGGGTAGCGATGCGGGACAGGTTGTCGCCCTTGACGACGACGTAGATGTTCTCGGTCGGAGCGGGCGTGGGTTCCGGGGTGGCGACCTCGATGGCGGTGGGTACCGGCGTCACGACCGGCGCCTGAGTCGCCCGGATCGTGGGCGACGGAGTCGGCGTCGCCGAAGCCCCGCCGCACGCAGCCGCACCGAGCGCGATGGTCAGGAACAGGCCCACCTGAGCGCGCATCGCATCCTCCATCCCTGCGGATCCCGTGGACGACACCCTCGCCGGAGCCCGACGTACGTGAGGACGAGCGGGAGGGCATCGATGTTGCCCAAGAGGGCACGCGTGGCCTGCCTCCCCGGACCGGTCGGTACACTGGCCCGATGGTCCTCCGGCTCACGGCCCTCGTCCTGATCCTTGCGGGAGTCGTTGTCGCGTGCTCCTCGCCGGCGACGCCGACGGGGACGCCTGCCCGCCCCACGGCCAGCATCGCGCCGTCATCGGGAACCTCGAGCCCCGGGTCCACACCGACGGAGACGGCGACGCCGAGCCCGAGCCCCGACACGACACCGACACCGACCCCGACGCCCAAACCCACCTCCCCGCCCACCCCGACCCCGCCCGCGTCGAGCGGAGCCCTGCCGACGTGCGCGTACAAGGATGTCCTGACGACCCATCGCGCCTACGCCGACTGGGCTGTGACGCTCGTCGACACGATCTACCGACTGCCCTCGACCTACGTCCCGTCCGACCTCGTCAACACCTCGAAGGCCGGCCTGACCAGCGGCTTCTACGTCCGGGGCCTCGTCATCGACGACCTGACCACGATGGCGGCGGACGCCCGGGCGGCCGGTGCGAGGCTGGCCGTCGAGTCGGCCTTTCGGAGCTACAAGACCCAGATCGGCACCTTCGACTACTGGGTGAACCTGGCCGGGTACGAGGCGGCCCTGCTCGCGAGCGCGCGTCCCGGGCACTCCGAGCACCAGCTGGGCACGTCCATCGACTTCAAGAGCTACGGCGGCTCGGCGCCCTGGAACAGCGACGACTGGGGCACGACGGCGGCCGGTGCATGGATGGCGACCAACGCCTGGAAATACGGCTGGGTGATGAGCTATCCGCCCGACTCCAGCCCTGCCCTGACCTGCTACAAGTACGAGCCCTGGCACTTCCGCTACGTCGGCCGGGAGACGGCGGCGGCCATGCACGACTCCGGCCAGCCCCCGCGCCAGTGGCTCTGGGAGCACGGCGCGATCTGACGCGGCTTCCCCGGACGATCAGGCGGTCAGGCCGTAGCGCTCATGTGTGAACGCCTCGAGCGCGCCCGCCCATGCGTCGATCGTGTCGGCGGCATAGTGCGTGGGGTCCCACGCCGCCACGAGCGGTATCCGCAGCGGCTCGTCGCCCACCGTGATGGACAGCTGGTGGAGCCCATAGCGCGGGTCGTCCGTGACGATGGCCACGCCGCAGCCGCCGGCGGCGAGGGCCTGGACGACGTGCGGCAGGTTCGACTCGGCGGCGGCGCGGTAGCTGAGGTTCGAGGCCGCGATGGCCTGGTCGAACTGGCGTCGCGTGCCGTGCTCGGGACCCAGGACGACGAGCGGCTCGGTCGCCAGCTCCTCGAGGGTGACGGCCGCTCGACCCGCCCAAGGATGCTCTTCCGCGACATAGGCCCAGATCCCGAAGCGGCCGATCGCGCGCGCCACGAGCTGGCCGGGAGGTGGGCCGGACGACACGCCCAGGTCCGCCTCGCCCGAGAGCAGGCGCCTGAACACCTCGACCGGCAGCGCCTCGCGCACGTGCGTCTTGAGGGCGTCAAGACCCAGAAAGGCCAGGAAGGGTGCGATCACGTCCGCGACGGTCGTGCTCGGCGCGATGACGGTCAGCGTGATGGAACGCGTTTCGCGAGCCTCGGCCATGGACATGAGCACGTCATCCGTGCGCGCCACGAGGCTGCGCGCCATGGGCAGGAAGCGCCGGCCCGCGGGCGAGAGCTGGAGCCGGCCCCGGCTGCGGTCGAAGAGTGGCACGCCGATGGTC
>Ga0315281_10014804_pt1 | contig 10490 bp, 10 predicted proteins | sample YL17G07_0_MG_FD_204540 | JGI IMG/M metagenome (GOLD analysis project Ga0315281, IMG submission 204540) | Sediment microbial communities from Yellowstone Lake, YNP, Wyoming, USA - YL17G07_0 | ecosystem: Environmental > Aquatic > Freshwater > Lake > Sediment | place: USA: Wyoming | collected...
GATGTGTTTGAAGGCAAGGGAATCCCTGAAGGCAAGAAATCAATTGCTTTTAGAATAGAGTACCGCTGCGATGACAAGACCCTGACTATGGCTGAAGTCCAGGTTATACAACAGCAGATTTTGAATATTTTAGAAAAAAAATTCGGCGCCCAAATAAGAAAATAGCATAAAAATATGAGAAAATTTTTAATAGTAGTTCCAATCTTATTTTTTCTCTTAATGCCAATTAAACTTTTAGCCCAGACTAGTTTAAATGGTGTCTCTCTTAGTATTGATCCAAAAACTACCAGCAGTGTTTCAACCTGGAAAATTGGCTTTTTGCTCCCCGAAGGTTCTAATATTGGCCATATCCTGATTTCTTTGGGCGGATATGCGCCGGATTTAAGCCAGGCCAGCCTGTCAGTTTCAGGGTTACCCAAGGGCACGGCAGTTGTTGGTAAAAGTAATCCCAGCTGTGTCTCAAATTGCGATGACATTCGCTATTATTTTAATCAGCCTGTTTATGTTAAAGCCGGAACCAATATAGTTTTTACTCTAAGTAATGTAAAAAATCCGAGCACTGTCAGCCAGACCGGGCTTGGTTTTATCAGTATTTTCAGTTCAAGATATCCGAATATGACTTTGGTTTTTAGTAGCGGTGAGAGGCTGATTACTTTATTAGCAGGCTCAAATATTTTAGATGAAAATTTGATTCCAGAAACAGTAACTGCCAATGAGACTCAAGGAATTAATAATGTTTTAATTAATGAATTGTTTTATCAGCCAGGCGCTGCCACAACAAAGTTAACTGGGATTAAAGATCCGACTAAAGTTGAAAATTTTACCCTGGATTTGCTGGGCAAGGAAAAGATAGTCTTTATGCAGCCGCTGGACTTGTCAAAACCAGAGGCAGTGCAATTTATTACCAAATTATCAGATTATTTGACCTTTGATACTTTAGCCTTTAAAATTGATAAAAAATTTACAGATTATTTTAAAGTGCCGATTGAATTAACATTTTATAACCTGCCTTATGTTTGGGATCTGGACATTTTAAAAGATGACCAGACTGTTTTGGCAAAAGATAAACTAGAAAATTTTAATTCTGCGATTGTTGACGACAAGCTCCAGATTTCTTTTGTGATTCATGATGCTGGCAGTTATAAAGCCATACCCCATTTTGAACTTAATATAACTGATAATCAGGAAATCAAAACAGCCAGTAATTTAGCAACTTTCACGGGTAGAATTTCAGACCCTAAAGCCATCATTAAAATATCCTTAAACGGAAAAGAATTGCCAAATTCTCCGCTGATTGATGCTCAAAAGGGAGAATTTACTCTAACAGTGCAATTACAAGCAGGGCCGAATTTAATAGAGGCCAATGCTACAAGCCAATTTGGCAAAATAGAAAAGATTACCAAAATTGTTAATTATATTCCGCCCACAATTCCGGCCATAGAAAAAGGCGGGCTAGCTGGCATTAGCCCGATAAATGTGGTGGCCATTGGCTTGGCTATTTTGGCCATAATTTTAATCATTGCTTTGCGTTATTTGGTTAAACGAAAATAATTTGTTATAATAATAAAAGAAGTTTAATTTTATATTATGTTTCAAACATCGCTAGACATTCTTTGGATAGTAATTGCCTTCTGCATACTTTTGCTGACGATTTTTTTGAGCTGGGCGATTTATTATCTGGCCATGATTTTGCGTGAGTTTAAAAAAATAATTGGTGATGTTAGAAAAAAAATTGAGCTTGTGGAAAGTCTGCTTGTAGCCTTGAAAGAAAAATTAGAACACACCTCCAGCCACATGAAATTATTAGTGGAAACTATGGCCAATGTGGCAGAGTATTTTAAAGCCAGGCACGGGGAAAAGAAAGCAAAAAAGAAAAAATAATTTATCATATCCAAAAAAATGCTGGGGGTTTGCCTCGGCATTTTTTTACCCTTGACTTTTTTGTTTTTTTACCCTAAACTCAATTCAAATCATAAAAAGGAGGTTAGATGAAAAAAATAGGTTTATGCGTGTTAGCCTGCTTGATTTTAATCACAGGCGGTTGCCCTTTTAAAAAGCTCAATAAACGACTGGCTGTCATGGAAGGAAAAATGGATCAGTATCACCAAGAAGAAATGAGCGCCTTGCAAAAGAACCACAGGGAAGCCATGGCAGCGATTGCTGAATTAAATCAGGCGATCAGTAAAAACAGTCGCAATGTGGAAGAATTGGGCAAAAAGCTGGATGTTCTGATTCAAAAAGGCGTGGAGGTTTCCGGCCAGATGTATGCCCATACCACTGTCCATGTACGTGAAGGTCCATCAGTGAGATTCAAAAGCATTGGCTATTTAGAAGGTGGTGAAAAGGTCAAAATTGACCGCATTGAGAAAAAATGGGCGCGAATCAGAGAGGGTAAATGGCAAGGTAAATGGTGTACTTTGCTCTACATGCAGTTAAGCATTGAGCCCATTGCCCAGCCCCAATAAATCTCGTTTAACCAAAAAATATAAGCAGAAGGATAAATTCTTTCTGCTTATTTTATTTTTTACAAATTATTAAAAATTTGTTAAACTTAAAATAATGATCCTCCAAACTAGTTTATTAAAGCCAAAAAGTCTGGCGGCGCTTAGCGGCTTTATAAACTTATTTATTTACTCTAGAAATAAAAAATAACAAATTATAAAGATAAACTTATTGTCAAGCTGCCAACCCCCTCTGAATAATGATTCGGAGAGTTTTATTTTATACGAATTTTAGGTAGATTCGTATCTTTATCTAAATTATTGACAAATTGCCCAGTTTTTGTTAGAATTAATGATTCGGACTTTGACAATAAAAGTCTAATTCAAAACAAAAGGAGGTGAGTGAAATGTTTAAGCGTTCAGAATGGCTAAAAGATTACAGCATCTGGGTCAAGATTTTCTTAGTTCTGCTTTTTGTCGTTAGTCTCGGCGGATTAAACTTGATAAATTCCTGCAGAGAAATCGCTGCCGAATCAAATTTTCCAAACCATAACAGCAAGCTAGACGATTGGATTCGGCCCCCGACATATGAAGGGCTAGAGTTTGAACAATGGAAAGCCCGTAAAGAAGCAGCCAAAAAAGAAATCGAAACAATTTGGGCAGAAGCTCGGTCAAAAGGCGAGAGCTACAGCACCTATGATTATTTCAAAAATTACAACCAACTGATGGATCTGGAGGATAAATACAATTTTTTCCTGACCACGTTAAATTACCCTGCCTTATCCGAACTTGTAAGATTTAGGGATTTTAAAAGTAATGGGCGTTTAAACACAAAACTCACAGCCGAACAAATAAAGTTCATTGATGATGTGCAAACGCGAATCGCCTTCCGACAAGGTGAAGCCAGGCCACACAAAGATCAATGTTCGGGCTGGCAAACCCTTGGAGAAATCCTGAATTGGTTATGGCCAAAATATCTGCTTTTGATGTTCTTCTGGTTTCTGATTTATGTTATTCGTTTCGAAGAACGGGAACATTCAATCAGGAAATTTCAGCGACATCATCATGAACTTGGCAGGTTTATAGATGTTGAGGAGCCATATCCTGGCCAGCTTTCAATCAAGGATGAATTAATAATTTGTCCTTGGCGGTTAATTTTTAGAATACTTTTTTGGCCGTTTTACTTCTGGAAATATCCTGTTTATGAAACAACGGCTGAAATGTTCAGATTTAACTGCCTCAAAGCAGAATACTTACGCTATAAGCCTGTTGGTTATCAGCTATCAGAGAGCGAAGAAGAGATCCTGCGGGCTAAAGCTAAGTCTCCAGTCAAAGATTTTGAGAATGCGATTAAGGGAATAAAGGAATTTCAAATTACTCCTTTAATTGTGCGCAAATCTTTGGCCACTGCTTACTTGAGTCTTTTTCTGGGAATTTTGTTCCAACCAGCTATTGTTTTGGCAGCCAGACATTCAGCCAAAACCAATGCTCATTTTTACTCACAGGTTCAAATAGTGGCTCTGCAAAATATTGACCATCAAAGTATTGGTCCGCCGGATAATGATGAAAGTCAGAAATCGGCTTGGGCCATGCCTGTATATGAACCCATTTTGAGTAATTTTTTAACAGTGCTTTACTTGGTGCTGTTAAGGATTACTTTAAAGTTTAAGGAGTTTGCTAAAAAGATTGAGCATATTCCGATTCACGGTTGTTTTTCGGCGCGGCAGAAGATTTTAAACTGCTAACCGTTTAACAACCGCCCTCCTTCGCTCCTTTGGAGCTTCGTAGGGCGAAGGGAGAAGAAAATGAAAAGGAATTTGTTGGTGGCTGTTGCCATTCTGGTAGCCCTGGCCTTTACTGAAGTAAAGGCAGTGGAAAACAAGCAGGAAATGGCCCTCGGCCTAAATGCCAGCCGTACTCTGGACTCAAAGGTTGATCTGATGTTCCATCTGAACATTAACAACCTGATGGTGTCTTATCCATACGGCTATCTGGGCGCAAACCTCAAGCTGAACAAAAACTTTAACGCAGAGCTCTTGCTTGGTTACGGGTTTGAAAAAGAAAAGGGGAGTCGGGGCTTTGTCTATGGCATCGCGCCTTGGGTTAAACTCGGAAAGTTTAACTGGGAGGGCGATTACGAATACTGGTCAGGCCCTGATTGCCACTTTTTCTACACTGATTTGACCTATCCCTTGTGGATTGGCCGAATCGGTATAGACAACCGGGATTACTTTTACCAGAAGCAAAACCAGCTTTACCAATTCGGCCCCAGCTTCCGGATTCCGTTTTCCGAACATGCTTCATTGGCCTTGATCTACTTCTATTCGATTGAGGGGCACGGCAAGGATGCAAATCTTTTCCGTGTGAAATTGAACTTAAAGTTCTAAGCGAGGCTGAACATGAGCAAAAAAAGCGAAGAATATTTTGTGTCATTAGAACCCGATGGGGGCGTAGGTACTCGCTGTTACTTAGCTGGTTCTACGGAAGTTGAAGGTGACCTAGTCGCACTTACTCGGGAAGAAATAACAGTTCTGAATTATTTTGACGGCAAAATTTTTCAGATAATTGATAAATTCGCTAAGGCAGGTTTTGACCTTGGTCAGAAGACTGCTTTAAAGGATAATGAGTCAAGTTTAAAGATAACTCAGTTGGGCCTTCGTGCTTGCATGGAATTAGTGAATGGTAGCGGAAACTGGGGGATTAGCGCTCTATTTGCATTCGCAATAGAAAATTTAGAGCTAACTGATGATGAATGCGGAGCTCTAAATGACATGTATTACACAAATGGTCATGAATTATGGAGTGAATTCATCAGGAAAAACACGCCTGATAACGATTCATTCCGTAATTTTTTAAAAGCAAAACTAGTAACATTAGGATTAAGAAAATAAACAATAAGGGCGAGGAGAAATCCTTGCCCTTTTCTTATTTATTTAAAGCTAATTTTAGCAAAAAAATTTAAATTTAAACTTGATTTTTTAAGCGTAAAATGATATCTTAAAGAAGTATAAAGTTTGTAAAGCCTGCCTGCCAGCAAGCAGGTTAAAAGTTCATAAAGTATTAAGTATTGATAACTCTATAAACTTTTTAACTTTTGACTAACATCATGAGCGAAAAAGCCAGAATTTCCATGATAATTAAAGGCCAAGTGCAAGGCGTTTTTTTTCGTTATGAAACAAAAAAAGAGGCTGAAAGGCTTGGTTTAACCGGTTTGGTTAAGAATAATAATGATGGCAATGTTGAAATCCTAGCAGAGGGAGATAAGAATAAGCTTGAAGAATTAGCAAAATGGTGTAAATCTGGTCCAGACTCTGCCCAGGTTGAAAACGTGGAGATTAAATGGCAGGAATATAATGGGAGATTTGAGGGATTTGAAATAAGTTAGAAGAAGAGTAAGAAAGGTAAAATGGGTAAAAAGGGAAAATTACTAAATTCGCAGCATTCGCCTGCCTGCCGGCAGGCAGGCATTTACAAATAATTCGCATTACCATGCATTTAGATAAATTTACTCCAGAAGAAAGAAAAAAATACAGGTGGCGGGAATATATACCAGGTTTAATGATCTGGGGCACTTTTGTTGGTTCAATAATTCTTTCTTTTATCAAGCCGCTCTGGGTAATCTATATAATTATCCTTTATTCCTTATACTGGATCTTGCGGCTTTTTTATTTTATTTTCTATTCTATCTTGTCAGCTTATACCTTTAATAAGCATATTAAAATGGATTGGAAAACAAAAAGGGAATCTCTGGCTAACTGGCAGGATTATTATCATTTGTTTATTCTGCCGACTTATTCTGAACCCTACGAAGTTTTAGAAACCACTTTAAATGGAATTTTAGCTTGCGGTTATCCGACTGATAAAATAATGATTGCCATTTCCTGGGAGGAACGCAAAAGGGAAGTTTATGATGCTGTTGAGCCGAAAATTAGGGAGAAATTTGGCAATAGATTTTTTAAATTTTTAACTACACTCCATCCGGATGGTATGGAAGGCGAGATTAAAGGCAAGGCAGCCAATGCCAATTGGGTGGGTTGGAAATGCAAGGAAATGATTGACCAATTAAGCATACCTTATGAAAAAGTCATTGTTTCATATTTTGATTGCGATACATCTGCGCATCCGAAATATTTGGATTATTTAACCCATGCTTATATCAGCCATCCGAATCCAACACGTTCATCATTTCAGCCTGCTGTTTTATACAATAATAATATTTGGGACGCGCCTGCGCCCATGAGGATCACGGCTTTTTCTACAGTGTTTTGGCTTTTGGCTGAATTAATGCGGCCTGACCGGCTTTACACTTTTTCTTCACATGCCATGAGTTTTAAGGCCTTGGTTGATGTTGGTTTTTGGGAAAAAGATATTGTGACTGATGACTCACGCATTTTTTTACAATGCTTTATCCATTATAATGGCGATTATGAAGTTACTCCGATCTATATTCCCGTTTCCATGGATACAGTAATCACCGAAGGCTCTATTTGGAAAGGTTTTACAAATCTGTATAAGCAACAAAGAAGATGGGGTTGGGGAGTAGAACATTTTCCTTACATGCTTTACCATTTTAATAAGAAAAAAGATTTGATTCCTTTTAAAACCAGGATAAAATATATTTGGAATTTGGGTGAAGGCATGTATTCCTGGGCAACTGCGCCCCTTATACTTTTTGTTTTAGGCCGGCTGCCGCTTTACGTTGCTGGACCGGCAATTAAAGCCACGGTCATAGCTCAAAACGCTCCTTTTGTTTTGCAATGGTTAATGCGAATTGGCATGGTTGGTATTTTGGTTTCCGCGATTTTAAGCTTAAGGCTATTGCCGCCCAGGCCAGAACAGCACCCAAAATTTAAATGGCTGATTATGTTTTTGCAATGGATTTTACTGCCAATTAATATTATAATTTTTGGCGCTCTGCCAGCGGCTGAAGCGCAGACGCGCTTGATGCTGGGAAAATATTTAGGATTTTTTGTAGTGCCAAAGACAAGAAAATAAAATTCAAAACACAAATGACAAATAACAAAATAAATTCAAAACTAAAAATTCAAATTCCTAATTTTTAAATTTTAACATTTAATATTTGAGATTATTTTGTCTTTTGAGCTTTGTAATTTGTCATTATAAATATTATGTCAAAAGTTTCTATCCATTTAGTTACTTGGAATGGTGAAAAATATATTGAAGAATGCTTGAATTCTTTGCTTGGACAAACCGAGAAGGATTTTTTATTGCTGATTATTGATAATGGATCTGTAGATTCAACAATAAAAATTATTGAAGAGCAGTTTTTACCGGTTTTTAAGGAAAAATTGCGTTTTGTAAGAAATAAAGAAAACCTAGGTTTTGCCCAGGCGCATAACCAGGCGCTTTTATGGACTGACACTGAATATGTTTTAGTTATAAATCAGGATGTGATTTTAGAGCCTGATTTTTTGGCCAAAATGATGGCAGCAGCTGACCAGCATAAGGAAGCAAGTTCATTTAATGGCAAGGTATTGCGTTGGGAATTTGAGTTAGAGGGTGACTTGAAAAATAGTAAAAAATCAGATATTATTGATTCACTGGGCTTAAAGATTTTTAAAAATCAAAGAGTGATTGATATTGCCGCAGGTGAAAAAGATGCCAAACAATATGAAACAGCCAATGAAATTTTTGGAGCAAGCGCTGCCTGTCCATTTTATCAGCGCAAAGCCCTGGTCGATGTGCGCTATAAAGACGAATTTTTTGACAAAGATTTTTTTAGCTACAAAGAGGATGTTGATTTGGCTTATCGTTTGCGCTGGCGGAACTGGCCAAGTTTTTATGTACCTGGGGCCGTAGCTTACCACAAGCGCAGCGCTAGTGGTCAGGAAAAGGGAGGCTTTTTCAGCCAGGTTAATTTGAGGAAAAATAAAACACAATTTGTTAACTATCATTCTTACAAGAACCATTTATTTGTTTTAATAAAAAATTTAAGCTGGAAAAATTATTTTAGGTATGTTTTTCAAATTAAATTTTACGAATTTAAAAAATTTATTTACATCTTATTTTTTGAATGGCCGACTTTTACCAGTTTGAAAGAATTTTTTGCCAAGTTAAAAAAGATCAGGGGAAAACGCAAATTTATCATGGCCAATCGCTTGATTAAAGACGAGGAAATAAGGAAATGGTTTAATTAGGATACTAATCTACGAATTTTATACCTGCCTGCCGGCAGGCAGGCTAATTATACTAATATTTCCCCCATTTCCAATTAGTATTATTAGTAACCGATTAGTATATTCGTAACCTTATGGATTTATCAATCATTATTTTAAATTATAAGACTAAGGGGCTGGTTAAGCAGTGCATTAAAAATGTGAAAGACTCAACCAATGGTTTGGATTATGAAATTATTGTGGTTGATAATGGTTCAGATGATGGCATTGAGAAAATGATGCAGGAAAATTTCCCGCAAACAAAGTTTATCCAAACTGGCAAAAATTTAGGTTTTGCCGCAGGCAATAATAGAGGCATGAAGGAAGCCCAAGGCAGGTATATTATGCTTTTGAATCCTGACATTACTGTTTTGGACAATTCGATCGGGGCAATGGTTGATTTTATGGAAAAAAATCCAGCTGTGGGTTTGGCTGGGCCGAAATTGAATAACCCAAACGGCACTTATCAGATTTCTTGCCGGACTTGGCAAACGCCAAAATTGATTTTTTACCGCCGAACTCCGCTGGGCAGGCTGGCTTTTGCCAAAAAACTTTTAGCCAAACATCTGATGCTCGATTTTGACCACCAGGCCAATCGCGAAGTAGATTGGGTAATGGGCGCTTGTATGTTAGCCAGAAAATCAGCGCTTGATAAAGTCGGTTTGCTTGATGAACGTTTTTTCTTTTACGTTGAAGACATGGATTGGTGCCGCCGTTTTTGGCAAAACGGGCATAAGGTTTATTATCTGGCAGAGGCAGCCATGGTTCATTTGTATGAAAGGGCTTCGGCCAGCGATGACTGGAGTCATTGGAATTTTAATAAAATGACCAGGTGGCACATCGCCTCCTGGATTAAATATTTTGCTAAATATTTAAATTTCAAAAACAATGTCAGATCATAACAATAATTTAAATGAGATTGCGGAGGTAAAAATGCCACGGCCTGATTTTTCAAAAATTGCCGAAAAACCGAGGCGGTCTTATTTTAAAAAGATTTTTTGGTGGTCAATAAAAATTTTAGCTTTAATTTTAATTCTTTTAATCATTGGCTCGGCAATTTTAGGGGCAATCTATTATAAAAATATTAAACAAGCCTATGATTTGTCCCTGGCTGCTAAAAATAATCTGGAATTGTCAATCCATGACATAACTAACCGAAATTTTAAAGATGCTGCCAATCTGATCGGGCAGGCAAACTCACAATTTATTGCTGCCCAGGGACTTTTAGCCAAGGTTATTTTAGTGCGCCAAATCCCTTATGTGGGCAGACAATTAAAAGCAGTTGATCAGGTTTTGATCGCTGGCATTAAATTATCTGACAGCGGGCAAAAAGTAGTTCTGCTGATAGATGATATTACCGCGCCTTTAGCCAATGAATCAATCACTTATGCGACCATCACAAGCGAGCAGAAAAAAGAAATTTTAAATAAAATAGTCCAGTCTGAAAGCATGCTTAATGATGTGCAAAAGGAAATTGACGAAGCTGACGCTGCGATTGAGTCAATTCCAGAAGATGGATTGGTTAAGCCGCTCAAAGACGGAATCAGCCCTTTGAAAGAAAACTTGCCAAAGGTTAAAAAATTAATTGATCATGTTTTGCCAATGCTTGATGTTATTCCTAAAGTTCTTGGTTTTGATCAGGCCAAAAGCTACTTATTTTTATTACAAAATAATTCAGAACTTCGTCCGACCGGCGGATTTATAGGCACCTATGGCATTTTGAAATTACAAGACGCTGAGATTAAAGAATTTGAGACTGATAATGTTTATAATTTGGACCGTTCAACCCAGCCTATTATCAAAGAACCGACGCCCTGGCCAATTGCCAAATATTTGGAACAGAAAAACTGGTCTTTGCGTGATATTAACTGGG
>Ga0315281_10014805_pt1 | contig 10489 bp, 19 predicted proteins | sample YL17G07_0_MG_FD_204540 | JGI IMG/M metagenome (GOLD analysis project Ga0315281, IMG submission 204540) | Sediment microbial communities from Yellowstone Lake, YNP, Wyoming, USA - YL17G07_0 | ecosystem: Environmental > Aquatic > Freshwater > Lake > Sediment | place: USA: Wyoming | collected...
CGTTGTAAATCTCGCCGCAAACTGCGCACGTGCGTCGGCCCGTCAAGCGCTTCATCAGGATATCGAGATCAACCGCAATGTTGACCACCTGGGGCTTGCCACGGCCCGAGGTCTCCAGCATGCGGTCCACGAACTCCGCTTGGGGAATCGTCCGCGGGAATCCGTCCAGGATGAACCCCGCAGTGCAATCCGGCTCGCTGATGCGCTCCTCAACGATGCCGCAGACGATTTCATCCGGGACCAACTGGCCGGATTCCATCTTGGCCTTTGCCGCCAGGCCGAGCGACGTTCCCTTCTTCACAGCCTCGCGCAGGATATCGCCCGTCGAAATTTGCGGGATCGAGAACTCCTTCGATACCTCGCGGGCCTGCGTTCCCTTTCCCGCTCCCGGAGCGCCCAGGAAGATTAATGCGCGTGCTCGCATAGCAGTCTCCCGCTCATTACATTCCCGGCCGCCGGCCTCGCAGGCGGCCCTTGCGCATGAACCCTTCGTAGTGACGCATAATAAGCTGTGCGTTCACCTGGTTGACCGTATCCATCGCCACGCCCACCACAATCAGCAGTGATGTCCCGCCGAAGTAAAAGTTAATGTTGAGGCCATTCAGAATCCACGTCGGCAAATGTGCATCAAACCACGCGCCGCCCAGCCATGTCGGCAAGTGATGCACACGAATCCCGGCCAGCATCATCTCCGGGATGAGCGCAATCATGGCTAGATAGAGCCCGCCCACCCAGGTGATCTTGGTAAGGACATCATCGAGATGATCGGCCGTCCGCTTGCCGGGCCGGATGCCGGGAATAAACCCCCCCTGCTTCCGGACATTGTCTGCCACCTCATCCGGGTTGTAGACAATCGACAAATAAAAATGCGCAAAAAACATGATGAGTATTACATAAGAGAGCGTATATAGCGGTTCACCCCAGGCAAAGAGTTTCGCGAATTTCTCGACCGTCTGCCCGACCACATTATTCTTAGAAATAAATAGCCCGATGGTCTGAGGAAAAGTAAGAATCGACACGGCAAAAATAATGGGCATGACGCCGCCGCTGTTGACCTTCAGGGGCAGGTGTGTGGAGACGCCGCCCATCACTTTCCGTCCCACAATGCGTCGCGCGTATTGAATCGGAATGCGCCGTTCACCGCGCTCGACCATCACGATAAAAGCTACGATCACGAGCATGAACGCCAGCAACACCAGGACCAGGGGGAAGCTCCACGTCCTGCTCACAAAGACTTTGTCATACAGGTCGCCGATGGCCCGCGGCAGACCCACGACGATACCCGCGAAGATCAGTAAGGACATTCCATTGCCGATACCTCGCGCGGTGATCTGTTCGCCCAGAAACATGACGAAGAGCGACCCGGTGGTGAGAGTCAGCATGGTCTGGACGATAAAGGCCGGCCCGGGATTAGTGACCAGCGGAGTGCCCGCCGACGTGGCGCGCTGCAAAGTCAGGGCGATGCTGAAGGCTTGGAACGCACTGATGCCCACCGTCAGGAATCGCGTATATTGGGTAATCTTGCGACGTCCCAGTTCGCCTTCCTTCTTCAGTTTCTCGAGGTGAGGGAAAACGACCGTCAGGAGCTGGAGAATAATCGATGCCGTGATGTACGGCATGATGCCAAGCGCCAGCACCGTCAGGCGGCGCAAGGCGCCTCCGGAGAACATGGACAAGAGGCCCAGCAGACCCCCCGCCAGGTTGTCGAAAGCCTGCTCGAAAACCAATCCGTTGATCCCCGGAGTCGGAATAAAAGATCCTAGCCGGTAAAGCGCGAGCATCAAGATCGTAAAGAGAATCCGCTTCCGTAGATCCGGAATCTCAACGATGCTCTTGAGTTGCTCCATCATGCCCGGATTACCTCAGCCGAGCCACCGGCCTTCTGGATCTTCTCCAGGGCGGGCTTCGAGAAGTGGTGAGCCGAAATCTTGAGGGCCGACTTCAATTCGCCGTTCCCCAGAATTTTCAGGCCGTCGCCCAGCTTCTTGACGAGGCCCTTCTCCATCAGGAACTCAGGGGTTATCGCTTGCTCTGGGTTGAACTCTGCCAAGTCCCCGAGATTAATAATGGCGTACTGCTTCTTGAAGATGTTCGTAAAGCCGCGCTTCGGCAAGCGCCGCTGCAGGGGCATCTGACCGCCTTCAAAACCAGGACGAATGCCCGAGCCGGTGCGGGAATGCTGGCCCTTGCTGCCGCGTGTCGCAGTCTTGCCGTGTCCCGACCCGATGCCCAGGCCAATGCGCTTGCGGCGCTTGTTAGCTCCGCGAGGGGGACGAAGTGATCCGATATGAGTGCCCATAGTCTTTCTACCTATTTCTTGCCTGCCTTGGTTGGCTTGGCAGCCTTCGCAGCCGGCTTGGCCTTTTTCGTTTCGCCCTTCTTGGCCGCCTTTTCACTCTTGTCCTTGGTCGCCGCCCCTTTCGTTGATTTCTTGGGCTTGGCCGGTGCGGGAACCTCTGGAGCTGCTGCCGTAACTTCCGGCGCTGCTTGTTCCTGAGCTGGCCCGGACGGCCCGGGCTTCTCAGCCGGCGCTGCCGCCGGAGTCGCCGCTACCGGAGGGTGAATCGTGTACTCAGGAATCGCAGTCCAAATCGTATCCTCTTCAGGCTTTGCAACGATCGCCACCATATGAGGGATGCTCGCGACCAACCCGCGATTCTGGGGCGTGTCCTGCCGCTCCACGATCTGATTCAACCGTCGCAAGCCCAGGCTTCGCACGTTGGCCTTCTGCCGGCGCGTAAACGCGATGCCACTCCGAACCCACTTAACGTGAATTGTCGCCTTTTCCGTCACAGTTATTTCCAACCTCTAGATTTCGTCTACCGTCTTGCCGCGCCGGGCCGCAACCTCTTCGGCGTTGCGCAGTTTTATCAGGGCATCCATGGTGGCCTTGACCACGTTATGAGGATTCGTCGTGCCGAGCGATTTGGTCAGGACGTTTTGAACGCCTGCCGCCTCAACCACAGCCCGCACCGGCCCGCCAGCAATCACTCCCGTACCTTCCGGAGCCGGCTTGAGCAGGACCCGCCCCGCCCCGTAGCGTCCCAGAGTAATGTGAGGGATCGTGGTGGCGGTAATGTTCACCCTCACCAGCGATTTTTTCGCAGCCTCAATCGCCTTGCGGATGGCCATGGGCACTTCACGCGCCTTGCCGGAACCATAGCCGACTGTGCCCGCGCCATCCCCCACCACGACGAGTGCCGAAAAGCTGAGGTTCTTGCCGCCTTTCACCACCTTGGTGACGCGGTTGATGGAAACCACCTGATCTTTCAGTTGCACCGTATTGGGATCAATCCGATTCGCCACCTTTTTTGCTCCCTAAAATTGCAGACCGGCTTCGCGAGCCGCGTCCGCCAGCGCCTTGATGCGGCCGTGGTAGGCATAGCCCCCGCGGTCGAAAACCACTCGGGATACCCCCGCCTGCTTGGCGCGCTCAGCAACAATCTTGCCCACGCTTTTCGCCGCCGCCACGTTGCCCCCGGTCTTGAGGGTCTTGCGAACCTCTTTGTCCAGACTGGAAGCCGAAGCCAGCGTGAGCCCGCGTGAGTCGTCGATGACCTGGACGTAGATATGGCCTAAAGATCGATACACATTCAGTCGCGGCACCTCGGTGCGGCCCGCCACGCGACGCCGTATCCGGTTGTGGACCCGCTGCCGTGCTGCGTTTTTCGAAGCCAACTTCAGCATAGGATGTTGGGTGCTCCCCGCTCTCTTATTGCTTGGCTGCGCCGGCCGCCGCCACCGCCTTGCCAACCTTCTTCTTCAGGCGCTCGCCGGTGTAGCGGACCCCTTTGTTCTTGTAGGGATCGGGCGGGCGCAAACTGCGAATTTTGGCCGCCACCTGGCCCACCTGCTGCTTGTCCACTCCACTCACCACCAGGTGCGTCTGCTTTTCGACTGCGATCGAGACCCCGTCAGGAATTGGGAAATCGATGGCATGGGAATAGCCAAGCGTAAACTGCACGACGCGGCCCTTCAGTTCGGCACGATAACCAATACCCACGATATCCAGATGTTTGTCGAAACCCTTCGTGACTCCCTGCACAGCGTTCGCGAGCAGCGCGCGCGCCAGCCCGTGCAGGGCAGCGTGTTCATCGTCCTCGCGCACAAGCTGCAGGCGCCCGTCCTGTGTCTCGAGGCGAATGCCACCGGGAACCAGTACCCGCAACGTTCCCTTGGGCCCTTTGACTGCCAACTCAGAACCCTCCGGGCTGATCGAAACCCCGGATGGAACATCGATTATTTTTCGTCCGATTCGCGACATAACCTTGCACCTGGATCCAGAAACCGCTGGGGCACTCGAGGCCTCATCCTCCGCATCCCAAACCGAGTGCGGGGCCAAAACATCAAGTGACCGAACAAAGCACTTCCCCGCCCACGCCCGACCGACGCGCCGCCTTACCGGTCATCAAGCCCTGGGGTGTGGTCAGGATGTTGACTCCCATTCCGCCCATCACCTTCGGAATCTCGTCCGCGCCGACATAGACGCGGCGGCCGGGCCGCGAAACACGGTCGATTGTTGTGATGACGCTTTCGCCATCCGGCGTATAGCGGAGAAACACGCGCAAGACTTTCTTCTTGCCCTCATCCGCGACCTTGTAATTGGCGATGTAGCCCTCTTCCTTCAGGATTCGAGCCAATTCCACTTTCAATTTGGCGGATGGCATATCCACGCGCGGGTGGCGGGCGCCAAGCCCGTTCCGTATTCGCGTGAGCATGTCCGCTATGGGATCTGTGATCGCTGACATAAAACTCCCGAAAACGATGAATCCGTTACCGCCGTCCTACCAGCTACCCTTTACTACGCCGGGAACATCCCCTTTTAGTGCGAGCTGCCGGAAGCACAGGCGGCACAACTTGAACTTGCGGAGATAACCTCGCGGCCGACCGCAGATCAGGCAACGGTTGCGGTGCCGGATCTTGTATTTCGGCTTCTTCACCAGCTTGGCCATCATCGAAGTACGAGCCACGGATTAGCCTCCTGCCTTCTCGGTGCCCTGGGCGGCCGCCTGGCGCCGCTGCGCCTCGGCGCGAAAGGGCATCCCAAAATGCCGCAGCAGTGCCAGCGCTTCGGCATCGGTGCGCGCATCGGTCACAATCGAAATGTTCATGCCCTTGACCTTCTCCACTTTGGAGTAGTCGATTTCGGGGAAAACGAGTTGGTCGCGCAGCCCCAGCGTGTAGCTCCCCCGGCCGTCAAATGACCGGGTCGACAATCCCCGAAAGTCGCGCACGCGGGGCAGGGCCACATTTAAGAGGCGGTCAACAAACTCGTACATGCGGTCTCCCCGCAGAGTCACCATTGCCCCAATGGGCATGTTCTTGCGCAGCTTGAAATTCGCAATCGATTTCCGCGCCCGAGTGATGACCGGCTTCTGGCCGGTGATCTGGCCCAGCTCCGCCGAGGCCGAATCCAGCAGCTTGGCGTTCTGAATGGCCTCGCCCAGCCCCATGTTCACAACCACCTTGCGCAGGCGGGGAACAGCCATGGGGTTCGTGTAGCTGAGCTCCTTCATCAGCGCGGGAACGATTTCCTTGCGATAACGCTCTTTAAGTCGCGGCACCATAAGGCTTTTTTCGATGTCTCCCTTACCGGTCCAGGACCTTTTCACATTTGGCGCAGAGGCGAACCGTCACGACCTTCTTGCCTTCCGCCTTCTTGCGCTTTTGAATACGCGTCGGTCCACACTCGTCGCAAATCAACGCCACATTGGAAATAGCGATGGGCCCTTCTTTTTCGAGGATCCCGCCGCGAATCTGTTTGGCAGGATTGGGCTTGGTATGCCTCTTCACCATATTGACGTGTTCGACGAAAACACGCTTGGCGCTCGGCAAAACTTCCAGGACCCGGCCGCTCTTGCCCTTGTCGCGTCCGGCCAACACCTGAACCTGATCGTTCTTACGAATATCCAGTGAGAATGCCATTACAAAACCTCTGGCGCCAGAGAAACAATCTTTAGAAACTTCTTTTCGCGCAACTCGCGGGCAACAGGACCGAATACGCGCGTCCCCACCGGCTCACCGGCGTCGTTGATCAGCACCGCGGCGTTTTCATCGAAGCGGATGTAGCTGCCATCACGGCGGCGCTGCTCTTTGCGCATCCGAACGATGACGGCCTTCACAACCTTGCCCTTGGGGACGGCACTGTCGGGCGCGGCCTCTTTTACCGACGCCGTAACCACATCTCCCAAGGCCGCCTGCAATCCCACGTCGCCACCCACGGGCAGAATACAGGCGAGCTTGCGGGCGCCGGAATTATCGGCCACCTGAAGGATGGTTCTCATCCCAATCATACGACACTCTCCGATACCGGGGCGGACTGCGTCGCCTTAGCCAGTACGGCCACGACTCGCCAGCGCTTGCGACTGCTCAAAGGCCGCGTTTCCTGAATCCGAACCGTGTCACCCACCTGGCACTGATTCTTCTCGTCGTGAGCCAGGAAGCTCTTCGAAGACCGGACCACTCGCTTGTAGAGGGGGTGGGTGGTCTGGCGGTCCACCGTGACGACCACGGTCTTCTGCATCTTGTTGCTGGTGACGACTCCGACTTTTTCCTGACGTGTTGTGTTCATAACCTTCTTGAATTCCCCGCGCGATACGCTACGCCTTCTTGGCGGTCCCCTTGATTTCCCTCTCGCGCAGGATCGTTTTCACCTTGGCGAGATTTTTGCGGAGTACGCGAATGCCAGGGAGGGTATCCGTCTGACCGCTGGCAAATTGGAACTTGAGCCGGAACAGATGGTCAAGAAACTCACGCTCCTTACCCCGGAGCTCATCCGTGTTCCATTCCCGAATCTTTTCGCCCTTCAGCAGCTTGTCAACCTTCATTCCCTGAACTCCACTGGGTTCTCTTAAGTTATCGCCGTGCGCGCCACAAACTGCGTGGGAAGCGGCAGCTTGTGGCTGGCCAGGCGCATGGCTTCCCGCGCCTCGATCTCTGTCACGCCTTCCATCTCGAACAAGATCCGCCCCGGCTTGACCACCGCCACCCAGAATTCCGGTGCGCCTTTGCCCTTACCCATGCGGGTTTCTGCGGGCTTCTTGGTAACTGGCTTATCGGGAAAAATCCGAATCCAGAGCTTCCCGCCCCGCTTGATAAAGCGCATGATGGCCACGCGGCTGGCTTCGATCTGGCGGTCGGTAATCCAACCCGCCTCCATAACCTTCAGCCCGAAATCACCAAAGGAAAGACTCGAACCGCGCCATGCCTTGCCGCGGCGGCGTCCCCGCTGCTGCTTTCGGTACTTAACTTTGCTCGGCATCAACATATTCTTCTTCTCGTCTTCACAGCACCGCTAGCCGGCGATTCATTCCTGCTCAAGGCGAACCGCCTTGAACTGCCGGTCTCTTTATGCCGCGGTCGCGGGCACAGGCTCTGCCACGCGCTCTCGGACCTTTCTCTCCTGCAGGATCTCACCATTGAAAACCCAACACTTCACGCCGATAATGCCGTAAGTCGTCATGGCCTCAGCCAGTCCGTAATCAATGTCGGCGCGCAGGGTGTGCAACGGAAGCCGTCCTTGAAGGTACCATTCAGTCCGGGCGATTTCCGCCCCGTTCAGGCGGCCAGCGCAACGCACTTTGATTCCTTTGCAGCCGAACCGCAGCGCGGAGTCCACCGCCTTGCGCATGGCGCGCCGGAAAGCCACGCGCTTCTCGAGTTGCAGGCAAATCGACTCGGCCACAAGCTGAGCGTTCAATTCCGGCCGGTGCACTTCCTGAATATTGATGGGCAGCACCTCGCGGCCGGTCCGCTTTTGAAGTTCCTGGCGCAGGCGATCGATCTCGGCGCCCTTGCGACCAATAATGATTCCCGGTCGTGCCGTATGAATCGTGATCTTAAGCTTGTTGCCCGGCCGCTCGACTTCGATCGAGGCAACGCCCGCGCTGCGCAACTGGTCCTTGAGCTGCTTCTTCAGCTCGAGATCCTCGTGGAGAAGTTGGGCATAGTCCTTTTTGGCGAACCACCGCGACTTCCACGTCTTGTTGTACCCGAGGCGGAATCCGTAAGGATGAACCTTTTGACCCACCTGCTCCTCCTCGATCCGCCTAAGGCGGACCCACTTCAGGAATAACTTCAATTCCGGTGCCGGGCCGCTCACCATGCCCGCTCGCCGGATTACTCGGACGAATCCTCCACCACCAGGGTGATGTGACTCATTCGCCGCTGGTAGCGGTAGGCTCGCCCCATGGGCGCGGGGCGAATTCGTTTCGCCCGTGGGCCTTCATTGACGTAGGCACCCGAAACGATCAGCCGGTCTACGTCAACGTTCTCGGCCTTCTGTTCGGCATTGGCAATCGCCGATCGCAAAATCTTCGCGATCTCCTGCGAGGCCCGCTTCTTGGTGAAACGCAGAATATTAATCGCTTCGCCTGCGCTCTTGCCGCGGATCAAGTCCACGACCAGCCGCGCCTTCTGCGCCGAAACTCTGATGTATTTTGCTGTGGCTCGTGCTTCCATCGACTATTCCCAAAGACAGAATCGGCTCTCGCCGGACAACTAGCTTGCCGGAGCGGCCGGCTTCGCTGCCGCAGCAGGCACCGCCGCCGGTGCTACCGTGGCGGACCTTTCGGCTGCCGCTTTGGCGCCGTGACCTCTGAACGCCCGGGTCGGCGAGAATTCTCCCAGCTTGTGGCCGACCATACTCTCCGTGATATAAACGGGGATAAATTTCTTCCCGTTGTGGACAGCAATCGTGTGCCCGACCATCTCCGGCACGATCGTCGAACGCCGCGACCACGTCTTGATGACCTTCTTTTCGAACTTGCGGTTCAGCAATTCGACCTTGCGCATCAAGTGGTCATCTACGAACGGACCCTTTTTCAACGACCTGCCCAAATTGCCCTCCTACTTCCTCTCACGCCGCTTGACGATGAACTTGTCGGTCAGTTTATTGTTCCGCGTCTTGTAGCCCCGCGTGGGCTTGCCCCAGGGCGTGACCGGATTCCGCCCGCCGGAAGTCTTGCCTTCCCCGCCGCCCAGCGGGTGATCCACGGGGTTCATGGCCACACCTCGCACGGTGGGCCGAATGCCCATCCAACGCTTGCGCCCCGCCTTGCCAATTGTGATGTTTTCGTGGTCCAGATTTCCAACCTGGCCGACGGTAGCGGTGCAGTCCATGAGAATCTTACGAACCTCGCCGGAGGGCAGGCGAACTTGCGCGTATTCGCCTTCCTTGGCAAGTAACTGCGCCGCCCCACCCGCGGAACGAACCAACTGGCCGCCCTTGCCGGGCCGCATTTCGATGTTGTGAATCATCGTGCCCGCGGGGATATTCTTGAGCGGCAGGCAGTTGCCCACGACAATATCAGCCTCCGGCCCCGCCAGAACCTTGTCGCCAACCTTCAGCCCGAGAGGATGAAGGATGTAGCGCTTGTCGCCGTCCGCATAGTGCAGCAAAGAGATGAAAGCCGAGCGGTTGGGGTCATATTCGATGGAAGCCACGCGCGCGGGGATTCCCACCTTGTCGCGCTTGAAATCGATCACGCGGTACATGCGCTTGTGGCCGCCGCCCCGGTGCCAGATCGTCAATTCACCCTGGTTATTGCGGCCGGAAATGCGCTGCTTGGGCTCCAGAAGGGGCCTATACGGCGTCGAGGTCGTAATCTCCTCGAAGGTGAGGCCTGTCTGGAACCGTCGTGTTTCCGTGTAGGGTCGATACGTTTTGATTCCCATAACACCTTCAAATGATGACTGCTGAACCTTGAATGCTGCGCCGATTCGGAACGGGTGTCAGATCACCATTCAGCGTTCATCATTCATCGTTCTCTTACGCGTTGTCCGCGTACTCCGGCATCTTTTCGCCGGCCTTGAGCTTGACAAACGCCTTCTTCCAATCGGGGCGATGGCCCACCAGGCGGCCCCGCCGCCGCGTTTTACCGTGAAAAATCGCCGTGCGCACGGAATCCACTTTCACCTTGAAGATCTTCTGAACGGCATCGCGGATCTCCGGCTTGGTAGCATGGGGATTGACCAGGAAACAGAGCGTCCGGGCAATTTCCTTGGCATCCATGCTCTTCTCAGTGATGACGGGTTTCTTCAAAACTTGATAAGGGTTTCTGGTCATCGCAGCGACTCCTGCAGGCGCGTCAGAGCGCCTTCCGAGATCAACAACCCATCGTGACTGAGCACGTGATAAGCGTGGATCTCGTGGTGACGAAGCAGGTCGCAGCCCGGGATATTGCGTGAAGACAAATTGAGTGTCCGATTGGAGCGCTCGCTGACCACCAGAACCGTCTTCCCCAAACCCAGAAGGCGAAGAGCCCCAACAAACGTCTTGGTCTTGGGCTCCTTCAAATCAAACTGATCAACCACCGTCAGCTTCTTCTCCTGGAACTTTATCGCCAAGGCGGAACGGAGAGCGCCGAGCAGCATCTTCTTCGGCATGTTATAGGAATAATCACGGGGAACCGGACCGTGAGCGATCGAGCCATGCCGCCAGAGCGAACTGCGAATGCTGCCTACGCGGGCGCGGCCCGTGCCCTTCTGC
>Ga0315281_10014806_pt1 | contig 10488 bp, 13 predicted proteins | sample YL17G07_0_MG_FD_204540 | JGI IMG/M metagenome (GOLD analysis project Ga0315281, IMG submission 204540) | Sediment microbial communities from Yellowstone Lake, YNP, Wyoming, USA - YL17G07_0 | ecosystem: Environmental > Aquatic > Freshwater > Lake > Sediment | place: USA: Wyoming | collected...
GCCCGCTTCCAGCGCTTCGTACGCGGTGTCTGTGTTCCAGCCGCAGTCGACCAGCACGGTGTCGCCGCCGTGCCGGATGAGGTAGGGCAGCACGTAGGGGAGACCCTTCGTGACGCGCGGGTGCTCTTGGAGCTGATGCCTCAGGGCCTTTGCGTCTTCGATGCTGAATTGGGGGAAAGGAGTGAGGAGTTGGTAGATGCCTTCGAGGATCTGCACGGGGGCCATCCTACCGTCCCCCGGCGCGACGGCAAAATCCGTGGCCGCCTTCTCGCAGACCTCAGCCCAGCGGGGGTGTGGCCCCGAGCACTTCTCCGGGGGCTCCCGCCTGCCCTGGTTCAGTCCGGGTCACCGCCAGCACGGCTTCGAACGAGGCGATCGCGACCTCGATCTGCGAGTCGTCGGGTACCCGCGTGGTCAGCGCCTGCAGCGCGATGTTCGGGATGAACATGGCGTGCACGAAGAAGTTGCCTCCGAACCGCGCGCCGAGGCGAAGCACCTCGTAGCTCAACCCCGCGATCGGTGGGATGAAAACGATCCGCGACCCGGTCCGCACGAGAATCCCTTCGTCCACCAGCAGGTCGAACACGAAGAACGTGACCAGCGCCACGGCCACCACGATCAGCAGGAAGCTCGTCCCGCAACGGGTGTGCTCCTTGGGGAACGGCCGCACGGCGTCAACGGTCAGCGGCCGGCCCGCTTCGTACGCGTGGATCGTCATGTGCTCGGCGCCGTGGTACTGGAAGACACGCTTGATTTCGGCCACGCGCCCAATCAGCCAGATGTACCCTACGAACAGCCCGAGCCTGATGGCGCCTTCGACCGCCACGATGACGGCGCGGTGCGCGTCCAGCCGGTCCAGCAGGTTCGCCAGCAGGATAGGGCCGGCGAAGAACACGCCCACCACGAAGACGAGCGCGAGCGCCATCGTCCCCCAGAACACCTTCTCCGGGAACTCGGCCTGGCTCGCTGTACCGTCTTCGTTGGGGGGCTCTTCGAAGGCGACGCGCGAAGAGTACGCGAGCGCCCGCATGCCCAGTGCCATGGTCTCCCAGAGCACCACCATGCCCCGGATGAGCGGCACACGCCGCAACCGGCCCGTGTAGATCCCCGAAAGGCGCTCCGCGTGCGTCACGATCTGGCCGCCCGGGTGGCGCACTGCCACGGCCATGTGTTGCGGCCCGCGGATCATCACCCCTTCCATCACGGCCTGCCCGCCGTAATAGAGGTTGGAGATGTCCGGGCTGTGCGGCTGATTCGTCATGAAACGAAGAGGGGCGCCCGTTGGGCGCCCCGTGCTTTCCGCCGCTGCAGGCTAATTCGCCGGGCGCGCATAGCGCCGGTTGAATCGCTCCACGCGACCAGCCGTGTCGATGATGCGCTGCTCACCGGTGAAGAACGGGTGGCAGAGGTTGCAGACGTCCAGGTGCATCGTTGCACGCGTGGAACGCGTCAGGATGTCGTTCCCGCAGGTGCAATGGATGGTGGCCGCTTCGTACTTGGGGTGGATTGTGGGCTTCACCGGTGGTTCCTCCCTGAGCTCGCTCGCCCGCTCACGCGCTGGTGGCGGCGTAGACGCTGATCTTCTTGCGCCGGCCCTTGGCGAAGGGCTCGAACTTCACCTGGCCGTCGATCAGCGAAAAGATGGTGTAGTCGCGGCCCAGGCCCACGTTGTTCCCGGGATGGAACCGCGTGCCCCGTTGCCGCAGGATGATGTTCCCGGGCTTCACCACTTCGCCGTCGAAGTGCTTCACGCCCAGCCGCTGGCTGTTCGAGTCGCGGCCGTTCTTGGAGCTGCTGACGCCCTTTTTGTGTGCCATGTGTGCCTAACCCTTCGTGATCGACTCGACCACCAGCCGGGTCACGTGCTGGCGGTGGCCGAAGGTGCGGCGGTACCGCACCTTGTTCTTGTACTTCATGAACCGGATCTTCGGCGCCTTGCCGTGCTGGGCAATGCGCGCGGTGAGGGTGGCGCCCGCGACCAGCGGCTTGCCGATGGTCACGTCCAGGCCGTCGAGCACCGCCAGCACTTCATCGAAGGTGACGGTGTCCCCGGGCTCCCCCGCGAGGTGGCCTACCTCGAATTCCTGCCCCTCGATGAGGCGCATCTGTCGCCCGTCGGCGCGCACAATCGCTTCCATGAATAACTCCCAGGCCGTCCGTGGACAGTCTTTCAGTCTAGGGTGCAGTGGCTGCTGCGGTCAATCGAATGCGGTCGCCGTCAGGGCTGGCCGCCGTCGGCCCGCGTCTGGCTGCCGCCTTCCCATGCAAGCCCGGGGGCTGGCTTGGGCTCGAAGCTGGGCCGGCGCGGCGCCTCTTCCGTGGCCCGTGGCGCTGGCGGCTCCGGCCGTGACTGGGTGTCACCCGGGGGTGGCCACGGCTCGGTCGGGTCGCTCTTGAGCAGTTTCGTCAGGGTCTCGCCTTCCAGCGTTTCGACTTCCAGCAGCACGGTCGCGAGCTTGTCGAGCACGTCGCGGTGCTCGCGCAGGACGTTGCGTGCGCGCTCCTGCGCCTCTTCGATGAGCCGCCGTACTTCGTCGTCGATCTCCTCGGCGATCTTCTCGCTGTAGTTCCTCGTCTCCGAAATCTCGCGGCCGAGGAACACCAGCTCTTCGCTGCGCCCGAACGTCCGCGGGCCAAGCCGCTCGCTCATGCCCCAGCGCGTGACCATCGCGCGGGCAATGCGCGTCACCTGCTCGATGTCGTTCGAAGGGCCGGTCGAGGCTTCCCCAAAGACGAGCTCCTCAGCCGCGTGGCCGCCGAGGGCCGTGCACAACTGGTCGCGGAACATGCTCGGTGTGCGGTAATGCGACTCTTCGTCCGGGAGGAACCGGGTATAGCCACCCGCCATGCCGCGGGAGACGATCGTCACCTTGTGGGGCGGGTCGTGGTGCGCCATGTAATGCGAGACCACGGTGTGGCCGCCCTCGTGATAGGCCGTCAGCTTCTTCTCGTGGGGGCTCATTACCCGGCTCTTGCGCTCGGGTCCCGCGATTACGCGGTCCACGGCCTCTTCGAACTCGTCCATCGTGATGATCTTCTTGTTGCGCCGCGCTGCGAGGATCGCGGCCTCGTTCACGAGGTTCGCCAGGTCTGCGCCGCTGAAGCCTGGAGTCGACTTCGCGAGCGTCGGCACCGCCACGTCCTCGCCGATGGGCTTGCCCTTGGTGTGCACAGCGAGGATCGCCTCGCGGCCCTTCACGTCGGGCGCGTCGAGCACGACCTTGCGGTCGAAGCGGCCGGGACGAAGCAGCGCAGGGTCGAGAATGTCGGGCCGGTTCGTAGCCGCGATCACGATCACGTTTGTCCCTGTGTCGAAGCCGTCCATCTCCACCAGGATCTGGTTCAGGGTCTGCTCGCGCTCGTCGTGTGAGCCGCCGAGGCCCGCGCCGCGCTGGCGGCCGACCGCGTCGATCTCGTCCACGAACACGATGCAGGGAGCGTTCTTCTTCGCCTGCTCGAACAGGTCGCGCACGCGGCTCGCGCCCACGCCCACGAACATCTCCACGAACTCAGAACCGGAGATGCTGAAGAAGGGCACGCCCGCTTCGCCGGCGACCGCGCGCGAAAGCAGCGTCTTGCCGGTGCCCGGCGGGCCCACGAGCAGCACGCCCTTGGGGATGCGCGCACCGAGCGCGGCAAACTTCTCGGGGTACTTCAGGAACTCCACGACCTCGGCGAGCTCTTCCTTGGCTTCGTCCACCCCGGCCACGTCGTTGAAGGTGACCGTCACCTTGCTCCCGGTGAAGAGGCGCGCTCGGCTCTTGCCGAAGCTCATCGCCTGCGAGTTCGAGCCCTGCGCCTGCCGCATGATCAGCAGCAGGAAGAGGCCGAAGAGCAGGAACGGCAGGAGGTTGAGCAGCAGTCCCAGCCACGGACCGAAGCCGCCGCTGTCCTTGTATTCCAGGTCGACGCCCGGGTTGCCCTGTCCCCCGGACTTGAGCGGGATCTTTTCGTCAAGAAGCAGCTTGTCGAGGTCGCTATTCGGCCCGACCTTGGAGGTCATGACCTTGACCTTGGTGCCCGTCTTCTCGTAGTAGGTGACCGTCAGGTCGCGTCCGTCGACTTCGATCTTCTGGACAGCGCCCGCCTTGACGTCGGTGATGACCTGCCCGAAGGCCTCCTTCGGGTGGTCGTCGCCACTCGAGAAGAACGCGAACACAATCGCGATGACCGCGACCAGGATCAGGAGGTAGATGAAGCTGTTACGAAGCCATCGGGAATACAATCAATCACTCCGTGGGCGGGCGCGGGCCGCACCTGTCAATTGAGTATAGCAGATGGGTCCAGCCCCTTCGGGCGGCACACGTAAGCGCGCCTTTCACGGCCTCTGCCTCTTGAGAGTCGGCAACGGCGGCCGCGTGCGTCAGGCCGCTTCGGCACAGTTCGCGTGTCGGCCAGGCGCCCGGCGCTCAGCGCAAGGCGAGCGCGGCGGCCTTGACCTCGTCGATTGTCAGATGGCCGCCCTGGATGTGGATGAAGTACGTCTTCTTGTCGGTGAAGAGCGTGTACGTCCAGTAGGTGGGCCCGCCGCCGGAGTCCCAGGCCTCCACGCCATCGACCCCAACGTCCATCTTCCGGGTAGGGTCCGGGTGGGCCGGGTCGTCGCCGCCTGTCGCATTCGCGGGGCCGGTGAAGCGCAGGTTGTGCTCCTCCACGAAAATGACGCTAATGAGTTCGCCATCCTTCGAGCGGAGCACGTAGCGGAGCCGGGCGCTCGTGGGGAGGCCGGGCTGGGTCGAGATGGTCACGCCTTCGAGGCGACGGCCCCCCGTCGTGAAGACGGCCACGGGCTTCACTGGGAAGCCCGTCCGGGAAGAGGCGACCTCCAAGACGTCGTTCTCTTTCCCGGTAGTCACGAGGATGTCCTCGTCCTTCACTTCCCCCACCGCGGGAGCGGCGGAGCCGGAATCGTGGAGCCGGGACTGGACCAGGAACGCCGCCCCGATCCCGACCGCGATGGCCGCCAACAGGGCTGCCACAGAGAGTGCCAAACGTCGTTTCGCCGTCGAGGCTGCACGTTTCCGTGGGGTGAGGAGCGACGTGGGTGAGAACGTCGGATCTGGTGCTTCACCAGTGTGACCCTGGATCGAATCCAACGAACTTGCAGGGTCCCGCTCGAGACCGCCCCCGCACATGCGCACCTTCTAGGCGTCGGCCCGGGCGTTGTCAACCCGACGCGTTGCCGCGGCTACCGTCCGAACGCGCCTGCCTGTTACCATGCCCGGCGGTGCCCACGCAGCACTCAGTACTCAGTACTCAGGACTCGTCGATGAAGCTCGCGTTCGTTGGAGGCACCGGCCCCGAGGGCCTCGGCCTCGCAATCAGGCTCGCCCACGCCGGGCACGCGGTCGCCATCGGCTCGCGCTCCACGGAGCGCGGCGAAGAAGGCGCCGCCAAGGTCCGCGAGGCGGTCCCCAACGCGGTCGCCACCGGCGGCGCCAACGCGGACGTGGTCGCCGACGCCGACGTCGTCTTCCTCACGTTCCCCTACAGCGGCCAGCAGCCCACCCTCGAAGCCCTCGGCCCCGCGCTCGACGGCAAGATCGTCTGCAACGTGGTCGCTCCGCTCGAGTTCCAGCAGGGTGTGGGCGCGGTCGCAACCAATGTGCCCGGCAACAGCGCCCTCCAGGAGTCGATGGCCCAGCTCCCCAACAGCCGCGTGGTCTCCGCCTTCCAGAACATGAGCGCCGAGGAGCTCCAACACGCCGGCCATCCCATCAACTGCGACGTGCTCGTCTGTGGCCGCGACGCCGAGGCCAAGCAGGTCGTCATCGGCCTCGCGAACCAGATCGAAGGCGCCCGTGGCGTCGACGCCGGCGGCCCGTCCCAGAGCCGCTACGTCGAGATGCTCACCTCCCTCCTCATCAACCTCAACCGCAAGCACAAAACCCAGACGAGCATCAAGCTGGTCGGGCTCTAGCCTTCCATGGAGAGGGTCGCAAACGGCACCTGCAACATCTGGTTCGAATCCATGAGCGACGGGCCGCCCGTGGTCATGGTGTACGGCATCGGCAACAACAGCCGCCGGTGGTGGACCGAGTTTCCGCGCCTGCTCGCCGGCCGCTACCGTCTCACCATGATGGACAACCGCGGCGTCGGCTACAGCGACCGCCCGCACGAGGCCTGGACCATGGCCGACATGGTTGCAGACGTCCACGCCGTGGTCGAAGCAGCCGGCCTCGACACGTTCCACTTGCTGGGCTGCTCGCTCGGGTCGAGCGTCGTCCGCCACTACGCCCTCGCGCACGGCGAGCGGCTGCGGTCGCTCAGCCTCCTTTGCCCGCCCAACGGCACGCCAGCCACCGAGGCCGACATGAAGCTCGGCATCATGTGGGACCCGGCGAAGCCCCGCGTCGAATCCGAGCGCGCCTCCTGGGTGGTCGTCCACCCCGAAGACTGGGCAGCCGCGCACGAAGCAGAACTGCTCGCGGACTTCGAACGGTCGGAGGCGGAGCGCACGCCGGGCCGTACCTTCCACCACCAGATGCAGTCCGTGGCGGGCGCCGGCGACCCGAACCCGGGACTGAACGCCTTCGATTGGCCCGTCCTCATCCTCCATGGAACCGCCGACCGCCTCGTGCCACCCAAGAATGCCGAGACCCTTAAGGCGGCGGTGCCGCGCGCACGCCTCGAATGGCTCGTCGGCGCGAGCCACACGTTCTGGCAGCACGACCCGGCCGGGGCGGCGGACGCTGTGTTGCGCTTCCTCGACGCCGCGGAAGCGGCAAGCGGAGGGGAATGATGCCCGGCTTGCAGATCTTCGGAGTCCCCGGCCTGCCTGAGATCACGCGCGGCGCCGACATCGCCACCCTCGCGGTCGACGCGCTGCAGGCCGCAGGCACGCCCCTCGCCAGCGGCGACGTTCTCGTCGTCACCTCCAAAATCGTCTCGAAGGCGGAAGGGCAGACCGTCAGGCTCGACGAGGTGGAGGTTTCGACATTTGCCCGGCGCTACGCCGAGCAGTGGGAGAAGGAGCCCGCGATCATCGAGCTCGTCCTGCGCGAAGCGCGCCGCGTGGTTCGCCAGGTCGGTCCCGTCATGATCACCGAGACCCACCACGGTTTCGTCTGCGCCAACAGCGGTGTCGACCAGTCGAGCTCGGGCGGGCACGGCCTCGCCGTCCTCCTGCCGCGCGACCCCGACGCGAGTGCGCGCGCCATGCGCGACACCCTCCGCAAGCGGGGCCTCGACGTCGCGGTCATCGTCTCCGACACCTTCGGCCGACCCTGGCGCGAAGGCCAGACCGACATTGCGATCGGCATCGCCGGCATGAACCCGATCCTCAGCTACATCGGCCAGGTCGACCCGCACGGCCACGAGTTCCGCGTCCAGGCCCTCTGCACAGCGGACGAGATCGCCGGCGCGGCCGAGCTGGTCAAGGGCAACCTCAGCCGCGTCCCCGCCGCCGTCGTGCGCGGGCACGCCTGGGAGCGCGACGAAGAGGCCACGATGAAGCTGGTCCTGCGCGAGAGCGAGCGCGACCTCTTCCGCTGAGGCCGGGCACCTACCGTCCGGGCCAGGCGACTCGGACGACGCCTTGCGCGCGCTCGTACTGCTCGCGGTCGAAGGTCACCAGCACGTCGTCGAATTCCTTGGCGAGGGCGACGTACACAGCATCGCAGCCCTTGAGGCCGAGCGCGCCTGCCAGCCGGCCGCTCTCCTCTGCCCGAGCCAGGGTCAGGTCGACGAGTACCAATCCCACAAGCGCGAGCATATGCTCGCGCGCCAACTCTGCGTCTGCGGCCTTGCCGGTGGCCCGGCGCACCGCGCCGGCGACCTCGGGCAGCAGGAGCGCGGGAGCCACAAGGTCTGCCCGCGCGAGCATCGCGGGGCGCAGCCAGGCCGAAGCGGCCGCGTGGAAGGGGTCCGTCGGAAGGACCAGGGCCGCACCCACGCTCGCGTCGAGGATGGGCACCTAGCGCCTCTGCTCCGCGACCGCGTCCGCTGCGCTCAGCCCGGCCGGCCAGTGGGACGCGATCTGCTTCCCGATCTCCCCGAGCTCCTCGAACCAGCGGTCGATCTCCGCCCTGCGGGCCAGTTCGGCGTCGTCGTCAGTGAACTTCGAGAGCTTCGCGACCGGTGTGCCGTTCACGGTGATCACGAATTCCGCGCCGTCTCTCACCTCGCGCACGAGCCGTGTGGCCTCGTCCTTCAACTGGCGGATGCCAACCTGTCTGGTTGCTCCAGTGGCTACGTCTCTTCGCACCATGTAGCCATTGTGGCTGAAACCACGCGTGGCTACAAGCACACCTGCGGAGAACTTCACGCTCTCGCCCGCCTGCGCCCCGCCCTGCACCCTTCCCCCGACTTCCCTCTCGGAGCACGTTCGTGCCCGCCCTCCCGTCGTGCTCGCCGGAGACCGACAGCCTTCGCGCCGCCTGCGAATCATCGCCGCCCCGCCGCGCTGGCAGCCTCAGCGCAGGAGTACTCTTCGAGACCGCTTCAGCCGGGCAGCAACGGGCACTTATGGAGTGAAGCCGACCCGCCAACGGTCGCGGAGTATCGACCCCGGCTCGGCGAACGTCAGCCGCACGGTGCCGAGGAGTTGGTTAAAGTCGCTGAACTTGAAGGTCACGAAGGAACTCGCACCCTGGCCGATGTCGCCGGTCGGCGAGCTGCCGGTCTGGGAGCCGGCACCGGCCGGCGGGAGCCGCGTGCCGTCAGGGAGGGTGAGGGTGACGCCATCTGCACTTGGAAAGTATCCGGCCAACGTGAATGCGATCAGCCTCACGGTTGGGCCTTCGAATCCAATGCCGGTCACGACCAACGGCTCGTTGCCCGATGTCGCGACGATATCGCTCGCGTCCACCGCTGCCTTCTCGCCGCCGTTCCCGCTGACGCCCTGGCGCCGGAGCAGGGAGTCGAGGCGGATGTCGACCCAGCGCGCACTGCCATCGCCAGCCGCGGGCGCAACCACGAACTCCATGAATTGAACCTCCAGGGGCGCGCCAAAATCGGTCGGCGGGAAGGAGAAGGTCACCGGTTCGCCCCCGCCACCGGCAATTCGGGCGCCGAACACGGGACCCCCGTTGAAGCTGGCGCCAACCAGCGAGGGAAGAGCGAGCTGCTCGATCCCCGGGGGGCCCTCCAGGGCCACGGTCACGAGCGTTTCGGTGGTGGAGCGCGTCGCGCTGAGCGGCCGGACGGTGACACCTTCGGCCACGGCCGGGGCGCCGGGCGAAAGCGCCTCAACACGCAGTGCCTTAGCGAGATCGGCGGGGGGCTTGAGTTCGAGCACCCAGTTCCCCACAATGCGGCGGGTCCCCTGGCCCTCGTCGACGTCGACGAAGGAAATGACCATCTTGAATGGGCCTGCAGAGCTGACGGGGCGCAGCCGTTGCACGACCGCCGAGCCATTGGCCGTGAGCAGGATACCGGCCCTAAGGTCGGCAGGCGCCAGGTTCCCGGGCACGAATGCCTGGGCGGGGATGCGGACCCGTGCGACCTGGTTCGGGTCCGTGCCAGCGACGCGCGCCGCAAGCTCGACGAAGGTGGCCGTCCCGCTGAACTCCGCTCCCGATACGGCGAGGGTCACGCCGCCCGATTCCGCGGTCACGTCCTGCGGGGAAGTCAGCGGTGGGGCGCTGCCGCCCTGCCTGTCGTCGCCTGCCAGAGCCAGGGCGATGGAAACTGCAGCCACCGCGCTGATGGCGGCAACGGCTCCAACCTGAAGTATGCGGCGCATTAGTACTGCGCTCCAAGGAAGAATCCGGAGGTCGCATTGTGATACATCGCGCCCGCCACCATCGCACCATACCAGAACGGGTAGGTATCGTTTCCACATTGAGTGGAGACTTCGCAAAGGAAGGTGTAGGCCGCCCCTTGCCCGCCTGATGGGACGTATAGGTCGCCGAAGGAATATGCAACCCTGGATACCCAACCATTGTTGATATCCATCGCGAAACCAGGCTCTTCCTGGTAACTGGACTGCCAGGTGTACCCGCCGGTCCACGCGGGGTACGCCATCATATTCCAGCCGTAGTAGGCCCAACCTACCGATGGAATGCGCGCAGAGAACGAGATCTGAGGAATCGCAACATCGTTGCCGCTCCAGTTCTGCCAGACAAACTGCGTCGTCCGATAGGCGTAATGGGACGAGCCGTAGTTCTTGAGGTAGTACGAGGCAGAGGACCAACTATATGCTCGGGACTTGTCGGGATGAGCATACAAGAATCCTGCCGTGGCCAGGATAGCAGCCAGCAAGATAAGCTGGACCCCGGTGAACTTGCGCGATATCCGGATCATGGTTCTTCTCCTGGCGACGACGCGCTCCGGAGTTTGGTCGGAAGGGATCGTTCGCCCTGCCTTCGAATCATGGCCGCCCGATGCACGGACCGCACTATCCCACTTTGGGGATACCCATCCGGTGCGGTCAGCATGTTCTAGGGCTCACTGCGCCCGCGCCCACTTGAAGCAGGCCTCCGTGCGGTTCTCGGCGTCAAGCTTCACGCAGATCTGATGGACAATGGCTTTCACCCGGTCCGGGCT
>Ga0315281_10014807_pt1 | contig 10487 bp, 11 predicted proteins | sample YL17G07_0_MG_FD_204540 | JGI IMG/M metagenome (GOLD analysis project Ga0315281, IMG submission 204540) | Sediment microbial communities from Yellowstone Lake, YNP, Wyoming, USA - YL17G07_0 | ecosystem: Environmental > Aquatic > Freshwater > Lake > Sediment | place: USA: Wyoming | collected...
CTTGCCTGAAACCGCGATCACTTTCGACTGGCCGTTGTTCGCGTACTTCAGTTCGTCGCCGACCGTGCTCACGCGCAGATTGGCGGGCGAGGTGCCATCCAGCTTTTTCGTCTCCTCGCCGATATAGGTATGCGCCGCGTCGCCGGTGCAATAGACCTGGCCGAGCGTGTTCCGGTCGGTCCATTCATTGGCGATGATGCCGTGGCGGTAGGGATACGTGCCGGTGAGGACGCTGGCGTGCCCCGGCCCGGTCAGCGTCACCGCGTGGCCGTGGTGCGCATTGCCGAACCAGGCGCCCTCGTTCAATAACCGCTGGAAGCCGCCGGGGCCATAGAGATCGCGGTACTTGACCATCTGTTCCTGCGGCAGGCCGTCGATGACGACCACCACCACCAGCGCCGGGCCGCCGGCCGCCCGGACGGCAAGCGCGAAAAACAGACCGAAGAGCAGTGTGGCGAGGCGTAGTGGGTTCATGGCCCGAATATAGCAGGGTAGAATTGCGGTTCTTCGCGCCGCATTGAAACACCGGAGAGATGCCCGAGTGGCCGAAGGGGGCGCCCTGCTAAGGCGTTATACCGGCTTAAACCGGTATCGAGGGTTCGAATCCCTCTCTCTCCGCCACCACATTCCCGACAGAGTTTGAACAGTCGCTGGCAAAGTTGACTGTGCTACCCATTATGGGTATTCTGCTACCCATGGTGGGTAGCCACACTGTCTCCTCTGGCGGGTCACCGTCTCTTTTCAGCAAGACGCGGCAGGCGCTGCTCGAGCTTCTATACGCTCGCGCGGACGAAGAGCACCTGCAGGAGAGCCTGATCCAGCTTGCGGGCCTCGGGCGAGGCACGGTGCAGCGCGAGCTCGAATTCCTCGCTCGGGCAGGAGTCGTACGGCGTACCGTGCGCGGCCGGCAAGTTTACTTCCAGGCGAACTCGGAGTCGCCGATCTATGCGGAACTGCGCGGGCTGGTGGTGAAGACCGGCGGCGTCGCCGACGCCCTGCGGGCAGCGCTCGCACCGCTGGCTGAGCGCATTCGGGTGGCATTCATCTATGGCTCGGTTGCCAAGGGCCAAGAGCGTCGCGCCAGCGATGTGGATGTCATGGTGATCGGCGAAGTTTCGTTTGCGGAAACATCCGAAGCACTGGGGGGGGCGCAGAAATCAATCGGGCGCGAGGTGAACCCTTCAGTCTATGCGCCCGCGGACTTTCGCGCGAAACTCGCCGCCAAACACCATTTTCTGCGTAGCGTGCTGAAAAGCGAAAAAATCTTCCTGATCGGAGACGATCGTGAGCTTGCGAGATTGGCAAAAAAATAGCTGGCTCGTCGAGCACAAGAGCAGCCCGGAAGAGATCGCGGCGCTGTTCGCCATCGTTAAGCGCGATCTTGACAGCGCCAAAGTGGCAGGGCTTGCCGACGACTGGCGGCTCAGCATCGGCTACAACGCGGCGCTCCAGGCAGCTACCGCCGCGCTCGCCGCGTCCGGATTTCGCGCGGCGCGCGAGCAGCACCACTATCGGACCATTCAAAGTCTTGCGCTGACGATCAACTGGCCGGCGGTCAAGGTTGAGCGCTTCGACCGCTTTCGCAAGAAACGCAACATGATCGGCTACGAGACCGCCGGTGTTGTCTCCGAGCAGGAGGTCCGTGAAATGCACGACCTTGCCGTTGGACTGCGCGATGATGTTCTTGCTTGGCTGCGAAAACAGCATCCCAGGCTGGTGGGGCGGTGAAGACGCGAAGAGATCGCCTCGTTGGCTCTCTCCGCCAGCCTCTACCTCGCTAACGGGATTTCCTGCGATTCGCGGCTCGAGCGCAGGATCGCGAGGCAGATTTCCAGCGTCGCCGCCGCCCATTCGCCGTCGTGCACAGGTTGCTTGCCCTCGACCACCGCGGCGTAAAGCTCGTCGATCACCTCGACCCGTGGAATGCCCGGCGAGGCCAGCGCAACGGACCGGCGGCCGGTGTCGTCGCAGATCTCGACCCTGTCGGGCAGCGGCCGCAGGTCCGCCCGGTCGCAGGAGACGATGACGGGCCCGAAGTGCTGGTGGAATTCAGGTCTTGCGGGTGCAATGAATTCGCTGCCGCCATAGTTCCTGGCATTCTTCAGCAACTGCTCGTCGGACGAGGCAAGCGCCTTTCTCGCCGCGCCGTACGCCGATGGATCCTTCTTGCGCCCCATCTCGCCGATCCAGCCCATGAACTCGTCCGAGTCGAAGTGCGCGTAGCCGCTGTAGACGAGGGTCGCGAACGTTCCGTCCTCGAAGTTGAGAAGGCACGAGTAGGCGCCCTCGGTCGGGCGTGCGGCGTCCCAGGCGCCGCTCGACGCGCGCACGCTGGCGGCACGACTGCCCGCGAGCATTCTGACGACATCCACCTGATGCGCCGCCTGGTTGAACACCGCGCCGCCGCCGCGCTGCGTATCCAGTTCCTCCGGCCGGCGCGGCCGGTAGAGGAAATCGGTGAAATTGAGGGCGGTGATCATGCGCACGCGGCCGAACTCGGCCGACTCGATCAGCTTGCGCGTGGCGAGGATCGGCTGGTCGAAACTGTGGCTGTGCCCGACGACCATCTGGACATTTGCGTCGCGGACGGCGTGGATCATCGCGCGGCATTCATCGAGCGACAGCGCCATCGGCTTTTCGACCAGGACATGCTTGCCGTGGCTCGCCGCGAGACGCACGTGCTCGGCGTGAAACTGGTGCGGCGTCGCGACGTAGACCGCGTCGACTTGCGGATCGGCGCAGAGTTGTTCCACGGACGGATAGATCGTCCCGGAAAAGTCGCTCCGAAACCGCTGCAATGCTTCCGGCCGCGGGTCGGCCGCGGCAACGAGCCGGAGGCGCGCGTCGGCAGCGAAGCTCGCTGCCATGAGGCTGAATGCGCGGCCTAATCCCGCCACGCCGATGCCGATTGTCCTCATCGTTCCAGAGCGTTAAGATGGTTTGATACTTGGGGCGCTAAGTATATTTCGTCTGCCGTATACGCCATCTGCCGCGAGGTCCCCATGCTGACAAAAGAACAGAACGAGCTGCTGTGCCGGGTGGAAGGCGATGTGCCCATGGGCGGCATCATGCGCCGGCACTGGCTTCCCGTGTGCCTGTCGGAGGAAGTGGTCGAGCGCGACGGGACGCCGGTGCGCGCCAGGCTGCTTGGCGAAGACCTGGTCGCGTTCCGCGATACGGAGGGCAGGCTCGGCGTGCTGAGCGAGTACTGCCTGCACCGCAGGGCTTCGCTCGCCTTCGGCCGGAACGAAGAATGCGGCCTGCGCTGCCTCTATCACGGATGGAAATTCGACGTCGACGGGAACGTCGTCGACATGCCCTCCGAGGCGCCCGGCGCGGCGCAGCGCCTGGGCAAGAAGGCCCGCGCCTACCCGGTGCGGGAGGCGGGCGGCTTCGTCTGGATCTGGATGGGGCCGAAGGACGAGGTGCGCGAGTTCGAGCCCCCCGCCTGGGCGCCCGAGCCCGGCATCCAGTACGCGATAGTGAAAATCCAGACCGAATGCAACTGGGCGCAGGTGCTGGAAGGCTCGATCGATTCGGCGCACAGCTCCAGCCTGCATTCCACCAACATGCCTCCCAGCGAGGTGGAGGGTTCGACCGCGACCGACACCGCGTGGCTGCGCCCGTCGAACGACAAGGCGCCACGCCTGCAGTTCGAGCCGACGAGCTACGGCTTTCGCTACGCCGCGCTCCGCAAGCCGATCCGCGATCCGCAGACCCATCAGTACGTGCGCACCACGCTCTTCATCGCGCCGTTCACCGTGCTGATTCCTCCGAACGACCGTTACAAGCTCGCGCAGATGCTGGTGCCGATCGACGACGTGAACACGATGTTCTACTGGATCGCCTGGCACCCCGATCGCAGCAAGGGCATCACGCAGCAGGCGTGGCGCCGCTTCTGCGCGGCGGAAGTGGGCGTCGACCTCGACGACAACTTTCGCAAGAAGAGGGACCTCCGCAACTGGTACCTCCAGGACCGCGGCGCCATGAAGCGCGGCGACTGGACGGGCATTACCGGCATTCCCGCGCAAGACATGGCGATGTGGGAGTCGATGGGGCCGATCACGGACCGCAGCGAGGACCATTTTGGCTCGAGCGACCTGGCGGTCGCGCAGTTCCGGCGCATGATGGTCGCGGCGGCGAAGCAATTCAAGGAGGGCGCGCACGCCATCGGAACTTCCGAGCCGCACATCCCGCACGCCAGGCTGGCTTCCTTCGAAGGCATCGTCCCGCAATCAACGGACTGGCGGACGCTTACTCCATCTTGATGCCGGCGTCGCGGATCAGCTTGCCGAAGCGGTCGAAGTCGGCCTTGTTCATCGCGCCGAATTGTTCCGTTGTCAGCGCGCCGGGCTCGCCGCCCAGGCCGGTCAACCGTTTGCGCACGTCGGGCAGCTGCAGCGTCTTCGTGGTCTCGGCATAGAGCCTGGCTATGACGTCCGGGGGCGTGCCTCCAGTGGTGAACAACCCGTACCAGGTCGTCATCTCGACGCCCGGCACGCCTGCTTCCGCGAGCGTCGGCACCTCCGGCAGCTCGGCCGCGCGTTTGGGCGTCATCACCGCCAGCGCCTTGACCTTGCCGCTCCGGATGAAGCTCATCGCCGAGGAGGTGGTGTCGAGGCTGAGCTGGATCTGGCCGCCGATCAGGTCCGCCAGCGCCTGGCTCGACCCCTTGTACGGCACGTGGACGATGCGCGTGCCCGTCGCGAGCGCAAACGCTTCGCAGGCGAGGTGCTGCGTGCTGCCGATTCCGGATGAGCCGCAGGAGAAACTGCCGGGCTTCGCTTTCAGGAGCGCCAGCAGCTCCCTGATGTTCGCGGCGGGAACCGCGGGCCCGACGACGACGACGTTCGGCACGACGACGATCAGCGCGACCGGCGCCAGGTCCCTGATCGGATCGTAGCCGAGCTTCATCAGGTGCGGGGCGATGGCCTGCGCGGTATTGGTGGCGAGCAGCAGGGTATAGCCGTCGGGCGCCGCCTTCGCGGTAATGTCCGCGGCAATCGTATTCGCCGCGCCCGGGCGATTTTCGACGACGAAGGGCTGGCCCAGCGCGGCCTGGTATTTTTCCGCCAGCATGCGCGCGATGATGTCCGTGCCGCCGCCCGGAGAGGCGCCGACCATGATCCTTGCGGGTTTGGTCGGCCACGACTGGGCAAGAGCGGGATGCGACCCAAGGCAGAACAACAAGGTCATGAGCAGAATGCGGGGCATGGCGATCACTCCTTGACGTTCAATCCTCGACCCAGTCCACCGCTTCCTTCAAGGACGCGCGCGAGGTGCGGTATTTGTTCGCCGGATGATTCGTGTCCTCGAATCCGAACGCGATGCCGCACAGTACCTGCCGGTCAGGCGCCAGATTGAAATGCGCGCGCACGAATTCCGCCTGGCCGGCAATCGCGGCCTGCGCGATGCTGGCGACCCCGAGGCTCCAGGCTGCGAGCATGAAATTGTTGACGTACGCGCCGCAATCGATGGCGCCATAGGTGCCCTGCGCCTCGTCGGTGGTGATGATGGCGGCGTGCGGCGCGCCGAAGAGGCGGAAATTTTCCATGCCCTGGCGCGCCGATGCTTCCCGGTCGCCGCGCGCGATGCCGACGCTTTCGTACAACTGCCAGCCGCATGCCCTGCGGCGCTCCAGGTAAACGCCGCGGTATTCCCTCGGGAAGGGGATGTCGGGTGCGCGCGTTCCCTTGGCGGCATGCTGCAGGAGCCCGGCGCGGAAGCGCTCGGTCGACGCGCCGGAGGTAACGATGACCTGCCAGGGCTGCGAGTTGCACCAGGATGGTGTTCGCTGAGCCATTTCCAGAAAGCGTTCGATCGTTTTCCGCGGCACCGCGCGCGGAAGAAATGCCCGGCAGCTGTGGCGCTCGCCGAGCAGTTTCATCAATCCATCGGCGAGCTCCGTCACAGGCGCAAAAGCCACTCGCGAATCAATGCCGCGTGCTCCCGTTCCTCTTCCGCCATCTCCTCGGCCGCTGCGCGCACGCGCGCGGCACCCGATGAGATGCTCTTGAAGTATTTCTGCGCCTTGAGTTCGCAGCGCAGCGCGATTTTGAGGGCCTGACGCGGCTGCATCGGGTGGCGCAGCGCGCCGAGGGGCGCCGTCTCGGGCCCCTCCTTGCCCTTCCAGGCGAATGCCGGCGAAAGCGGGGGCGGGCTTGCCCATCCCATTTCGGCGAGGATGCGCCTGGCGTGCAGCGCCTCGATCTGGGCGAGCTTGCGGAACAGCATCGCGACCTCGTCGTTGTCCTGCGCCTCGAGTTCGTCGGCGAACCGCGCGTAGCGCTCGGTCGCTTCCAGCTCCATCGCGTAGGCGCGCGACATGAACGCCGCGTAGGCGTCGGCGGCGGCCGGCCTGGCCCTTGCCCGCTTGCTTCGGGTGCTGCGCTTTGTCATGGTGAGGCCTGTTCTGGTACCGCCAGGTACTCCTCGATGCGCGGCCGCAGGTCTTCCGGCACCGGGACCGCGCGCCGGGTCTCAAGCGAGACGAAGGCAAAGGTCTGCGTAATGCTCAAGTGCTCGACGGTGTGGCGCTTGCCGACGATCCGGATCCGGACCGAGGCGTCGTTGATTTCCAATACGCTCAATTCGAGCTGCAATGCCTCGCCCATGCGCACCGGCAGCGAGAATTCGCAGCGCACCTCCTCCGGCTCGATGCTCAAGCGCCTCTTGGACAGCAATTCGAGGCGCGAGTGGCCCAGGCCGCGCGCAAACCAGTTGTCCTTCGCCCCGTCCGACATGACGAGAAACTGCGGGTAGAACACGATTCCGGCGGGATCGCAATCCGCGGTATGGACATGCACTTCGTGCGCGAATACCTTGTTCACGATCGGCCGCAAGTATACGCGCAGGGTCGCGCCGGCCGGAGCTTCAGGCCGCGGGACGCGCGCGCAGCAGGTAGCGCTGCAGCTTGCCGGTCTCGGTGCGGGGCAGCGTGCTGGCGAATTCGATGGCGCGCGGATATTTGTAGGGCGCGATGCGCTGCTTGACGAAGTCCTGCAGTTCCCGGGCGAGTGCGGCGTCCGCGGTGCGCCCCTTGCGCGCCACCACGTAGGCCTTGACGATCTCGCCGCGCTTCTCGTCGGGCCAGCCGACCACGGCGCAGTCGGCGACGTCGAAATGCAGCAGCAGGGCCGACTCGACTTCCGGACCGGCGATGTTGTAGCCGGCCGAGATGATCATGTCGTCCGTGCGCGACTGGTAGAAGAAATAGCCGTCTTCGTCGGTCAGGTAGGCGTCGCCGGTGACATTCCAGCCGTTGACGGCGTACTCCTTCTGCCGTTCGTCGGCGAGGTAGCGGCAACCCGTGGGGCCCTTCACGGCGAGCCGGCCGACGACGCCGGCGGCGCATGGCTTGCCGTCCTCATCCAGCACCGCTGCGCGGTATCCAGGGATTGCCTTGCCCGTGGCGCCGGGGCGGATATCCTTGCCCGCCGCGGAAATGAAGATGTAGAGCATCTCCGAGGAACCGATGCCGTCGATGATCTGCACGCCGGTCGCGCGCTCCCATGCCTGGCGCGTCGGCACCGGCAGCGCCTCGCCCGCGGAGATGCAGGTGCGCAGGGCCTCCAGCTTGCAGCCGGCGGCGTGCGCGGCGAGCGAGTGATACATGGTCGGGCCGGTATACAGCACGCTGACACGCGAGCGGGCCAGGGTTTCGAGCAGCGTTTCCGGCGTGTACTGCTCCACCAGCAGCGTCGCCGCGCCCACGTACAGCGGGAAATGCAGCAATCCGCCGAGCCCGTAGGTGAACGCGATGGACGGCGACCCCGCCACCAGGTCGTCGCTGCGCATGCCGACGATGTGGCGCGGGAAGCCTTCGCAGGTCGCGATCACGTCGCGGTGGAAATGCATCGTGCCCTTGGGCACGCCGGTGGTCCCGGAAGTGAAGGCGATCAGCGCCACGTCATCGGCCGCCGTGTCCGCGTTGGCGAAGTCTTCCGGTTTGCCGCGCGCGGCGTGCTCGATCGAACCGGCGGCGTTGTCGCCGAAATAGCCCACGCAACGCAGCGCCGGGCTTTGCGGCCGCGCCGCTTCGAGCTCCGCCCGCAGCCGCCAGTCGCAGAGCGCATGCGAGATCCTGGCCTTGCGCAGCACCTGTATCAGTTCGGCCGCGCGCAGCATCGGCAGCGTCGGCACCGGTACCGCGCCTGCCTTCAGCGCCGCGAACCAGCACGCCGCCAGCATCGGGTTGTTGGGCGAGCGCAGCAGGATGCGATTGCCCGGGACCAGGCCCATGTCCTCGACCAGGAGGTGCGCGATGCGGTTCGCCTGCGAGAGGAGTTCGCGGTAGGTCCAGGTCGCATCCGGCGTGACGATCGCGGGCCGTGCGCCGTGCGCGCCCAGCGCCTGCCGGTCGAGGATCGCCCCGGCGCAATTGAGCCGCCCGGGGAACTGCAGCTCGGGGCGCTCGAACAGGAACTCCGGCCACTGCGCGCGCGGCGGCAGGTTGTCGCGCGCAAAAGTGTCGCGGTGCCCGGAGACGGCCATGACTGAATGATCATTCAGCACAAGAGCGGCCGTTTGACCCAGATCAATGGACAGGAGGGTGGGGCGGCCGCATACTGCTATGAATGAATGATCATTCAGTTCAGGACGGCGTCGCCTGCCTGGTCCTCGACCGGCCTCCGGTGAACGCCATCTGCGCGGCGTGGCTGGACGATTTCCACCGCCGCCTGGACGCCCTCGCCGCGCGCGGCGACTGGCGGCTGCTGCACATCCGCAGCGCGCACAAGACGTTCTGTGCCGGCGCCGACCTGGCGGAAATGCGCGCTCACCTGGATTCGCCGACGGGCATCGACTCGATGGTGGGCATCGCAGCGGGCATGCAGAAGCTGTTCGCCCGGATCGAGGCCTTGCCTCAGGTGACGCTCGCCGAGATCGGCGGTGCCGCGCTGGGCGGCGGGCTCGAACTCGCCCTCGCCTGCGACCTGCGCATCGCGGCCAACGAAGCGAAGCTCGGATTGCCGGAGGTGCGCCTCGGCCTGGTGCCCGGCGCGGGCGGCACCCAGCGCCTCACGCGCCTCGCCGGACGAGCAACCGCATTGCGCCTGATCCTCACGGGCGAAATGCTCGACGGCGCGGCCGCCCAGTCCCTCGGGCTCGTGCACTGGGCGCTGCCGCGCGCCGATCTTGCCGGGCGTGCCGCTGAAATCGCCGAACGCACCGCCGCATCGCCGGGCGAGGCACTCGCCGCCTGCAAGCGCTGCATCGGCGCCGCCGGAGATCCGGCGCGCGACGGCTACGCCGAGGAACTCGCCCAGTCGCGCCGCTTGTACGCGAGCGAGGCGACGCGCGGGCTGGTCAGCGCGTTCCTTTCCGGCGCATCCCACTAAACCATGGCCAGGAGACCGAAATGAGCGACATGAGGCTGGACGGCAAGACCGCAGTGGTGACCGGGGGGGCCTCGGGCATCGGCAAGGCGACCGCGCTCGAGATGGCACGCGCCGGCGCGCGGGTGATCGTCGCCGACGTCAACGAAGAAGGCGCTGCGGCGGCGCAGCGCGAGGCGGAGGCCGCGGGCCTGAAGCTGGAGTACCTGAAGCTGGATCTCACCGACCCGCAGTCGATCGACCATTTCGCCGCGCAGGTGCTGGAGCGCTGCGGGCGCGTCGATGTGCTGGCGAACGTGGCGGGCTGGGGGAAGGTCCAGCCCTTCGTCGACAACACGCCCGATTTCTGGGAACGCGTGGTCGCCGTCAACCTGACCGGGCCGGTGCGCCTGACGCAGAAGCTGCTGCCCAGGATGATGGAGGCGCGTGCCGGCAAGATCGTCAATGTCGCGAGCGACGCCGGGCGCGTGGGCAGCCTCGGCGAGACCATGTATTCCGCGGCCAAGGGCGGCATGATCGCGTTCACGAAGTCTCTCGCGCGCGAGGCGGCGCGGGGCGGCGTCAACGTCAACTGCGTCTGCCCCGGGCCCACCGACACGCCGCTGATGGCGGCGGTGCCCGAGAAACTCAAGGAAGCGTTCGTCAAGGCGATTCCGTTCCGGCGCATCGGCAAGCCGCAGGAAGTCGCCGACGCGATCCTGTTTTTCGCCAGCGCCCGTTCCGACTACGTCACCGGCCAGATTCTCAGCGTGAGCGGCGGGCTGACGCTCGCCGGCTGATCCCTGTCTTTTTAAATAAAGAGGAACCCCCAATGCAAACCCAAGACCGCTTCAGGCCCGAAGGCCTGGACTTCAACAAATTCAAGCCCAAGCACTTCCTCTGGCAGCTCGAGGGCAAGGTGGCGACGATCACGCTCAACCGCCCCGAGCGCAAGAATCCCCTCACGCTCGAGTCATACGGCGAGATGCGCGACCTGTTCCGCAACCTCACCTATGCAAACGAGGTCAAGGCCGTCGTTCTGAATGGCGCCGGCGGCAATTTCTGCTCCGGCGGCGACGTGCACGAAATCATCGGCCCGCTGGTGGCGATGCAGGAGGCGGACGACATGGGCGGGCTGCTCGCCTTCACGCGCATGACCGGCGACCTGGTGAA
>Ga0315281_10014808_pt1 | contig 10486 bp, 8 predicted proteins | sample YL17G07_0_MG_FD_204540 | JGI IMG/M metagenome (GOLD analysis project Ga0315281, IMG submission 204540) | Sediment microbial communities from Yellowstone Lake, YNP, Wyoming, USA - YL17G07_0 | ecosystem: Environmental > Aquatic > Freshwater > Lake > Sediment | place: USA: Wyoming | collected...
ACGGACTGGGCCGCCGTGCGCAAGGCGCCCAGCGCGCGGCACCTGCTGGGCAGCGACGACCTGGGGCGCGACGTCCTGGCGCGGGTGATCTGGGGCGCGCGCGCCTCGCTGCTGGCCGGCGTGCTGGCCGTCGCGCTCGCCATCGCCGTGGGCGTCCCGGTGGGCCTGCTCTCCGGCTACCGCCGGGGCCTGACGGATGCGGTGATCATGCGCCTGACGGACGCCTGGCTCTCCTTCCCCTTCCTGATCCTGGCGATCGGGCTGATGGCGATCCTGGGGCCCTCACTGGGCAACGCCACCCTGGCCATCGGCATCGGGGCCATGCCCGGCTACATCCGGCTGACCCGCGGCCAGGTGCTCACCGTGCGCGAGGAGGACTACGTGCTGGGCGCGCGCGCCATCGGCGCCGGGGGCCTGCGCACCGTGCTGCTCCACATCCTGCCCAACATCCTCAGCCCGCTCGTCGTCCAGGCCACGGTTTCCATCCCGGAGGCGATCATCTCCGAGGCCGTGCTGTCCTTCCTGGGCCTGGGCGTCCAGCCGCCCCAGCCCAGTTGGGGCACGATGCTCAACGCCGCGCAGGGCTTCCTGGACAGCGCCCCCTGGATGGCCTGGTATCCCGGCCTGGCGATCTTCCTGGTGGCGCTGGGCTTCAACCTGGCCGGGGACGGCCTGCGGGACATCCTGGACCCCAAGGATTACTCATAGCGCCGGCCGCTCGGCGCGCGGCCCGCTGCCCGCGGCGGGCCATTGACCGCACCCGGCACTGCCGGTAGAAGGAAGTCCGGCCCTGGGCCCACGCGCGCCTGCCGGCGCCGTCCAGGGGCGGCAACGGCGGGCGCCGCGCAGGCCCGCCCCACACAGGAGTGCCCGGCATGACCGGAGTCTTGGAAGGGATGCGCGTGCTCGACTTCGGCCGCTACATCGCCGGGCCGTTCTGCGCCACCCTGCTGGCGGATCTGGGCGCCCGCGTCATCCGGATCGAGAAGCTGGGCGGCAGCGAGGACCGCTACGTGGCCCCCCTGGCCGATACGGGCGAGGGCGGCACCTTCATGCAGATGGCCCGCAACAAGCTCGGCATGACGCTCAACCCCATGAAGCCGGAGGCCCGGGAGGTCGTGCGGCGCCTGGTGCGGGGCGCGGATGTGGTGGTGGCCAACCTGCCCCTGCCCACGCTGAAGGAGATGGGCATTGACTACGACACGCTGCGCGCCATCAAGCCCGACATCATCCTCACGCACGTCTCGGCCTTTGGCAACGACGGACCCTACAGCGAGCGGGTCGGCTTCGACGTGCTGGGCCAGGCCATGTCCGGCGGCATGTACCTCTGCGGCGAGGGCGACACCCCCGTCCGCACCCATGTGCCCTATGTGGACTTCGGCACGGCGATGCTGGCCGCCTACGGCACCCTGGCGGCGCTGCTGGAGCGGCAGAAGACCGGCCAGGGCCAGATCGTGGAGGCGTCGCTGTTCACCACGGGGCTGACCCTGGCCAACAACCTGGTGATGGAGCAGGCGGTGCGCCACCTGGACCGCACCCGGCAGGGCAACCGCGCCTTCCACCACGCCCCGTCCGACGCCTACCGCACCCGGGACGGATGGATCGTCACCATGATCGTGGGCAACCCGATCTTCGAGCGCTGGGCCAAGCTGGTGGGCGAGCCCGGCTGGCTGGGCGACCCCCGCTTTGCGAGCGACCAGGCGCGCGGCGACCACGGCGCGCTGATCAGCGAGCGCATGGCGCGCTGGTGCGCGGAGCGCACGACGGCCGCGGCCCTGGAGGCGCTGGAGGCGGCCCGCGTGCCCGCCGGTCCGGTGCTGTCCCCCCAGGCGGCGCTGGACGATCCCCACACCCAGGCGCGCCAGATCTTCAAGCCGGTGGACTACCCGGGCCTGCCCACGCCCGCGCCGGTGGCGGATACGCCCGTCAAGCTCTCGCGCACGCCGGGCGGCATCCGCACGCGTCCGCCGCTGTTGGGCGAGCATACCGACGCGATCCTGGCCGAGTTGGGCTTCAGCCCGCCGGAGATCGCCGCGTTGCACAAGGCCCGGGCCGTATAGGCCGCCGCTGCGGACCTCTCTAGCGGGGTATGGGAAAACGAACTACAAGCGGGGGAACAAGTCCCCCCGCGCCCCTCGGATAAGTTTTCGCGGCGCGATGTTGGCGGCGCCTCCCGCAAGCGTCCGGCGCGGGCCGCCGCGACGGGATTGTTGGTTTTCGCGCCGATACCGCCGACGCGAAAACAGGAAGGTCACGGCAGCACAGGGTTTTGCCGGTGATTTCCAGATCGGCTCCTAGAGCCGATCTGCGCACGATATGGCCGAACATGATCGTCCCATTTCGATACCCCTATAGCGGGTGCAGGGAGCCCTGCTTCCTGCTGGGGCGCTCGGCGCGTAAGCGCCGAGCCAGACGGTAGGGCGGGGCGAAGCCCCCACCAACCACCTTCCACTCGTTGTTCCGCAACCTGCTAGGGAACCTGGATGCGCAAAGCGCTTCCCGCGACGATCCTCCTGCTGGGCCTGGTCAGCTTTCTCAACGACCTGGCCAGCGACATGATCTACCCGCTGCTGCCCCTGTTCCTGGCCGGGGTGCTGGGCGCCGGGCCGTTGGCCTTGGGGCTGATCGAGGGCGTGGCCGAGGCCACCGCCTCCCTGCTCAAGGTGGCCTCCGGACTGCGCTCCGACGCGACCCGGCGGCGCGTGCCGCTGATCCTCGCCGGGTACGGCGCGTCCTGCGCGGTGCGGCCCCTGATGGGGCTGGCCGGAGGCTGGACCCAGGTGCTGGCGCTGCGCTTTGCGGACCGGGTGGGCAAGGGGCTGCGCACCTCCCCCCGCGACGCCCTGATCGCCGACGTGACGACCCCGGAGCAACGGGGCCGGGCCTATGGCGTGCAGCGCGCGCTGGACCATGCGGGCGCCGTGGCCGGGCCGCTGCTGGCGGCGGCCTTGCTGTCCTGGTGGGGCTGGGGCCTGCGGGCGATCTTCCTGCTCACGGCCGTGCCGGCGGCCCTGGTGCTGCTGGTGCTGCTGCTGGGCCTGCGGGAGCCGCCGCGCGCACCGGCCGCGGCCCCCAGCCCGGCCGCTCCCCGCGCCGGCTGGGCGCAGTTGGGGGGCGGCTACCGGCGCTTCTTGCTGGCCCTGGGCGTATTCTCCCTGGGCGGCTCCACCGACGCCTTTCTCATCCTGCGGCTGGGCCAACTGGGCATCTCCGCGGCGGAAGTGTCCCTGCTGTGGGCCGCCTTCCACGTCGTGAAGATGACCTCCGCCTATGGCGGGGGGTGGTTGACCGACCGCTGGGGCGCGCGCCGGTCGCTGACCCTGGGCTGGCTGCTGTATGCGGCGGTGTACGCCGCCTTCGCCTGGGTGCAGGCGCCCGGCCCGCTGGTGGCCATCTTCCTGGTCTATGGCCTGTTCTACGGGCTGACCGAGGCGGCGGGGCCGGCCTGGGTGTCCCTGCTGGTGCCGCCGCCCCTGCGCGGCACGGCGTTCGGCTACTTCCACGGCGCGGTGGGGCTGGCGGCGCTGCCGGCCAGCGCCGGGTTCGGGCTGCTGCTGGCCTGGGCCGGGGCGCCCGCGGCCTTCCTCAGCGGCGCGCTGCTGGCGGCGGGCGCCACGCTGCTGCTGGTCACGGTGCCCCGGGGGACGTAGCCGGAACCGTTGGCCGGGAGGCGCAAGCGGGGCCGTCCGGTTGCATTCCGCCCGCCACTTTGTTAGCAGCAGGGCACTGGACCGGGCGGGGCGTTCGCCCTGGATGGCCGGAGCGCCCGGCGCGGAAACCCGCGCCGTGCCGCAGGAGGGTCCGCCGATGGAATGGGAGACGCTGCTGGGAGATCTGGAGCGGGTGCTGACGGACCTGGAGTCCGCGGGCATGCGCCACCTGAGCATCGCCCCGGACGCCGGCCTGGCGGCGCGGCTGGAACAGGCCGTGCCGCGCGCGTCCCCGGCAGAGACGGCGCCGCAGCGCGGGGCGCCGCCGCGCGGCGGACGGATCGTGCGCAACCCCTTCGCGCAGGCGCGGCCGGCCCCCGCGCCGGAACCGGCTCCCCCGGCTCCGCAGCCGGTGCAACCCCCGGCCGGCGCGCCGCCCGGGGAGGGCAAGGGCCAGGCGGGCACGCTGGAGTCGCTCTACTTCCAGTACCGCGACTGCCAGGCGTGCAAGCTGGGAGCGACCCGCAACCGGCTGGTGTTCGGCACCGGCCACGCGCGGCCCCGCCTGATGTTCATCGGCGAAGGGCCGGGGGCGGAGGAGGACGTGCAAGGGCTGCCGTTCGTGGGGCGGGCGGGCGGGCTGCTGACCGGACTGATCGCGGCGCTTGGGCTGACGCGGGAGGACGTGTACATCACCAACGTCGTCAAGTGCCGCCCGCCGGCCAACCGCAATCCCGAGCCGGACGAGGTGGCGGCCTGCCAGCCGATTCTGCTGCGGCAGATCGAGTTGCTGAATCCGCTGCTGATCGTGAGCCTGGGCAACGTGCCGCTGAAGGTGCTGAACCCGGCGGCGGGAGGCATCACCCGCGAGCGGGGCCGGGTGTTCACCTACGGGCGCTGGGCGGTGCTGCCCACGTTCCACCCGTCGTTCCTGCTGCGCAGTCCTTCGTCCATTGCGGACTGCTGGGTTGACTTCAAGAGCGCCTTTGCGCGGGTCTACCCCGACGCTTAGCCGCCGCAGCCCTGTTCCCGTGGCCACGGGCTTGCATATCCGATTGCTGAGAGGTATCAGTACGGCAGGCGTATCAAGCGGCAGGGAAGCTGCGAGCGGCCGGCATCGGCCGCGGACGAACGACCGGTGACCGTAGGGTCGGATCGCGCCGCGCTTCCCCCGCGAAGAAATCCGTTGACCGGATGCCGCCGAGATTGATCGCAGTTCCAAAGAACACGCGCGCGGGTGTGGAGGCTCTCATGCCGTCCTCCAACGGGACCGTGTCCCGCCGGCAATAGTCAGCCCTTCATCCGCGCGCGTGCCCCGCTGCCGCATGGGAAAGCCCCCGTCCGCGTTGACCGCTTGACCGATGGTCGCGGACGCCGTCCGCAAGGCGGGAATCACCGTCCGCAAGGCGAGAACCACCGCCCGCAAGGCGAGAACCACCGCCCGTGGGGCGGGAAATTCAGCCGCCGTGCCGCCCTGGCGCCTTCCCCGTTCTTGGAGATTCCCCGATGAGAGTATGGCAGGGCAGGGCGCCGTTCACGCCGGAGGAGAAAGCCCGCCTGCTGGCATTCCATCGCGGTAGGGCCAATTACTTCGAGCTGCTGGGGCTGGATCTGCTGGACCTGGAACCCGGCTACTGCAAGCTGCTGCTGCGCTACAAGCGCGACCTGACCTGGGGCGCGGGCGTGGTGCAGGGCGGCTTTCTCACCACCCTGGCGGATTCCTGCATCGCCCACGCCACCATCGCGGCGCTGGCCGGTCAAGACAAGATCACCACGTCCATCGAGCTCAAGATCAACTTCATCCGCCCCGCCACGGCGGGCGACTTCACGGCGGAGGCGTGGTTGATTCACCTGGGCAGCCGCACCGCCGTCGGGGAGGCGGAGATCGTGAATACGCAGGGCAAGCTGGTGGCGAAGTGCCTCTCCAGCCTGATGGTCATTGCCGATCCCGACGCCGCGCCGGCCGGACAGGCCGCCCCCCGCCCCGCCTAGCAGGTGGCGGAAAAACGAACAACAAGCGGGGGAACAAGTCCCCCCGTACCCCCAGGGTAGGTTTTCGCGGCGATACAGCCGCCGCGAAAACAGAAAGGGCAAGGCTGCACAGAGTTTTGCCGGTGATTCTCGGCTCCGCTCCTGGAGCCGATTTACGCACCGTATGGCCGATCATGATCGTCCCATCCCGATACCCCTATACCGGGTGCAGGGAGCCCTGCTTCCTGCTGGGGGTGTGGGGGCAAAGCCCCCACAAATCCGCGTCCATTCGTTTTTCCGTAGCCTGCTAGACGTCCCTGCGCCAAGGGCCACGCCTGCCGCCCGGGCGCGCACAGCCGTACGGGATTCCCCTCGCCTCAAGTTTCCCCGGTCCGCGCCGATACTCAGGGTAAGCGATGCTCGACCGGAGCATCCGATCCGCGCAACCGGGAGGCACCCATGAGTTCGCTGCTGAAGCACGAGGAATACTTCAAGTTCGCCCGCAATCCGGAGTTCGAGAAGCAGGTGACGGAAGCCACCGAGCGCGCCATCATGGAGATGGATCGGCTGGTGGCCAACGAGGTGAAGCTGCGCTACATCACGCACATCTTTGCCAAGACCCTGGACGAAGTGGCGGACTGGTTGATCAAGCCCAAGCACATCAACTAACCGCCGCGGGCCCGCCCGGCATCGGATGTTCGGCCGGTCCGTCCTCTCCGCCGGCGGTTTGCCCGCCCGGGCAAATGGCGCGGCGTCCAGTCGCACCTGTCATTCCATTCCCATTGCAGAAGCCGATCCACTGAAGCACCAGCCTGCCGGGGCCGCGCGAGCAAAACGCGACCCGGCCGGGAGCAAGCCCCCCGCAATACGGTCGCGTGACGCAGCCACGTACTGACGGGTAGCCGGATCCGCCGGCGGCGCGGTTCTCCAGGCGCCGGACGGGGTCCGGGACGGCGGCGGGGACGGTTAACAGGTGCTGACAGTCGGGCCGTGCTGCGCATTCCGCGAGGTATGTCGATCCGAGTCATTGATATAGCGGAGAGGGTGGGAGTCGAACCCACGAAGCGGTTTCCCGCTTACCAGATTTCGAGTCTGGCGCCTTCAGCCACTCGGCCACCTCTCCGGTGCTCCCCAAGCCGGCGCACGGGCGCCGGCTTGGGGGCGTGCCTCCGCATCCTTAGCCAACGGGCGGATGGGAAGCAACCCCGGAAGAACTACATCCAGCCGTGACCGCCCCGGCTGGAAACCGCCCGCTGACGGGGAGCCTGGGCCGGCGCGGGAGGCAGCACCTTGGGCAAGTGCGCCGGTGCGCGCGGCGCTCCCTGGGCCGCCCGTGCGGGCGGTCCGGTGCGCGTGTCGCCGGCAGACGCCCCGTTGTTGGGCTGGGCCTCGCCGGAGGCCATGCGGTTCAACCGCTGGGTGTCCGCCACGGGAATCTTGCGCCGGATGAAGCCTTCGATGTCCTTCAAGTATGGCTTCTCCGCGCTGTCGCAGAAGGAGATGGCGATGCCCGCCGCTCCGGCGCGGGCCGTGCGTCCGATGCGATGCACATAGCTTTCGGCGATGTTCGGCAGGTCATAGTTGACGACATGGCTGATGTCGTCAATGTCAATGCCGCGGGCGGCGATGTCCGTCGCCACCAGGATCTTGGTGCGGCCGGTGCGGAAGGCGTCCAGCGCCCGCTCGCGCGCGCCCTGGGCCTTGTCGCTGTGGATCACCTCCGCGCGGAAGCCGCCGCGGTCCAACTGCTCGGCCAGCCGGTTGGCCCCGTGCTTGGTGCGGGTGAACACCAGGGCGCGGCCGATGGCCGGCGTCCTGAGCACCTGCTCCAAGAGGGCGCGCTTGCCGGCGCGCTCCACGTGCACCACCCACTGGGTCACCTTGTCGGCGGTGGTGGCCTGCGGCGCCACGGCGACCCGCACCGGATCGGTGAGGATGCTCTCCGCCAGCTTGACGATTTCCTGCGGAATGGTGGCCGAGAACAGCAAGTTCTGCCGCACCTTGGGGAGGTGGGAGAGGATCTTGCGGATGTCGTTGATGAAGCCCATGTCCAACATGCGGTCGGCCTCGTCCAGCACCAGGATCTCCAGGCGCGGAAGCATGACGTGACCCTGGCCGATCAGGTCCAACAGGCGGCCCGGGGTGGCGACCAGCACGTCCAGGCCGCGCGCCAGCGCCTGCACCTGCGGCTTCTGGCCAACGCCGCCGTAGATCACCGCGCTGCTGAGTTTGACGTGACGCCCATAGGCGGTGAAGCTGTCGCCGATCTGGGTGGCCAACTCGCGCGTCGGCGCCAGCACCAGCGCACGCACGAAGCGCGAGCCGGACGCCCTGCGCCCGGCTTGCAGCCGTTGCAACATCGGCAGCGCGAACGCGGCGGTCTTGCCGGTGCCCGTCTGGGCGCAGCCCATCAGGTCCTTGCCGGCCAACAGGTGGGGGATCGCTTCGATTTGGATGGGGGTGGGGGTGGTGTAGCCTTCCTCGCGCACGGCGCGCAAAAGGGGTTCGATCAAACCGAGATCGTCAAATGTGGATTGTGTCATTTCATTCCTGGTTCAGGGGTATGGGTAACCCGGTCTTCTGCCTACGGGACCGCCGGGCGCCGCGCTAGGGCGGTCGCGACCTGGGGTCCTGCTTGATGGCGGATAGGATAGAGACGGAGACGCACGGCCAAAAGCCGTTGAATTCGGCGCTAACCTTGGGTTTGGGGCGGCCTGGTGCGTCGGCGGGCAGCTTGTGACTTCGCGAACTCTCGGATAGGCGCCACTTCCTTGGGCGGCCTGACGCACCGAGATTGCACGCGAATAGAAACACATCGCTGTGTTCTGCATACAGTTTCCGTGCCCTTACCAGAATTGTCAAGCGAAATAGACATCATCGCAACCGCGCGGTTAGACGGCTCGCACTTCTGGCATCGGTGTGGTATCGGTTAGCGAAAGGGTTACGAACTGTGGGCCTCCGGCAATCTGGATAGGCCGCCAGGCCGCCTCTTGGCAAAGTTGAGTCTCCAGGCCGGCCTGAATTCCCTGCCACAATCGCCGCCAGTCCCGCCCGCAAACCGGTTCCCGTTCAGGACGACAGAGTTGCTTGGGAGGAACCCCATGACGACCAGAGACCATTGGGCCCACCCGCCGCGGCAGCGTAGGGTCGGCCAAGTGCGCACACACCCGCTGGTTCACCGCTGGCTCGCCATTGTGCTGGCGGCCTGTCTGTCCGGCATTCCGGGGCTGGTGGCGGCGCAGCAGGTCGCCACCCGGCCGCGCATCGCCGTGCTGGATTTGAAGGCCGTTGACGTCTCGCGGGGCGAGGCCAGTGCGGCCACGGATCGTCTGCGCGACGAATTGGTCAACTCTCGCGCCTTCACCGTGCTGGATCGCGCGGAGATGTCTTCGGTCACCGGCGAGTTGGCATTCCAGCAGGAGGGCGTGACCGACCCGGCGCAGGCCGTCAAGATCGGCAAGCTGCTCAATGCGGAATACATCGTCGTGGGCCGGTTGACCGGCCTGAGCGGCGCCTACCAGGTGACCGTTCAGATGATCCACATCCAGTCGGCCGAGGTGATCCAGAGCCAGACGCGCCTGCATGTGGGCAACGTGGTGGGCCTGCTCTCCACCGTCATTCCCGAGCTGGCCGCGAACCTGACCCAGACTCGCAAGCCCCAGGCCCCGGTCGCCCAGGCGGCGCCGGCAGCCCAGCCAGCGCCCCCGCCATCCCTGGCGCCGGCGGCACCCGCCGCGGCGAGCACCCCGGCGAAGCCTTCCTGGCCGCTGTGGTGGGGCGTCGGGCTGGGGCTGGGCGCATACTTGCAGCAGGCAAACGCCACCAAGCTCAACGACGACGCCAAGGCCCTTGCCGCCGACGCCCACGCCAATTACGACTCGGCCAAGTATGACGCCGCCGTGAGTAAGCGCAAGGAGGCGGAGGACGCCGTGGGGGTGGCAGACCTCTTGGCGGTTGGCGCGATCGTATTCCTGGTCGTCTACCTGAATTCCAGCCCGGCAACCGCGGCGACCGCCACCGTCGGCGACCCGATCGCGTCGGGCCTGCGCTTTGGCTTTGACGGCGCAACGATTCAGGCCGGCTGGCAGACCCACTGGTAACCCTTCCGGCCCCAGGAACCGCCCCTTGCGCAAGAGGCGGGCCTTGGCGATGCCCTTCCCCAGCCCATGCGCGGTTGCGGAAACTTCATGGAGCGAGGCCATGAGAAACGCGTACCGATCACACCCTTCGGCCTGGCCGGTGCTGTTCGCGCTGGCCGCCGCGCTGGCCTCTGCGGGCTGCCTGCCCGACAAGAGCGAGACGCTGGGTGATGCGATACCCGCCGCCAAGGCCACGGACGGCTTCGAGAGTTCGTCACCCGGCCTGTCCTGGTACAACCCCTTCGCCACCACGAGCACCAATCCGAATCCGTGGGGAATCACCACGGCGGACAAGCATGGCGGCGCCAACGGGAAGGCCTCCCCCACCGGCATGCCCAATTCCTCCGCAAGCGGCTTCTTGTTGTATAGCTGCACGGCGACCGACCAGAAGGCGACCGCGGTGAAGGTCTGGTACCGGGTCAGTTCCGAGGCCAATTTCGACTTCTTCGACGTCTACGTCGCTCCCTCGACGGTCTCCGACTTTCGAGCGACCGCATACCAGAAGCTTCATGTTAGTGGAGACTCAGGCTGGCAGAGCCTGGTGGTTTCCGGCCTTTCCGGGACCCTGCAAACCTTCGCGTTCTGCTATGTAAAGGACTACACGGGATCCAGCGGATTGGACCGCGCCTTCATTGACGACGTGTCCTTCTATTGAGCCGTTGAGCCGTATCCTCACGCTCTGGGCAAGCACGGGGCACCGGCACGGCACTTCACCGGCCCTGCGGC
>Ga0315281_10014809_pt1 | contig 10486 bp, 10 predicted proteins | sample YL17G07_0_MG_FD_204540 | JGI IMG/M metagenome (GOLD analysis project Ga0315281, IMG submission 204540) | Sediment microbial communities from Yellowstone Lake, YNP, Wyoming, USA - YL17G07_0 | ecosystem: Environmental > Aquatic > Freshwater > Lake > Sediment | place: USA: Wyoming | collected...
AACAGGATGGAGGTAAATCCCCAGGACCCACCCAGGAGGTAAGGGATACGATAATAACGACCAAGGTCGAACATAAGCGCAAATACTGCGAAGATATACCCGAGAAGACTTGAAAGAATAGCCGGTCGAACAAAATGATGATACTGCTTCATCCCGAAAAGATGAACTGCTGTCCCAAGGGCAAGGCCCGGAGCTGCCAGGGCAATCCCGACAAGTATATCAAACCCGATCCATAATCCCCATGGGTAGTTATCTGAAAGATTTGTTGATGGGCCAAGTCCAAAAAGGAGTCGATAAATCATCACACCAACTCCAAGACCCACGAAACCTGCTGCAATTAGATTGGGGAAATTGAAATTACTGATGATATAATCTCTTGGGGTCATTCCAAGAAGTATCTTTTCTCTAAACCATGTATTAGTGTTTGTCGCCATGGCTTTCTCCTTTCTCCTCTGAGGATGTGTCATGGCTCGAGTCATGTTTCTTCCGAGCTTTTGAAATAACATAATAAGCCCCAAAGACAAGGGGCCAGGCACCGACAATTTCAAACATCTTTACCCCGAAGAGATACCCCTTGCTGAGTTTGGGTATCGGTGTCTCCGCGAGGTCTGTTTTAAAGCCTATTTGATCAAACGGAACAGAGGAAAGATAGAGCCAACTCGTTCCGCCGACTTCATGCTCCCCATAAACATGATCAACATATTTGCCTGGATTATCTGCAATCCGTTTATGAGCAAGATTAATAAGGTCGCTCCTTTTTCCAAATGTCATGACCTGGGCCGGACAGATCTCAACACAAGCCGGCACGCTGCCCTGGGAGATCCTGTCAAAACAGAAGGTACATTTGGTAATCTGCGGATTAAGGGCTTCATTGTATTCATAGGCAGGAACGTCAAAAGGACAGGCTAACATACAATAACGGCATCCGATGCATACCCCTGGATTATATAAGACCGACCCTACTTTGGTCTTTCTGTAAGCATCGACAAAGCATGACGACAGACATCCCGGTTCCTCGCAATGCATGCACTGTCTTTTAACATAAATAGGGGTACCGTCCTTAGAGTTGATGAAGCGATTTACCACTGTAAAGTTCTCCGCATGCATTCTCCTTACCGTATCGAAAACAGACTTATTCTGATATACTGAAGCTTCAAACTCTTTTATTGGCCGGTTGGGATTTTTATTCCACTCATTACAGGCCCATTCGCATCGTCTGCATCCAATACAGACGGTTGTGTCGACGAGTACGCCGAATCGCTCTTCAGGAACAGGTGCTTTAGACTTCTTTGCCCATAGCTCCCAGTTCCTTTCATTTGACGTATTCAATGCATGGGCTGTCGTGCTTCTGCCAAATATAGCAGTTCCTGTAATCGCTACTAATCGCCCTAAGAAATTTCTTCTGCTAATTCCCATAGATTAGCCTCCGTGCCAATTATTATCTCTTTGTACTCAAAACGTAATAGAAAAATATGAATACAAACATAGCTAAAACCGCTATCATGTATTCATAACCTTTTGGCGAAAATAATTGTTCAAAAATATAAAGGTGAATCATTTTATCTCCTTCCCATTTTAATGGGGTTCATAGCCTGGAGGTTTCGAAATGATATCTACTGGCCGTACAGTTTTTTCTTCATGACATTCTTTACATTGTTTGGGTTTTTCAAGTTTCATTTTTTCATGGCAACTGATGCACTGACGGTGATAAGCAGCAAGCAAACGTGGCCTATTTATATGCAGAGGATCAAACGATTTCGAATGGCAGTTCCTGCACAACGGCGGGGTGTTTTTCTTTGCTTCAGCTTCTGCGCGGCTCTGATGATGGCACCCTTCACAGATAGTCTGCATCTTCGCATGGAAATAGGTTCCCATCTTGCTGTCATTTGATATCTTAACCAGCTTCTCAAGCATCTTAAAATGCGGAAACTTAGCGGCCTTGAATTCCTTTTCCAAAACTTTCACCTCAACCTCTTTTTTGACTTTTTCCTTATCAAGTTCTTTCTCAATCTCAGCAATAGAAAGTTTTTGCGGGCTGGGAAGGCCTTCCTTTTTCCCGGTATGACAGCGGGAACAGCTATCTTTCTTTGGCCCGTTTGTTTCTAAACTCATCGGGAGTATAGCGTGATGACATCCAGCACAATCTTTTTCTTTTTTCTTGACATCATGGCAACCAGCACAGCTTTTTTCAGAGAAAACATCATGATAAGCATTTGCAGCATTAACCCACTTGCCGTTAGGATCCCCCATGAGATCATGGCATTCTTTACAGGCGTTTAATGTCTCATGATGACAGCCCCTGCATGTCTTGGAATTTTTTTCATGAGATTTATGATCAAACGAGACTCCCTTCAGCTTGGCATTTTCAATGTCTATGAATGGCTTTTCCGGTTGACCACCGTCTGGCCGTGGAACCTTTTCAAGTTCAGCAACCGTCTTGTATTTACCCGTGTGGCACTTCACGCATTCGAGGGGAGACTCTTTTTCATCTTTTGCCTTAATCTTTCCTTTATCTTGCTTCTTAAAGTAGAGATGGCAGTTCAGACAACGCGTGTGAGAGACCTTTTCTAAACTTAGGCCTTTTTTACCAATAATTCTTGTCTCAGTAGCAAGAACCGGCCCTGTCTTCCTGCCTATCTCGTGGCAGTAATAACATGACCATTCCTTTCCTTTTTCATAAACTAATTCTTCATTATAAATGTGGTGGCAGAGGTCACAGTTCTCTTTAATGTTTTTCTCTTTCAGTTTTTTATCATGGTTGTTATGAACCTGATAATCAAATTCAAATACTGGATATTTAATCTGTATGTTTTGAAGTTTTTCTACATGGCAATCTCCGCATACGATGGGACCAGCCTTCTTTTTTTCTCTGCTTTTTTCTTTATGGCAGTTAATGCATTCATCATGGTAGGCATTCATTACCGAGTCTTTGTCTTTTCCCTTAACCTTTTTGGGGAAATCAAATAAGATAAGATCCTTTTCTTTGTCGACAGGATGGCATGTATCGCATGTTTCCCATTCTTTTTTGCCTTCCTTTTTTAAAGCCTCAGTATGTTTGTTGTGATCAAACACAACCTGCGGGCGCTCCAGCACACCGAAGATTTCTGTATGGGCGATAGCAATTTTATTATCAGGTTTAGTAGGCTTGCTCTCTATTGGTTTTTTAATCGCAGGTGAACTTTCTACAGAATAAACGCTGTTGAAACCATAAATAACTAAGAATAGAAAACATACACCTAATCCTGCGAGTAATACCTTTTTGTTCATAACGTTTCCTTCCTCGTTTATTCTTTCACTTTAAATTCTTCAGGAATTTCCATTGTATTAACCAATATTTCATCAAAAAACATATTCTTTACTCCGAGATTCCAAATTTTGATTACGTCTTTAATACCAGTACTGCAGTTATGGCATGGAGTAATGACTATCTTTGCACCCGTTGCCTTAATCTGTTCAGCCTTTACTCTGTTTCCTTTAGCCTTGTGGGCAGCCCAATTGGACAAAGCAGCTAGCCCGCCACCTGCATTACAACAGTAATTATGCTCCCGATTCGGGGTCATATCTCTGAAATCCTCACATGTTGCATTGACTATATATCTGAATTTCTCTGCTGCCCCTGCCCTTCGTATAATGTTGCACGGGTCTTGGAGAGTGACAGGTTCTTTAATCTTTCTAACTATCTTTATCCTACCGCTCTTGAGAAGCTCATAGTAATATTCACCCGTCTGCATCACCTCAAAGGGAAGTTCTTTGTATCCAAGCATCGGTGGTGCCACAAAACTTGTGGCAAAACGTGGGTGCCCTCACTCAGTCAACATCATTTTTTTAATTCGTAGTCGGGCTGCATTCTCGTATAGCCCCCGCACAATCCTCTGCATCGTCACAAGGTCACGTACAAACATTGACATGCTGCTGCTGTCCCAAGTATCTTTCCCGGGCACTGTCCAGTTCACCCCTGCAACAAGCATAATCTTCGCTGTACGCTCTAAGTGGTATGTCCCTGTCTTCGGCTCTGCACCAAGAGGTAAAAACATAACCTCTGCTCCCTCTTTATCAATGGGAATGCGCAGATCTTTAAAATCCGCACCTGACTCCTCTTCAATCCACTGTACGGCATCAAGCCAGTCATTCTGGGACATCCAGACCTGATTCTGTGTAGCGATATGAGCTTGAGCCTGGTCAAACTGGCGTTGGGGAATTACACCCAGAAGGAAACAGATACGACGAACCATCCCAATGATAAAAGTTATATCTAACCCATAAGGACAGTACAAGCTACAGCGATGGCAGATGTTACATTCAGTGAAGACTATTCGTGCGCATTGCTTTATAAATTCCGCATCTACCTTCCCATCCCTTTTGAGCATCTCCCATATAGTCATCCTCATTTTGGCTACCGGTGCATAAGTCGGGTCTTTATCATTTGACAGATACCATTGGCAAGCCTCAGAGCAGAGCCCGCAATGGATACATGTCTCAAGTACTGCTTTTATTCTTGCAGAACGTCCGCCTATTACCGCCTTTATCGTCTTTTCTATCTTTTCTGGGGTAAGCCTTGCTATTGTTTCGTCAAGGCCTTTATCGGGATTGACGTCTCTTACATATTCCTTAAAGTCCTTGCTTATAATCTTTTCTTTTACTGCTTCTTTTGCTGCGTTTTTCACTGCCATTCTTATCCTCCTCTATTCCAGAAAACCTCTACCAGTCTCTTGTATGCCAAAGGGCGAATTGAGAACCCATGAATGACCTTGTTAGAAAGAAATAAAACATATGAGCTAATCTTGTAAAAGGGATTGCTATAAGCATAATTTCCCCAAAAAGAATATGAAGAATTACCATGGTCTTATGCGGAAGTAATAACTGATGATATGCAAGAAACCCGGTCATAAAAGGTGCAAAAGAGATAAAAAGTATAAGATAATCGGAATCAAAGGTAACAAATTTAACTTCTGGAGCAAGAATCCTTCTTAAGAAAAAGAAAACACAACAGAAAATGACCACCAGCGTCATTATGTCTGCTAACCCTTCAGGAAGTGTCCACCAGGTTATTCCCCAGGATTCGCGCCAGAGGATGTTGTGTGAAAGAAGAAATATAGGTGTAAAAACGAGACCGAGATGGAAAAGGAATGTTACGGTGGTAATTACAGGCCGTCTTCTCCAGTTAACGCTATTAAAGGGAATAAGCCAGTGAAAAAGAGAGCGAAGAGTATATTTGAGGCTTATAAAAGGCATAATTGTTTTATCTTTTTTTACTAAATCAATAAAAGACTTTACCCTATAGATACTTCCCCCAATAAATATGATAAATGCAATCCAGACTAAAGGACCTCTCACAAGATTATATAGTGTTGGATCTTTTATGAAGTCATACATTTCCTGCTCCCTCTATTATATTTCGCTTATCGGAATTACCCTTCGATAATACTTCCCACCGTCTACACCGCGTATTAATAATTTTGTCCCATCAGGGTTGAAAAAAGGGTTCCAAAGCCAGTCGTAATCCTTCTTTCCGATTTTTCCGTTAACTGCAATGAAATATCTTCCATTTTTCTCAGCCCTTGCTGCCACATTATCGCCACCGGGACTAAAAACCGGATCCCAAATATTATCAAAAGTTTCAGACCATGCCGTACTGTCTACAGCGATTGTCCATCGGTTATTATTTTTTACTACAACTGCAATCTTTTTCCCGTCAGGACTGAATACAGGAGATAATACCAACTGATTGTATACAGTATTCCATGGTGAACCGTCAACTGCTATTGTCCATTTTCCGACATCAACTGCAACAACTGCGGCTAATTTTTGGCCATCTGGACTATATTTTTGTCTCCATACCTGAGAGAAATTACCCCACATCGGTTTACCGTTTAATGCCAATGTCCAGCCTTTGGGTGTCTGCACAGGGGCAATCACATCAGTACTTCCAGGCTTAAAGATCGGCTCCCACGCAGCGCCGAATACTTGCTCCCACGGAGTGCCATCCACAGCAATCGTATATTGAGACATGTCTGTCATTACAGTTGCTGCCAAATGATTGCTGTCATCACTAAAAACACCTCCCCAAAGAGTTAAGAAAGTATTATCCCAAGCAGTTCCATCTACTGCAGCTGTCCAAATTTTTTCAAGAAACCTGAGGATATCCAGTTCGGCACGCGTCTTTTTCTGTACATGGGATGCGGTCCTTTTTCCATCGGGACTTATAACAAGATCCCTTGCCTCAGGAAAATTATTCTCCCATGTTTTACCATTCAAACAAACTCCGCTTGTCATCTCGCCTGTTCTTATATTGACTGCAATACTTTTCCCATCAGGGCTTAGCGTAAGATTCCATATATAATCGAATTTTTCCTCCCACATCTCATGATCGATGTTTACCGACCATTCGTAGTTTCGTAATGCGAGCGAAATCAACTGATTATCCGGATTGAATTTGAGCGAGTATACCCTCTCGAAGGTTTCTTCCCACGTTTCTCCATTTACACATGTGGTAAATCTTTTATCTTCAGTTTTAATTATGGTGGCTATTTTCTCGCCATCATCACTGGCGACAAGTTCACGAATAGCTGGAAATTTCTTTCTCCAATCATTTATATTTGCCACTAACTTTTCTTTTGTATCCCAATCCCAACCTGCTGAGTCGCTCATTTAGCGTTCCCCTTCCTTTTCCCCTTAACTATTTGGCAGGATATTGAACTATTATAAAGATATGAGGTTTAATGTCAATAGGAAATTATTCCTCCTCTAAACCCTTGCTATTGTGACTTCTTTAGATGACCATTATATCTTTGCCGGTTAGCAAAATTATCATAGTTTCTTTAAAAAGTCAATAACTTTTTTTGTAAAAATTGAGACTAAAATTTCTATTTATAGGTTCTTTGCATACATCAATTTTAGGGTATTGAAAAGTTCTTTTTTAAAAAATTTAAGATGGAAGGTGATATCTTTTGAAAGTATTAACTAATGATCTCGATGGTGATTTTTGAAAAAACCGGGTTTCCGTTTTTATTCGGACTTCGCCAAGACTTTTCTTTTTTGAAGGAAAACAACGCAGTCCTCGCACCTAACTCCGGACGCTTTGCTGCATATCATCTGATTAAGCTCCCAACATGGTTTGACTCTGTTCCTATATGCAAGGCATTTATTCTTTACCTCTTCTGTGCAGCTTTTTATTTCCCAACACGGTGCATAATTCAGAAGCTTCTTAACTCCCTCTATGCTGATTTTCTTGTTATGAATTAATTCTCGCAAACAAAAAAGCCATTTAATATCATTTTCGGAATAGAATCTGTTCTTATTCCTGCGAGATGGTTTTATCAGGCCGTGTTTTTCATAAATGCGCAATGTCTGACTTGTAGTACCCAACAGTTCTGAAACAATGCCAATGGTGTACAATGGCATTTCGCTTTTTTCATCAGTAAATGCTGTTTTTCCTTTTTTCTTAATCACTTCTATCCATTATTTTGAAAGGCTATCTGTTTATCATTATATGTTTTTTCCGATATAAAAACAACAAAGCGCATTAACACAAAGTTTGCCAGATAATTTATAATATCTTTAAGTTTCGATTCAGTAAAGCATCTATGAGCACTATATTCCAATACAACATACATCCGATTGTAATGGGGACAAAGGCTTTCGACAAGGGCATGATGACGTATCAGCATGATTACGGTAAGCCTTATACAATCCCTATCTACTGCTGGTATCTGGAAGGTGGGGACAAGAAGATATTAGTAGATACAGGGGAAATGAGCCCGCTACAATCCAAGGAAAGAGAAAGTGCAATTGGTGGGAAAATCTATAAATTTGAAGAAGGACTTAGCCGCTGGGGATTGAAACCGGAAGACATCGATATTGTCATACACACCCATTTACATAACGACCGCTGTGAAAATGATGACAAATGTAAAAATGCAATATTTTATGTGCACGAAAAAGAATTAGAGCGAATACACAACCCTCATCCCCTGGATTTCCGCTACAATGAAGATTTCATTATGGATGTAGAAAAAAACGGCCAGATAAAAACGATTATTGGAGATGCAGAGATCCTTCCTGGCATCCGTGTTATCCATACACCTGCTCATACAGAAGGGGGCTTGACAGTAGTAATAGACACCGCTCAGGGGAAAGCTGTAATAACAGGATTCTGTTTAATAATGGAAAATTTTAATCCTCCACCAAGGATTAAGGCCATGGAGATGGAAGTTATTCCTCCTGGTACCCATGTAAATGTATACGAAGCATATGATATCGTCATGAAAGTAAAAGACATGGCTGATATCTTGCTGCCTCTTCACGAACCTCAGTTCGCCTCAATCGATACAATTCCATAAGCAACGCAATCCTAAAAACAGAGATTGCCACGCCACGCTCGCAATGACATAGAAAGCTATGAGGAAATTTTAAGGATGTAGTATTTTAGTATTTAAGCATTGCCTTCTTCTGGTTTGCAACAACTACAAGCACATAATTTTCAGGGGCAAGATATTTCCGTGCAACCCTGATGACATCTTCTTTTGTAACTGAATTTATATAATCAGGATATTTTTCCACATAATCGAGTCCAAGGTTATAGAATTCAACATAGGCAAGGAAGTCAGCAATCTTTCTATTAGTATCAAGCCGCCTTGGGAAACTCCCGGTAAGATAGGATTTAGCTTCCGACAGATCTTCTGCAGAAACATACTCTTTTCTCATCCTTTCCATCTGTTTGAGTACTTCCGAAATCACTAAGTTTGCAGACTCATTTTTAGTCTGGACCTCCACCTGAAACATGCCTCCCTCTTTATTAGAAATAAAAGAACTATCTACGTCATATGCAAGACCCATATTGTCTCTTATAGACTGCATGAGTCTTGATGAGAAACCTCCACCTCCTAAGATATAGTTCATAACAGAAATAGCATAATAATCAGGGTTGTCCCTGCTTATACCAGTTTGTCCGAGTATGATATTTGCTTGCGTTAGGTCCCTTTCTATCTTTACAACCTTCTTTATCTTTTTCCCTTCGAGTAAGCTGGCAGTTTTCAATGGCAAATCAACCTTCCTCCAATCACTTAGGTATTTTTTCATTAGAGAGTTCAGCTCATCAGTGGTGAGATCTCCTGCAATTGATACTATCGAGTTGTTGGTTAGAAAATAATCTGAGTAAAACCTTAAAAGGTCATCTCTTTTTATACCTTCAATAGTCTCAACCGAACCCTCTATCAGTCTTCCATAAGGATGCTCATCGCATACCTCCTTCTTGAAGGCGCGGTTTGCAAGAAAAGCAGGTTCTTCCTCTTGCTGCCTTAAAACGCCTTTTATCAGTAACTTTTTCCTTTCGATCTCCTCCTGTGGAAAGATTGGATTAAGCAAGATATCCGAAAAAAGTTCAAACCCTTTATAAATATCCTTTTTCAAAACTGATAAAGTAATTATCATATAATCACTGCCTGCTGATGCATCAAGGGATGCACCTATAAATTCTATTTCTTCACTGATATCTCTGGCTGTGCGATGCTTTGTGCCTTCTGTGAGGAGTTCTGCGACAAGATTGGCAAGTCCTGCTTTGTCTTTTGGTTCACTAATCTGGCCAGCTTTTACAAGAAGTGTAACCATAACAATGGGTAGACTATGGTTTTCTGAGTGAAGGACGATAAGTCCATTTGGAAGGACAGATCTTTTTGCATTAAGGGCATCTGCATTAGAAGAAAGTAAGCAGTAAGCAGTAAGCAGTAAGCAAATTGATATAAGTTTTATTAACTTTTCACTTTTCACTTCTTACTTCTCACTTTTTGTTGGTATTAATATTCCTACCGTTCTATTATCTTCTGTTAAATATTTCTTTGCTACCCTCACCACGTCCTCAGGAGTTATCTTCCTTATTCCTTCAAGGTATTGGTCAATAAGTCTCCAATCTCCAAGCATCTCGAATATCCCGTATTTCATAGCCTGCATATAAATTGAGTCCTGTTCCATGATAAAGAGAGATTCTATCTGGTTTTTTATCTTCTGAACCTCGCGTTCCAATGGCGGCTCTTTCTTTATCCTCTCGATCTCTGCATAGAGAGCATTCTCAACATCTTTTATATTCTTCTCAGGAGAGGCTGTTGCATCAAAGAAAAATAGATAAGGGTCTTTGTTAAACCCACTGTAGTCAGCATCTGCATTGAGGGCAATCTTTTTTTCGTAGACCAAAGACTTATATAGTCTTGAACTCTTTCCACTGGATAATATCAAGCTTAAGACATTCAGGGCGTAACTATCTTCATGGGGAAAGCTGGGTGTATGATATGCCATAAGGATGTATGGAAGTTCTGCTTCTCTCTTAAGAAGTACCCTTCTTTCTCCTCTCTGCTCAGGCTCTATAGAGCTTATGTTTTTCATGGGAGGACCTATGGGGATTTTTCCAAAATAGTTTTTTATCCTTTCAATCATCTCATCTGCTTTGACATCTCCTACGACAATAATAAGGGCTTTATCAGGTAAGTAGTTAGCC
>Ga0315281_10014810_pt1 | contig 10486 bp, 2 predicted proteins | sample YL17G07_0_MG_FD_204540 | JGI IMG/M metagenome (GOLD analysis project Ga0315281, IMG submission 204540) | Sediment microbial communities from Yellowstone Lake, YNP, Wyoming, USA - YL17G07_0 | ecosystem: Environmental > Aquatic > Freshwater > Lake > Sediment | place: USA: Wyoming | collected...
GCAGCCTTTATCTCCTCGTCAAGCCTGTGCCTCTGCGGGTCCAACTTCTCTCCTGTCGCAGTGGCAACGAGCCTGTCCTCGCCGATGTCCTTCACTTTAAACCCCGAGAACAAGAGGCCCTCTGCGTACAAGACAAACAAGAGCTCGTTCAGCCACATGAAAAGGAGTTCCTCGAGGTCTCCCGCCTCAAGGGAGAGTTCCCGTTCGACCGTCTGCCTTACGGTGTCCGGATCCACCATGAGGGAAAACATTGCCGCCGCTACGCCCTCGAACAGCTCGCCGAGGTTGTCCGCCTCGACCTCTATCCCGATATCGGCGGTGTGCTCTATCGTTCTGAATCTCACGCCGGACCTTCCGCAACCCCCGCAATACCCGCAAGGGGCAACGTGAAGGTGAAGGTAGAACCCGCACCCGGCTCACTGTCCACCCTTATGGTGCCTCCCATAGCGTGCAGGAGCTCGCTCGTGATATAGAGGCCGAGCCCCGTGCCGGGGAAGGACCGGGCCGCGCCACTTTCCACCTGGTAGAACCGGTCGAATATCTTATCCTGCTCTTCGGGCGCGATACCTACTCCCTCATCTGTAACGCTAACCTCCGCCACCTCTCCCGTCTCCCTGACGGCAACCGTCACGGTACCACCCTTCGGTGAAAACTTGATGGCGTTGCGGACAAGGTTCGCGAGCACGACCTCCGCTTTGTCGAGATCAGCCACCACTTCCACCTCTCTATCAGGGGCGACCAGTTTGAGTCTATGGACCTCGGCCAAGCGTTCCTGATCTCCCATCACCCTCCGGCAAAGCTCCGCCAGGTCCAGTACCTCGAAGTTTACCTCCAGCCTCCCCGCTTCTATGCGGGACAAATCGAGTATGTTCGCTATCAACCCTTCAAGGACCGTCGATTTCTTCAATATGATCTCGAGTGACTCCCTTTCCGTATCGCGGTCTATCCTTTCGAAATTTTCCACGAGCGTCCTGGCGAAGCCCTCTATTACAGCTAGCGGCGACCGCAGCTCATGTGAGACCGTCGAAACGAAATCGGACTTCATCCGGTCAAGCTCCATCAGTTCCTGGTGCGCCACCTCGAGTGCCTGGAGGTGATGCTTGGTCTCCTCGTAAAGCATCAAGTTCTCGATGCCGACACCGGCATGCCTGCCCATAGCCTCCAGCATACGGACATCCTCATCACTTACTCTCAGCTCTATCGAGCACTGGAGGGTCAGCACCCCGAGAACCTTGTCGCCCGCTACGAGGGGAACCCCAATGCCCTGCTTCCCCCGGAATATGTCGGCCAACGGATCTTCCCAGGTTACTTCCCCGGGTATCCTCTCCCTGGCCTCGGTAGAAGCCGCCCTCTTGCTCCCAATCACTTCTCCGCCAAGACCCTTGTCCAGCGGCACATGAATGCCCTCCAGCAGCCCAAGGTCCAGGTTATACGCGGCCCTCCAGACGAACTCGTCCCTCCCCGGCTCAATAAAAGCTAGCAGCGCGGACTCCGCGCCGATCGCCCCGGCGGCCTCCCTGGCAACCGTGTCGAGCAGAGCATCAAGCCCTGTCTGCTCGGATATGTCCTGCGCGCTGCGGTACAAGAGCGCGAGTCTCTCGTGCTCCGCCGCGAGCTCGCGGTAGATGATTGCATTCTGCAGAGCCACGCGGATCTCGGCACCGGCAGCGTTATAGAAGTCCCTGTACTGCTCCCTGAAAAGCCTCCTGCTCTTTGATGCCAGGCACAGCACGCCTGTAACCCTCTCTTCTTTTTTCAGAGGGACGAGCAGTGCGGACCTGATTCTCTCCTCTTTGAAAAGGTCCACTATCCCTCCGCGTTTCTTATCCGCGGCCCCCAAGGGAATATCAAATACCGCCGCGCCCCCGGGCCCCGACGCAAGCTCTGCGAGCTCCCGCTTCAAGGCATCCGTATCCAACTTGCTCAGATGCTCGGGGGTAAATCCTTCACTCGCCATGACATCGAACGTGCCGGTGTCGGGATGCCTTTCCAGAATCAGAACCCCGGACTCGGCGCCCGATTCCTCCATCGATGTGGCGAGGACATCTTTTGAAGCCAGATCCAGTTCGAGCGACCGGGTGGCCGCTTTTAGTATCTCGTTCAGCGAGGCAAGCTGTACGCTCCGGCGTTCAGTCTCCACCTCCGCCATCTTTCGCTCCGTGATATCGTGCAGTGCCGAGAGAATTACGTCTTCACCCCACACGGTTGCCAGCTGAGAGGACGCCTCGACAGGAAGAGTCCCCCCGTCCTTTCTGACCAGCTTTGTCTCAAAAACGGTATATCCGTCGCGCAGTACCTCATCCCGGCGTTCCCCGAACAGGTGTCTGACCTTCTGCGGGACAAGGTCAGCTATATTCTGAGAAAGGAGCTCTTCGCGGCTGAGCCCGGTGTAGGCGCATATTTTCTCGTTCACGTCTTTGATATCGCCATCAAGCGTAGTGACTACCAGGCCGTCGCTGGCTAGAGAGAAGATTGTTGAATACGTATCGGCCGCGGCCTCGACCCGCTCTCGCATCCGCTTGGATTCCGTGATGTCCGTTATGGTCGCCACGATTTCTACAGAATCCTCCTCCAGAACCCCGAGCGAACCCACTGTGACCATGATGTCGATGAGGGACCCGTCCTTCCGCTTGGCCTTTTCCTCCCTGATATAGCGCTCGCCGCTCATGAGGGCTTTCGCGGCCCCCAGGGCCAACGACTCTTCATGCTTGGGGCTCGGGAAGAGGTTCTCCGTCGATTGTCCTATCAACTCCTCCGGCCCGTAGCCGAGCATCTCGTAAGCCCGCCTGTTTACCCAGGTCACCACCCCGTTGCCAAGGACCATCAGGCCCTCGTCTATGCCCTCGGTTATCCTCGCCCGGAAACTTTCGGAGCGCTCAAGCTCCTCTATCCACTCTTTCCTCTCAAGGGCGTGAGAGATAGTCTCGGCCACCTCCCGAAGCGCCTCCTCTTCGGGAAGGGACCACTCACGGTGTCTCTTAACGTCGTGATAGCTCATGAATCCCGCGAGCCTTTCGCCCTTGAATATCGGCGCTACAGCGACGGCTAATACATTCTGGCCCCTGAGTACCTCACGTACCGCAGCTTCGGGAATTTCCTCTATATCGCTTCTTACCACTGTTCTTCCGGCGGACAGGGTTTCTATCCACCATGGATAATCTGCGATTCTCAAGCCCTGGAGCCTGTCCTTCGTAGGCTCATCTCCCTCGGCTACCCACTCTACGTCGCATGACATCGTCTCTCCATCCCCGGAAAACTCAAAGTAGTGCGCCCGACTGACCCCCAGCAGTCTGCCGGTCCGCTCGAGTGATACACCGATAGCGGCATAGATATCATCGGGATTCACGAACCTCGTAGCTATATCTACCAGTACTTCCTCCGCGCGCAACCGCAGCTCCTGCTCCTGCTCGCGCTTCCTCCTTTCGGTCACGTTGCGTATCACCAAGATCTCGACAGCGTCTTCGTCGGGCCAGCCCACGAGGCCGGAGTTGACCTCCACGTACAACGGCGATCCGTCCCCTGCCAAAATCGTTGCGGGGAAGTTCTGGTTCGCGGTACCGCGTCTGAACGTATTCGCGATAGCCTCGGCCGCTCTTTCACGGTCGTCGGGGTGTAAAAATCCGTAGATATGTCTGCCGATGGCCTCATCCGTCTTGTATTTGAACGAGCGTTCAGCCTCGGGGTTGACATAAAGTATCTCCCCGCCCCTGTTGATCATTAGGATCACGTCCCTGCTGGCTTCGACGATGGCGCGGTACCTTTCCTCGGACTCCCTGAGCCATCGCTGCGCAAGCTCGCGCTCGGTTACATCGTTGGCTATTACCATGACCCTGGTCTCCTGACCCGGCTCATCGATTACGGAGGCCGACGCCTCGAAATATTTCTCGGCCCCACCCGCGATAACCCTGGTTAGTCGTTTGGCCATGCCCCGTCCCGCCTGCCGCGCTGCTTTGAACTCCTGGCCGACCTTCTCCGCTTCTTCCGGGGCGAGAAAATCATCGATGTTCTTCCCGATCAACTCTTCGGGCGGCATTCCCGCCAGATCGCTGCTCTTCCTGTTCGCAAACAGTATCTCCCCGTGAAGATTCGCAATGAACACGGCATTGGGAGATGTCTCCACGAGCACCCGGTACCGCTCCTCCGAGGCCAGAACCGCCTCCTCCGCCTTGACGCGGTCGGTGACATCGCTGAACGTGACCATGGTCGCGTTATTACCGCTGAGGGTGAGCCGGGCGTTCTGCAACTGTATGACCGCGATGCTCCCGTCCTTCCGCTTCAGCCTCGCTTCATAGACCCTCGGCGTCTCTTCCCCGGCAATCTGACGGGCAGCGCCGCGGTCGATGGCCCCTTGCTCTTCGGGGACCAGCATGTCCAGTACATCCTGCGTGCTGGCGATCTCCTCCCGCGAATAACCGCTTATCTCCTCGGCCCTCTTGTTCAAGTAGAGGATCTCCTTCCCGTCATGCAGCAATACCCCGAAAAAAGAGTTATCGGCGAGGGCGCGGTACTGTTCCTCGGATTCGCGTAGAGCCTCCTCCGCTTTGACCTGCTCGGTGACATCTCGCGCCACCCCGACAGCGCCCGTCACCATTCCGTCAACCATGATTGGGTTTGCTTTCAAACTCAGAAGGACTTCCGTCCCGTCCTTGCTACGAAGCGGCACGCGTGTTTCCCTAATCGTTCCGCCGGACGAAATAGTATTTATCATCGCCTCAAGATAACCCCTGTCCGCCTCATCCACATACTGTAGGTAATCAAACCCCAGATGTTCCACCGGCCCCCTACCGAGAACAGAGCGAACACGCTCGTTCATAAATGTAAGCCTGGCCTCTGCGTCCGTCGTAAAGACTATGTCCTCCGTCGACTCCACGACCAGGCGGTACCTCTCCTCGCTCTTTCTCAGCCCGTCGAGCAGTGAAGCGTTGTAGATAGCCTGAGCTGCCTGCTTGGCGAGACTCTCTACGAGAGACAGCTCCCGCTCGGAATACTTACGTTTTCTCTTCATGTCGAAAAAGATTGCCCCGGCGAAACTGCCTTCCACGATAAGAGGCATCGCCAGTGATGACTTAACGCCGTATTCCTCAGTCACAAAGCTTGGCACCCTGGAGTCTCTCTCGGCATCCTCTGCCAACACAGGCTCCAGAGTCCTTGCCGCCTCAGAACCGGTCCCGCTTTCCGAGAGGGGGACCGCAATCGACATGACGTCCGCTCCAACTCCCGCCTTGCCTGACAAAAGCCCCGTGTCCCCGTCGTAAAGGAATATGCTGCAGATATCGACTCCTAAGAGCGCAGACGCCTCCTGCACTATCCGCTCCAGTGTCCTATCAAGCGGCTTCTCCTCTGTCACGCTACTAGCGACCCGGTAAAGAGCCGATGCCTCGCGGGCGTTCTCCTCGGCGCGCGCTCTGAAGTACAGGTTTTCAGCCCCGAGCTCAAAAGCCTCTGCTGCCGCCTCCATGATGGACCTGTCCTCTTCCGCCCGTTCTGCTTCAAGGTCATGCCCCAGAAGCAGTATCCCGGCGGGATGACCGCCGGGGACGAGCGGGACCGCGACGAATCCCTGGAGACCCTCTCTATCAAGAGTTTCCTGCACCATCGGGTGCATCTTGGTGCCCGGCCAGGCGAACTCGACCTTACTGTTATAAACAGCGGTCGCGGGAAATACCCTCTCGACCCTACTCAATGACCGCGGCAGCTCGCCCTTCGCGAACCCCAGCATCGCCAGGCGCCTTGCCGACTCCCCTTCGCCGCCGAGAAGATAAGCGGCCCCGCACCGGTAACCCGGCAATTCGACAAGCACGCTCAGTGCCGTGTCCAACATCTCTTCAACTGCAACCGAGGTCCCGGCCTTCTTCAATATCTCGTTGACGATCTCGAGCTCGCGGGACCACCTCTCGACTTCCATGAGCGCCTTTTCACGCTCGGTCACATCCTGGCCGATCATCACCGCCTTTTCGGCTCCTGCTCCCTCTTCCGAAATCAGAGAGTAAGTCCAAGAAAAGACTTTCTCCTCCCCGCCTTTTGTCAAAAGAGGTACCACTAATCTTTTAGCGGGCCTGACGCCGCGTGACATCGAGCTCAGGTAATCGTCGACTTCACCCCGATGTTCCTTGGGGACGAGCATCCGGAACCCACCACCGTCTGTCATCTCCTCCTCGGAGTACCCGCTGACCCCTTCCCAGGCGCGATTGACGAACTCGACGCGCCCGTTTTCCTCAAAACCGATAACAAATGTGCTTTGTGCGGAAAGAATCGCCGCGCTCAGCCCTTTCTCTCTGACCACTTCCTTCTCGAGATGCTTCTGGTAGTCGATGTTGGTGCACATGAGAGCGACAAGCTGGGGGCGCGAATTGGGGCCTCTTAGAGGTATGTATATCCACTCGTAGGTGTGCCACCCATCCGCCGTACTCATTCTCAGTTCTTTCCTGCTAACGGTACAGGTCTCTACGACCCCGCCCAGGGTGCAGTCGGAACAGGCCTTACGGGAGTTTCGCAGCGTCTGGTAACAGAGTCTCCCTTCATTACTGCCCCACATCTGCCGAGCGGCCCTGTTCATATAGACGATCCTCCGCTCCGGAGTAACCAGAACGACGGCCGACTCCAGAGCTTCGGCAAAGTCCCTGAATGCCGCCAGCCTGGGGAGTATGCTCTCTGAATCTTGTTCTCTGAGGCGAAACATCCCAACCACCCGCGATTGGATTTTGATTCGATCACCGCATCCGGCGCTAAGATTCAGTCCTGCTCAGGGCCCTCTTCCCCGTCGCTTCCCCTCTCGTCACCGGAGACCACCAAGGCCAACGCGCTGACCTTGTCTCCTTTCTGGACCCGCATGACCCTGACCCCCTGGGTCGCCCTGCCGGTCCTGGGGATGCCGTTCACCGGGACCCTTATGATTATTCCCTCCTGGGAGACCACTAGGCATTCTTGGTTGTCCCTGACAGCCCTCGCACCTACGAGTTTTCCCTTTGCCTCGGTCAGCTTTATCGTCCTGACGCCCTTGCCGCCCCGCCGGTGCAGCGGGTACAGCCCGAACGATGTTCTCTTTCCAAAACCGTTCGCCGTAATCACGAGCAGGTCCGCGCCGTCACCTGGGACCTCCATGGTTATGACGCGGTCCCTCGCGTTCAGCCGCATGCCCTTTACTCCAGCGGTGGCCCTGCCCATCGAGCGGCAATCCTTCTCGCTGAACTTTATCGCCTGCCCCCTCTCGGAGACCAGGACTATCTCCTGGTTCCCGTCCGTCAGGCGCGCCCTGATCATCTCATCACCCGGATAAAGCCTCAGTGCTATTATCCCATCCTTGCGGGCCGAATCATACCGATCGAAGCGCGTCTTCTTTACGATCCCGTCCTTTGTGGCGGTCACAAGGAACTTGTCGTCCCCGAAGTCCTTGGTCGCGATAACTTCTACTATCTTTTCATCGGATTCAAGAGGCAAAAGGTTAACCATCGCCTTGCCTTTGGAAACGCGACTCCCGGTCGGAAGCTCGTGGACCTTCAGCCGGTAGGCCTTCCCCTTGTTCGAGAAGAAGAGTATGTAGTGGTGCGTCGTCGTGATGAAAAGGTGCTCGACGAAGTCGCCCTCCTTGAGGTCCATCCCCGTCACGCCCCGGCCTCCCCTCTTCTGCTTGCGGAAGGTCGTCACCGGGACCCGCTTCGCGTATCCGGAACGGGTGATGGTGATCACCATCTCTTCCTCTGCGATCAGATCCTCGATTGAGAGGTCCTCAGCGGGGCCGACGATCTCGGTGCGCCTGTCGTCACCGAACCTCTCCTTGATGCCGGCGAGCTCTTCCCTGATAATGTCCAGCACCTTCTGCGGGTCATCCAGTATCGCCTTCAGCTCTTTGATTTTCTTTCTCAGCTCCTTTTGCTCGTCCTTGACCTTCTGTCTCTCAAGGCCTGTCAGCCGCTGCAGCCTCATGTCCAGAATCGCCTGAGCCTGTACTTCGGTAAGCTCGAACCTCTTGATCAGCTTGTTCCTAGCCTCATCAACGGTCTTGGATGCCTTGATGAGCTGAATCGTCTCGTCCAGGTTGTCGAGCGCAACCAGCAGGCCCTCCAGGATGTGAGAGCGCTCTTGAGCCTTCTTGAGATCGAACGAGGTCCTCCTCGTGACAACTTCCTGCCTGTGCTCTATCTGTTTACGGATGAGGTCCTTCAAGGGCAGGGTGCGCGGTACACCTTCCACCAGCGCGAGCATAATGATCCCGAACGATGTCTGCATCTGGGTGTGCTTGTAAAGCTGGTTCAGTACTACCTCGGGGTCGGCATCACGCTTCAGCTCGATGACAAACCGCATCCCGCTCCGGTCCGACTCGTCGCGAATGTCCGATATTTCGGTTATCGTCTTGTCCTTGACTAGCTCGGCAATCTTCTCGGCCAGCCTGGACTTGTTCACCTGGAACGGGATCTCGGTGACCGCTATGCGCTGGCGGCCCGCCTTCACCTTCTCAGCGTGGGCCCTCGCCCTCAAATATATTATGCCCCTCCCGGTACTGTATGCCTGTACTATCCCCTCACTCCCCATGATGAGCCCCCCGGTGGGGAAGTCCGGCCCCCTGACGTGCTTGACGAGCTCTCCCAGGGAAATATCGGGGTCATCTATGGCCGCAACCGTGGCGTCCACCACTTCGGCTATGTTGTGGGGAGGTATGTTAGTGGCCATACCGACGGCTATCCCGGTGGATCCGTTCGCAAGCAGGTTGGGGAATTTCGCGGGCAGCACGACAGGCTCCTGCATCGACCCGTCGTAGTTGTCCGCGAAGTCAACGGTGTCCTTCCTTATGTCCTCGAGGAGCTCGAGTGCGACAGGGGACATCCTCGCCTCCGTATACCTCATGGCGGCCGGATTATCCCCGTCTACCGAACCGAAGTTCCCGTGCCCGTCCACGAGCTCGTAACGGTACGAGAAGTCCTGCGCCATGCGGGCCAGGGTGTCGTAGATCGCCGCGTCGCCGTGTGGGTGGTAACGCCCCATAACGTCCCCGACCACGCGCGCGCATTTCCTGTGAGGGTTGTTGGGGGCCAACCCGGACTCAAGCATGCTGTACAGGATGCGGCGGTGTACGGGTTTAAGCCCGTCCCTCACGTCCGGCAGAGCCCGCCCGACTATCACGCTCATAGCGTACTCGAGGTACGACCTCTGCATCTCCTCCTCGAGCTCAACCGGCTCGGTTCTTCCGCCGACGAGGTCGATCATCTCCGCACTTTCCCCTTCCATGTGTGCTTGCAGTTACGGGCTCAGGTGTCTATGAACATTACGTCTCTGGCGTGTTCCTGGATGAACTGGCGCCTTGCCTCGACATCCGCGCCCATCAAGGTGTTGAAGATCTGGTCCGCGGTTACCGCATCCTCGATGTTTATCTGCAGGAGGTTCCGTCTCTGTGGATCCATCGTCGTCTCCCAGAGCTGCTCAGGGTTCATCTCGCCAAGACCCTTGAATCTCTGAATCGAGGCCTTGCTGCCGTCGTTCTCTTTAAGCACTCTGTCCAGCTCGGCATCATTGAACGCATACAGGCTCCTCTTACTCACCTGGACACGGTACAGCGGGGGCTGCGCGACGTAGATGTATCCTCCCTCAATCAGTTCCTGCATGTAGCGGTAGAAAAACGTGAGCAGGAGGGTCCTTATGTGCGCGCCGTCCACGTCGGCGTCGGTCATGATAATCGCCTTGTGATAGCGCGCCCTCGAAAGGTCAAACTCGTCACGCACGTTCGTGCCGATGGCGGTTATGATGGCCTGTATCTCCCGCGAAGAGAACACCCTGGTGGGCCCTGACTTCTCGACGTTCAGTATCTTCCCCCTGAGCGGCAGTATCGCCTGGAAGCTCCTGTCCCGCGCCTGCTTCGCCGAGCCGCCCGCCGAATCGCCCTCCACGAGGAATATCTCGCAAAGTGAGGGATCCCTTATCGAACAGTCGGCGAGCTTCCCTGGTAGAGAACTGCTCTCCAGGATGCTCTGCCTGCGGACGAGATCGCGCGCCTGCTTCGCCGCGCCCCTCGCCCTCGAAGCGTTCAGAGCTTTGTTCACGAGGTTCCTCGCGTCACCGGGGTTCTCCTCGAGAAACTCGGAAAGTCTCGAATTCACCGTAGACTCGACGAAGCCCTTTACGTCGGGGTTGCCGAGGCGTGTCTTCGTCTGCCCCTCGAACTGAGGCTCTTGCATCTTGACGCTGACAACCGCGGTCATTCCTTCTCTGACGTCCTCCCCGCTGAGGCTCCCGTCCCTGTCCTTGAGCAGATTGTGGGTCTTCGCGTAATCGTTGATGGTGCGCGTAAGAGCAGCCTTGAAACCTATCAGGTGCGTCCCGCCTTCATGCGTGTTTATGTTGTTCGCGAAAGTGAATACGTTGTCTATATACCCGCTGTTGTACTGGATGGCCACCTCCACCTCGGCGTCCTCGCGCGACCCCCCGATATATATGACGCGTTTCTGGATCGCCTCCTTCGCGGAGTTCAGGTACTTCACAAAATCTACGATGCCGC
>Ga0315281_10014811_pt1 | contig 10486 bp, 13 predicted proteins | sample YL17G07_0_MG_FD_204540 | JGI IMG/M metagenome (GOLD analysis project Ga0315281, IMG submission 204540) | Sediment microbial communities from Yellowstone Lake, YNP, Wyoming, USA - YL17G07_0 | ecosystem: Environmental > Aquatic > Freshwater > Lake > Sediment | place: USA: Wyoming | collected...
TGGCGATATCTGTCACCACCGGGCGGATATTGGCCTGCTTCATACTCTCATAAGCCCCGGCACCCATGCCGCGCGCCAGCAGGATTTCGCAATCCGCGATGGCAGTCACCATGCGGGCATGGCGGTCCTGGGCAGCCGGGTCGAAGCCGTGTCCGCGCGGGTCTGCCCCATGCGCTTCCTCGTGCGTTTCCCCGCTGAACTGGTTGTGCCCCATTTTGTCACGTTTCTCGCGCCCGACAATTTTCCCGTCTTCAACAGTCACGACCACGTAAAATGGAGCCCGGCCAAAGTGCTGGCTGATGGTCACGCCATCTTCAGAAACGGCTGCAATTTTCATAATTCACCTCTAGATCTTCTCGGCGCACGGCTGGCAGACGATCTTGCCGTGCTTGACACGCGCATAGCGCTCGACGGTCACTTCACCGCATTCAGCGCAAATGATGGTATCGAAAGCGTGCGGGGGCATCGGCGGCAACCTCATCTCTTTAACCGGTTCCACCTTGAACAACACTTCGGTTTTCTCGCCCAGCACCTGGTCGATCAACGGCTCAACCAGCTTTTCATCCACCTGCGAGGCCGGCACGCCGTTTCTGCGGAACTTGATGAATTCCGATTCCTGGCTGCGGCGCATGGCTTCGGGGGTGACGACCACGCGCACGCTGCGCCCGGTCTTGTTATCGATCAGCGTCAGGGCAAATTTGCCGTAGCCCAGGCTGCGGATGTTGCCCTTGCCAAAGGTACAGCCTGTCACGACCTGTACACCATCCGCAAAGCAGGTCGAGCAGTGATTGCGGTCAATCTCGACCAGGGCGGTCAACTGGCCATCAGGCGCATGCTGCACGCCGAGCGCCTGCATGGCAGCTTCCGCGGCGCGCAAGCCGAGCGGCATGGCCGGGCATTTGTGTCCGTGGAGGGCGAGACCGATTTTATAGACTTCATCTTCGCGTTTCATATGCTTTAAATCTCCTTGTGGTTCTCTCTCCTCTCTTTGGGGGAGAGGAACAGGATGATGGTTTTTTAACGCTCAACCAGGACGGTCTTTTCGTAGCCGGAGCACGGGATGCACACCGGCTGGCCGTCTTTCGTGCGTACGTAGCGGTCAAAGACGTACTCGCCACACACGCTGCACTTGGTCTTATTGAACGAACCCTTGACCGGTTTGAATGTGAAATCCGGCTTGGCCTCCACCTTGAACATGGCCTCGTCGGTCTGGTCATAGACCCACTGGATGACCTCTCGCCGCACTTCCAGCGGGATCTGCGAAGGCTCGATACCCTTCTTGCGATAAACAAAGAACTCGAACTTGCCCATGGCATCCACAAAATCGGGCAGGAGGGAATAGCGCACTGCGCCCTTCTGCGGATGGTAGAAGGTGGCAGCCAGCTTACCGTAGAAGGTTTTGGCGATCATCACCTTGCCGTAGGTGGCGCCTGTGGCAATTTGCAGCCCATCGATCAGGCAGGTCTGTGGGTGGCCTTCGCCGAGTTCCGGGAAGATGAAGAAACCGTGATCCGGTTCTTTTTCGACGCCAAGATACGCCAGCGCCAGCTTGCCCATGCGATAGCCGATCGGCATGAAGGGACATTCGTGGCCGTGGAATTCAAAAGCCCATTCGGGGGGAATATGTTGCGTTGTCATTTTAGATCTCCTTTCAGATCATGATTCCCTTCCCTCTCAAGAGAAGGGATGGAAGAAAACACTTTTTTACCCTAATAACTTGAACAAAAGCTGCACGACAAAAGCCCACATGATCAAGCCCAAACCGGCCTTGATCATTTTCGTGTTGATCTTCATGCTTACCCTGGCTCCAATGTTCCCGCCGATGAGAACGGCGATACCGGTCGCCAGGATCAGGGGAAGGTCGAAACGATGGGAGGTCAGATGACCCAGGATCCCCGACAATGCCGAAAAGGAAATGATCAAATGGGATGACCCGGCCGCGATCTTGGTTGGGTACTTCAGGACATAGACCATGAATGGGACGATGAGAATGCCGCCGCCCACTCCGAGCAGGCCGGCCAGGAACCCCACGCCAAGACCCACCAATGCGATAAGCACATACCAACCGGCAGTCAGCTTCCGGGGCGGTTCCGCATTACCCTTTTCCTTTTCCCAGTAGGAATAGATCATCCTTGCTCCCACCACCAGCAGGAAAGCCACAAACAGCCAGAGCAGAAAGGTCGTGTTGAAGGATTTGGACAAGGCGCCTCCTGCAAATGCGCCTAAGGAGATACCCGGCGCAAACAGGAGGGAGATCTTGTAATCGATCATCTTCCTGCGATAGAAGATATAGCCCGCAGCCAGCGAGGTGATGAGATTCAGTACCAGGGAGGTGGAGGTGGAGATCAGCGCCGTGAACCCGAGCAGGAGCAGCAGGGGAGAATACACCGAGCCTCCACCCTGGCCGAACATGGAGAACACGAATGCGATCATGAAGGCAAAAACAACTGCCATGATCAGAGTGGAACTAATGACCATAATTGTTTATCTCCTTGTTTTTTTCAAGATCGGAAATGGCACCAGTAACAAAAAAATCCATGTTCATGCAGCGCCTCCTTCACGCAAGGCCTGCTCGATCTTTGCCGCGCCGCGATACCCAACCATTACGATCTTCTCATTGATCACCAGCACTGGAGTACTCATCACCCCATAGGCCATGATCCGCTCCATGTCGGTGACGTATTCCACCCGCGCATCCAGATTCAATCGTGCAACCAGCTTTTGCACATCCGCGAACATTCTTTTGCAGGAAGCACACCCTGCACCGAGTACTTTGATGTCCATATCACAGCACCAGGTTGAACAGGTAGCCGATGATGATAATGGCAATTGCTACCGTGCCGATAAAAACGGCAATCAACTGCGGCTTGAGTACGCGCCGCAGGATGATCATCTCCGGCAGGCTCAGGCCGACCACCGACATCATGAAGGCCAGCACCGTACCAAGCGCGGCGCCCTTTTCCATCAGCGCATGCACGATCGGGATGACGCCCGCCGCATTCGAGTAGAGCGGGACACCGATAAGCACGGCTGCCGGGACGGACCACCAGGCCTGCTTCCCCATGATCCCCACCAGGGCGCTTTCAGGAACGTATCCGTGGATCCCGGCCCCGATGGCGATGCCAATGATGACATACAGCCAGACCTTGCCAACGATTTCCTTTGTGCTGGCCCAGGCAATTTCGAAGCGCTGCGCCCAGCTGGGCTTGTCGGGCATGACACCACCCTTGCCGACCTTGATCTGCCAGACGAAGTCCTCTACGAAGCGTTCCAGTTTCAGGCGGCCGATCACCACCCCGGCGATGATGGCAATCGTAACCCCGGAGAGCAGGTACAGCCCGGCCACCTTCCAGCCGAACAGGCCGAACAACATCACCAGCGCCACCTCATTGACCACCGGCGCAGAGATCAGGAACGAGAACGTCACCCCCAGTGGAATGCCTGATTCCACAAAACCGATAAAGAGCGGCACCGCCGAGCAGGAGCAGAACGGGGTGATGATGCCCAGCGCTGCCGCCAGCACATTGCCCACACCTTCTCGTTTTCCGCCCAGCCAGGCGCGCGTTTGTTCGGCGCTGAAGAACGAGCGCAGCAAGGTGATCATGAAGATCATGCCGCCCAGCAGAAGGATGATCTTGGGGACATCATAAAAGAAGAAGGCCAGCGACTCGCCCAGATGTGAATCTTGCGGCAGCGCCAGGAGGCCGTAAGCCAGCCAATTGGCAAACGGCTGGATAAAGTTGTAGAGGATCAGCCAGGCCACCAATGCCGCGCCGACAATGGCGAAGGCTTTGAGACTACGGTTTTTATGGGTGAGCTGCGGTGCTTGTGAAGAGAGTGTTTGGGTCATCTGGTTGCCTTTTTATCGTAAATTGTGAAATCGAGAACGCATTCGAAAATCCGAATGGGTATTACCATTTTTTCTTCCCCGCTTGAAGGCGGGGAAGAAAAACCCTTTTCATGTACAGGAGTGGTGGTCGGTTGCTGCCATTGCGGGTGATCGAAGGCCTATAATCCTTTGGAATGGATCGTCTACTATTTGTGAGCGCGTAATTGCTCTTGCAGCATTTCAACGGTGGGCGCACCTTTCATCCCAGTGGGAGTCGAGTACACGCGACAGCTCAAGTTATAGCGTTTCCGCTCCTCCGGCCACCAATCGACATCGTCCGCCCGAAAGGAAGGCGAACCCAGGAACTTCAACCGGGCGGCTTCGGCGTTGTCTGTCACCTTCACCAGGCGGATGTCTGCTTCCAGTCCTTCGGCTGCCAGCGCGGCCTTCAGGTTCTCCAGCCCGCCTAGCCAGGAGGGACAACCATCGAAATAAAGCAATTCAATCTTCATTATCGAAATCTCAAATGGTTTCGAGGGCGTTTGTGACGAGGGTCGTGATTTCAGCAGCTGACGGGATACGTCCGGCAGAGACCAGTTTTTCATTGAGCACCAGCCCCGGCGTGGACATGATGTTGTATGCCATGATGTCGGAAAATTCGGTTACTTTCACGACTTCGGCTTCCACCCCCATCTGATCGATCACCTGACGTGTGATCGCCTCCAACCTTTTACAGTTGGCGCAACCTGAACCAAGAATTTTTACAGTAAGAAGCATGAATACCTCCAAGAATAGAGAGCTGTGAATGGAAACAATTAGCGTGCATGCTCGATGAGGAGCGAGTTGGAAACCGCAGGTGCACAATGGGGGCAGGCACACTGTTTTTTATGTTCTGCCAGCTTCGCCTCTATCATGGTCACCCCGGCTATTTGTGCGGTTTTTTGGAGCAATTCCAAAACCCCCGGTTTTACCAGGCGGTAAAAAATAAATTTTCCGTCGCGTCTTGAATCCAGCAAGCCCGCCTCGCGCAGCGCCATCAATTGCTGGGAGATATAAGCCTGCCGGTAACCAAGGCGCGCTTGCAGGTGGCAGACACAGGCATCGCCGGAACCGATCGCCAGCAGGATTTGCAGGCGCGGTTCGGGGCTGATGACCTGAAGGAGATCGCTTACTCTTGCCAGTTTTGTGGATTTATTTGTGTTAATCATATTCGCAACTCCGAATGTATTGTACTACGTATTCATAATTGGGAATATGATATTTGTCACCGATTCAGGGTGCGTTTTTCATCGGGGTTTCCAACGTCGAGTGGGCAACCTTGGTAGTCCCCCCTCACATTTGGACTTTTATTCGTTCAGCCAAGCTTGATTTTCAGGAAAAGTGGATATCCGACCTATATGTTATTTTAGCGGTATTGGATTACGCTTTCGCATGCTTGTGCAAATACTCCACACTCTTGTTTCCGATAAATCAAATTGCTCAGATATATTTCGAATGGTCTTTTTCTCGACCGTGTGCAGCCGATAAATCTCCACATCCCTGGGATTGATCGGCCGCGGCGACCTGGGCGGAAGCGGTTTTTCTGCAAGATGGGGGGCAAGTTTATAGATGGATTGGATACTCTTCCGGTCCATATCATGCAGTGAGCGCTCAATCGGCTCCGCCTCCAGCATTTCTTTATCATTCCCCCTTCCCAGGCCGGCCCCAAGCGGATACCGGTATCGGATGCGCACTTGGTCATATCCAAGCTCGATCTTGATGATGAACCGCTCGATGATGATCCGGGCCGCCTGGATATCCTGCCGGCCGAGTGTGTCAGCCACTTGCTCACGCCAGGTGTTGAATACTTCCTCAAGAGCCTCCGGGGAAAGCTGGAGATGCCGGGCGTGCAGTTGACTCTCCAAATCCCGGAGTTGAGCGGCAAGCGTCGCCTTTTCGGCTTCCCGCTGCCGCAGCCGGTCCACGGCTGATTGTGCACCGAAGGTTTCCACCATATCCAGCAGGTTCTGGATGGCGCGCTCGGTGTCCGCCAGGGACTTGCGGAGAAGCGCGATCCGGTTGTCGAAGTCGGGATCGTTTTCCAGCCGAGTCTGCACCCGCGCCAACAACTGGTTGAAATAGGTCGGGGTCAGGATGCGGTTCAACAACGTATCCAGGACGACAACTTCGGCATGACGGGCATTTACCTGCCGGCCTGCGCAGGCATCGTAGCCTTGCAAGTATTTCTTGTTGCAGATATAGCAGCGCCAGATACCGCTGTGGGTGTATTTCTTGGACACCATGGCTGAACCGCAGTGGATGCAAGTCACCAGTCCTGTCAACATAGCTACGGTAACCTGCCGGCGGGGATGGCGCTTCCCGCCCGAGGTTCCGCGTCGTGGATGCGCCTGCTGGATCTCCTGGACCTTGTCCCACGTTTCCCGGTCCACCATGGCGGGATGGTGATCTTCAAATAATTCCTTGCCGCACTTGCCGATCCCCAAATAGGTCTTGTTCTGGAAGAACGAGACCCAGCTTCCCTTCGACCTGTACAAACGGCAGCCGGTAGCCTCCTGGATCTCCTGGTACGACTTCCCCTGGGAACGCATCTTCCACGCCATCTTGCCTGCTTCCCAGAGGTCCGGGTCCGGCACCCAGCGGCTGACCTTGCGGGGAGAGTTGTCGCGCCTGGTGCCGATCACCACCGGCTCAGCTTTGTATCCGCGCGGAGGCAAGCCACCACAGGAAAAGCCCTGCCGGACCAGGGCTCGCAGGGCGCGCTTGACATCCCGCGAGGTCTGGTCACTCTTGTTCTGGTTCGTATAATCGATCAACGCCTCGTGCACACGCCCGAATTCCCCAGGGGCAACATGATCCGTCATGGAGTGAATAACGATCTGGTTCCTGCGGATGAATCCCTTGAAGTAAGAAGCGTCATCCAGTTCGCGGGCGAAGCGGGCGAAGTTCCATAATAATAAGCCGTCTGGCCGAAGGTCGATATCTTCGACCATGTCGATCATGTCATTGAAAGCATCCCGCCCCACGGTGGTTGTCCCCGTTCGGGCAACATCTGCAAAGATGTGCCGGATGATCAGCCCATATTGAGCGGCGAAACGCTCCGCCTCGTCCCGTTGCTGCTGGACGCTCAACTCCTGCGCTGATCCGCCGGAATCGCGCAAGTACACCCAGACTGTGGATCCGGGTAAAAGTTCGGGAGGCGGAGACACGTAATCGGACATGGTTTTCTGCGATCAGCCTACTTGGTTCGGCGGGCCGGCACGATCCGGCCATTCTGGATGGCCAGGCGTCCATCCTGGAGCATCTGGTGGATGGTGGCTGTCAGCACATCGGCGAGTGGATCGGTCGCGGCCTGCTGCGCGCTGTCCAGCGACGAGAACACATCACCGCCGATCTCCTCGAGGCGGTAGGCTTTGGGGCCGCTCATATAGCACCTCCCTGGTTAGTGAGCCAGAACGTCAGCCAGTGGTGCAGATCCCCGCCACTTTTGTAGAAGTCGGTCAGGTCTTTATCCTTTGGCTGGAGCTGCGGGATGTTTGCCCGTACGGCCTGACGCAAGGTCAGCAGGCCGTTTGCTCCGGACTCGGATTTACCGTCCATGTCATAGGCGACCAGGAAGCGGCGGGCATGTAAAAGGTACCAGCCCCAGGCAGCAATATCGAGATGCTGGGCAGCGCTGCCGAACGTGGCAATGCCGGCCCGATTGCCAGCCTCCTGCGCCAGCAGCAGGGCATCGAACTCGCCTTCGCAGAACAGGATTGTCGCATGGGCAGCCAGATCGTTGGCCATGAAAAGCGCCGGATGGGAGCCGCGCATGTGCAGGTACTTAGGCTTGCCGCGCGGCCGGCGCACCTTCAGATACCAGCAGGTTTCACCGACCATGCCGGGGAGAGTAATTCCTTGGGAAAGGAAGAGCGGCTTTCCGGTCATTCCCCAATGCTGGGCGCCATCGCGGGAATTTCTCGGGATCCAGCCAAGTTGGAACTTCTGGATGGTTTCATTCTTTAGGCCGCGCCCCCTGAGCCAATCCAGTGGGGAGAGCTGGACGGCTTGCATGGCACCGGTTATGGCATCCGGCATCTCCCAGGAGATCGCCTGCGCGCCTGCAGGGCTCCAGAGCAATTCCTGCGCCCTCAAGATGATTTCGCTGGCACGCTTTTGCCATGCCTTGGAAGGAGGCGTACTTGTGCTCTCGGAAGATAGGGGGATTTGTTCTGGCGCGGCTAGGAAACGGTTGCCCACCAGACGCTGGACTGCCTCCCCAAATGGCAGGCTTTCCAGGCGCATGACGAGGGCAATCGCATCCTGCCATTTACCATCCGTACAGTTGCGGCACAGCCAGCGTTTCTGCCCGGGCTGGACGTGGAAACCATCCTTGTGGCAACGGCAGCCGGGGATCGGGCACGGGCCGGCCCACTCGCCGCCGCCAGAACTGGCGACATGCTTCAAGCGGGTATAATGCCCGGCCAGCTGGAGCAGGTCGGCGGCCTTCGCTTGATGGATAAGGTCATTGTTCAACATATTTGCCTCGTTTACACGTTTACAATACTTACACTGAAAAACTGCCCTGCGAATTGGGTGTAACTGTTGTAACCATGTAACTATCATCCGCTGCAGGCAGGGCGTACAAGACCGCTTTGCCTTGCTTTGTGCGGGTCACTTTTCTCTCGTTGTATAGCTCCGCAAGACGCGCCGATGTATGCGAAGTGTGCTGTCCCAGGACACTGGCGATCTGGCTGACGCTGGCCGGCCCGATATCTGCCAGAACATCGAGAAGTTGTGTCTTGCGGGTGGGGAACTGATCACTGATCCCCCATTGAAACGGCTTGCTATTGAATACAAGCGGCAGGGATTGCTGTTCCAGTTCGCGTCCAACCACCTCCAGGGTGGCAACCTGCTTGCCCTGCTCACGGTAGATGCCCCAGATCACGTCCGGGACACCGGCCTTGGCGGTCGAGCCGAGAATGTCATCCACCGGGGAAGGGGACAGGCCGGATGGCTTGCGATGGTGGTCCACGAGCAGGATGCAGATCTCCTGTTGGATGGCGAACTCCTGTAGCGGACCCAGCGCCCAGGTGACCTCGACTTCGTCGCGCTGGTCGGCGGCCAGGGCGCGGCTGAGGGTATCCAGGATCACCAAGCGGTAGTCATGATTCAGCAGAAGGCGTTTGAAGACCTCAAGCCCGCCACGGTCGAGCAGGCCGACTTGCTCGCGGAAATCGGTGCCGAACAGGAAATCCACCATCTTCCCACTTACCGGCCAGAGCTGCTTTACCATGCGGTCTTTCAGCCGGCGGGCTGAATCCTCCAGGGCGATGTAAAGCGAAGGGGAAGGGGTTACGTTCTGTCCCAGGAAGGAGTCTCCGGTCGTCATCGAGCGCACGAGCTGCAATGCCAGCCAGGATTTCCCGATCTTGGGCCGACCGCTCAGGATGCCGAGCCCAACCGGCAGCAGGTTCTCAACGATGGTCAGCGGGGGCGGATAGTTCGTCTGCAGGATGACATGCGCGGGCTGGACTGCCACCGGGGTGACCAGGGCAGCCAATCCCGGGCTGGACGTGAGCCGCTCGCGTAAAGTTTTCTGAATGGATTTTTGCATCATCGGACGATCTTCTGCAGGCAGAGACTCAACAAAGGCATGGTAATTCGCCTGCATGGCTTGTGGATTTTTTGTGCTATAATTTTGTTCAGCAGTTTGGCTCTCTGAGCCTTCTGACGTGGGCGTCCTGGCAGGGACGCCTGCTTCTTTTTCAGACATGGTTGACCTCCGGGGGTTAGGGTTGTGGGGGAGTGATGTCGCGGGCCGACCCGGTTCCAAGTGCAGGATCGATGAAACCAGACTGAACCAATTCGCGCCGGATCAGGAAGCGGACCTGGTCGCGCGGGGAACGCACGTCGCGGGTGGACAGTTGTGCCAGGCCAGTAGCCTCGACTTCGGACAGGGTGATCAGGATACGAAAGACCATCGACATACCTCCAGAAAGAATTCTGGCCCCATCGTAGCCGGAAGATTTGGCGGGAAAAAGGCATTTTTCTTTTCTCTCCCAAGAAGTCATTAGCAGCGGGGTGTTCGTCCTTGTGATATTGTCTGACGCAATAAGTATATCAATAAAAAAAGGACCTGGCGAGGGATCAAAGCGACAATCTGGCCAGCCAGGTCTGAAACTGGTCCTGCGCTGCGGTCAGAAGAGGTTCGTCATTCTTCCAGTCCGCATCCTTCAGACGCCGTATCCCATCCTTGATGTTATTAATTGTGGTCAGGATGTCAAGCTTTTCCCTGGCAAGCACCACCACTTCACCGCGTGTCATGCCGGTGTCCTGCGCCTTGAGATGCTTTTCAAGCATTGCCAGGCTGATCCGCAAGGTGGCCTCTTCACGCGCCAGCTCTGGTTTGCCAGCCTGGTTGACAGGGATCTGCCTGACGTCAGATTGGATCGTCCCGCATGACGCCAGATCCCTGATCAAATGGCTGCACAGATCGTTCAGGAATACCTTGCGCATCGGTCGAATCTCGCTCTCGCCCGAAGCGTAAGCCAGGCGCGCAGATGTCCGGCTGGATGGAGCGTAAAAACGGAAAATTTCGTCTTCGCTGCAGGGATAGACTTCCAGCGAGAGGCGGATCTGCGCGGGGGATAAGAACTGGATCCGGATTTCTCCGCA
>Ga0315281_10014812_pt1 | contig 10486 bp, 7 predicted proteins | sample YL17G07_0_MG_FD_204540 | JGI IMG/M metagenome (GOLD analysis project Ga0315281, IMG submission 204540) | Sediment microbial communities from Yellowstone Lake, YNP, Wyoming, USA - YL17G07_0 | ecosystem: Environmental > Aquatic > Freshwater > Lake > Sediment | place: USA: Wyoming | collected...
CCGTTGACAGAGAACCGTTGGCGTGAAAGTAGTACGGGACCATCCGCGTTCCAGCGAGCGGCCAGACGTCGGAGTCGCGCCAATACCCGCCGTGGAAGAGGCGACCGTCGGCATCCTTGTGCCCATCGCCGCTGCCCATCACGAACAGTCGGACGGAAGCCTCTTGTTCTGTTCCCGTCGCAATTCCCTTCAAGAAATGGTCGAACCACCGCAGGTGAAAGTCGCCGTCGAAGTCCTTGATCGCAGCCGCGTCACCGAACGAGACGTCGCCGGCAAAGGGACGCATGTTGCCGTGGTGGGTCCACGGACCAACGAGTATGCGTTGTGGTGACTGCTTCAGCGCACGCAGTCCAAGAAAGTTCTCGAACGTGCCGGCGAGGAAAATGTCGTACCAGCCGCCGATTTGGATCATCGGAATGTCCGACGTCTGCGCGTAGTGCTCCGACCAGTTGAGCATCGGATCCTTCCAGTAGGCGTCGTAATCCGCATGCTCGAAAAAGTCCATGTACCAGGCCTCGTACTCGGGCACGACCGAGAGCGGATTGAGCCCGCGACGCATCGGCTGAACCGCATACCAGTCCTCGACCTTTTCCTGTTCGAGCAGCTTCTTGACCGCCGGGCTGCGCGCGTCGGCCGACATTTGCGACCAGGCCCACGTGAGTTGCCGTCCCATCTCGTAGGCGCCGCGATAGCGCACGCCGTGGTCCCAGGCGTTTGACATCCCTCCCATGTTGATGACCGTCGTCTTGAGCGCCGGCGGATGCATCTGTGCAGCGCCGGCCTGCATGTGGGCCGCGAATGACGTACCCCACATCCCCACGATGCCGTTGGTGTACTGCTGTCTCGCAAGCCATTCGATCACATCGTACCCGTCGGTGGCGTCGGCCGGCTGCACCTTGAGAAACGTGCCCTCGGACTTGTATCGACCGCGGATGTCCTGCACCGCCACCACGTAGCCGTGCTTCGCGAAATGCTCAGCGATGTCCTTCGACGCGGTCTTGTTGTATGGCGTTCGCTCGAGGAGCAGCGGCAGCCGATCACCGACAGCGACGCCGTTCCGCGCTGGCCGATAGACATCGGTCGCCATCCGCTTTCCATCTCGCGTAGGGATCATCACGTCCCGCTCGACGACCACGCCGTCGTAGCTCGCGCTCGGAACGGAGGCCGCCGGGCGTTGTTGTGCAGCGCCAGCCGAGGGCAGTGATGCACCCAGCAGGACAACCTCCACGATTGCGAACGGCAAGAATGCTCTGGTCATTGAACGGAACAATAGGCGGTGGGCATGCCACCTGCGAGCGTGGATGGGCCGGCGCGACGAGGTCGCTTGCGAACTCAGCGCCGGAGCGAAAAGTGCACCGATGCCGGCCAACAAAAGCCGGAGCCAGTGCGCCACTGCACTGCTCCTGTCACGGTTACATCCCCGAACGTCTTGAGCAAGGAGCCGATTGCCACCCCGTTCGCCATCCGAATGAGCCGAGCACCAGCGCAGGAGTTGTGGCCGATGCCGAGCGCGAGCTGTCCGGTCGCCCGGCGTGACACATCGAGCAATGCCGGAGCGGGAAACTTCTCCGGATCGCGGTTCGCAGAAGCGATCATCAGGTCGGCGCGCTCACCGGCCGCGATCTTCACTACGCCGAGGTCAGCGTCAACGCGGGCCTTCCGAAAAAGCCTCGGGATGATGCCCGCGTAGCGCAGCAATTCCTCGACCGCGTGGGACATCAGTTCCGGCTCGGTGCGCAGGCGGGCCACTTCGGCAGGATGGCGAAACAGCGCGAGCCATCCGTTGACCAGCAGTCGCGGCAGAGTTTGAGAGACGCCGACGAACGTGGGCTGCGCCATTGGTACAGGGGACGTTTGGAAATAGCTCTCCAATTCGGCGACCGCAGCCGCGGCCGCCAACTTCTGCGGCGATTGTTTCGGTTCACCGGTTCCCGAGAATACATTATCGCCCAACTCGCCGAGCTGTTTCCGGTCGCTCTCGCCTGCTCCAGTCACCATGAGCGCGAGCGACATGCACCACGGCTTGGCAAATTCCTGAAGAAGATCCACCGGACGATCGGTCGGTAATCGCTCGAGGGTGGCATCAGCCAGCCCGGCCATCTGCCGTTGCCACTCCGCCAGGTTGGACGTAGAGAGTCCGTCACGAACGGCGCCGCGCTCGAGCAAGCTGCCGCGGTCGTCGCGAGCATTGCCGTGATCCTCGCCGCCCGACGAGACGGGCAACAGACGAGAGTCGCGAAACGCCGCCAGCACGTCAGCGTATCGGCTGAGGACCCACACGCCGCGGGCCGCGTCAAAATACGGTGCCGCGGGCGGTGGCGGCTCGAGGCCGTCGTCGATAGTGATCGGCGCCGTCATCTACAGTTGGGTGAGCATTTCATGAAGATGGGGGAGCGCTTCCTCCGCATCGTCCGACAACGTGAGGGACCATCCACCGCGCGCAGCGAGTGCCTGCGCCGCCGGTACTCGCCCGGCTGGGTACATATCGGACTGTGACTCGGGCGCGCTCAATATCGCATCGGCGATCTCGTCGGGAGACGCCGGCGCGTATGCGACCCGACCGCCGTTGCGGCGCAACAGACATACGCGCGCTCTGCGAACATAGGGCAGCGCGTCGCTTGCCGTCACCGGCACGCCAACGACGTATTTCGACTTGCCGGTGTGCATGAACCGCCGACTGTCCGGGGCGGGAACGACGCCAAATCGCGCGGCGGCGTCATCGAGCAAATGGACACTCCCAGGCGTTCCCCATACCCGGAGCTCGGGTGTGAGCTGCACGCGAACCGCATCGTCGGAAAGGACGTCGAGCCCCGCGCGGCTGGCGACGTAGCAGAGCGTGCTTTTTCCCGTGCCACTTCTGCCGTGGAGGAGCAACGCCGCATCCCCACGACGCACGGCAGCCGCATGGATCGGATGACGATCGCGCCGAGTCACGAGCGTGAGCACTGGAGCTTTGATCACGGCGTCGCAGAATCGTCCCTTCGATTGCAGGTACGACTCTTCCACATAGACGATTCCGTCCGCGGCCGCGAGGTCAAACCACCCGACGACACCGTGCGCCTTGAGCAGCACGTGATCGGGATCGGGAACGCGCCACTGCACCGATTCGAGTTCGGTGGGCTGCATGCGCGTCGGCTCGACGATGAGCCGTAGTCGAACAGGTGCGGGTTCAGCGTCAGCTTCGCCGGCACTATGCGGATGGCGACCGTTCACTCCCGAACCCCGCGCAAGCGGGCCATAGACTTCCTCGATCAGCTCGATGACGCGCGCGGCATTCGACTCGACGAGCACCGGCACGCCAAACGCGCGAACCTCAGTGCGGTGATCGAGCGGCACGTTGCGCCACAAGAGGTCGGGTGCCTGCGCAAAACCAGGTGGCTCGATTTTCGTCAATGTGCTCACACCATCGCATGTCGTTCGGTTGAGTCGTGTTGTAAACTTCAAGATGACGTCCGACCGAGCCCCAGGCCACCCGGCGGAGAATTTGTCCGACGCGACGAGTGAAGAGTATCCGCCGTCCACCGAAGAAGTTTCCCGCCGGTTGGCGCCCTTCGTTCGCAACCTGGATCCGGGCGCGATGTGGCCGGGGCTCAGCGAGGGCGCGCGCGTCGCCGCAGCGCACGAAATTGAGCGAATCACACGTGCGGTCCTCGCCGGACGAATCGGCGAACAGATCGACCCCGGCGGCGCGCACGGATTGTACGCCTTGGCGATCGCAGGCCATACGACAGGTATTGGGCCGCTGCTAGGACACTGGATCGAAACGGGCATCGTGACGGCGGCGGCCGCGATCTCCGCTCGCTTTACCAGCTACCTCGATCACTCGCGACGGCGTGCGGCGCGGATGGAGCGCGAGGTCGGGCCGGCACTCGATGCCCTCGCGGCTGCCGGCATCCAGCCCGCCGTCATCAAGGGGTTCCACACGGCACGGGCTTATTTTGCCGAGCCCGGCCTGCGCCGGATGGCCGACGTCGACGTACTGGTTCCACCAGAACGCGTCCGAGATGCGGAAGCGGCGTTGCGCTCGGCCGGTTTCCGTCCGGACTCCGATGCCCTGCACCCGTACAAACGGGAGTGGATCGGGGTCGACGTCGATCCGCGTGTGTTCTCGCTCGAATGGCCCGACGAACGCTCCCGGTGGATACTCGAACTACACGCGTCGCTCGACAGAATCATTCACCCCGGCACGGTCGCACAGCTCGACGCCGAGCGTGATTGCATGGAAGCGAAGATGATCGCCGGACGGTCGCTGCTCGTACTCCGTCAACCGCTGCTCTTGCTCGCGCTCGCCTGTCATTGCTCGCAGGAGCTGAACGGAAGCCGGTTGCTGCGCCTTTTCGAGATGGTGAAGGTGATTCGAATGGATTCGGCGGCCGGACGGTTCGACTGGGAGGAGTTCCTGGCGATGCTTCGGCGAACACAAGCGGCCCGCTTCGCGTATCCGGCGCTGTCACTCGTGGAGCAGCTCGCCCCAGGGACCGTCGATCCGCGGGTGCTGGCGTTGTGCCGTCAGCAGTCAACGTGGGCAGCCCGCCATACGGTCCAGCGCCTCGTTCCCGCAGGCGGCGCCCTCGATACCCGCGGCTTGCTGCGCCAAATCATGTTCACCCGAGGCCCGGTCGCCGCAATTCAATGCGTGCTGTGGATTCTCTGGCCGGCGGCGTTCACGACCACGCGCGGAGTTGGCACCACGTGGCGCGCCCGTCTTCGACGCCTTCGGACGGGCATGCAGGCGCTCCGCGCTCCCAACGAGCGCGAAGGCGAGTTCATCCCAGGCCAGCCTCCGTCGAGCGCCTCGCCGCGTGTCCCGCGCGCAACACGCCAGTCATGAGGAGGCCCGACATCGTCGCCACCGCGCCCGCCACGAGCAGCAACGCCGCGAAGGAAGTGGCATCGAGCAGATGCCCTCCAAGGGTGGCACCAAGGGCCCCCGATGCCTCGGCCGCCGCATTCCGCCACGCTGCGACCACGCCGTGCCGTGCCTCATCGACCCGCTCGAGAACCAACTGATCGATCAGCGGATTCGTCGCTGGTCCGACCAGCCCCTGAATGAAATAGAGTCCAATCCCAACGGCGAGCGTTTTTGCAGCTGCGAGCAACGCGAGAGAAGGCGCAAGCGCCACGGTCCACCACGTAAGCGCCCGCTGCGGTCCCCACCGCCGAGCGGCCTCCGCGGCAACGATCAGGACGACAACCGTACCCACATGTGCGCTCGCGAAGAGCACGCCAACCCACCGCACCGGCATGGCAAAGCGATCGACAAAGAAGACGTTGAAGAATGGATTGACGATCGCGGGCGCCAGCATCCAGAACGCAACGACGGGCACGATCGCGCGAACTTCGCGCGGCAACGCCACCGCCCGCGACGCGGTCGCCTGCGTGGCGGGCGGCAAGTCGAGCGGCCAATAGCACACCAGTGCCAGGCCGGATATTGCCGCGCCACCGAGCAGCACCAGTTGCGTTCCGCTCAGACCGGACATCGTGCTGACGCGCGCCGTCCAGTCCGGAATCGCCCCCGCGAGAACCGTCCACACCGCTGATGACCCAATGAGGATCGCCACATTCCACGTGAACGCCCGAGTACGGTTTTCGGGAGTGGTCAGCCGCATGATCGCCGGCCCCCACGAAACGCGACACGCTGCACCGCCAATCCCGATGATCACGGCCGCGGCCTGGATGGCCGCGCGATCACGGACGAGTGCTGCCATGGTGAGGCCCACCGTCGTCGTCACGACTCCGCCGAGCAATGCCACGCGGGTGCCGAACCGGTCGATGATCAGACCGGCCGGGAAGAGCGCGGCCAGACCGCCGAGGGTCATCGCGGCGACCTGATACCCCATCACCGTCGCCGAAAATCCAAGCTCACGAAGGTAGAAATTGAACGAGAACGCGTGGATGATCAGTCCCGCTGCGAGGCAGACGTTGCCAGCGAAGAAACCGATTAGAGTCCATCGACCCCGATTCGTCCCACCTAAATCACCAACCATGCAACCCGCCCACGTTCGCTTCGTGTTTTTCGTAACTGCGCTGACCTGCGGGACGACATCCGTCCAGGCGCAACGGGCCGACAGCGCCGCGCGCCGCGATTCGGTGGCCCGCCGCGTTCAGTCGCTCGCGCCGATGTTCGTCCTCACCGGGAGCCTGACGCCGGTCGCCTCGAACCTGCTCGGCGTCGCGCATTACACGGTCACCCGCAGCATGCTCGAGGCGGAGCCAACGCCGGCGGCGGTGACTGCCCTGCGGCGCACACCCGGCGTGCACATCGACGAAGCAAATGGTCCGTTGGGTCCGACGATCATCCGGCTGCGCGGCGGTGAAGAACAATTCACGCAAATCCTCATCGATGGGGTGCAGGTGAATGAAAACGGCGGTTTCTTCGACGCACAGGGAATCACGCTCGTCAACGTCGATCGTGTGGAGATCGCGCGGGGACCGCAAAGTACGGTGTACGGCACGTCGGCGATGAGCGGGGCTGTCCAAGTCCTGTCCGCCGCCGGCATGCCAGGGGCGTTCCGTACGCAGGTGACCGCCGAGGGCGCGCGCACCAGCGAGTACGGTGGAAACCGGCGGTTGGTCGTCGAGAGCAGTGGCGGCAGCGACCTGTTGCGCTATTCCGTCGGGCTCGGCCGGGCGTTCGACCGCGGCGTTTACGCGCTTCCCAACAACCTCCACTCGGACGATGCGGCAACGCGCGTCGATGTCGCGCCAAACGCAACCATTAGCATTACCGGCATCGCCCGATATTCGGGGACGAATTCGCTGTTGCCGGTGGAAAACCCGGGTGTAACCCGCGCCCCACTCGATCCCAATCAACGGCAGGGACGCAACCGGGTCATCGGCCTCGTAGAGGCCGCGTGGACGCCGAGCCCGCGTTGGACCAACAAGTTGACGCTGTCGGATTACCGTCTCGTTTTTACCTATGACAATCAGAAGGACGTCATCGATACGTCGAAGTATCGAGTCGGGTTCTTCAACGCCAACTACCACTACCACGACGTCGTCGAGCGGACAACGGTGCGCTACGTCGGCACGGTGACCGGCGATCCGGCCGCTGCGCAGGGTCTGTCTGCGTCATTTGGGGGAGAATGGGAACGCGAGTCGCTCACCTACGACGCGAGCGGCGACTTCGGCCCCTCGAAGCTCTCGATCGACCGGCCGAGCCTTGCCGGCTTCGCCGAGGGTCAGCTCAGAGTCGCCAATCGGTTCTCGCTGCTCACCGGCGCCCGGCTGGAGCGGTTCCGCGGCGTGGGGACCGCACTCGTTCCGCGCGCGACCGCTGTGTACGAGGTGCTCCCCGGACGAGTTGCCGTTCGCACGGCAGTGGCTGGCGCGTATAAAGCGCCGAACATCCAGGACGAATATGCTGATCCAGGTTTTTTCGACGGAAATCCGGATCTGAAGCCGGAGACGAGCCGCAGCGCGGAGTTCGGTGTCGACCTGACCGGCGCCCGCGCGACGTCGTCGCTGACCGTGTTTCGACAGCGGTATGACGATCTCATTCGGATCGTTCCGAGCGGGACCAAAGTGATGAACCGCAACGTCGGTCGAACCCGCGCAGCCGGGCTCGAAGCGGAAGCGGCGCTGTACCCGCGACCGCGCTGGATGATTGGAGTCCAGGCAGCGTGGACCTCGACAGAGGTGGTGGACAACGTCGGGCTTGCGACGACGCTTTACCCGAACGGCGAGCCGCTCCCGTTCCGCCCCACGTACACAGCCAGCGGGGTGGTGGCTTTCCCGGTGAACTCCGCCCTCTCGTTATCCGCCCGGCTCTCCGCGGTCGGACCACAGATGGTGCTCACCAATCGATTCGGAGGAACGCGTGCCTCGGTCGATTCGTACCGCGTACTCGGCGGAACCGCCACGTATCAGTGGTCACCATCGATCGACATGTACCTGCACTTCGAGAATCTGCTGGACGCGAGCTTTGCCACCGCCTACGACACACCGGGCGCGCCGCGGTCGGTCGGCGTCGGGGTGCGGGTCCGACAGTAGGGCGCAGAGGGGACCAATCAGTGAACGGGTCCCCTCGCGCCTGACAACCTCGTCGTACGCGAGCGCCTACAGCGGCGAGTCGGGATTGATCAGCGTCCGCCACATATGGGCGACGGGACTGTCGTCGAAGCCGAGCCCTTCCTTTGGCTGTTTGAAGTGTCGGCCGATGATGTCGATGAACGGATCGATGCTCACGACCGCGTTCGGGTCGAACGCGTAGAGGTCGTTCACCGTCACCAGACGCGGCTCCATGTACCACTTGTGCTTCTTCACCATCTTGTACGTCGCTTCGATGTACGGCGGCGGCACATAGTCGATGCCGAACATACGACGGTACAAATCCGGGTATTCATAGCCCGCCGCGGTATCAGAATAAAATCTGAGCGCCTGGTGGTAGCGGATGGCGAAGCTCGTTTTCTCGGGCACGTAGGGCTCGAACAGCTGCGCGCCCCACCAACCGTGGTCGACCTTGATCAGCGCCTGAACTGTGTCGTGCAACAGGCAGGCGAGGATCACTTCTTCACTCATTCCCGTCTTGAGCGCCCGGGTCGCGCTCTGGAGCACGTGGTTCGCGGGGGCAAAGCGCAGCTCGAAGAAGTCCTTGAGGGTCGGCTTGGCGGGCATGGGAGGGAGCCGGCGCACGTTTTTCGTGCCGCCACCCACGAACAATCCTCCCACGCCGCGCCGGTACGTACGCGTCTCGATCTGCGCCTCGAGCTCGGCGACGGTGGGATACGCCGGCTGCTGCGCCTGCGCTTGTGCCTCCGCCACTGCTTCATCGAGCCGCTCGATAGAATAGTCCTCGAGCGCGTCGGCGCGACCCTCGTGGTCCATCAGCTTGATGGCAGCCACCCCTCCCAGACTCGCAATGAATCTCCTGCGATTGATCTCCAGCATTCGCGCCTCCGCTCACCGGGTCTCGTTCCCAGCGCTACGGTAGCTCGGCCCGCCGTCGCCGTCAAACGAGACCTGCCGGTTCCCACGGGAACGCGCAATTCCACGCGGCCGAAGGGGCCGGACGGCGTTGCTATCGCTCAGAGCGGGCGACCGGACTCGAACCGGCGACGTCCAGCTTGGGAAGCTGGCATTCTACCAACTGAATTACGCCCGCGACGTACCCGCGCCGACTCTGGCGCTGGATCAAGTTACTGGCCCCGGACTGCCCCATCAATGTCCGCGGCACGTCGCGCCCGAAGGATTCTCGCGCCATCTTAGCCCCTTCCCCGGCGCTCCCAGGAGTCCTCATGTCCACCACCAGACGCACCTTTCTCAAGGTGTCCGCAGCCATTGCCGGCGCTCTCGGCCTCGATTCGTCCCTCCCGCGCGCACTCGACGCGACCCCCGCGCCCACGCTGAAACGGCGCGACGCCGGTCGCGCGCCGGCCCCGCTCAACATTCTCATCCTCGGCGGCACCGGGTTCACCGGTCCCGAACAAGTCGAGTACGCCATCGCCCGCGGACACCGCGTCACGCTCTTCAATCGCAACACAACGCGCCCGGACTTCTTCAAGGGTCGGGTCGCCGAGGAGTTGGTCGGCGACCTGAACACCGACACCTCGGCGCTCGCGGGCAAGAAGTTCGACGTCGTGATTGACAATCCGACGACGCTGCCTGCCTGGGTACGGAACGCGGCAAAGTACCTCGCCGGCAACACGAAGCACTACATGTTCATCTCGACGACGTCGGTCTACAGCGACCAGAGCATCGTCGGCCTCGACGAGCACAGCCCCACCACGCCGATGCCGCCGGACCTCGATCCCTTCACGCTCGATCCGGCGAACGCCTCACGCTACTACGGCGCGCTCAAGACGCGCGCGGAACAGGAGGTCGAGAAGCACTATCCTGGGATCAACACGGTCATCCGCCCCTGCCTGATCGTCGGTCCCCTCGACCGGACGGACCGATTCACCTATTGGCCGGCGCGCATCGACAAGGGCGGCGAGGTGCTCGCACCGGACAAGCCCGATGATCCATGCCAGTTCATCGACTCACGCGATTTGGCTGAATGGATGATCCGCATGGCCGAAGCGCGCGAATTCGGATTGTACAACGCGATCGGGCCGGACAAGCCGCTCACGATCGCCGAGATGCTGTACGGCGTGAAGGCGATCACGACGGCTGGCGCGCAGTTCACCTGGGTCCCGTGGGAGTTTCTGCAGACGCAGAACGTGCGACCGTGGCGCAACATGCCCGTGTGGCAGCCACCGTACGGCAGAACGGCCGGCTATCAGCGACGCAACTCGGCGAAGTCGATCGGCAAGGGGCTGACGTTCCGCCCACTCGCGGTGACGGCCAGGGACACGCTCGACTGGCATCGCACGCGCCCGCAACAGGAACAGGACGCGACACTCAACGGCGCGATTAATGGGCTGGCGATGACTCGCGAGGCCGAAGTGCTCGCCGCGTGGAAGGCAAAGAACACCGGACGCTAGGTTGGGATTGGGCCTGGGGCGGGCGCTCTCGCCCGGGCCGACATAAGAAAACGGAGGCGGCC
>Ga0315281_10014813_pt1 | contig 10486 bp, 11 predicted proteins | sample YL17G07_0_MG_FD_204540 | JGI IMG/M metagenome (GOLD analysis project Ga0315281, IMG submission 204540) | Sediment microbial communities from Yellowstone Lake, YNP, Wyoming, USA - YL17G07_0 | ecosystem: Environmental > Aquatic > Freshwater > Lake > Sediment | place: USA: Wyoming | collected...
TGATAGAGAAGTCCGGCTCCAGGGTAAGGAGATGTCGCGCTTCAGCAGATTGCTTCAGTAGTTGAGAGATCAGAGCGGGATCTGTCGATGGCTGCAGACTCAGAGCAAGTTGTCGGCTTGCAGAAAAAGATGTGTACCCAGCTAGTATCTCCTTGATTTTGGGGAACTCCAGCATCTCCAGGCTTTTATTGTCCACAGTAATCACCTTGTAATTAAGAGTCATCGAAAGTATATCACAACAGGTAGGGGCAATTCATGAATTGCCCCTGCGAGATTCTTCGCTCCTCTCACAATGACATTAAAAAGCAAGACATTAAAAAGCAAGACTTCGGAGAGAGAAACATATATAATGAAATTGAAAATGCGGATAATTGTTCTTACCCAGGGGCCATATGGCGAGCGGATAGCGCGCAACCTGCGTGAGCAGGCGCCATCCGATTGGACCATTGAGGAGATCTCCCTTCCCCCAAGATTACCTGCGCTCATTGATGAGCCTGAGGAATTCATGTCGGCAAATGTGCCCCAGGCAGACATCGTGCTGGCTGCCGGTGAGTCACCGGGCGCGGCGCAGCTTATCTCTGAGTTTGTGAAACGCTCCGGCGCTCGCTCAGTCATAGCGCCTGTAGATAACAGCGCGTGGCTGCCTCCGGGCCTGGCCAACCAGCTCAAAACTGAACTGGCGGAGATGGGCGTAACCGCAGTTTTCCCTAAGCCCTTTTGCACCCTTACTGAGAACAGCTACGGCTTCCGCCGCAGCGCCCAGCCTTATGATGATGAACGCATCGCCATCTTCGCCAGATACTTCGGCAGGCCCAAGCTGAAGATCAAGGTTAACCCCAAGACCAAGCTGATAGAGCATGTTGAGGTAGAAAGGAACTCAGCCTGTGGAGGGGTGGCCTATGTTGCCAGGCGCCTGGTCGGCGTCTCCGCAGACGATGCTGGCGTCAAAGCCGGGCTCATCCTGCACCACTATCCTTGCCTCTGCTCCATGAACCTGGAGGAGCTCGACGACTGGCTATCTGATACCCTTATGCACGCCAGCGGCTATATTATCAACGATGAGGTAGCCGAGCAGGTGAAGCCCTTCAGGACTCCTCCTCAATATCTCACTACCAGCGGGTATGTTGAGGAACAATAAATAGAGGCCAGCCGTGGCAAATTTGCCACGGCTGGCCTCATCAACCACCCAACCTCCACCCGCTCAAGCTAGCTTGCCAGCTTAAGCAACTCAGTTGTTGTGCATAGCTTTCCTCTGATGACCCGCCAGGGCAAGCTCTGGTTTCTTCTCAGCCTTCACAGCCTTCTCTTCCCTAACCTCGAGTATAGTCTTCAAGTCATGGAGGTAGCCACACTGGAGACACTCTTCGTACCAGCCATTGAGGTCGTAATCTACGAAAAGGTCGCCGCCGCATTTGGGACAGCCTTTGAATCTCCACATATCGGCGCCACCTCCTTCTCTGCTCCTGCTCTTGATCGTATTACCCATGTGCTCCGCCCCCCTTCTGGCCTCGCCCAACTTCCTTCAATCCTTCGTCGATGCACAGTCTACTCTCACTCGTTTCGATTGTATGTGACTTTTGTCTCAAGAAGTGCAGCTTGCATCACTGGCTTTAGAGGTCTGAAGGCAACGAGAAGGAATAGGGAGGGTTTCGCTCCGCGAAACCCTCCCTTTGATTCCTGGTCTCTTGACCTAGCAAAGCAGACGATAATGGTAACCACTGAGCACAGACGCTTGTCAAACATCTCTTCTGGGATTATCATGGGGGCAATACTTGAGAGGCTCAATGGTGGTGGGGGTAACCCAACCTGCTTTGTCTTTATAATGAACCATGAGGTGCAGAGTATGCATGAGTATCCAATCATAGCCCCGCCTTTTACACTCAAATTCAGGGAAATGAGCAAGAATGAACTGGAGGATTACAATAGATGGTTCTTGTCCCAGATTTCCGAGAGGATTTCCATCCTGGAGAAAACTGTGCAGTGTACTCGGGGTTTCGAGGATTGGAAAGCAGATTATGGACCCGAATCGCTGGATAAACTAGGAGAATGGTTTGCGGGTCAGGTCGCGAAACGTAAACGCACGGAAGAAGAGATAAAAAAGATGTATGCCAAGGCTCCTGATTGGTTCAAAGCAGTGGAAATTGGCGACTGGGAGCTAACTAATAGAACGTTCTCAATCGCAATTGATATAGGCATGTATGTCAGTCAAGTCTTTCTGAAGGACAATCTTGGCCTTAGCTGGGAACACACAACCAAGGGAAGCAAGAGATGGGTCGATTACGGCCAACCTGTGCTTAAGGGCTTTGGGATAAAAGTTTTTAATCCAACACGCATGATTATAACATTAGCCCACGGAATTGCCATGGGGAAAGAGACAGGTACTAGGTTAAGACAACTTTATGAAATCTGGAAGAAATTCATTCAGTCGTAGTGAAGATTTTGGCAGAAGAACTGAGAATCGAAACTAACTCTATTCTACAAAATCGCTAATCCCCGAAGCACGTGTCCACGCTCCGGGCCGAGTCTATCAAAGGGTCGTCCAGGGGGACTATCCTGGGCCCCTTGGCTACATCCTTCAAGGGAACTTTGACCAGTGCTTCGCCTCTAACTCCTACCATATAGCCGAATTCCTTATTCTCTATCAAATCGACTCCCTTGGTGCCCAGCCTTGTCGCCAGCACTCTGTCAAACGGCGTCGGGGTGCCTCCTCTTTGCAGATGCCCCATCACTACGGTACGGGTCTCAACTCCTGTCCTTTTTTCAAGCTGCTCTCCCAGGACGAAACCTATGCCGCCAAGTCGTATGGGGTCCGAGCTCTCCTTGACAATCCTTTGTATCACTATATCTCCGCCTTTCGGCTTCGCTCCTTCGGCAACTACCACGATGCTGAATCTCTTCCCTTTTCTGCTTCTCTCCTTGACCTTCTTAGCTATGATATCCACCTTGTAAGGGATTTCGGGGATAAGGATAATATCTCCGCCTCCTGCTATGCCTGAGTGCAGCGCAATCCAGCCGGCATGATGTCCCATGACCTCGAGTATCATGACTCTGTGATGGGATTGCGCAGTGGTGTGTAATCTGTCGATGCCCTCTGTCGCAATCGACACGGCGGAATCGAAGCCGAAAGTGATATCGGTGCCTCTCAGGTCATTATCTATCGTCTTGGGCAATCCGATGACAGGGATTCCGTCTCTGAACAGGTCATGTGCTATACCCATTGTCCCATCTCCCCCGATACACACCAGGCATTCGATATCTAGCTTCTTCATGTTCGCGACGGCGGTTTTCGACATATCTTTGAATTCCAGTTTATTGCCTTTTTTAATGGCATACCTGTACGGGTTAGCCGTTTTCGAAGTCCCCAGTATAGTGCCGCCCAATGTAAGTATCCCGGAGACATCACTATATTCAAGTTTCCTGTAACGATTATGTATCACGCCGTGGAAGCCGTCTTCGATGCCGATAACTTCCATGCCATATTTCAGGATTGCCTTCTTGGTGACTGCACGTATTACCGCATTTATGCCCGGACAATCTCCTCCGCCAGTAAGGATGGCGATCCTTCTGCCGTTTTTCATGACCTTCTCCTTAATAATGAATGCTATTTACTTCTTGACACCACCGAATTAGTAGTATATAAGGTTTTTCAATAAACTGCACTATCTTGGCAGGGAGGTCGTTTAACAACTGGGGAGTGCAGAGGGGCAAAGCCCCTTTGCAGGGGGATTGGGGGTGTCCCCCAATCCTAAAACTCCCCCAAGAGTGGGGGTTAGGGGGTTGAAAAGAATTGCTAAACGCTCTTCGTAAGGAGGATTAGCCCAATGGATATGAAAGTCGTGGAGAAATTCAGTTCACTCTGGAGGCAGTATTTCAACGATGCGGAACTGCCCGTTACCTTCTATTATACCGATGAGGAGGGACATGCCGAACTGGCTAAACGCGGTTCGGTGCCTAGATGCGTAATCGGGGCGATAGCGAAGGTGAGGGAGGGGAAGCCCTTCTGCTTCGATGCGGAATCAATCGGCTGCCTTGGAGGCAAAAGGTATCTCGGCTTTGCGACTCATATCAGGGACGACTTTGAATATTTCCTCTCCTGCGGTATCCCTGGCAAGGTGCGAGGGGAACGTTACAAGAAATCACCGGAGCTTGTTAAAGAAGTAATGAGCCTTGCCCCCTCGTTTAAAGCCCCCGCTCGTTTTGCAGTGTTCAAAAGGTGGGATATGCTGGAAAAGTCAGATGACCCGGAGGTCGTTATCTTCTTCGCCCAGCCGGATGTCCTCTCAGGGCTTTTCACCCTGTCGAATTTCGATGAAGCCGAGCCGAATGGGGTGTTTGTGCCCTTTGGCTCAGGCTGCTCTTCGATTATTCAATACCCTTATCTGGAGAAAAATTCGGCCCGTCCCAGGGGAGTCATCGGGATGTTTGACCCTTCGGCACGCCCTTTTGTCCCCGGTAACGCGCTTACATTCTCGGTGCCCATGAACAAGTTCGCCAGGATGATTGAGAACATGGAGGAAAGTTTTCTCATCACGGACACCTGGAAGGCGATACAGAAAAGGATAGGCGCAGAGGGGAGAAGAAGCTAGCTTTTTCCCCTGACTTCGACCCTGAACTTGCCGCTATCAAGAAGCATCTTATTGTCGCCAAAAACGTGAGAGTGCAAAGCGATGCAGAATACTTTCTTGAGAGGGTTTCCCCCATCTGCTCTGTCTAATTAAGATTTCATCAAGGCGATGATCTGGGTGCTGAGCTGAGCGACAAAGCTCACGAGGTTTCCGAATATCGAAGATACGGTATCTCCCACTGGTATCGGAGTGTTAGTTGCGATGTTGGCCTGGCCGTTTGCCCAATGGCCAAGCAGTTGCCCGAATAGTTGAACGCTGTCAATAATAGCCTTGGCCAAATTCTCCATGTTATCCTCTCTTCCACCCCATGCTCCCTATATATATTGTTATTTGAAAGAGAGAAAGATAACAATCCCACATACGTACTCTTCATATATACTTCTGGCAAGGTACTTCTGTTTTTTCCCCTATTCGAAACAGTATTTGCTTTTACTTGGACTACCCTGATAGCCGTGCAGTCAGGCTTTCCGATGCCCCTCATCATTACGCTACCGTAGCCGCTCTTTATCATCATGTCCGTGTGTGGCTTCGAGCACGTGAACATGTTTCTGGTCGCCGAAAACGACGATACCGAAAGTTTCCAGCAATGTATCGTGCGTCAATACCTGCTGCGGTGTGCCAAGGGCAACTACCCGGCGGGCCAACAGCATTACCTGGTCGCAGAGTGCAGGCTCTTCCTGGATATCATGGGTGGCCATGGCGATTGATGCTCCGCGGCGGAGTTCATCGCTGATTGCCTGCAAGTAGAGCTCTCTGCCGCCAGCGTCCAGACCTGCCGTCGGTTCGTCTAATATTAGCAGGTCTGCTTGATGGGCCAGTACTTGAGCCAGATAAGTCCGCTGTTGTTGGCCTCCGGACAAGGACCGCAATGGAGACTCTGCCAGCTTCTCGATACCCATTCTACGCATGGCAGATAATACGATTTCATCATCTTGTCTGCCCATCCGTCTCCGTAATCCGTATAAGGGAAACCGGCCCATGCGCACCACATCAACGGCCCGCAGAGGAAGAATAAATCCGGAAGCGTGGAACTGACCGAGATAGGCTATCCTGCGGGGATTGCTGCCGGGATGCATTCCGAATACCGATACCTCGCCTCCCAGGGGCGGTAGCAGTCCCACAATTGTCTTCAGAAGAGTTGACTTTCCTGAACCATTGGTGCCAATAAGAGCGATAGCCTGGCCCTGTCTCAGTTCAAAACTGATACCTGCCACAACAACTTCATTAGGGTAACCAATGCTGAGATGTTTGGCCTGTACATATGGAGCGCCATCGCTGCTCATCTTAGAAGCCTCGGTTTTGCCCGTTGCCGGAGCAACAGTCTCTTTCTGACTATCCATGTGCTAAATCCTGATGGCGAACCGCGCGGCGGCTGCGCAGGTTCTGCACAACAAATACAATAAAAAAGATTGCCACAGTCACCAGCACTATTGATGCGCCGGCAGCCAGGTTGAAGTGATAACTGATCAGCAAGCCGAAGTACATTGAAAGCGCACCGAAGAGCATTGCCCATAACATCATAACCTCTACCCGTCGGGCCAGGAGCGCCCCAGTGCCAGCAGGGGCGATGAGCATCCCGAAGACAAGTAAAGTGCCCACGGTTTGGAAAGACACGACCACGGTAACCGCAATCATGAAGAGCATGATGCTATGATAGAGGCGGGATGAGAAACCGGCCACCTCTGCTTGTTCAGGATCAAAACTGAGCAACAGGAATGGACGAGCGCAGATGATAGCTAGGGCTGCAATAACGATTGTAGCTGCGAGTTGAATCAGGATGGCGGGGATGCCAATGCCCAGAATCTCGCCAAACAATATGCGGGTCAGATCGCCGCTGAAAGAGTTGGAGCGGGACACGATTACCACGCCGAGTGATAGCATCCCGACAAATAAGAGTCCGATGGCCGTGTCTGAGGATAATCGAGAACGCTGCGTAATCAGGGTAATGCCGCCAATCATACCTGCCGCTCCGATAGCCGCTCCAAGTATCCCTGGGAAGCCCACTAGAATTGCCACCGCAATGCCGGGCAACACCCCGTGAGCCAGCGCATCACCAATGAAGGCCAATCCACGCAGGATAACAAAAGTGCCCGCAATGGCGCAGGCAATGGAGACCAGGACCCCGGCGATGAGGGCGTGGAGCATAAAGGGGTTCGATGAGAACGGCGTCACCAGCCAATCCATGATGCAACCTCAGTTATTTCAATGCGTTGGTAATGACACTGGCAATGCTCCTCATGAATGTAAAATAGGAGCCATCGCTGGGCAAGGCATGTGTGGTTAGTTCGACCACTTTTACCCCTGTCTCGTCGCCTATCACCTTGGCCACCGCAGGCGATGTGCCCAGCTCGGTAAATATTGCCTTGACCTGGTTATCTTCGATGGCCTTCTTAAGCGCAGCCAGGTTTGCCGCCGAGACCTCCGCCTGTGTCGACAGACTGGGTATGATTACCCCTACAAGCTTAAAGCCGTAGCGTTGGGCAAAATATCCCATCGATTCATGTCCCGTAACCAGCTTACGGTCCTCCTGGGGTATCGCCGCCACCGTATCAGCAACTTCTGTATTTAAACTATCCAGCCGGTTCTCCAGGTCTGCGGCTTGGCTGCTGACATCCAGATTCAGATCTTCCATCAGCACGGAGGCGAGTCCGCTGACTACACTCTTCATAGCTAAGGGGTCCATCCACAGGTGTGGGTCGGGTGCGCCGATGACCTGGTCAGGATCGCCGGAGGGAATCCCCTCTCCCGTCCCCACATGCCGGACAGTGATATAGTCGGAGGCGGTGAAGAATTTCACGCCGCTGTCTCTGGCTGTCTGCAGAGTCTTTTGCATACCCCCTTCAAGGCCCAGCCCGTTTTCGACAACGAGGTCTGCCTTGTTTATCGCTTCTATATCCTTAGCCGATGGCTCCCATTCATGCGGGTCCAGTCCGTTGGGGACGGATACAGTAACAATTGCCTTATCGCCCACCAGTTCTTTTACAATGGAACCGAGGATAGAGTAAGTGACCACGATGTGCTTCTCCGAACTGCTGGTTGATGGCTGACACGACAGCGTGCTGAGGAGAACTACCGCGAGGAGCACCGATACCAGGATATACTTGCCTCTCATCGCCAAAGCTGTTGAAGCTAAGGCAGCAAGCCTATTTGCCACCGCTATTCATCCCTTTCCGGCAGTTGTGACAGCGACCGGTGAACTCGAGAAGATGTCCTTTGATTTCGAAGCGGGTGTCACGGGCCAACCTTTGCTCCAGCTTGCTGAGGTCGCAATCGGTGAAGTCAGCCACTGTGCCGCAATCAGAGCAAATCAGGTGGTGGTGGTGCTCCGATGGTCTTCTCATTAAATAGCTTCGGCAGTTACCTCCCGCATGCACCTCACAGATAAGTCCGAGTTCGGCTAGTATATCGAGCGTACGGTACACGGTGACCAACCCGATGCTGGGATGTTCTTGATGAACCTTTTCGTATATGGCAGCAGGGGTGAGATGGTCATGGCTGAGAGAGATAATATTCAGCACCGCCCGCCGTTGCGGTGTGATTTTATAGCCTCGCTGCCTCAGTATGGATGCTATCTTGTTCTGCGTAAATGTCATTGCAATCTCTAAATGAAAACTATTTTCAATTGCTATGCTAGCATGGCAGCACCTTCTTGTCAACATGGGTTGAGGCCGTGTAGGGGCGACCCATCGGGTCGCCCTTCCCCATGTCCTTACTAATCGCCTCTGGCTAAATGTCATTCTGACCCTGAACATAGTGAAGGGGAAGAATCTCAAGATGTAGGGGCACAGTGCACTGTGCCCTAGCCTCGTATGTCATTCCCGAGCATGCGGGAATCCAGGTGCCCTCGTGCTAACTTGACCAGAGGTGCAGGAGGGGCACAAAATCTTGTGCCCAAAAATCGTAGGGGCGACGGGCCGGTCGCCCTTCTGTGTCATTACGAGGAGTCCGCTTACGTAGACGGCTGCTCTGCACAGCCATATATTATTTTGGGACAAAATAGAATATTAGTTCTTGTGCTGTCAAGGGGAAGATGTCGCGGGGGAGCAGTTCACCGCAGAGGGCGCAGAGGCATAAAACAGAGGCTTATGTCTATCGGCGTAGCCGCCCTGAATCAGACGACCTGGGTAACCAGAACTTCCTCGCCCAGCATATCGGTGATTTTTACTGCTACCGTAGCCTCACCCTTCGGGGCATCGAGTTCGTATTTGCCCTTCACGAGGTCACTTTTCTTTTCCGGAACATCCGAGAGCGCGATATTGAACACCTCGCCGTTATAAGCCACATCAATCATCACGCTGTCCACCATCGCGCGCCAATCATCAATCTGCGGTGTGAGTAAGCCTTCCTGTCGCTTCAGGCGCTCAATGATGGTAGGCGAGATGAAGTCCTTGATTTCAACCTTAATTTTAGCAGAAGCTCTTTTTGCTTTTATTCGTTTGATGCTCACCCTGGCCCGCGCGGGCTTATGCTCAAAAAACTTGCCGTACTTGGGGTCGCTACGAAGCTCGATAATCCCTATCTTGTTGGGGAAATCCTTCTGCTTGCGTAAGCGGTTCCACTCCTCCAGCCAGCCGTCTGCAGCGATCTCCTTGCCCAAGCACACGACAACGATGTCGCGCTCTTCTTCAGGCCGAGCACTAAGCTCCCGCTTTACCTCCTCAAGGTCCAGTGGGGTGAGGGGATGATTAAATGGGACAATCTTGACCAGCCGCTTGCCGAGCGTCCCGTCGAAGAAGGCATCAGACCTGGTGCGGGTGATACCGATATGCTCGCAGGCAAGGTTGACCGCCTCGTTGTGCTGTATTTGCAGGTCGTAGTCATTCGCACGATAGACAGCGAATGATAGTTGCACAGGGGCAGGAGCTTTGTCGTTCTCACCTGCCTCGATACCTGGCAATGATGGCGACTCAAGCTGCTCGCTGATGATGTTTTGCAGACATTTAGCGGTGGTCTGGATAGCGCCTTTGTTGATATCGCAGCCAATCCAGCGCCGCCCGAGCTTCTGCGCCACCGCCGCTGTGGTCCCCGAACCAATGAAGCAATCCATCACAAGATCGCCGGGATTACAAAGCGCCATCATAACTCGTTCCAGCAAAATCTTGGGCTTTTGGGTCGGGTATCCTGTTCATTCATAGCTCGGCGCGGCAATATAAGGAAGCAACCACGCATTATCCATAGGCATCTTATCTAACGTCAACAGCTTGAAATCATCAGCGCCCTTCACTGTAACGGGGCCTTCGAAGGGCAATTCCCAGAAGTTGTCTACCTTTTCTTCGTTAATTGCAATTTTGTAAGTCTTTCCTTTTTCATCCCTTAAATTTACAATTACACTCTTTTCTTTGTCCCAACCTTTCGCCAAAAGCTCCTTCGGTTTTTCGAGTGCCATATACTGCACATTATACGTCCAACTCGCACCCTTGGAATACCAGTATAGCTGTTCTGTGTTATCCACAAATTGTCGTATGTTACCCATCTGATATTTCACATATCGCCATGTAATTTCGTTTCTAATATTTTCCGATGAGAATGTTTCATCCATCAAGCAACGTAACATGTGCCCTTTAGCCGAGTTAGCATGCAAGACTATGCTTCCATCATCAGCCAGCAGCTCCTTTAGCAGCAATAACCGTTCGTACATGAATTGGAGGTAGTTGTCATTTGCCCAGATGTCGGTGTACTGGATTTGCTCACCCAGAGTATAGCTCTCACCGTCCATCTTGGCTGTTCCCTTTGCACCCCTCAGGGTAACTTTGCGCACATAATCAGCGCCGCTATCGAAAGGAGGATCAATATAGATAAGCTTGACCTTGCCACGGAAGCCATTAGCCAGCAGGTACGCCAGCACTTCTTTGTTGTCACCG
>Ga0315281_10014814_pt1 | contig 10486 bp, 11 predicted proteins | sample YL17G07_0_MG_FD_204540 | JGI IMG/M metagenome (GOLD analysis project Ga0315281, IMG submission 204540) | Sediment microbial communities from Yellowstone Lake, YNP, Wyoming, USA - YL17G07_0 | ecosystem: Environmental > Aquatic > Freshwater > Lake > Sediment | place: USA: Wyoming | collected...
TTCTCTCTTCCTTTCTATCTTTTTGAAGCTCTTGAAGTAAAAAATAAGTAAACAGACCGTTTTTATTTTCACTATCCTCTATAGATTCTTCCGTTTCTTTACTTGCCGTAAATACTATTTCGCCTACCCCTGATACCGTATTCAATATGGTTTTAATAACAGGCGATGAAGCGTTTTTAATTGGAGGTCGAGGAAAATGCTTTGAATTTGCCGAGCCGCTAAAACAACTATCAATAAACACAAACTTTGCGCCACACTTTATTGAGTCCAAAGCTTCTTTCAAGAATACAACCGAAATTCCTGTATTTGTAATATCATTTGTGGCATCATAAGGTACGAGAAAGTGAGTTTTTTCTCCATTTGAATTTGTATCTGTATCTCCGTGACCCGAAAAGAAAATAAAAATTGTGTCCTCTGGTTGAACTTCTCTTTGCAATTCTTTACCCAAAGACGTTCTTATTTGGGAAAGAGAAGCTTCGTTATCAACCAATAACTTTTTATATCCAATTGAGCCTATGTTTTTTGTAAATAAATCAAAAAATTCTTGCGCATCCTTTGAAGCATATTTGAGGTTATTAGCTTCTGGTTTCTGGTATTTGGTTATTCCAATGCTTAAAATATGATGTTTCATAAAACGTTTATTTTATACTCTTATTATACAATAACCGTGCTTACGTTATTACTTAGCGAGTCTTAGTATGAAGGTTGTGAAGTATAGACATAGATTTTTGGTCAAGGGTTTCAATTGAGGAAATTTGAACGTTTAATGATTTTCCTGCTGATATAGGATTTTTGAATACCACGTTCTTCTCCGGATATTCCAATACTGTCATTGGTCTTTTCATAAGGCTGCCTAAAGCCTCTACAACCGTTGGTATGCTTCTTTTTGTGTTTTTTCTTGGCATTTCCACCTATTCTAGCAAATTTTCTGTCTAAGTTGTAATGTGAGAATATGAGACGATATTTATCGTAGTATTCTTTTGGTATATAATTGATTGGAAGTTCTTGGTCAGAACGCATATCTGACAATTATATTTATGCTTGTTTTCCTGCTTTTCTATCTCTCCACCAAATAAAACCAGCAACAGCAATCAAAACAACACCAAAAATACTATGACCAACATGATTTACCCCCAAACCAAGTTGTTCATGATTAAAAGGTAATGGATATCTATGATCTAATATAAAATATATCCCCGATAATACTAAAAAAATTGTAACGAATCTTATCATTTGTAAACACCTCCTTCAATTTCCATAGCTTAATTTAAACTTTTTTACAAAATTAAATCAACGGGCAAAGATAAAAAGTTATTGAGGAACATATTTACCTAGCTCTACAAGTTACGGATAACAATTAGATAGACAATTTAATTTCCTTCGGGTTCGGGAGGGAGGAATTCTTCGCCGCCGCTGTCATCTGATTTAACAACTTTTCCTTTAAGCCACTCTATATATGTACACCCTGTTGCTTTCCTAGCCGCACTATCCCAACCGGCTGTTGAACATTTCTTCATTCTTTTTCCGGCATTTGTGGTAAAAATAATCAGGGGTTTACCGCATAGTGGACATTCTTCATCGGTTTTTTCCGTTGTGCCGTTAATCCATTCTACAAAATCACAGCCTACGGATTGTTTTGTATTTTTGTCCCAGCTGCCCGTACTGCATTTTTTCATTTTTTTACCAAAGCGGGTAAACTGCATTACTAAAGGCGAACCGCATTTCGGACATTTTTCATCCAATGTTTCAGGTTCAGCCTGAATCCACTTTACATAGTCACAACCTTCATTTTGCCTTGTTTCTTTGTTCCAACTCCCCGTTGAGCAACGTTGTAGTTTACGTCCCGTTGATGTTTCGGTTATCTCCCCTAATGGAGCTCCGCATTTTGGGCATTTCTCTTCAGTCATGAAAACAATAATAACATTATTCATAACAAATATGGAAGATGCAATTTAAATAGTACATTTAGATCCACTGTTGTTATCTCTTTGTTTTGATAGAGGCTAATGATATAATCCGTTTTTATGAAAGAGCTAGATAAAGATCCGAGAAAAATAGAAAGACATTTTTCTTTACCTATGGTTATTGACTATAATGGGCCCGCCCTTGTAATTGACGATTCAGTAATTTTATTGGCTAAAATGAGACACGTTTCAGGTCCAAATATTCAAATATTTGCTCCAAGCTCTATGAGCATAGCTCAAGAAAGAGTTCTTAAGTCTGATTCATATTTGCCACGGGCAACATCAGAAATTCCAATCAGAATTACGTCTCTAGAGCTAGCAGTAGGACATAGTGAGGGTAGAAGAGTTACTTATATCGGTGACTACAGATTAACTTATAAGGCTAAGAATGGAGATTTATCTTATTTTTTATTACATTCTCCCCAGGCAATAAAAACGCGAGAGATTGACAGAAATCAAGATCTTAGGCGAATATTGTCCCAACTCTCACATAAATAATTTTGGGGGTGTTTGATATACTTTTGCTCTGTTGACAAGTGCACAATTGAGGTATACAATGCTTTAACCTTCAGATACGCAAGTATCAAAAAGGCAGGAAATACTCGCAAGAGTAGGCCCCGAAAAGACCCCGCAAGGGGTTTTTTTGCGGCAATTTTAAAAATTATAGAAATTAGCTTCGGATTGATGTACAATTAATCCTCGATATGATTTTTTTTAAAAAATATATTCTGATACTTCTTTTTATAGTGTTCGTTTATTTTATTTTTCCCTCTAAAACTTACTCCATCTATGACCCAACTTCCAAGCAAAATAATATGGTAGGAATTCACATATTGTTTCCCAGCGAACTATCTGAAGCAGCAAGATTAGTTAATTCAGCCGGAGGCGATTGGGGTTATGTTACTATTCCGATTCAAGCTTCGGATAAAAACTTAATCAAGTGGCAAAGTTTTATGGATGATGCGAGAAAAAATCATTTGATTCCTATTCTAAGGCTTGCTACGGATGGAGATTATTTCAGTCAATCTTCATGGTCTAAGCCAACGGATGCAGACGTTTTGGATTTTGCCAATTTCTTAAATTCTCTTGATTGGCCGACGAAAAATAGATATGTCGTAATATATAACGAACCAAACCGAGGTGATGAATGGGGAGGAATTCCCGATCCTGTCGAATACGCAGAGATACTAAATTATGCCGTTGATGTTTTTAAACAAAGAAGTGATGAGTTTTTTATTCTTTCGGCGGGTCTTGATAATGCATCTAGCAACATAGCAGGAAAGTCCATAAACGAATACTCATTTATGAGGGAGATGGATAGTGCTGTTCCGGGAATATTTGAAAAAATTGACGGCTTAGCGAGCCATTCATATCCGAATCCCGGATTTTCTCAACCTCCTTCTGCATACGGATATGAAGGAACAGCCAGTTTTAAATCCGAACTTAACTTGGTGCAAAGCTTAGAAGGCAAACAGCTTCCAGTATTTATTACCGAAACCGGGTGGACAGACACACAAATTCCCGAATCGGTTCAATCATCATATTACAAAACCGCATTTACATCGGTTTGGAACGAGGAAAATGTTATTGCAGTTACCCCATTCTTACTTAGAGCGGGAACGGGTCCTTTTGCACAATTCTCATTTATTAAGGACGGCTCGCAAAAACGTGATAAATATAAATCATTGCAATCATTACAAAAAACTAAAGGAGAGCCAATTTTGAATGAGTACGAGCTAACTCAATCTACAAATCAGATTCAAACGGATTTTCCGCTAGATAATTTTACCAGGAATATAAAACAAAACTATACGGCAACAGTTTCAAAAGCAACAAAAATTTTTATGAAATGGCTTCTAAATATTTAAGATTTGTGCTATAATTTTCAACTGTCCCCTATTCGGAACAAATGAAAAATTATTTAAACATGGAAAGTTTTGAAATAGACAAGCAAATTTATCAAAGCTTAACACACGGAAGCTTAAAAGTTGAGGAAATAATCGAACTAATAAGGTTTTTTCTGGAAGAGAATTCTAAAGCCGAATACAGTTTGGTAATTGGCACGGATTCTCATGAAAAAAACGGTACTCCAACAAACACTCCGAAGAAAATAAATTTAGTAACAGCTGTTTTAATTCACAGAAAAGGGTTCGGAGGAAAGTATTTTTGGATTAGAAAAGAAGTTGGAAACATACACACCTTAAGAGATAAGATTTATGCGGAAACCATTATGTCTCTTAATTTTGCCACGTCTTTTGTCCCCCTTCTTAAAAAAAGACTGAACGGTCATTCGCCAAACTATAACTTGGAAATTCATGTTGACGTTGGAGAACACGGTGATACACGGGACATGATAAAAGAAGTTGTCGGAATGGTTACGGGTAATGGCTTTGTAGCCAAAACTAAGCCTGATGCTTATGGAGCATCATACGTTGCCGACAAGCACACCTAAGCTTAGGAATCAGCAACTAGCCTCTAGCAACTAGTTTTAACTGATGGCTAATTGCTAGTAGCTAAATGCTAATTTATGAAAACTCAAAATCTGGAATGGGAAGAAGCAAATGAAGTTAAAAAAGATATTAAACATATTGTTGATATTTTGGGTTTTTCCCATATAGATTCTTCCAGAATTTTTTGCTACAGAACAAACGGTTCAAAATCCCGCTCTTACGCCAGAATTTGGGCTTTTCCTAAAATCTTTCAAACGGCTTTAAAAATGAAACCGGCTTATGTAATTGAAGTTTTGGCAAAATATTACGATAAGCTCGACAGTGACAAACAAAAAGAGGTTTTAATTCACGAATTACTGCATATTCCCAAAAATTTTTCAGGCGCTTTACTTCCCCATAGAGGCAGGAACAGACATTTGGAAAAAAATGCTTCGCAATTATTCAAGGATTACAAAAAATTAACGCAATAAATATGATAACTATTGCATACGGAGACGACATTTCCGGCTCAAGAAATTACTACATATCTGAACGGCAAAAATCAAAAAACCCTGTAATCTTAGACGGAAGCATGCTTACGGTTTCGGATTTAATGCAAAGTTTAGAGGGCGGATCTCTGTTTAATGAGGAGAATGAAGTTTTTATTGAAAATTTTTTCTCATCAAAGAAAAGTAATCCAAACTTTAAAGAAATTATTGCTTATATTGACAGTCAGGATGCCAACGCAAATATATTTTTTTGGGAAAATTCCGAACTGACAAAATCAGAGTTAGCGACTTTTAAAAAATCCGTTGCCAAATTATTTAAAATTCCGCAAAATATGTTCGGTTTTTTGGATAATATAAAACCGGGGAACACAGAGAGCATTAAGCAATTCCACGAATTATTAATTGAAACCGCAGAGGAATTAATATTTTTTATGATAGTAAGACAATTTAGATTGCTATTGGCAGTATCAGACCCTGAAGCGATAAATTCGATAGATGAACTTAAAAGACTTGCTTCTTGGCAAACGGGTAAACTTAAAAATCAAGCAAAGCTTTTCGGTTCGGGGAAATTAATAAATATTTACAGAAGATTATACGAGATAGATTCAGCATATAAATCAGGCAAACTGCCGACAACCCTAACTCAAGCCATTGACTTTCTACTTGTCGGTTTATAAGATATTGTAATGAATATCGACCCCGGTATTTTCAAATCATACGATATCCGAGCAATTTACCCCGAGCAAATCAATGAACAAAACATAGCTGAAGTTATAAAAGCTATTTATAAATTTTTTACTACAAAAATAAATAAGGACAATTTCACTGTGGCCTTGGCAAGAGACATGCGTATTTCCTCTCCCGCTTTTTATAAAATTGCAATTAAAACTTTAGTATCCATGGGCGCGAATGTTATTGATATGGGTCTTATGTCTACGCCCACGTTTTATTTTGCGGTATTTAATTATAAATATGATTGCGGAATTCAAATTACTGCTTCTCACAATCCAAAAGAATACAACGGAGCTAAATTTGTAATGTATAGTCCCCAAGGATTGGTCAAAATCGGTAAGCAAACAGGCATGGAAGACATAAAAAACTATGCAATTTCAGGTGTTGATTTGCCAACAGATAAAAAAGGAACAGTAACTGCAAAAACACAGGTTTTAGAAGATGAAGTTGAAAATGCCGCGAAAATCCTGGGAAATCCACAAATTAAAAAATTTAAAATAGTTGCCGATCCTGCAAATGCTATGGGAGGAACCTACATTGATGCATTTGTAAAAAAATATCTCACTGACTTAATACGGATGAATTTTGAGCTTGACGGCACATTTCCGGCTCATCAACCGGATCCGTTTCAAGCAAAGAATCTTGTTGATTTGCAAAAAAGAGTCTTGGAAGAAAAGGCGGATTTAGGTCTTGCACCCGACGGAGACGGAGACAGACTCTTCTTTATAGACGAAAAAGGACAAGCAGTCCCGCCGACAGTAATTACGGCTTTAGTAGCAAGAGAGCTATTTAAAGAATATCCCGGAAGCATGGTACTTTTTGATATCCGCTATATCCTTACTCCCAAAAAAGTTATTGAAGAAAATGGAGGAAAATATGGAATAACAAAAGTTGGACATGCATTTATTACGGAAGAAATGGAAAAAACAGGAGCCATATTTGCAGGAGAATCCTCTGCTCATTATTATTTTAAAGCAACCGGTAATGCCGAATCTCAAGTAACAATAATGTTAGTTGTGCTAAAAGTTTTAGGCGAATTAGGCAAACCATTTTCCGAAGTTGTAAGAGATTTGCAAAGAAGCTTTGAATCGGGTGAGGTTAATTTTAAAGTCTCTAATGCGAAAGATATTATTGAATCAATTAAAAATGACTACAATGAAGGTGAATTATCAACACTGGACGGAATTGCAATCTCATATCCGACCTGGAGATTTAACATCAGAACTTCAAATACAGAACCTCTTTTAAGATTGAATGTGGAAGGATATAATAAAGAAGAAATGGAGAAACATAAAGAAGAATTGATTAATAAAATTAAAACACTAGGATATGAATAACTTAGACCAATCAAATTTTAGACAGTTTATTCTAGATACTCCTAACCAATTTAAAATTGGTATGTCACTTACCAAGGATATAAAGATTGAAGGAAGTTTTAATTCGTTAACAGTTTCGGGAATGGGAGGTTCCGCTTTACCTGCAAATTTACTGCGGGCATATTGCAATAGCTTATTTAAAAATCATCCGGAATACAAACCGTTTGAAATTTATATCAATAGATATTATTCTCTACCGCCCGAAGCGCAAGGAAAAAATGCGCTGAATTTTATCGCTTCTTATTCGGGAAAAACCGAAGAAACACTTGCGTCTCTTGAAGAGGTGAAAGCGCTTAATCTTCCTTTTATAGGCTTTTCAAGCGGAGGAAAAGTTGAAGAACTATGTCAACTGTATGGAGCACCGCATGTGAAATTGCCAATTCCCTACCCTAATTATCAACCGCGAATGGGAACAGGTTATTTTTTCGGAGCAATGTTTCAACTTTTAGTAAATCATGGTCTAGTGCCGGATTTGACCGTCGACCTTCTTTCAGAAGCCGATAAATTTAATGACTATATGTCAGAATACGAAAAAAAAGGTAAGGAACTAGCACAAGAGCTTAGCGGCAAAACGCCGGTGATTTATGCTTCACCAAAGTACAAATCCGTAGCAATGGTATGGAAAATTAAAATAAATGAAAATGCCAAAACTCCTGCGTTTTGGAATTTCTTTCCTGAACTTAATCACAACGAAATGGTTGGATTTACAAATCCCCAAGGGAAATTTTTTATAATAATGTTAATGGACAAAGAAGATAATCCAAAAAATCTCAAAAGATATATAGCCACTGCAGACCTGCTTAAAAAAAATGGAATTGGTTCCAAGATTGTTGATATGGATGGCGATGGTATATTTGCAAAAATGTTTTTAAGTATTAGTTTGGCCGATTGGACGTCTTATTATCTTGCGCTTGAGTACGGGCAAGATCCAACGCCTGTTGCTCTGGTCGAAGAACTTAAAGTTATTCTTGCCTCTTAAGCTCCTACCTCTTGATAAATTTACTTAATATTCCCATAATAGTATTATGACTGCCAAATCCAGGTTTGTTGCTTGGTTTTCCGAAATAGATAAAGATGATGTAGCGTTGGTCGGAGGGAAAGGCGCAAATTTAGGTGAAATGACAAAAGCCAAATTTCCCGTACCCAACGGTTTCATTATCACCTCAAGAGCCTATTACGATTTCATCAGAGAGAATAATTTTTCTGCAAAAATTAAGCATCTTTTAGAGTCAACTAATTTTGATAATACCGATTCCCTATCGCAAGTTTCTTTACATATTAAAAGATTAATAATCAACGGGTTACTCTCAAAAGAGCTGGTTGGTGAAGTTTTTCAAGCTTACGGAAAACTCGGAACCGTTTTCGACGACGCATTGGTCGCTGTTAGGTCCTCTGCAACTGCAGAAGATTTAGCTAATGCTTCGTTTGCGGGACAGCAGGAAACATTTTTAAACGTCAGAGGCGAAGCTGTGCTGTTAGAAAAAATAAAAGAAGGCTGGGCTGCTCTTTTTGATGCCAGAGCGCTTTTTTATAGGCATCAACAGCATTTGGATCACACCAAGGTAGGCATTGCGTTAGTGGTTCAGCGAATGGTTGAATCGGAAAAATCAGGCATAATGTTTACAATTGACCCCGTAACAAACGATAAATCAAAAATTGTAATTGAAGCAATCTACGGATTAGGCGAGTTAATTGTGCAGGGACAAGAAAATCCTGATCATTACGAAGTTTTAAAAAAGGACTTTTCAATTATATCTAAAAAAGCAGTTTTGCAGAAAAAAATGCTTAAAAAAGTAGGAACAAAAAATAAAGAAATTAAGCTTACTAAATCACAGGGTGAAAAATTAAAATTGTCAGACAAAGAAATTATCGGATTGGCAAAACTGGGCGAGAAATTGGAAAAACATTATTATTTCCCTCAAGATAGTGAGTGGGCAATTGAAAATAATAAACTCTATCTTGTTCAGACAAGAGCGGTTACAACCGTAAATGAAAAAAAACAAACAAAAAAGGAAGTTAGTGAAATTGCTAATACATCAAGAACCCCAATATTAACAGGTGATCCGGCAAGTCCCGGAATTGCCGCAGGTCCGGTAAGAATTATTAAAAGCGCCAAGGAAATTGGTAAAGTAATGCCGGGCGAGGTTTTGGTTGCGCCGCAAACAAATCCCGATTATGTCCCCGCAATGAAAAAAGCGGTGGCTATTATTACGGATAGCGGAGGAAGAACTTCTCACGCCGCAATAGTTTCACGGGAACTCGGAATTCCGGCAATTGTCGGTACGGAAAAAGCCACAAAAATTTTAAAACCAGGCGAAGTTGTTACCGTAAACGGAACAAAAGGAGAAGTATATAAAGGCGGACATTTAACCTCAAATGTAAATGTTAACGTAATTAACCCGGAAGATTTTATAAAAACCGCTACTAAGGTTTATGTAAATTTAGCCGAACCGGAATTGGCGGAAAAAATTGCCCGGGAAAATGTTGACGGAGTAGGTCTTTTAAGAGCGGAGTTTATGATGGCAGGAATCGGCATTCATCCCAAAAAATTAATTAGGGATGGAAAGAAACAAGTATTTATCGATAAATTGGCGAATGATTTGGAGATGTTTTGTAAACCATTTAGTCCAAGACCGGTTGTTTACAGAGCTTCCGATTTTAAAACCAACGAATATAGATCGTTAATCGGAGGCAAAGATTTTGAGCCGGAAGAGCCAAATCCGATGTTAGGTTATAGAGGAGTATACAGATATATTCATGACCCTGAAGTTTTTGAATTGGAGCTTGAAGCAATTAAGCTCGTCCGAAATAAAAAGGGTTATAAAAATTTATGGCTAATGTTGCCTTTCGTCAGAACGGTAAAAGAATTTGAAGAAGTTAAAAAAATAATAAATATTTCGGGATTGCAGCGTTCCCCTACTTTTAAACTGTGGATGATGGTTGAGATTCCGTCTAATGTAATTTTGCTTGAAGATTTTATTAAAGCCGGTATAGACGGCGTATCAATCGGCTCCAATGATTTAACAATGTTACTTTTAGGAACAGACAGGGATAACGATGAAGTTGCCTCCGAATTTAGCGAACTTAACCCGGCTGTGATGTGGGCCTTTGAACATGTTATAAAAACAGCGCACAAAAACGGCATCACGGCTTCAATTTGCGGGCAAGCAGTGTCGACGTATCCTGCGCTGGTAGAAAAATTGGTTTCCTGGGGAGTATCAAGCGTATCGATATCTCCTGACGCAGTTGACAGTACGAGAAAATTAATTTTGGATATGGAAAAAAAACTAATAACTTAAATTATGGCTAAAATAAAACAAATAATCGCACGAGAAATATTAAATTCAAATGGCATGCCTACTATTGAAACTACGGTTATTTTAAGCGACGGTAAAATCGGTACCGCATCTACTCCAACAGGTACTTCTGTAGGTAATTATGAGGCAAGCGAATTAAGAGATAGGGATGATAATCAT
>Ga0315281_10014815_pt1 | contig 10485 bp, 5 predicted proteins | sample YL17G07_0_MG_FD_204540 | JGI IMG/M metagenome (GOLD analysis project Ga0315281, IMG submission 204540) | Sediment microbial communities from Yellowstone Lake, YNP, Wyoming, USA - YL17G07_0 | ecosystem: Environmental > Aquatic > Freshwater > Lake > Sediment | place: USA: Wyoming | collected...
CAGAAATCGAGCGGAGTCATAGTAGCTGTATTATTCCTAAGCGCCCAAAGAGGCCGGTCATAGGATAGGCCCAAGAGGTTCGTGGAGCTTTCCGATGCGACATAGTAGTCGGCGAAATTCCAGAGCTGATATCCGACCTCGACCGATCCCATTGAACATGCGTCGAAACCGAGGACATCCAGGGGACCTCCCATGTTCGTTCTGATTGTCGCGAGGGCGCTGTATAGCTCATTGAGCGTCAAGTAATCTCCGCCGCTGGTGTCATCTGTGCAGGCACCCATCCAGTCTCCTCCGTGACCCCATATGATGAGCACGTTGTGATCGGCGGGATGGGTCGTATTCGCCCAAGTCACGAAGTCGATCAACTCGGCCGGATTACCCATGTTGCGCTCAGTCAGGTTCATGGCAGCTTTACTCGTGATTGGCGTCATCCCCTGCTTCACATCGAACCGCTTGCATGATGCCCAATCGCCGTATGAGGAGTCGTTGCCTGGATTCCGGTCCATCTGCACGAGGATGTTCACATCAGCAGAGGTAGTGACCTCCGCCATCTGGAGGAAGTTGTTTATTGCGTAATATTCGAGTCCGTTGTCGGCGCCCATGTAGACCATGAATGTCCAGGTGTCGGGCGAGGCTTTTGCGTCGTCTGGTATGAGCATCGACAGAAACAGGAAGACGACAATGAACGGGATCACCTTTCTCAGGATCTTCATGATTATTGCCCTCGCACTATACTATATCACTAGGGGATTGACCGCTGCGGGTTCACCTATAACAAATCCTAGGTCGGAGATAAGCCTTTCCGGCCTGACAGCCGAATTCTCGCACCCCCTGCAAGATAGTCGGCTCATTTGGCACGAACTTTCTGCTCTTTGAGAAACTTCATCAAGAGATCATCCATGCCCCTCGATTCGTCCTTGCTGAGATGCGACTCCCTCGGCTCTTTCAAGATGCGTTCAGCCTCATTCCTAGCCTTCTTGATCAACGAGCCGCGCGGCTCGACCTTGTCCCTTCCTGCCGAGCTGAGCTCCGGGCGAGAGACGGATACGACATCCCTCTTGAATCTCCTGATGGTATGCGGCTGGGTCAGGTATGAGCCGCTGGGCGCTGCGTCCCTGATCGCATCAATGGCGATCGCATCCTCATCGGTGTCGAGATTCTTTGCGTATTCCCTCGCCAAATCCCATACCCAAGTGTCCACCACGAACTGCTCGAGCGACGCCCCGAGCGCGTTGTCGATCCCGCCGAAGCCGGAGCCGAGGTCGGACGGGATAAGGGCCTCCACGAGCATGTGCTTCACCCCTTCCTGCGCGGTCCCTATCGTGAGCGATGTTTCCTCGATCGATGCGCCGCTGACCATCGTCGGGAGGCCGTAGTACCTGCCCATCTGGCCGCATCCTGTGTGCAGGAGCGGCGATTCGATCCCGCCGTAGTCTATCGAGCCGGTCATCATGTCCGCCGGGGAGGAATCGCTGCTGTAGATGAACGGCGCCCCCTTCCTGGCCGTCTGAGAGATGACGAGGCTGGCGAGGTTGTCTGAATTGGTCTGCGTCACGGTGCCGGCGAGCGTCACAGGGGAGGATATGCCGGCGATCGGGGCGCTCATTGCTGTTATCGGGATCTTGGCTCGCGCGAACTCCACCTGCGCCTCGATGAGCCCTTTGTCGAAGGTGAGCGGCGGGATCGGGCATTGCACGCCGGAGTATATCGGCCTCCGCTCCAGCTCCTTCTGGCTCCCGGCGAGCACCAAGAGCATCTCGACCATATCCTTGGCCTGCTCCGCGCTGAGCGCGCCTCCCATGAAGTGCTTGGAAGTATTCTCAAAACCCACCTTGAGCTCGACGAGCTCCTTCATGTGCACGGGCTGGTCGATCGCGCCGACCATCGTCCAGATGAGGTCGACCTGCGGGATCTTCTCGGCTAGCACGGTGAAGTCGATGGTGTCTTTCGTGCTCGATGTGTGCTTCTCCCCGGTGACGAGGTTCTTGACGTAGACGCCCTCGCCGCCGTTCGCCATGAATGTTCTATCTGAGGGAATTCTGATGTCGTGCTTCTTGTCCCTCGCGGCAAGGAGCAGCGACTTCGGAGCGTTGGATATCGCCGACTTGACGATATCCTCCGGCATCAGGATGCGCCTTCCGTCCTTGCTCCTCATGCAGCCTGACTCCTCGAGCATCTTGCATACAGGCTGGCTGAGAACAGAAACGCCAATCGTCTCAAGGATCTTCAATGACGCACGATGGATCCTCTCCATCTCCTCGCGGTTCAGTACGGACAGGGTCGCCCTTGCCAAGACATCGCACCTTTACACGGGGTCATGAGTTCTGGCGATAAGCATTTTATCATTCCGCATTCAGGGGGAGGAAAAACCTTTTCGAGTAAGATGCGTTCTTGGATGATGGAAGGACTGCACCTCATGGATGAAGTTACCCGCGAGAAGGTCAAGCAGGCGCTCATAGCGGCGCTCGGTGAGAACAAGGCCCTCTGGAGCAAGGCGGACCTCGCCCCATATTCGATGGGGCAATACATCCATGCGGTCAGGATCGGCGACAATGACCAGTACTCCCCTGACTTCGCTGTGCTTCCTGAGACGACCGAAGAGGTGCAGAAGGTCGTGGCGATCGCCGCAGAGCATAAGATCCCCATGATCCCGAAGGGAGGGGGTTCCAACCTTGCCGGCATGCTCGCCCCCGTCACAGGCGGGATAGTCATCGACACCATCAAGATGAACAGGATACTGGAAGTCAGCCCGCGCGACCTGAGTGTGACTGTGCAGCCAGGCGTTACCCTCAAAGAGCTGGATGTGAGGCTTTCCGAGCACGGGCTTGCGCTGAACCAGCTTCAGGGGTCGTACAAAGTAGCTACAGTCGGAGGCTCGATCTCTACATGTGGCTATCCTAGGAAGCACAACAAGTACGGCACAATAGCCGATCGCATAATGTCCCTCGAGGTGGTGCTCGCCGACGGCAGGGTCTTGAGGACGGGGCAGAAGGTGCTGTACACCTCCACCGGCTTCAGGCTCGCGCAGCTGTTCGTGGGCGCCGAGGGCACCCTGGGCATCATAACGGAAGCGACGCTGCGGGTGGAGCCTCTTCCGGAAGCAGAGCAGGCGGTCATGGCGTATTATGATGATTTCAGGGCTGCGGTCGAAGCGGTCGTGAAGATAAAGACCTCGGGGGTCGGCTTCATTGGGGCGGAGGCTTTCGAGGTGCCACTGGACTGGGGTTGTGAAGTCCCGAAAGGGAAGAAAGCATTGGTGGTCGCAGACTTCGAAGGGACGAAGGGGGAGGTCGACGCCGAGGTGGCTTTCGCCAACAATATTTTGAAAGAGACCGGCGGGGTCATGGCAAGGACGGAGGATGCCCAGGAATATGTCACGGGGTACGACATGATCTGGTGCGGCCTGCGGGCGGAGAGAGACCTCTGGGGGGATTCATTCGCACCTTATGTTCCGGTCGACAGGCTGGTCGAATTCTACGACAGGCTATGGAACGAGATAATGCCGAAGTACGGCATCACCCAGGCCCCGTCAGGAGAGAGATGCGGGCTGGATTGCGGCCGCTATGAGATGGGCTACGCCGCGTTCATCATACCGGAAGGCGAGAGCGGGTTCGAAAAGCACGAAAGCGCGAAGAGGGAGATGGCCGAACTTGCAGTCTCAATGGGAGGGTCGGCGTATGCTTGCATGGGGGTCGGGCTGAAGTACCTTGACTGCATGGAAATCGAATTCTCTGAGGTGGCGCTCGACGTAATGAGGAGCGTCAAGACCGCCTTCGATCCGAATAACCTGATGAACCCTGGTAAGAAGATACCGGCGAAGCGGGAATGAGCCTGATTTAGCCTTTTATCTAAAACCGATAAGATCCGGGACTACCTCAGAATTCGAATCGGGGGATCGAAAGAAGCATCGGTGGTCCCGGAGCCGATAATTAACTATAACGATGTTATATATGAAACTTACCAACAAATCGACATTCTCGGCAAGGAGGTCATTCCGAGTTTCGACTAGGTATTTTCTTGTTTGTCAGGAAAAGACCAGCGATCACGCCGATCGCCATGAAAACGATGGATAGCATGAATATCATGTGGTAGGCGTCATCGTTGGGGATCGGTGCGCCCACACCTGGAACCATTGTTGAGTTGGCGGATATAATCGCGGCGGAAAGGGCTGGACCGACGACTGATCCGACGGTCCTCATTATCGTATTCACCGCCGTCGAGATCCCGGTCTCCTCCCTCGGGGTCGAGAGTATGATCATGTTGATTATCCCGACCATTGCGAAAGCGTTGCCCGCGCCCATTATCAGGACCCCGATGGCGACTTCCATCTGCCCGTCGTGGAATGCGTACAGCGAAATGAAACCGAAAATCGATATTATCATGCCGGCCACAAGCGGCCATTTCGGCCCGCGCTTCTTGACAAGGAATCCGACTGTCGGACCCAGAACAAGTGCGGCGATCGAGCTGGGCAGGCTCAGCAGACCTATATGTGTCGCGTCGAGGCCGAAATTATACCCTGCTAAAGCTGCGATGGTCTGGAACGCGGTGAAAAGGGCGAAACCGATCAGGAACCCGATGATGTTGGAGAGGGCGATATCCCGGTTCTTCATCAGCGAAAGCCTGATCAGAGGATCCTTGGCTTTGGACTGCCAGAAAATGAATGATGCGAGAAGTACTACGGACAATGCGAATAGAGTCAGTATGAAAGGGTCGGTCCAGCTGCGGTTCCTTGTTTCAGTGATCCCTACCAGGAGAGACACCAGTGTGGCGCCTAGCAGCGCTCCGCCTATCAAATCGACCTTTGCTTTCAGGCGGATTGGGGATTCCCTTACTTTGATCGCGACCACGAATGTGAATATGAACGCTATCGGGGCAATGGAGTGATAGGTCCATTCCCAGCCGAAGGAATCCGTGACAAATCCCCCTAAGACGAATCCGACCGCGGTCCCCACTCCGAACATCGCAGATATCACGCCCATCGCGACTGGGACCTTCTCGGGCGGGAATTCGTCGCGTATTATCGAGAATGCCAGCGGGAACATGGCCATCCCAATGCCCTGGAAGGCCCGGAAGCCGATCATTACGTATATCGAATCAGAGAAATCGCGGGAGAAGCCGGTGAGAGTCACGGCGATCGAGTATATCACCATCGCAATGACGAGCATCTTTTTCTTGCCGTATATGTCGCCGAGCTTCCCGAATATGGGGATGGATACGGCCCCGACGATGAGGTATATCGTTATGATCCAAGATGCGAGCGCGTAGTCGCTCATTGGCATGTCGAAGTCCTGCATTATCTGCAGGAGGGAAGGGAAGGACATCGCCTCGACATACATGACCATGACGGCTATCGATGCCAGGAGCAACAGGACCATCGTCGGATAGCCATTCTTCTTCGCCTCAACCGCTTCCTCCATATTCTGCCTCCTGATGTCAGAGTCATACAAGCTTAGTTGCACCCGTTATTTAATATTTCCAGCATAATCGCGTTATGAGTAGGTGGATTTCGAAACTGCCAGTTGATTTTCAAAATAAAGGTTAAGGAACCGGCTTAACTCCGTGAAGTCCGTGCTTGACCCACAGGGTTTGACCGGTTCATCGTGTTGTTTTACTTCTTGAGGAGCTGCTTCTCGTAGTTCTTTATGATGTCGTTTCCCTGCTGGACGATTGACTTGTCCAGCGGCTCCACCACGTGCTCCTTGAGAATCTTCAGGGCGATCTCGCGGGCTTCGGCCGCCATCGCATTAGACAGCGTCTTTTCGAATCTGCCCTTTGCTGGGTCCCTCACGATTATCTCCCGCTTGAAGTTCTTGGCCGTGTGCATGTTCGAGAGGAAGGTGTTGCCGTGACCGACCTGCTTGATGACATCGAGGGCGATGGTCTCATCGGAGATCTCGAACGGGGTCATCTGCTTCCGCACATTCTCCCAGACGTATGCGTCTATGACTTGCTGCTCGATCGACACGCCTTTGGCGTTGTCGAGGGTTCCGATGCCGCCCTGCATGTCGGTGCCGGTCATCGTGCTCAGAGCGATGCCCATCGTCTCGCTGAAGGTGTGCGGCAGCCCGGGCTGCTCGCTGTCATTCAATCCCCAGTCGCCTACCATGCATGGCAGTCCGTATCTCTTCGCCATCTGAGCCAGGCCTGCGGCGATGAGCGGCTGGTTCGCGCACTCGTAGTGTATCATCCCGGTGTTCATGTTTATCGGGGTCGAGGATGAGCAGTATATCGTCCGTGCGCCCTTGTTGGCAGTCTGTCCGATGACGCAGCTCGCCAGGTTCTCAGAATTCGCATTTAGCAATGTTCCGGCCAGAGTTACCGGAGCGGTGCCGCCCGACAGGGACATCGACATGGTCGTTACCGCGACGCCCGCCTTTGCGAACTCGACTAGGGCTTCGACCGCCTCGTGCTCGAACATGAGCGGCGCTATGGAGCAGTGTATGACCGTGAAGTATGCCTTCTTCTTCAGCTGCTCGCTTCCACCGGCTATGAGAGAACCGAGCTCGATCTGCTTCCTTGCGTCCGCAGCATCGTATATCTCGACTCCCTGGACGTGCTTGGAAGTGTTCTGGAAAGCGGTCCAGAGCTCGTGCAGTCCGTGGGTGAGCTGCGGCACTTCCGTCGCTGTGAGCGACGTCTGGACGTAGGAAACCCCCTCAAGTGCGTCGGCGACCTTCACGCAGTCGGCGATGTCCTTGACGGTCGAGTCGCGCTTCTTCCCCGTCTTGAGGTCGAGGATGTATGTACCGAGGCCCGTGGTGCCCGTGTACGGCCATGAGGACACCGGTATGTTCAGGTTGTTCTTCGTGTTCCTGGCATGGAGCGTCATCTGCTTCGGGGCGTTCTTCAGCGCTTCCCTGACCATGCTCTCGGGGATCTTCACGACCTGAGTCTTGTAGTCGACCTTGGCTCCTGCCTTGTCGAGCATCTTCAGGACGTTCTCGCTCTTGATCTTCACCCCTATGGTCTCGAGGCATTCCATGCTCTTCCTGTCGATCAGTTCCTCCTCGTTCTTGTCGAGGAATTTCAAACGGGCTACTGCCATCTTGTTCATCTCCTTTCATTCATTGACTCGCCGAATCGCGATCGAAATTCTTTATCAGCGCATTTCCCTGCTCGATGATGGACTTATCCACTTCAGGCACTTTATGCTCTGATAGTAGCTTGCGCGCTATGGCCTTCGCCTCCGGAACCATGCTGTCCGAGAGCGTCGCCCACCAGGACTGCCGCTTCTTGTTGAAGAAGAACAGCTCCTTCCTCATATTTGCTGCGGTATGCGGGTGCGTAAGGAAGGAATTGCCGTGGCCGACCTGCTTGATGACATCGAGCGCGGCCGTCTTCTCGTCGAACTTGAAGTTCCTTATGAATCCCCTCACGTCCTCCCATAGATAAGCGTCTATCACGACCTGCTCAAGGGCTGCGCCCTTGGCGCACTCTAGCGCGCCTATGCCGGGCACGAGGTCCGTACCCGTTAGGACCGTCATAATGTATGGAAGACAATCAAGGAGCGAACTCGATATGCCGGGGGTATCCCCTCCGACGCCCCAACCGCCGATCATGCTCGGCCGCCCGTACCTCTTGGCCATCTGTGCGCCTGCGGCGCATATGAAAGGCAGTTCTGGCGCTGAGTTGTTCATGTAGCCGGTCTGCATGTCGATCGGCATCGATTCGAAGCTGTAGATGTGCGGTGCGCCAGGCGAGGCGACCTGGGATATGACCAGGCTCGCCAGGTTCTCCGCATTCGCGTTGATTATCGTGCCGGCCATCGTGACGGGAGCGGAAAGGCCGGAGAGAGACATCGACATGGAAGCTATTGGTATGCCTGCTTTGGCGAACTCGACCTGCGCCTCTACTGCGCCCTTCTCGAACGAGAGCGGCGCTATCGGGCAGGACACGACCGAGAATATCGGCCTCTTCTTGAGCTCCTTCTCGCCTCCGACGATTAGCGATGCGAGCTTGACCTCGAGCTTCGCCTCGTCGGCGGTAATCGAATCGTGCTGGACGTGCTTGGAGCAGTTCAGCAATGACGTCCACATCTCGTAGATGTTGTGGCTGATGGATGGGACATCGTATGCGGTGACGGTCGGCCAGAAGAAATCAACTCCGTTCAGCGCGTCGGCGAGCTTCGCGAAGTCGGCGAGGTCCTTCCTCGTTGTCGTCCTCTTCTTCCCGGTTTCGAGATCGTACATGTAGACGGTCAGACCGTCGGTCGCTATGAACGGGGCGCTCTTCACGGGAATCTTCAGGTCTTTGCTCGGATCCCTGGCGCATAGGGTGAACTCTTTGGGCGCACTCCGGATCGATTCGTCCACAAGCGATTCAGGAATCGTGACGACGTTCTTCGCGTCGACCTTCGCGCCGTGGTCGGCGAGCATCTTGGCGACTCGGTCGCTGCGGATGAACACGCCGATCTCCTCCAGGACCTTGACGCTCTGCTCGTGAACGAAACTTTCCTCCTCCTTCTCAAGGAATTTCAGACGTGGTGTTGCCATTGTGAGCGCCTCTCAAGGTCCCCTTCTCGGAGGATAATCCTCTGTCCCCTGACAACGAGGATATCTAAATCGTTTTTGATTGCCGAAAAAGCTTTGCTAAATAGTTTTCTCAGAGTTTTTCGCCCTCAATCTTGTTCCCCAGTCACCACATATTCGATAGGAAATCGTCGTTTGATTGATATACTGGCTCACAGCCACCCTGTCATCCATGATTGCCGGCTTTGATTCGACCAGGCGGCAAGCTGAGTCCGCGATAAAACATTAGAAAATAAAAGTTAAGGAAGAGGAGGGGTGTTTCCCTCCTCGTTTGTTGCGTCACTATCTGCTTTTCGGCGGTGACTTCAGTTTCTTCTGAACGACAACTTCCTCGGGCTCATCGGGCTCATCATTACCGCCACTCGATCCCTTCTTGCGAATCCTGAACATGTAGAAGAGCAGGAGCGCTACGGCGGCGATGATGATCAACAATATCAACATCGCGTCTAAGGACGATGGCACGCTCTTTTCTACGACCTCGAAGTTGTAGGTGACCTCGGTGACTTGCCCTGACTTGTCGATGGCACGGATGATTATGGTGTGGTTGCCCACAGTCAAATCAGCCGTGAGGTTCAGGGTGAAGGTCGCATTGTCGAGGGTCCTTGAAACGTCGTCGATTATCACATAGAAGTGATCCAAACCGCTTATCGCATCCGAAGAGACCCACGAGATTATGACTTTGTCTGCCTGGAACTCAGTCTTGTTCGCCCATACTATCGCCAGTGTCGGCAGAGTCTTGTCGATCTTTACGGTCACCGAATTATTGGCCTCCGTGTTGCTCGCATTGTCGATCGAATAGTATTCGATCGTGTGTGTGCCCTCCGTCGTCAGAACGAACGGCGCCGAATAGTTGAGCCATGTTGCGCTTCCGTCTATCCGGTACATCGTGTGATTCACGCCGCTGCCGCCGACGTTGTCAGTCGCGTTAAGCGTGATTGTCACATCGGATGTGTTCCAGCCGTTGAGCCCGGTCGTGCCATTCAGTGATACGGTAGTGTTCGGAGCGGCGTTGTCGCTTACCACCGTAATCACATCGGTCGCATTGTTACCAGCAGGGTCGTATGTATTGACCGTTATCACGTTGCTGCCAGCGTTCAGAGCGATTGCGTTCTGAGACCAAGAAGTCGTTCCGGTGCAAGTGCCTGAGAAGCCCGTTGCAGCGTTGCTCCAGAGGGTGTAGTTGACTGCAATATTGTCAGAGGCCGTTCCCGCAAGGTTGACTGTCGCCGCGGTCGTGTTATAATATAGCTTACCGGTTGGCGAGGTTATGGTCACGATCGGAGCGGTGTTGTCGCGTATCACTGTGATCGTGTCTGTCCCCTTGTTGCCCGCTGCATCCGTTGCGTTGATGTAGATTAGGTTGCTACCGGCGTTGAGGGCGATCGCGTTCTGAGACCAGGCAGTCGTGCCCGTGCAAGTACCTGAACCGCTCGTCAGCATGTTCTTCCATGTGACCGATGTCAGACCGATGATATCGAATGCCGAACCGGCGAGGTTTACCGTTGCCGCTGTCGTGTTGTACTGTAGCTTTGCGGTAGGCGATGTTATTGTCGCGACCGGGTTCGTGATATCGTAGACGATGGTCGTGACATCAGTTCCGATGTTGCCCGCGAGGTCCGTAGCAGTGACGGTTATGACGTTGCTGCCTGCGGTCAGAGTGATGCTTGCGATCGACCAGGCCGTCGTTCCAGTCGCAGTCCCGGATCCACCTAGCGAGTTCACCCATGCGACGCTCGCGATACCAGAGGCGTCAGATGACGTCCCGTCCATTGTGGTGTACGGCTGGGCGTTGACATAGATCGGGCTTGTAGCAGGCGTTACGATCGTGCAGACCGGGTTCGTGATATCGTAGACGATGGTCGTGACATCAGTTCCGATGTTGCCCGCGAGGTCCGTAGCAGTGACGGTTATGACGTTGCTGCCTGCGGTCAGAGTGATGCTTGCGATCGACCAGGCC
>Ga0315281_10014817_pt1 | contig 10485 bp, 9 predicted proteins | sample YL17G07_0_MG_FD_204540 | JGI IMG/M metagenome (GOLD analysis project Ga0315281, IMG submission 204540) | Sediment microbial communities from Yellowstone Lake, YNP, Wyoming, USA - YL17G07_0 | ecosystem: Environmental > Aquatic > Freshwater > Lake > Sediment | place: USA: Wyoming | collected...
CGAAGGATCTGGGGGCGGCGGATTTGGCGCCGCGACGACGTTGGCCAGGCCGACGCCGGCCCCGGACGGTATCACATGAGTCACCCAGACGTAGGGCGGTAGCGCGCGACTGATCTCGTCGAGGACGTGCGGCCAGATGTAGCGGTCGTCGTCGATTGAATTGATGAGGTTGATCTGGCGCAGCAGACCGTCGCGATTACCACCCAGCTTTATGCGCTTCCCGGCGGCACTCGAATAGGTGTACTGTTTGGTAGTCACTTTCTTTTCGCGTTCGTCGGCCGCCGTTTCTTGGCTCGGCTGCGCCACGTACATCCAGGCAAAGGCCATCACCGAGATCGCGATGGTCGCGACGGCCCCAATCATCACTGGGTCGCCGAGCTTGGTCGCGAACCCCGCGAAGAGCGCGGCAAAGTCGATCGAGGCGCGGGTCGTTACCGCCTTTTTGCGGCCGCCACCCGGAAGCAGATTGATCTCAATCATGAGGTCGTCGGTGTTCCGAGACGCACGAACGGCGCGAGGCGCCCGGGGCGGGTCATGCGACCTGCCGAAGCGCGAGACCGATCGGTAGCATCAACAGTGGTGCGATCTCGTCTGTGACGAGCGATTCGAGCGCCCCGTCACGGACTTTCAGGTTTGCCAGCGGGTTCGCCAGTTGGGCGGTCATATGAAGGCGGTCGCCCAGCTTTTCGTTGAGACCTGGAACGCGCGCGCCACCGCCGCAGGTGTACACCTGCTTGAGTTCCGCGCCGCTCGAGCTCTGCCGGAGGAACGCAACGGCGCGCTCTACGCCCACAGCGATTTCTTCAACGCGAGCCGCGAGGATCGCGTCCAGGTGCGGCGAGCGATCGAAGCCTTGCAGCAGCTTTTGCGCTTCCTCGGCGCTGAGCCCACGCTCACGCACCAGGTCTTCGCGCAACCGCTTCGTTCCGACGGCAATGTCGCGAGTGAGGACCGGTACCCCCTCGTCGGAAACATTAATGTTTGTGACATCGTTCCCGATGTTGAGCACCCCAACGATGCCGGTCATCGAATCGGGATGATTGACTTCGAAGCCGTTGCTGAGGGCAAAGGACTCGATGTCGACGATCGCGGCCGAAAGGCCAGCTTCGGTCAGCACACGGAGCTTCGATTCGATCAGCTCGCGCTTCGCAGCCACGAGCAGCACACTCATCTCGGCCGAGTCGCCGTTCGGGTCGAGCGTCTGATGATCCAGCTCCACGGACTCGACGTCGAAGGGCACGTGCTGCTCCGCTTCCCAGCGGAGCAACTCCCGCAACTGCTGCTCCTTCACGCGCTCGACCTGGATCTTCTTGATGATCACATCGCGTCCACCGACGGCGATCACAACGCTCTTTGACGTCACCCCGGCGTTGCCAAGCGCGGTCTTTATCGCCTCGGCAACGATGCCGGGGTCCATGACTTCGCCCTCGACGATGGCGTCGGCCAAAAGCGGCGCGATCGCGACGCGCACCAGCTCCGGCGCTTTTCGCGAATGGTCAATGACGGCGACTTTGATCAGGCCGGAGCCGATATCGAGGCCAACCGTGATCTTTTTACGACCGAGGGATAATGCCATGTGAGGTCAGACGGGGAAGAGTCGTGCTACAGCCATGGCTGCGTGGGGAACACGACCCACGGGAGCGCAGGTAACAGGCCGCCAGGCAACCCAATGCCACAGCAGGAGATCTCCTCCATCAACCTCCTAAACCATCTTATGAAGGGTTTGTGAGGCCGGTCAGTAGATCTCAGCCCAGCGCCGGCCGGAGACCAGACGAGGGATAACCGCTGATCTGAGAACCATTTGCGTCGCGCAGGAGCTCGGCCTTAGCGTGAACGGATGCGTGATCTCCAGCGCGGCGTTTCCGCCGGGCCCGGCGGGCCCAGTTCGTATCGATCCCGTGATGTCTGACCCATCCGCGGCCGACTGGATTCCACCCCGGGCGACAATGACACCGACAAACACCACTGGTCCTGCCAGCGTGAGACGCCCGTCGACGAGCAACACGCCTTGTCCGGCGCCTCCAGCAAGGGTCAGATCCCCCAAAGCGTGAACGACCCCCGACGGCAGCTGAATCGACGTGCCGGCCGCAAGGACGACGTCGGCGGATGCGGCGAGCGTCGCTATCGAAAGCGCCCCGATGTGAGAGAGGGAGGCAGAGTCGACGGCCGCGGGGTTGCGGTCGATTGTCAGCGACGGCAACAGCCCGTCGACCGACGAGACCGATGCCGCGGACCCGACAACGAGATCGGGGCCAGCGGGCGAGCACCCGGGCGTGCTGTCGCGAACCACGTTGAGCAGGCGGGACAACGAGACGTCGCCGGCGACGACCAGCGGAGGCATCGAGTCGGTCAGTGGGATCGACAGGCGCACCACCAGATTTTCCACGCGGCGCGAGTCGTCGACGGCGATTGCTTCCGCGACTATCCAGAACATCTCTGTTCCAATGCGTGTGACCGTCACGGAGGCTCCAACCGGGCCTCCCTGGACCACATCATCGATCTTGCCCGACGAGCCAATCCCGAGCGACGAGAACTTCCGCTTCCGCCACTCGATCAGCGCCGAAGCGAGCGCAAACGACGCCGCCGCGTCGAGGCGTGCGTCGCGCGTTGCAAGCACGCTGCCCTGACTGAGTCTTGTCGTGACCGACATCGTGGCGACAGCAAGGATCGCGAGAAGCGACACGATTGCCAGCACGGCCACCAGCGCCATTGCCCGACGCCGCCGAATGATGATCATTGGGGCCGATTCCGGAGTGCGATCGACGTGGTCGACGAGCCTTTGACGGAGATCGCATGCGAAAATTTTCCGGGGAGGGCGGAATCGACGCGAAACGCGACCTGAATGAGGGCGATTTCGCGAGTATTCGAGGCGCCGCTAGTGACGGCGATCCCGGTGCTGTCGAAATAGCGAAACTCCAGGCCGTGGGCCGTCGCTGACACAAACGGACCGCTCACCGGCTGTATCGTATTGAACCGGAGATTCCCCGCGTTCCATTCGCGCGCGCCGAGGTACCAGTCGCCATCGGACGAGCGATAGATGCTGTACCTCCACGCCCGAGTGATCCGAACGAACTGGCCCTCATCCGCCGACGCCGTCGCGACGCGCAACACGAGCGACGGCCGGGCGGCCGGGCCGGACCACGGGGACTTTCCGCCAACCAAACACGACACCGTGGAGTCACTCACACCGACAATCGCCCGCGGTACCCAGGCCTCCACGGCGCCGGCCATCGTCAACGACCATGCTGTATCACCCACATCGGGCCGCGCCAGAATCGACGCGAGCCGCGGCGGATCGGTATGGGTCGGGGCAAGAACGAGCGACCCATGGCCCGAATCGCAGACGACCGCCGTCGCGATCGTCGCGCGGAACTCGAGCGACGTGTCCCGCGCACCGCCGGCTGGAATGTCACCCTCCCCCGGCGCGATCGACCGCAGGGCGATCGGAACGAGCGCTGTCGCCTGATCGAGTTGTTCGAGCCGTTCGGTGGCGGCGACAATGTCTCGGTGAAAACGTTGCTGGCGAAAACTGAGGGCGCCAACAGCCACGATCGCAACGCCGCTGATGGCGAGCGTGATCAGCATTTCCATAGCAGAGTATCCAGTGCAAGCGTACTTGCCCGCAGGGCGGGCCCTGCCTCGGGTCGCACACCCGCGCCCGCAGGAACGACGATTGCTCCTCAGCACACGACGCGTGTGCGCAACACGAGCTGCTCTGGGTTGCGACCGTCGATGCTGACCGAGTCGAGGAGTTCCTGCCCGCCGGCGATCGGCTTGGTTGCCCAGGTTTCCGTGACGCCGCTCTCGAGCTGCAGTGTGCCCGGCGGGATCGAGAGACATTGGCGGGACGCGAGCCACTCGACCCGGCTTGTCGCGGCAATCGCGGCTCGATTGCGCCGGCCTGCCTCACCGACGCGGCGCACCGCCGCCGCACTCACCGCAGCGAGCGACAGAAGCGCTATGTCGAACAGCAGCAATGCGACGAGCAGCTCGACGAGCGTGGCGCCGCGGCGGCAGCGACGAGACCGCGAGCTTGGAAACGAAGATTCCGGATGATGCACGCCGCAGTCTGGCGACGTCGACCGCAATCGACAGCATCATTAGACGCGGATCGGTAGCGAATTCCTGCAACGGATATCCCACAAACACGAAGGGCCGGATCCGAAGATCCGGCCCTTCGAACTACTCAACCCAAACTTACTTGCAGATCGGCTCGCCTTCGCCGGCCGTGGCAACGACCGGGTTCGCAGTCGCAACCGAGACCGCGCAAACCATGCCCGGAATCTGTGGGTGCGTCACCGTGGCCGACCAGTACGACGTGCTGGCAACGATCGCCGGAGAGCCGACGCCGGTCGTCGATGAGAACTTGGCGGTCAGCGCCGGGTTGGTCAGATCCGCGTACTTGTTCGAATCGGTGAAGAACGTCTCTTCGGCGGTACGCAGCGACGTCAGGTCAGAGATCGCCTGCGTCTTGTAGCCCTTCTGCTTGACGCTGCTGAACTTCGGGATCGCGATCGCGGCAAGAATGCCGATGATGACGACGACGATCAGCAGCTCGATCAGGGTAAAGCCCTTGCGATTCATGTGGTGCTCCGGGGTGGAGGATCAGACCAAAAAGAACACTCGGTGGTACCCGCTGTAAAGGCAACCCGTGGACCACAATCCCCGACAGACCTAAGTCATTGTCAGATAGGAGGTTTGGTTTTGGCGACGGGCGCGGTGGCGGCCGGCGAACTGGGGTTTTGCACGGTGGCTGGCACTTTGCCAGAGTCCCGCGGGGGGCTCGGCGCTGTGCCAACCCGACCAGAATCCGCACTTGAAGCTGCCGTGGAACGCTTGGCTTCCGCCGCAGCCCGCCGGATGATTCGCAGCATTGCCGTGGTACTAAGGGTGTTCTGGCGTAACGCCATGATCGCCTCACTGTTGGCCTCGGGCCAACGCCCGAGACTCGCCAGGGAAAGCGCGATTCGCGCCCGTGCCTCGATCATCGTCGTGTCCACCTGAAGTGCGCGGCGAAACATGACGATCGCCGGCTTGAACATTCCAAACAGCCGGTAGTCCTCCCCCAGGCTGTAATAGACGAACGGGTCCTTGTCGTACATCGCCATCGCCAATCGGTATTCCCGCTCACCCTCGACTTTGCGTTTCAGGCTCAGCTTCCAGGCGCCGAGCATGAAATGCGATCGGTAGACAAACGGCGCGTCGACGACCGTGGTCGCAAACAGCGTCTCGTTGTCCTTCCACACTCCCGTCCTCTCGTCGCTACGCCAGGCCCCGAGCGCCAGCAGCGCAGGGAGCGCCGCGACTGCAACGATCCGCCACGGCCGGGACCGTGCATGCACGTACAACCACGGCACAACCGCCGCGACCGCAATCATCACGCCGACACTGGGCATGAAGAGCGTCCGTTCAGCGAGCAAGATTCCCGACGGCACAATGAAATTGCTCGTTGGCAACAGCGTGATAACCAGAAACCAGATCCCGAACGACACCGCTGGCGCCTTGCGCCACGTGGCGACGCCGAGCGCAAGGACTCCAGCGAGCGCAAGCAACCCGGGAGCCTGATACCACTGGAACTCGTTGACGACGGGGAACGCCGGCGGCCCATACTCGGCGGACAGATGATTCGGCCAGAGAAAGAGGCGGAACCATTCGGGAACGAGGCCGAACATCGTGAACGCGCGACCGGTGACGCCTGATCCCACGCCGCCGAACGGGACGTAGGGATGAAAGCCGGCGAGGTCGTGGTTGATCTGCGCATGCACCCACAGGTAGGCGGCCGAGATGAGCGCGAGCGACAGCGCAAAGGGACGCAGCGTTGCCAGCCGCGCCCGCAGCGGCGTCTTGTCCTGGACGACAACCAACTCGGCGGCCACGAGAACCACGGGCAGCACGAACCCGTGCTCCTTCGCCAGGCAGGCCGCAGCGTACAGCAGCGCGATGGCCACCATCGGGCCGGCCGTCATCTCGTTGGCATTCCGGCGGCGGACGTAGATCGTCACGGCCGGAATCATGAACATCGCGACCAACAGCTCCGACTGCCCAACCACGTTGGCGACTGCCTCGACGTGCAACGGGTGAACCGCGAAAAGTGCCGCAGCAACCCAGGCGGCCGCGAACGGCAGGACCGTTTCGGCGAGGTAGAACACCGCGACCGAGACCACGGCATAAAGGCCGATATTGACCGCGTGAAAGATCCACGGCTTTCCGTGTCCCGCGGCCCATTCGATACTGTAGGCCAGGATGGTGACCGGGCGATAGCCATCACTGCCCCATTGGGCGGGCCAATACGGCATGCCGAAGAACCGCCACCAGTTTCGGAGGTCGTGCATCGCGACATTGCTCTGCACGATGAAGCGGTCGTCGTACGTGAACTCGTTGAAGACCCCCGTCCACGACGCGGAGACGGCGAGCGCAATGAGCGCCGCCGCAAACAGCCACCGCTGACCGCGGGTCAGCGGAACAGGTTGAATCGCGTGATGTGCCAAAACGCCGCCATTCCGTCGCGCCAACCGATCTTCTTGCCTTCCGCGTAGGTGCGGCCGGCGTAGCTGATGGGCACTTCATATATCCTCGCCTCGGCGCGTGACAGCAACGCGGTGATTTCTGGTTCGAAACCAAACCGGTTGGACTTGAGGCTCGGGACAAGTGACCTCGCGAGCTCGCCGCGGATCGCTTTGTAGCAAGTCTCCATGTCCGTCAGGTTGAGGTTCGTGAGCATGTTGCTGTACATCGTCAGGATGTTGTTGCCCACCGAGTGCCAGTAGTACAGCACGCGGTGTGGGCCGCCGAGAAAGCGCGACCCAAAGCAGGCGTCGGCTTTTCCGTCGATGAGGGGCTCGATCAGCGCCGGCCAATCGGCGGGGTCGTATTCGAGGTCGGCGTCCTGGACGATGACGATGTCACCAGTGCTGAGCGACATCGCCTTGCGAATCGCCGCGCCTTTGCCACGGTTTTTGGGCTGTCGGTGCAGCGTATCGATGAGGCCGCGCGCCTTGAGCTGGACGAGGACTTCATCGGTGCCGTCGGTCGAGGCATCATCGACAACAATGACTTCCTTCGCCATTGGCGTGGCCGCGACCTGTTCAAGAATGAGATGGATGGTATTGCGTTCGTTGTAGACCGGGACGAGCACGGAGAGCCGAGTCCGCTCCCGCACCATCGGGGTTCGCGCACTCGTACGCACTTCGCGCCCCTTGTACATCGACGGAGTCGTCATATGTCGAGGCCGTAGCGGCCGAGCTTCCGGTAGAGTGTCGAGGGATCGATGCCCAGCACTTCGGCGGTCCGAGACTTGTTGCCCCCCTCGTTGCCGAGCACCCACAGGATGTACGCACGCTCGACTGTCTCGAGCGTCGGATTCGGCGCCGAACGAGCAGATACAAAAGGCTCGATGCGTTGCTCAGTGACCCGCTCCGGGAGCGACGCGACCGTGACGTCGCTACCCGGGGTGAGAATCGCCGCACGCTCCATCGCGTTCTCGAGTTCACGGACGTTGCCGGGCCAGATGTACGACTGCATCACTTCGAGCGCCGCCGGATGGACGTGCTTCACCGGTTCTTTCCGCTGGGCGGCAATGCGACTGAGAAAATGGTCGGCGAGGATCGGAATGTCGTCGCGCCGCTGACGGAGCGGCGGCAGGTGGATCGCGATCACGTTGAGGCGATAGAACAGGTCACTGCGGAACCGTCCGGCCCGAATCTCCTCGTCCAACTCGCGGTTCGTCGCGGCAATGAGCCGGGTGTCGATGGGGACCGCCTCGCTCGCGCCGACAGGGATCACCTCGCGATGCTGCAGGACCCGCAACAGCTTGACCTGCGTCGCGGCTGTGGTTTCACCGATTTCATCGAGAAAAAACGTGCCGCCGCTCGCCGCGCCGAACAGGCCGACACGGTCGCGCACGGCGCCTGTGAATGCGCCGCGCACGTGGCCGAACAGCTCGCTCTCGAGAAGCGTTTCTGGAAGCGCACCGCAGTTGATCGACAGAAAGGCGCTATCGCCCCGATGAGACAGGTCATGGAGATAGCGCGCGATAATTTCCTTTCCCGTCCCCGACTCGCCCTCAATAAGTACCGTGGATTCCGTCGGTGCGACCGTTTCGGCGAGGTGGAGCACATCGAGCCAGGCCTTGCTCGTGCCAACCGGACGCGGCGCTCCGACCGGGCGCTGACGTCGGATCGCCTGTTTCAGTGACCGATTCTCGACGCGCAGCATTCGATGCTCCGACGCGCGCCGCAGAATCGCGAGCAGCTCGTCGTTTCGAAACGGCTTCTGGATGTAGTAGTACGCGCCTTCGTTTACCGCCTGCATCGCGGACTGCAGCGTTGCCTGCGCCGTCATCAGGATCACGGGGACGTCCGGCATCGACGCCCGCGCGGCTGCCAGAATCTCGACGCCGGTAACCGCCGGCATGCGAATATCGGTCAGGATGACGTCGGGACTCGACTGCTCCATCAATTCCAGTCCACGCTTGCCACCGTGCGCTGAGATCGGCGTGAATCCCTCCGACCGCAGCAGGATCATGAGCGACTCGAGAATGCTCGACTCATCGTCGATGATGAGCACCGATGGCTTGGATTCCACGGTCGACCTCAGGCGAAGGCTGGCGTGGCGACCACCGTGGTCGGCAGGGTGATCGTCACTTTCGTTCCCTCAGGCCCGCTGTCAACAGACACGACCCCTTTATGGGCAACGATGGCGCGGAGGACGACCGCGAGCCCAAGGCCGGTGCCCTGCGCCTTGGTCGTCGTGAACGGGTCGAAGAGTCGGCCGCGCACTTCGTCGGGAATACCGGCACCATGATCGGACACGCGAATCCCGACCGAGCCGACATCCAGCGGCCCGTCGGGAGACGTCGGATCCTGCGCGTCCGCGATCACTTCGATCGTCACCGTCGAACCAGGCGACGACGCCTGGACCGCGTTGAGCGCGAGGTTGAAGATCGCGCGATGCAACATGTCCTCGTCGCCGGTGATCATGATCGGAGATCCGTCGGGCACGACGCATTCGACGCGAACGTTGTCGCCCGCGCCAGGGTGTGCTGACGCAAGGCGGCCGGCGCCCCGCGCGATCTCGCAAAGATCGATGAGATCCGCGCGCGCAACGCGAACCCGCGCGAAGTCGAGAAACTCGGTCAACAGGCGAGACAGCCGGTCGCTCTCGCGCATGACGAGCGCGGTCAACGCCCGCTCATCGTCGCCGGGGTGTGGCATCTTCGAGATTTGCTCGGCGGAACTCCGTATCGAAGCGAGCGGATTCTTGATCTCGTGGGCGAGTGACGCACTCAGCTCGGCAATGCCCTCAAGGCGTTCGGCCCGAAGCCGCAGGGCCTCCATTCGCTTTGTATCAGAAATGTCCTGGAAGATCGCGGTCGCGGTGACCTGACCAGCAGAGTCTTCCATGAACGTCGTCGTGACCCCGATCGGCAATTCGCGGCCGCCAACGACAACGGTGCACTCCACGCGTGTCGTTCGTGACCGGTCGCGCGCCGATCGCTCGAGCGCGTCCCCGAGGGCTGGGACGCTGGCCTTGAGCTGATCGAGTATCACCTCGTTCATCTGCGACACGAGCGAGAGATTGAGGAGTCGCTCGGCCATCGGGTTGGCGTACATCAGCCGCCCCGCCGGGTCGATCGTGATCACGCCGCTATTGATGTTGCGGAGGATATCCTCCGCGCGGAGACGCACCTGTTCAAGTTGCGTCGCGAGCAGAACGGTGCCCTCGGTGCCACGCCGAAGCTGCGCGCTGAGCACCGCCGTACCGAGCGCGACGGCGGCGAACAGAGCCAGCTGGACCCATGTCCATGGGGCGAGCGCCGCCGGCTGAAAGACACGGATGTCGGCGAGATAGAGAACATCGCCGAGCGCCGCGATGAGCAGAGCGCCCTGCCGCGGAAGGAGAAGGGCGGCCGTCGCAATGACGATGATGTACAGTGCAGAAAACCCGGTCGGATCACCCGAGCCCGCCGGTCCCGTGATGTGTACGACCGCTGTAACGAGCAGCAGGTCGAACAGCGATTGCAGATACAGGAATGTCTTACTGAGCGGACCGTGCGTTCCAGCGACAAATAGCGCCGAACCCAGGGTGACCATCGTCGAGAGGGCGAACGCCAGCGAAGCCAGTAACGTCGTCGTCGCTGACACGTCCATCCACGCGAATACCGCCGCGACGAAGATCGCGCTGGCGATCGACATCCGACCGATGTAGATCCACCGTAGCAGGCGACGGGGATCGAGGATGGCCTGGAGGGCCGGGTCCGAAGAAGCGGGAGTTGTCCGAGGCACGCAGAGAGTTGCAAAGTGCGAGAATCCAAGGTCGCCGGAAGACTCGCAAAATGCCAGTCCAAAAGAAGGCGAGCCCAATAATCCGCGGTTTACACCAAGCGAGCAACCGATGGCCGAGCCAATCCAAGTTACCGATTCGATTGCGATCCCGCGATCGGAATTCCAATACCGTGCGTCGCGTTCCGGGGGTGCTGGCGGCCAG
>Ga0315281_10014818_pt1 | contig 10484 bp, 11 predicted proteins | sample YL17G07_0_MG_FD_204540 | JGI IMG/M metagenome (GOLD analysis project Ga0315281, IMG submission 204540) | Sediment microbial communities from Yellowstone Lake, YNP, Wyoming, USA - YL17G07_0 | ecosystem: Environmental > Aquatic > Freshwater > Lake > Sediment | place: USA: Wyoming | collected...
CGGGCTCTCGTCAAGGCTCTGACACGTTATACAATCCCCTCGCTAACTTGTTGATATAACCACGCCGAAGGCGCCAAAAGTCCGTGGCATGTGTTTTGCACCCCCAGCTAATAACTGTGGAGTGGACATATGGTGGAAGAAAAAGAACTGGATCTGGATACAACCAAGCAGGCGCCGGACAAGAAAAAAAACGGCAAGCTGATTCTCTTGGTGGTGCTGATCATGCTGGTGTTGTCGGGCAGTATCGTCGGGGCATTGTATTATTTCAATAACCAAGCGACGGAGAGTGAGGAAGAGACCGACCAAGCGGAAACGGCAAAACCCGCAAAGGACAGCACACCACCGCCGCCACAAAATAAACCTGCGTTATATGTCGCCATACAACCCGCGTTAGTGGCCAATTTTGAAGTGCAGACCGCGGCATCGTATTTACAAATTGATATGAGTCTGATGGCGCGCGATCAGCATGTGCTCGATGTCGCAAAGGAACATATGCCGGTGATCCGCAATAACGTACTGATGATCATGAGCGCGCAGAAGTACGAGGTGGTGACAACCCGCGCGGGTAAAGAGCAATTACGGCAAAGCATCCTTGAGGCGGTACAGCAAGTGGTTGCCACCGGAATGCATGGTGCGGGTGACAAACATAAAGAGAATGACAAGGAAAAACCCAAAACAAAAGACAAGGCCCAGGCCAAGTCCAAAGAACCGGAACCGGTTGCAAATATCGAGTCCGTGTATTTTACCAGTTTCATTATTCAATAGGTGTCACCATGTCAGTGAATGATTTGCTCTCGCAGGATGAAATCGATGCGTTACTGCACGGTGTTGATAATGGCGAGGTAGAAACAGAAAAAGAACCCTCCTATGATGGTGTCGCCCGGCCTTTTGATTTTAACAGTCAGGATCGGATCGTCCGCGGCCGCATGCCGACGCTGGAAATGATTAACGAGCGGTTTGCCCGGCACTTTCGCATCAGTATATTTAATTTATTACGTCGTACCGCGGAGATATCGGTAGCCGGGGTACAAATGATGAAGTTCTCCGAATATCTACACAGTTTGTTTGTACCCACCAGTTTGAATATCGTCAGGATACGCCCATTACGCGGCACCGCCTTGTGTGTGATTGATCCGAAATTGGTGTTTGTGACCGTGGATAATTTTTTCGGCGGAAGTGGCCGTCATGCCAAGATTGAAGGCCGGGAATTCTCACCGACGGAAGGGCGCGTCATTCAAATTATCCTCAAGCAGGCGTTTAGTGATCTGAAGGAAGCCTGGTCGCCGGTGATGCCGGTGGAATTCGAGTTCATAAATATGGAAGTTAATCCGCAGTTCGCCAATATCGTCAGTCCAACCGAGGTCGTGGTCGTCAGCAGTTTCCATGTTGAACTGGATGGTGGTGGCGGAACATTCTATGTCGTGATGCCCTATTCGATGTTGGAACCGATACGTGAAATATTGGATGCCGGTGTGCAAAGCGATAAATCCGAACGGGATGAGCGGTGGATAATTTCATTGCGTGAGGAAATAAAAACGGCTGACGTGACACTGTCTTGCGCGTTGTCCAGTACCACCTTGCGGCTGGGTGAACTAATGAATCTTAAAGAGGGTGACATTATTCCGATTAATTATCCGGAACGGATAACGCTGGTTGCGGAAGATGTGCCGGTGTTTCGTGGATATTATGGTGTGCATAAGGGCAGCAAGGCGATAAAAATTGATGAGATTATTGAAAGACCGAAAATTAGCAGTGATAACTTATCGTTGGTGGCACTAGGAGTGAAGTCATGAGTACTACGGATACAGGCACACAAAATGATACAGCCGTTATGGATGATTGGGCTTCAGCGCTGGCCGAGGCAGGCAGTGGCGGATCGAATACCGCGGCACCGGCCGGATTACAAAACCTGGTGGATGAAGGTAAAAAGTCAGGAAATGAAGATGTGAATCTTGAAGTGATTCTGGATATCCCCGTTACCATTTCGATGGAAGTGGGTAGCACCAAGATCAATATCCGTAATTTATTGCAACTCAATCAAGGTTCGGTGGTTGAATTGGATCGCATGGCCGGTGAGCCGCTGGATGTCAAGGTGAATGGAACGCTCATCGCCCACGGTGAAGTCGTTGTGGTCAATGAAAAGTTCGGGATTCGATTGACGGATGTAATCAGCCCCGCTGAGCGTGTCAAAAAACTTCGTTAAGCAGGAATCGCATGAATCGTTTAATTATTGCGTTGTTGGTTGCTCTGACTACACCCGCGGTCTTTGCGCAGAATCCATCCAGCAGCAAGGGCCCGTTAATCACCAGTCCGATCGGCGTGGGTGATTTTTTACAAATGTTGATCGGCTTGATCATCGTGTTGGGAATTATCTTTGCGATGGCATGGCTAATCAGACGCATGGGCCATGTCCCCGTGCGCATGCAAGGCGCGTTAAAAGTATTGTGTGGTATATCGGTGGGACAACGCGAACGGATCATGTTGATCCAGGTGGGGGAACAACAGTTATTGGTTGGTATCGCGCCGGGCCAAATACGCACGTTGCATGTCTTGGCACATCCCGTGGGGCTGCATGATGCCGCCGCACCGGCATCCGCACAAAGTTTTGCGGAGAAATTACAGGCGATAATGAAAGGCAGGCAGCCATGAAACCACGCTTACTGAAAAGTGGTGTTAGCAGCCTCCTGCTGTTGTTGTGCTTGATCTCAGCCGATGCGCTTGCGCAATCCGGGTTGTCGGCACTGACCGTTGTTACCGAGGGCAAGACACAAAGTTACAGCCTGAGTATCCAGATCCTGTTCGTCATGACGCTGCTGACCTTGTTGCCGGCGGCGTTGATGATGATGACGGCATTCACACGTATTATCGTGGTGCTTTCCATCTTGCGTCAGGCCATTGGCTTGGCGCAAACCCCGTCATCACAAACCCTGGTTGGATTGTCGTTGTTCCTCACGTTTTTTATCATGGCCCCGGTATTCAACAAGATCAACGAGACGGCATTGCAGCCTTATATGAACGAGAAAATCACAATGGAGATTGCCATTGAAAAGGCGGGCGAGCCGCTGCGTGCATTTATGTTGGGTCAAACGCGCGAATCCGATTTGCAGATGTTCATGAAAATATCCGGCAACGACACTATTGAAAAATCCGAGGATGTATCATTTCCGGTATTGGTTCCGGCGTTTGTCACCAGTGAATTGAAAACCGCATTCCAGATTGGTTTTTTATTATTTATTCCATTCTTAATCATTGATCTGGTGGTATCCAGTGTCTTGATGTCGATGGGGATGATGATGTTGTCACCGATGGTGATTTCCTTGCCGTTTAAAATAATGCTATTTGTCCTGGTGGACGGCTGGAATGTGGTGATGGGTACACTGGCATCGAGTTTTTATCTGTAGGTTGGGATGCGCACATGACTCCAGAAACCGTCGTCTCTATATTTCAAAACTCACTGGAAGTGATGCTGTTAATGTGCATGGTGGTGTTGGTGCCAGCACTGATCGTCGGTTTGATTGTCAGCATGTTACAAGCCGCGACCCAGATCAATGAAATGACCTTGAGTTTTATTCCGAAGTTAATCATTACCGTGTTTACCTTAATACTCGCCGGTCCCTGGTTGTTACGCATATTGGTGGAGTTTACCCAGAATCTGCTGCGTGACATCCCCTATATCGTGGGCTAGCCGATGGTCATTCATAGCGCACAAATCACAGCCTGGGTCGGTGCGTTACTCTGGCCATTATTCAGAATCAGTGGGTTATTAATGATAGCCCCGGTGTTTGGCGCGCGAAATGTCCCCGCACGTATTCGAATCGGTTTGAGTGTCGCCGTCACTGTGATGGTATTGCCGTTGTTGCCCTCGGCTCCCGCGGTGGAAATATTCAGCTTAAAGTCGTTTATGATTTTGGCGCAACAAGTGCTGATTGGCGTTGTCATGGGGTTTGCTTTGCAGTTGGTGATCAGCGCGGTTGTCACCGGTGGGCAGATTGTCGCAATGCAAATGGGTCTGGGCTTTGCGGCGATGGTGGATCCGCAGAATGGCGTGCAGACCACGGTGATCAGTCAGTTTTATCTGATTGTGGTGATGCTCACTTATTTATCGTTGGGCGGGCACCTGGTGATGTTTGAAATTTTGATCGACAGTTTCAAAACCATGCCGATTTCCGAACACGGCATGGGTCCGGATAATTTCTGGCAGCTTGTGTTATGGGGTAATCAAATATTTTCCGGCGCCGTCGGGATGGCCTTGCCGGCGATTGCCTCCTTGCTGATGGTGAACTTTACCTTTGGGATTATGACCCGCTCAGCGCCACAAATGAACATTTTCGCGATTGGTTTCCCGCTGACGCTGCTGATTGGTTTTGCACTGGTGTTGATCACCTTACCCAACATTGTTCCCTATTCAACCTCATTGTTCAATGAGGTCTATCATTTTCTACGTGACGTCACCGCGGGAGCGAAATAAGTGGCGGAAGACGTTGGCCAGGAACGAACACAACAGGCGACGCCACGGCGTAAGCAACAGGCACGCGAACGTGGCCAGGTCATGCATTCGCGTGAACTCAATACCATGTTCATGTTGTTGGGGGCGGCGGCGGCTGCTTATTTTCTTGGTCCTAGCATGACCCAAGGGCTGGCGGATTTGTTTCGGCAGCATTTTTCTTTGACGCGCGATGTTATTTTCGATGCCAGCGTTATGCCGGGAATATTTGTCTCTGCAATTATCGAGACGCTGAAAATTATCGCGCCTTTTTTTGTGGTGATGGTCATTGCGGCCATCGCTGGTCCGCTCGCATTGGGTGGCGTGACCTTCAGCACCGAGGTGCTGGGTTTTAAATATGATCGCATCGATCCGGTAAAAGGGCTGCAACGAATATTTTCCTTGCATGGTTTTGTTGAGTTATTCAAGGCGATGGCAAAATTCATGCTCATCGCGGCTGTTGCCATCCTGGTTTTATATTACCAAGCAAACAAGTATTTTTCACTCGGTGACGAGCCTGTCGAACAAAGCATTGCCCATGCCGGCCAATTATTGATCTGGGGTTTTTTCATTATCGCAACCACCTTGATCATTATCGCGGCGCTTGATCTGCCATTTCAAATCTGGGATTACAACAAACAAATCAAGATGACCTTTCAGGAAATCAAAGATGAGTCGAAAGATACCGACGGCAATCCCGAGGTGCGTGGTCGCGTCAAGCGCATGCAGCGTGAAATGGCGCAACGGCGCATGATGGCGGAAGTGCCCAAGGCGGATGTGATTGTCACGAACCCGGAACATTATTCCGTTGCCTTGCGTTATGACCAGTTGAAAATGCGCGCCCCGGTGGTGGTCGCCAAGGGCACGGATTTAATTGCATTCCAGATCCGCACCATTGCGCGTGAGCATGATGTACCGATACTGGAATCGCCATTATTGGCGCGCGCCCTGCACCACACCACCGAATTGAAACGTGAGATCCCCGCCGGGCTTTATCTGGCCGTGGCGAAAGTGTTGGCCTATGTTTTCCAACTCAAGCGGCAACCGTACTGGCAGCGTAAGCGCGATCTGAAAATGACCGATCTGCCCATTCCCGATGATATGCAGTTTGATCAATAAATTGAGTTAAACATGGCCCAACCTGTCGCACTGTCACGATCGATTCTCCAATTTAGCCGCACCGGGCTGGGCGCACCGATCTTAATGTTGTTGATGCTCGCCATGATTGTGGTGCCGATGGCGCCACTCATGCTCGATGTGATGTTCACTTTTAATATTGCCTTGGCCCTGGTGATCCTGTTGGTTACGATCTATACGCGACGCCCGCTGGATTTTGCCTTGTTTCCCACGGTACTACTGATTACAACCTTGTTGCGTCTGGCATTGAATATCGCCTCCACCCGCGTCGTGTTGCTGGATGGACACACCGGCACGGATGCAGCGGGTCAGGTGATCAAGGCATTCGGTGAATTTGTGATCGGCGGCAGTTATGCGGTGGGAATTGTGGTCTTCATGATCCTGGTGATCATCAACTTCGTGGTCATCACCAAAGGTGCTTCGCGTATTTCGGAGGTCAGTGCGCGGTTTACCTTGGATGCCATGCCCGGCAAACAAATGGCAATCGATGCGGATCTCAATGCCGGTCTGATTAATCAAGATGAAGCGCGTAAGCGGCGCGCGGAGATCAGTGCCGAGGCGGAATTTTATGGTTCCATGGATGGCGCCAGTAAATTTGTGCGCGGTGACGCCATTGCCGGTATTCTGATCTTAGCGGTTAATATTATCGGCGGGCTGGTGATTGGCATCCTGCAGCATAATCTGTCGTTCGCCCAGGCGGCGCGCAATTACACCTTGTTAACCATTGGCGATGGCTTGGTGGCGCAACTACCGGCCTTATTATTGTCCACCGGCGCCGGTATCATCATCACCCGTGTCTCCAGCTCGCAGGATCTGGGCGAGCAAATGATGACACAATTATTCAGTCATCCGCGATCCCTGGCGGTCACCGCAGCGATCTTAGGACTGATGGGCCTGATCCCCGGCATGCCGAACGTGGCCTTCCTGAGTTTGTCGGGTGTGTGTGGTTATGGCGCCTACTTTATTTACAAGCGGCAAGTGCAACGACAAAACGAGGTGTTGGTACAAACAACGGAAAAACCTGCCGTCGTTGAATCCAGTGATTTGAGTTGGGATGATGTGCAACCGTTGGACTCGGTGGGTTTGGAAGTCGGTTATCGTTTGATCCCGCTGGTGGATAAACAACAAGGCGGTCAATTGATGCCGCGCATTCGTGGGGTACGCAAAAAGATCTCGCAGGAATTGGGTTTTCTGATCCCTGCGGTGCACATCCGTGACAATCTCGATCTCTCACCCAGTGCCTATCGCATTACCTTGATGGGGGTGACGGTGGGTGAGGCGGAGGTATTTCCCGAGCGCGATATGGCGATCAATCCCGGGCAAGTGTTCGGGGTTGTGCACGGTGTCGAAACCCGTGACCCGGCATTCGGTCTGGAGGCATTCTGGATTGATCCGGCGATTCGTGATCAAGCGCAGACCTTTGGTTACACCGTGGTGGATACCAACACCGTGATCGCCACGCATTTAAGCCAGGTGATTAAGACCCATGCCCATGAATTGATTGGCCACGAAGAAGTCCAGCACATACTCGATAAATTATCCAAGTCCGCGCCAAAATTAGTGGAGCACTTAACCCCACAGACTTTGTCACTGGGTGTTGTCGTCAAGGTGTTACAGAATCTATTGATGGAAGGGGTCATGATCCGTGATATCCGGACCATAGCCGAAACCTTGGCGGAACATGGCGGCCGGAGTCAAGACCCTGACGTACTTACCGCCGCGGTGCGCATCGCTTTGGGCCGTTCAATTGTCCAGCAAATCAATGGGCTTGCGCCTGAACTGCCCGTGATTACGTTGGACCCATCACTGGAACAGTTGTTGCATCAGACTATGCAGGCAGGCCAAGGCGGGGAAGCGAGTATCGAGCCCGGACTGGCGGAACGGATTCACGGGGCATTGCAGAAATCTGCCCACGCGCAAGAGCAGATAGGTCAGCCGGCGGTGTTGCTTATCTCCGGTTCCTTGCGGCCAATGATAGCGCGGTTTGTACGCCACACCATTCCAGTCTTGCAGGTGTTGTCGTACAACGAAATACCCAGTGATAAGCAGATAAAGATTATTGCAACAGTTGGCCAGCACACCACCACGGCACATCGCTAATGGGTGCGGGTCGAATGAACATGAGGTTGGGCGATGAAGATCAAACGATTCTCTGGAACCGATATGCGCCAAGCGATTCGCAAGGTGCGCGAGGCATTGGGCCCAGACGCCGTCATACTGTCGAATAGAAAAATTGCCGATGGGGTTGAAGTCGTTGCGGCGATTGATTATGACGAAACCTTATTTGAAGAATCACCGCTCAGCGGCGCCGCCGCAGGCGTAGATAGCGCCGTCAGCAAAGATGCCAAACGCAAGGCCGCCTACGATGATGTGCGTTACACCCGTGATATCGCCGCGCCAATGCCTGTTCCTACTGCCGTTGCCGCCCCGATCCTGGCGGCGCCGGTAGCCGCGAAGCTGGTGGATGACCCCTTGTTTCACAACATGCAATCCGAATTAAAATCGCTGCGTGGTTTACTCGTCAGTCAACTCTCCGGACTGGCCTGGGAGAATGAAAGCAAGTATCACCCAATGCGTGCGCGCATCTTACAACGTCTGATCGCGCTGGGCTTGAGCCCGCAATTGTCACGTGACCTGGCGACACAAGCCGAGGAAGCCGACGATATCGATAACAACTGGCGCAAGGTGTTGGGTGCATTGGCTCACCGTTTACCGGTGATGAACGATGAAATTCTCAATCATCACGGCGTGGTCGCTGTGGTGGGGGCGACGGGGGTGGGTAAAACTACCACGATTGCCAAATTGGCCGCACGCTATTTACTGCGCCACGGTCAACGCCGCGTTGCCTTGATCACCACGGATAATTACCGGGTTGCCGCACATGAACAATTACGCAGTTATGCCCGCATCATGGGTGCGCCGTTACGCGTCGCCGCCGATGTGGACAGTTTGCAGGAGGCGCTGCACGCCTTCCGCGAAAAAGATTTGGTGTTGATTGATACCGCGGGCATGAGTCAGCGCGATATGCGTTTGAATGAACAATTTTCGCTATTAAAAAGTGCCGGTCAGCGTTTGCAAATCTTCATTGCACTCACCGCCAATAGCCAACGCAGTGTGCTGGCGGATGTGGTGCGCGCCTTCAAGGCGGTACCACTGGCCGGCTGTGTCCTGACCAAGTTGGATGAGACCACCAGTTTGGGCGGCGCCTTGTCGGTGGCTATCGAAAACCAATTACCCATTAGTTATATTAGTGATGGTCAACAAGTGCCGGAAGATTTACACCCGGCCCGCGCGCATGCACTGATCAGCCGTGCGATTGCGATGATGCAGGAGGTCGGCGTGAGTACCAAGGATGATCCCACCACACAATTAGTGGGCGGCATGGTGGCGCAGGCAAATGGCTAATATTCAACAAGTGGATCAGGTCACCGGTTTGCGGCGCATGAAAGAACCGCATCCGGTGCGGGTGATCGCAGTGACGGGCGGCAAGGGTGGCATTGGCAAGACCAATATTGCGGTGAACCTGGCGATCGCATTGTCGCAGACCGGCAAAAAGGTGATGTTGATGGATGCGGACCTGGGATTGGGTAATGTGGATGTCTTACTCGGCTTGCACCCCAAGGCGAATTTGCATCATGTCATCACCGGTGAACGCACCCTGGAAGAAATCCTCATTGATGGTCCGGGTAACATTAAGGTGATACCGGCTGCCTCGGGTATTCAGGACATGGCGCAATTGGATGCGCACACCCATGCGGGATTGATCACGGCCTTTAGCGAGTTAAGTCAGGATGTGGATGTGTTAATCATCGACACGGCGGCGGGCATTAGTGAAACGGTAATGAGTTTTTTACGCGCGGCGCAAGAAGTGCTTGTGGTCGTCAATGATGAACCGGCCTCGATTACCGATGCCTACGCCATTATCAAATTACTCAGTCGCAGTTACAGTGTATTTCGTTTTCGGATTGTCGCGAATATGGCGCAAAGCGCCCAGCACGGACGCGAGATCTATACTAAAATTTCCAAAGTGACGGATCGTTTCCTGGATGTTGCCCTCGACTATATGGGTCACGTCCCCGAAGATGAGTTTCTGCGCAAATCCGTGCGCAAACAACGGGCGGTGGTCGAGGCCTTTCCACGCAGTAAATCGGCCCAGGCATTTGTATCTTTGGCCGATAAGGCAAATCGCTGGCCGATTCCGCACACGGCCGGTGGCCATCTCGAATTTTTTGTTGAACGTTTGATTCAATCCAATAGGACCCCGCTAGGAGCCGTGTCATGAAAGGAGCTGCCATGTACGCATCGCAACAATCGATCTCAATGCCCAATGAGCTCATCGAGAAGCATGCGCCGTTGGTGAAACGGATTGCCTGTCATTTGATCAATCGCCTGCCTGCGTGTGTGCAGCTGGATGATCTGATTCAGGCGGGTATGATTGGTTTGTTGGAGGCTTCGCGTAATTATGACGAAGGTCAGGGGGCGAGTTTTGAAACCTATGCCGGGATCCGGATTCGTGGCTCCATGTTGGATGAAATTCGCAAGAATGATTGGGCACCACGCTCGGTTCATCGCAAGGCGCGGATGGTGGCCCAGGCCGTGCGCGAGATCGAACATCAACACGGCCGTGATGCGCGCGACACCGAGATCGCCGCCACCTTGGACATGCCGCTGGAAGAGTATTACAAAATCCTGCAAGACAATAGTTATCACAAAATCCTCAGTGTCGAAGAGTTATGTGTCGGTGAAGAGTCCATCCTCGACAGCATTTCCGATAATGCCCCTGGTATTCTGGATGGTTTGCAACGTGACGATATGCAACATATCATTTCCGAGGCGATCGCCTCACTCCCTGAACGGGAGCGGC